>Ga0194115_10004439_pt1 | contig 15082 bp, 6 predicted proteins | sample TA2MahsurfametaG_3_FD_148656 | JGI IMG/M metagenome (GOLD analysis project Ga0194115, IMG submission 148656) | Freshwater microbial communities from Lake Tanganyika, Tanzania - TA2015002 Mahale S4 surface | ecosystem: Environmental > Aquatic > Freshwater > Lake | place: Tanzania: Lake Tanganyika...
TTGCAAGTAGCTAATCACGACACCTCTATTAAAGAGTTTGAAGTCTGGTTGAAAGATACCGGGACAAATATTGCCTCCAGCAATACTCGGTTTGATGTTCCTGCCCGTAAAAGTGTCAGCGTCTGGGGCCATGCTGTTCCAGCCATAACCTCAATATTTGCGGTTCACGACCCCGAAACCGAATACCTAGAGGTAGCGTGGTGGTCTGAATCTATAGACGTATACCTTGAAAACTACGCTGCAGGAACCAGCCCAACCAGACCTGCCATTCCGTCCGTGGTTTTAACGGCTAATTTTATTTCTGCGATAACTAATTTCCCAATTCCAGTTACAGGCCGACTGGTCTTGGCAGGGGTCGCACCGACTGTACTTCGTGGCTTGGCTCCATCCCCACCTGTGGGTGCTCTGGTCTTGGCTGGGGTGGCCCCTACTGTAATAATTGCCTGATATCAAGGATAATCCTGCTATGCAACCTCAATACGCCTACCAATCCGCTCCGGCTAACTTTATGCCCATGATGATGGCTAGAGGAGGTCTGACTGCTGCGCCGCAACAAAAATATGGCCTAGCTTCAGCCGCCGAAGAACTCCGTAGCCGAGGTCGAGAGGGCGACACTATTCTTGCCCACATCAATCCACAAGAAGCTGGGATTCTTCAACTGCTGGGTGGTTCAGGAACAATTAACCCATATACAGGTTTGCCTGAATTTTTTTTAAAAAAGGTCTTCAAAGGCATAAGCAATATTGGCAAGTCGATTAGTAATATTGTTAAACCTGTTGCCAAAGTAGCGCCATTTATTCTTCCTTTCATACCCAGTATTGGATTACCAATCCAAGCGTTGATTTCTGGAGGAATTGGAGGGCTTAGCGGCGGTAAAGGCTTTGATTTAAAGCGCGCTCTTTTATCTGGGCTAACAACTTACGGTATCGGCTCTTTGATGAATGCAGCAAGTGCTGCTAACGCTGCTAACGCTGCTACAGGCTTTGGCGATGCGGCCGATTCTGTAGGTGGTTCGTTAAGCGGGGGTGCTGGAGGTTCTCCTTTTGGTGGCGGAGGCCCTCAAATTGTTGATGTTGGTACTGCAGCGGCTGCAGGAGCACCTGTTAGCGTTACACCCATAGCTCCTTCAGCAGCTAACGCAGCTAATGTCTTTGAATTTGGTTATCCCACCGCTGCAGGTACCGGCGCTGCACCTATAACTTCGGTAGAAGGAACCGGACTTCCCGGTTTAACCCCCGGTGCAGCAGGTCCTGCTCCAACAACAGCGCAAAGTATTGCTAACTTAGCCGGGGCTGCGGGCGAAAGAGTTTTAGATGCTGGGGTTGATGCGGTTAAATATGCTGGGCAACAGCTTATTAAAAACCCAGTTCAGTCTGCATCGCTTGCGCTAACTGGCTACGGCGCAATTAAATCTAAAGAAGAACTTGATAATCAGAAGAAAGAAGCTGATCGAATTCTGAAAAATAGAGAGCGTGAAAAAGCAGAAGATGTGGCGCAGGCTCAACAGTTTTTACAGGAATACCCGCTTCTTTATCAACGTATCACCGCTGAAGATGTAAAACGAATGGGCTTAGCTTCTGGTGGGTTAGCATATTTAGTTAAAGGTGGACTGCCACCCCGCTATCTTCGTGGAGGTGGTGACGGCATGTCAGATAGCATCCCGGCCCGTATTGGCGGTAAACAAGAAGCTCGACTTGCTGATGGTGAGTTTGTAGTTCCCGCAGATGTTGTTTCTCACATCGGTAATGGTTCATCAAATGCCGGTGCTAAAAAATTGTATGCAATGATGGATCGCGCCAGACAGGCGCGTACTGGCAGAACTCGTCAAGCTCCAGCCGTCAATGCTCAACGCTACCTGCCTGCTTAAAGGATAAATAATGGCTACATCACAAGTAGTACAAACAAGTCAAATACCCTCAGCGTTTGAGACGTATTACACGTCTGGGGCTGAAGGACAAAAGGGTCTGATACCTCAAGCGTTTCAACTGTATGGGCAGGGAACGCCTGCAGCGTTTCAATCTAAATATGTAGAACCTTTACAAGCAGCAGGTCTGTACGGCGCTGGTCGGATTGCCGACTTAACGCCAGAACAAATAGACGTAGGCCAACAATTAAAAAGTTTGTCTACCCCCGCACAATTTGGTTCTGGAACAACAGCTATTGGTTCAGGCGTAACCGCTTTAACTGGGTTGCCAAGTATTACTGACTCCGATTTTTTTTCAAAATACATGTCCCCCTACATGCAAAATGTAGTGGATACGCAAAAACTGAAAGCAATAGAAGATGCAAAAAAAACCCAGCTAGGTACAAATCTTAATACAGCTCGTCTAGGAACTTATGGCGGTGCTCGACAGTTGCTTGCGCAAACAGAGCGTGAGCGTGCGCTTGGTACCCAGCTTGGCGACATTCAGGCACGGGGGCTACAGTCTGCTTATGAGGCTGGGCAAAGGGGTCTTGAAGCAGAGCGTGCCGCACGTATTCAGCAGGGCCTTGGTCTGGGCACTTTAGGTGCGCAGTATGGGCAGTTGGGTGTGGCTCAACAGGCAGCAGACATTGATCGCCTTAAAGCGTTGGGCGCTTACGGAGATCTGGAGCGTGCAATTGATCAGCAAGAGTTAGATGTGCGGTATCAGGATCTGCTTAAAGGCATTCAATTTCCTGAGTCGCAGCTTGAAAAGCTTTCTGGCTTTATTCGCGGTATCCCAACCACAGACGTTACGCAGACTACAACTACTCCCCCGCCATCGTTTGCAAGTCAATTAACCGGTTTAGGCTTATCTGGGCTAGGTTTATATAGATTATTGAACCCTACAGGATAATTCATCATGGCTATTATGGGTATTCCGCAAGCCCTTAAACTAATTGAAGGGCCAATTGACGCGTTAGCAAGACTACCGCAACAAGAGCTTATGGCTATGGCACAGCGTAGTCCTAGCCTTCTTAAAGTTCTGCCAATTGTTTTAAACGAAAAAGCTGAGGAAGCACAACGGTCTGCAAACATGGCTGCACTGGCCCAAGGCACTCCTCCGTCGGTTACTGAGCAGAACATAGCAATTAATGCCCAAGCAGAAGCTCAACCTATGATGCAACAACCTATGACTCCTACAGATGCAGGTTTAGCATCTTTACCTGTACCAGAAGAAATGTACTCTATGGCTGGAGGCGGTATTGTAGCATTTGATGATGGTGGTGAGGTTCAGCGTTTTCAAGGGCAAGGCCCGTCACTTGTACAGTCGTCACCTGCAGCTCGAATGATTCCGCGTGGATTTACATTTTTTGATCTTCAAAATATAGTGCCAACAATTAAATCTGGATTTGAAAGTATGTTTCCGCCTGAAGAACTTGAAGCTGTGCGGTTAAGAGATCAAATTCGTTCTGCGTTAGGCGGCAAGGGTGGCCCGTACGGAATGTTTAAAGTTCAAACTGATGCTGAATTTGCGGAAAATAAAGCTTTAGCACAACGATTAAACATAATGCCGTTAGATGAGTTGCGCCAAGTTGCAGAAAGATTAAAGACAAAACCAGCTGCAGTAAATTTTGACAGAGATTTTAAAGATACGGATATCGGCGTTTCAACTACGCAACCTGCACCCGCTGCTGGGGGTCCGGGTATTACACAAACACCTCTTAGTCAACAACAAGCGGGCATACCCACCCTTGGACCGTTAAACTTTACGGACATTGCTAGACAAGCGCAGCAGGCAGGTCTTGAACTTATTGGTCCAGCTAGAACTACACGCCCTGAAGTGCCTACAAATGTTGAAGCTGTTCGGGATGTGCGGGATACATTTAAAGCCGCTGGATTTAACTTTGATCTGTTTAAAGATCAAATTAAAGAATTGGAAAAGCAAAAAGAACAGCTTTCACTTGATCGTAAAGATGCTGCCAACCTTCGTATTTTAGAAGCCGGTCTTGGTATCCTTGGCGGTGAATCGCCCTACGCTTTTGTTAATATCGGTAAAGGAGCATCGCCTGCACTTAAAGGTTTGGCTGAAGATCTTAAAGATATTAAAAAACTTGAACGTGATCGTCAGAAAAATGTTCGTGACGTTCAAATTGCTGAAAATCAAATTGCTGCAGGCATTGGTGAAAAAGCTCAAACTCGTTTGGACGAAGCGCAAAAACGTCAAGATAAGTTTGACAGTGATGAGCGGACAATTAAAGCTAGTATGGCAACCACAATAATTAATGCTTTGAATTCTCGTGATGTTGCTAACCTTAATGCTAAAGCTCAACTAGCTCGTCCGTCAGACGAACAGCTTCGTCAAGATATGTTCCGTAAAGATCCTGAAGCCTTTAAGCGCTATCAAGAATCTATGCGGCCGGGGTTTGAAACTGCTCAGACACAGCGGGACAAGGCTATACTTGAGCAAATTACTAACACACTGCTTACCATGAAAAAAGACGATCCGCAACGTAAGGTGCTTGAAGAGCGGCGTCAACAAATCATAAATCGGATGAGTGGACAACTTCCCCCTCTGCCAGCTAATGTACAGGCGGTATTTCAGAGACTTGGAATAGCAACCGAATAATTTTATGGCTACCTTAGATCAGCTTTATGGCGCACTGTTAAAAGCAGATGCGGTGGGGGATACTGAAGCTGCTCGGATTTTAGCTCAGTACATACAACAAGTTCGCGGCGGGATGCCACAAGCGGCGCCGACTTCAACACCCCCAAAAGAAGATACAGGCTTCTTTGACATGGCTGGCCGCGCTGTTGTGCGTGGTGCTAAGCAAACAGGTAGTCTTTTAGGAGATGTACTTCCCGCAATGATTGGTCGGGCAGTTGGTGCGGATGAATACGCTGCTCGTCAGATGGCTGAGGCTGAAGAAACACAAAAAGAGATTGAAGCCAAATACGGCGCTCGGTACAAAGAGTTGTCTGATGTCAAAGGACTTGGTGACGTTTTGCCATTTATTGCTGAAACTGCCCTTGAGCAGATACCAAATTTAGCAACCGCTATTATCCCCGGTGTTGGCGGTGCAGTTACAGGTGGTCGGATGGCTGCGGCGCAAGCAGCAGCTAAAGTTAAAGCTAGACAAGAAGCAGGAGAAACAGTAGCAGAGGAAGCTGCAAAACGATATGGCGCTATAGCTGCCCGTAAAGGGGCCGAGCGTGGTGGTCTGAGCGGTGCATTCCTTGGTTCTTATGCTCTTAACGCCCCCGAGGTTTTCCAGAATATTTATGAATCAACTAAAGATGAATTCACGGGCGAAGGCCAGATGGAGTTGGGTGCGTCCCTTTTGGCTGGCTCAGTCTCGGCCGCGCTTGATTCTATTCTCCCCGCATACTTAGTGCGTCAATTTACTCCCGGTATGAAGATGGGAGTTGTAGAACGTATTTTAGAGAAATCAGGCATGCCCACTGGTGTGGCGCGTGGCGCTACAGCCGGTGTAATTACAGGTGCCGTAACTGAGGCTCCTACTGAAGCTGCACAAGAAGCAATAAGTATTGCTGCAGAAAAGTTTGTTAATGAGAACGCTGATGTCTGGGGTAGTAAAGACTTTAACCGTTTGGTTGAGTCGTTTGTCCGAGGTGGTGTCGGCGGCGGTGCTATTACTGGTGTTGCCGGTGGAGTTAAAGGATACATGGATAGACCTCGTGCCCCTGCAAAAGAAACAGGTGTACCTGGAGACAATGCGATAACTCAAATAGATAAGGGAGAAGTTGAAGGCGAGGCACCCCCGCCTCCGCCAGAAGGCTTCTTTGATGAAGAGTACGAAACCAGCGCTTTACAACAGATTGATGCTCAAGAAAGACGTAAAAAAACACGTGGTGCTCCACCCCCTAAGTTAAGTCCAGAAGTCAAAGAACTTCGCGGTCAAATTGCTGCGCTTAACGGCGAGATTCGTAGGCTTGAAGAAGCTGGCACTGATGAGACTATGATGGCTGCGTGGTATGCCGAGCGCGAAAGACTTCAGGCCCAAGAACGTGCTTTGCGTCGTAGTGAAGAAGGAATTGTTGCTAGGGCCGCATCAATTGAAAAAACAACACCGCAAGGATTAGCTTTTACACCTATTAAACCTCTTTCTGAATTTAAAGATTTACCTACTGAATCATTAAAAGTTGAAGGATTTGGGGTTAGTGCGCAACTTACTCGTGATACAAAACGTGAACCTAATGTTTGGAAAGTAAGTGGAGTACGTGCAGAAACTCCGGGTAAGGGGCAGGGGACTCAATTTGGACAAGCACTTACAGATTGGGCAGATCAAAATGGGGCTACACTACAGTTAGTAGCTGCAGCGAATAAAGTAGATAAACAACAAGGGCTTGTTAATTTTTACGAAAGCCTTGGATTTGAACCTACTGCAGAATCTAAAGAACGCGCAGATATGGGGTTGTCGTATAGCTCTTTAATACGATACCCCAAAACTCCATCGGAATCATCTACGGTTCTCCGTGCCTCCAGTGCTCGTGATGAAGCCCTGCGTATGGCAGGTTTGTCTGAAGAAGATATTCAAGATCGGCGAGAAAAGTTTGGAGAGCCCGGTGTTTCTTACAAAGTCACACCTGATGAATCGCGGATAACAGTAACTAATCTAGTTGATGCAGGGGTTTACGGCACCGAAGCAGAAAATATTGTTAACGAAATTAAAAAAGGTCGTGTCTCTGGGAAGACCAAGTATATTCTGAGCAAAGTATCTTCTGGGATGGTGGAGTTTCCTGATGGCTGGCGGGTGCCGACTGACCAAGACTATCAGTCTGCCAATGACTTTACAAAGGCTAAATTTGACCGAGCTAAGCAATTAGGTGCAGGAGCATCGCAGGCTTCTCTTTTTCGTGCCCAGCAAATAGGTCTTGACCTGGCTCCGGCTACAGAAGAAACCCAGCGAGAGTTTATATCTCCAATTGCTGAGAGCGAGCGTGAATTTGCATTGACTGCTCCTGAAGGTACAGCACCCCGCGAAGTTCAGATTGAGACTGAAGAAGCGCCTGCAGCTGCTCCGATGAATTTAGTTGATGAATACAACATCAACCGGCTTGAGGACATGTTTAATAATCTACAGCCAACTGTAGAAGCAACATCGGGCATAAAAAATTACAAATCTGCAATTAAAAACTTTATTGACGAAATTAATGAATATCTTGGAGGCTCGCGAAATCAGCGCGTTGAAAACCTCAAAATTATTAACTCTTTCTTTAACAGTCTGGGCACTACAAGTGATCCTCAGCAAGCGGCAAATCTTGCCAGAGATTTAAAAGGTAAGACTACGGAGCAGCAAGCAGAAATCCTTAGAAACCGTACTAAGATGCCAAATATCACCACGCCGACTGGGCTGGGTGAGCTACGCAAGCAGTTCCAAGACTTTATGGAGCAGCAGAGTCTAGCTAAGGTCGGTACGTTCCCAGCAGCGGCTGCTACTAGGACATTCGGTTCAGATATCTTTGTGCCTGCAGAAGTTGCCAATATATTAAGAATGCTAAGGCAAAAACCTGCCAAGTCGTTATCGCCTGAAGAAAAAGCCTTTATGGCTTATATGAGTAAATTTAAATATGGATTGGCTATGCGCTCGGCTGCTTATGATTTAGCCGAAAATGTTCCTATGGGGACCATGTTCTCTGGACAAGGCGCAAAAAATGCCGCTTTATTTAAAAAGTTTGTTGATAAAAACTTCCCACCTTTAATTGCCGACGCATTTAACGGCGCAGTTGATGAGTACAAGAACAGATCAAAATACCTAGCAGAACAGTTTGAAAAATTAAAGCAAGCCCGGACTCGTCGCCAAGAATACATGCGGAAAGAAAAGACGGAAAGAAAAGAAACTGTTGAGGAGTTTGCTAAGGAAGAAGCTGAGAAAAAAGCAAAAGAACAAACTGACCTTAAAGCAAAATATGCTAAAGAGATAAAAGCTCTTGAAGAGGCTAAAAAAGGCGAAGGTTTATTTAAAACTTTTTTCAAAGCTGGTACCCCTGCAAGTAACTTTAAACCTTTACATCCAGCTGTTGAAGACAAGATTTCCAACAACGATGTTGACGGTGCGCTTGAACTAATTGAAAACTTCCCTGATTCCATGTATTGGAAGCTGCTGGCTAAGCGGTTGCGTGCAGCAAATATTACTGCAAGTATTAGGTTTGACGAACAAGAACGATTGATGCGCTATGAAGTAAGCAAAATTAAACTTACTGTAGATGCATTGCTCAACAACATTTATGCCACTTATCCAGAAGTTTTTAATCTTTACATTGCTCCAGCAATCAATGAAGTCGGTGAAATTGATATTAGGCGTTTTGCTGAAGGGCTTAAAACTATTAAAAACAACAAACTAATTAGCGAAAAAGGCATTAAAAGTCGTGTGTTTGAACGAACTTTTGATGTATACACAGACGCAGTATCTTCTTTAGATGCACCTGGATTTTACATGGCCGACAACAAAATGGAAGCCATAAATCTTAATCGCTCAGCTAATGGTAATTCGTATTATGCTTTTTTTCACGAGTTAATACATGCTGCAACATCTTTAGCAATCAAGAACCCAAGTAGACTAAATCCCGCACAGAAAGAAGCGTTAAAAAATCTTGAGGCTTTATATAAAGAAGCCACTGCTACGTACCCAGCTGTGTCAGTGTATGGGTTTCAAAATCTAGATGAGTTCATTGCAGAAGCATTTTCAAACGTAGAGTTCCAACGGCTTTTGTCCAGCATACCTTACAAAACTACTGAGTCTTCGCTGTGGTCTAAGTTTATTCAGTATGTACGCAGACTTTTAGGTGGTAAAGACACGGCTTTGTTTGGAACGTTAGCAAATGCTGACATTTTAATGAGTGCAACACAAGTACGGGGCTCCGACTTAAATAAATACAGCGGCACGTTAAAAGCTACGGCTATACCAACTACTAACTATAAAACAGCGCCGGATGTAAAACTTTCTCAAGCGTGGTTAGATATATTACCTGATCGTTTAGAGTGGAATGCTGCAAAAGAAGGTGTTGGCAGACTACTTGAAAACGTAACTGATACAACTCGTAAGTATTTTCTTGGAGCATTTACACTTCGGCAACTGCAAGACTTAATCGGCACTCGATTAGGTGGCACGGCTTCAGGCTTTATTAATACGATTGAAAACATGCTTGAGGACCACAACCGGATAATTAATGAAGCTAAAGATATTACAGACCTATGGACAAATTTAACCCCAACAGAAAATGATAATGTATCTACATTAATGTTAGATTCAACATTACGATTTATTGATCCAGCTACACAACCGGGAAAAGATTTTGACTTAGACCAGCGTTGGAACGCTTTATCTGATGACGCTAAAACTGTTTATCGTAAAGTACGTGATTTTTATGAACAACGCATTATTGAATACAAGCAGACATTATTAGATAACATAGAAATGTCTTTGGTTTCTAAAAATACGCCAGCACAAGAAATTAAAGAAAAGCTAGCAGCAATTTCACAAGAGTTTGATAAAGATAGTATTAAACCATATTTTCCTATACGTCGTTTTGGTCCTTACTGGCTACAGGTAGGCGAAGGTAAAACTAAAGAATTCATGATGTTTGATTCTGCTGCAGCACGTAACGCTGCTAGAAGAATGGTTGAAGAAGAGATAAATACGGGTAAAAGAAAACGTCAAACTATATATGAAGGTAATAGTCTTCGAGATATTCGATTACAAAATTTACAAGATATAGACACATTACAACGTATTGAAGCAATCGTTGATGAAGCCGCTGTTGACGATCCAATTATGAAAAGCACATATGTAGGTTTTGACAAAAAGATTGATTACCTACGAGAAGCTATTAAAGACAGCGTTGAAGAACTTTATCTAATGACATTGCCCAGCAAGAGCATTCGTAAAAATTTCATAACTCGTAAAGGTATAGCAGGTGCTTCTAAAGATATGCTACGAGCTTTTTCTGAGACTTCATCTCGGATGGCATATCAACACGCCCGATTTAAGCATTCTAGAACAATGTTTGAGCAATTAGGTGCCGCTCGAGAAATTCAAAAAAGCAATACTAAAGAAGGCAAACCTAATACTAAAGTTGATCTTGATTATATAAACGAGTTAGAAAAACGACTTGAATATGTAATGAACCCAAGCAATACAGGAACATTACCAACTATTCTTTCTAACGTGTCCTTTATTTGGTATCTGACAGCCCCCGCTTCTGCACTTGTTAACATGTTGGGCGTGCCAGCTATTGGCTTCCCTGTGCTTGCGGCTCGGTTTGGTAAAGGTAAATCTGCTGCTACTTTGGCTTCATACGGCAAACGATTTATTAGCGCTGGATTTAAAGACGCAAATGGTAAGTTTTCTATGCCATCACTTAGCACAACAAATCTGTCGCTTGAAGAACGTGCTGCCTACGATATCTTTACAGCAAGCGGTTTAATTGATATTACTCAGGCTTATGATTTAGCAGGATTAGCTGAGTCGCCATCTAATATGTACACCGGCAAAATGAGCACAATCATGCGCTGGTCAAGTTATATGTTTCATCACGCTGAGCGGTTTAACCGTGAAGTTGTTGCCATGAGTGCGTTTCGGATGGCATATGACAAGGCAAAAACTGCTGGACTACCAAATAGAGTAGCTTTTCAAAAAGCAATCAACGAAGCCAAAGATCTTACTTATCGGTCAATGTTTGACTACTCAACGTTAAACAAGCCTAGGTATTTGCAAAACGCTTACGCCAAAGTTATTTTGCAATTTAAGCAGTTTCCGCAGCACATGACTTTTTTGTTAGCTCACAGTGCGTTTCTATGGTTTTCACCGCAAAATGCTGAGCTTAAAGCTGAAGTGCGAGAGTCTATTGTTACCGAACGTTTGCAGCTTGGTTTACCCCCACTTACAGATGAAGCAAAACTAAACAAAATGGTGGACGAAGAGGTAAAACGTATCGCTAAAGAAGGCCGAGATCGCGTCCTTGGAACTTTAGGCATGACGTTTTTATTTGCCGGAGCTACGGGGTTACCTTTATTTTCAGTCGGAGCAACAGTAATTGAAGCGGTTCATGCTGCATTTTCAGATGATGACGAGCCACCCCTTGATTTTGAAAATTGGTTTAAAAACTGGATGGCGACTACATTTGGCAACTTCTGGGGAGACTCTATATCTAGGGGTGTCATCACACAGGCTACAGGAATGAACTTTGCTGATCGTATGAGCCTTAATGATTTGTGGTTCCGTGATGCCCGCAAGAGTCAAGACGAAGTTACTGCTTTTCAAAATATGATCATTAACTTGCTTGGCCCAACTGCATCTCTTGCAGTAAGTGGCGTTGAAGCTCTAAAACTTTATAACGATGGGCATTACTATCGCGGTGCAGAAAAAGCATTGCCAGCATTTTTAAAGCAACCTTTAGTAGGGGCACGGTACGCTACTGAGGGAGCACTAACTTTAAAAGGTGATGAGCTTGTATCTGGATCTGAATTAAGTGCTAAAGATGCTTTGGCTCAGTCTTTAGGCTTTGCACCTGAAAAGGTTTCTCAGCGTCAAAAAGCCAACATTGAAATGAAAACTGCCGAGCAAGAAATCCTTACTAAGCGTCAAGACTTGTACAACGCTTTCTTCATGGGTGTTGATACTAGCAATGATGATCTGATAGACCGAGTGTTAGAGAAGATTGCTAAATTTAATCGTATGTATCCAGGACGTGCAATTACGGCAGAAGGATTACAAAAGTCTATTAAGAACCGTTATAAAGCCCGTGCTTTAGCTGAAATTACAGGCGGTATTCCCATTGATAAAAAGTTGATGGCCGACCTCATGGAAATGGGGTATTACGGAGACTTAGACTAAAAAAGACCCCCGCACTAGGCGGGGGCAAGGTTGAAGGAATCCAACCACCAAGAGGAGTGCCATGGGCACCGACAGCAAGGAGGTGCTGTCAGGGCGGAGTTTACTACCCTAATCTCCACACGCGCAAGCCTTTAATACCATTCTCTACTACACCTTTCATTTCTATAGAATAGCGCAATCTTTTAGCCACTAGCTTTACCTCTCTTTTAGCCTCTTCTAAATCTAAGCAAGGGATAAAGAATGTTCTCCCCGGCTTAAATTTGGCCCAGTCAATTTCAAAACTAATCCCGTGAACCTTCATTTGGTGGTGCTAAAGCGGCTACATAATCATCCGGGTTAATAAAATCCCCTTTGGAGCAATCAAACATAAAAGCATCTGTGGGGAGCCCCTCAATCTTTGTGCCCTTTGCCATACGTTTTTTAACTGTCTTTTCATATATGCCATCAGACTCTAGAGCTTTTAAAGCGTCTTTCAAAGTAATTCGGTTATCAGTGCAGAACTTTCGTAAATGCTTGGCGCTGATAAATAGCTTCTTGGTGTCGGGCTCCATACGGACTAGCAAGTCATATTTGGGTTCCACAACTGGCAGTTGAGCCATCCCCGTACGGTTGTCGGCGGCGTCATTAATAACCAGAATGCTGCCCCGATGTTCATTTAAGAATTCACCAATGACGCTGGCTTGGTTAGTAGCGGGCGGTTTAATCTCCTGACGCATCTGAGAAAACTCTTTAATCATCCATTCAAAAACCCGCTTAACATCAATATCAATCAAACCAAGACGTTTGGCAATCATCCCCCCAGCGATATTGCATGCAGCTACGCCAGACCAGAACCGCTCTCGACCACTAAATTTAACTTTCTTGTCGATGACTAGCTGAATCTGTTTGACCATGTTAATTGCTTCTTCAAGATTACCAACTAGCCATTGCAAATAGGGACGCCCTGCATGACCATAGTTTGTAAACATTTTTGGAAACAACTCATCAGCTTCTGCCTTAGTCATTAAAGAAGTCTCAGGAATTTGATATTCAATTAATCGCATCAACTCTCCATCTGGTGTAGCAGCCATAGAGCCGAGCTTGTCGTAAAACGAAGCATTTGATGTGCAGACGCACAATAAAGACCACTTAGAATTATTGATTCGTTCTACGTTAACTTGTGACTGCATACGCCCCCGCGCCCGACCTTGCGATACGGCATACAAGAAATCAGAGAAGTCATTGCTATCCATTTTTGTAACCTCATCGCAACTAATAGGCAAGTGGTTCATGATGCCCATGCGATTAAGTTTCATATTCATGGTGTCACGCCAGATAAGCATCTGCTCGTCTGGATGTCCGTATACGCTATGCATCAACTGAGCAATAGTCGTTTTACCTGTACCAGACCGGTTGTTGATAAGGTTGATAACTGCGCCTTTTAAATTTATATGCTTGAGAAGAGGGGAACCAAACGCCGTGAAAAAGCCAAACGCATGAGGCTCAAACCCTTCACGATTGTAAACATTTGCCACCTCTTTCCATTCATCTAAAGTACCAACTGGTTGCATGAATTCAGAAAGAGCACTTGTTGCAGCCGATGGTGGGCTATATCGAATTGCCTCAGCGCTAATCTCTTGGTCTCCGACAATAAATTTTCTGTCTTTATCAGTCCATCCAAATTGCATTCTCATAACCTCCACTTCGGTTTTAAATTGTAGCTCGTTAATAAATTTAATCATGAATTGGGAAATCGCATCCATTTGCTTAACGTTGCCGACTACCCCATACCATCCTAAACGCTCTTTTATCTTTTCTTTAGACATAAGATCTGTAACTGGTAAGGCAAATTCTCTTATTCCGTCCTTTGGTAGGTGAAGCCGAATCCAAGCTACCTCACCCCTATGTGGGTCGTGCATCCGTTTGACAATATACAAGTCATGTGGATAGATAACATCCGGGTCTTCACCATCGCCATTAGATCGGTAGATGCCGCCGTTCTTACCACGGAAATACGGGAACGGATACTCTGTAATAACAACCTTAGATGGGGGTAGCTCAGATATTTCTTGATGTATCTCAACTATGTTATCTTCCGGTGCAGCACGGATAATCTTTTTACCAAGCTGTATTGGTCCCGTAATCTTTCCCTTGTGCTGGCACCCATCGCAACCCCCAGAGTTATACTTCTCAAACGTAGCACACTTCTGTGGACCTCCAGTGTCCATAGCTTTGCGAACAGTTTCGGCGGCGTTGTAGCCTGGATGCCCTTCTGAAATTTTATGTATTGCTACGTCACGATCTTCACAAGCCCATGCTACAGATAATCCAGCACGCCACAAATTGTAATCAACAGTATCTTGTTCTGTAGCAATCTTTGCTATCTGAGCGCAGCCTTCACCTTTAATTGTTTTAGCAATAATTATCTTGAACCACTTTTCTTCGTTGTTTGCCAACGCTTTAGTTAGTTCATTTAATTGGGCTTTAGGTAGTCCTAGTTCTGGTGGTGCAATTAATACGCCGACACGACTCTTAATTGTTTCGTAATCTACTTCTGGCGCTAAAGCTAAAATAGATACAGGTTTAGGTGGGTCATCTTTAAAGTTAAGTGTCTCAGGAACACGCAGTATAGATGCAGTATCAGCTGTTCGCGCTGGATCGGCGTAAAACTCGTTTTCTTCACACAGATACTTAATCCGTTCGGCAACGGGCTTCCACTCCTTAGCACTGACCGTTTTTGTGAGTCGCCAGTAAACATGCAACCCACGCCCAGAATTAACAATAGATGGCTTTGGCAGTTTTAATTCTTTGCAAAACTTATGTAGCGCCTGTAGCCCTGTTGCTTGGTCTGGATAATCTTTACCTTCTCCGCAATCAATGTCAAGCCAGAAAGCCTTAATGTACTTAGCATTACTTTGTGTCCTTGATGTATTGGATTCATACTTAGAACAAGCAAAGTAAACGTCATACTTCTGCCCTAACAGACGTGTAATTTCTTCCTTTACAGCATCCAATGTTTCATGGAACGTCTGCTTTGGCGTGCCCCCTTTTTTCAACCCAACGATGCAATACCAACCTTCGGATGGCAACACCGCTTGTAATAGTTCTGTTGTTGACATCCTTAATCCAGATGGGTTTTTCTTTTAAGTTTTTTAAGGGTATCCTCAATTTTCTCAATATGTTTCTTACGTGGGATTTCCTGCCCCTTAAACCATTTGTAGATGGTCATACGGCTTACACCAAAGAAATCTGCTACGTTTGAAACTGGTATTTCTTGAGCAATACACATCCTCCCCAGCATTACGCCGGGAGAGGATGTCGAGGCTGACTTATTTGTCTCAAT
>Ga0194115_10004445_pt1 | contig 15071 bp, 13 predicted proteins | sample TA2MahsurfametaG_3_FD_148656 | JGI IMG/M metagenome (GOLD analysis project Ga0194115, IMG submission 148656) | Freshwater microbial communities from Lake Tanganyika, Tanzania - TA2015002 Mahale S4 surface | ecosystem: Environmental > Aquatic > Freshwater > Lake | place: Tanzania: Lake...
TGGCCCACAGGGTGCTCAAGGAGCAACTGGCCCACAGGGTGCACAAGGCGCAACTGGTCCTCAAGGTGCTCAAGGTGCGACTGGTCCACAAGGTATTCAAGGTGCTCAAGGTGCCGCAGGTCCTCAAGGTGCTCAAGGTGCTACAGGTCCTCAAGGTTTACAAGGAGCCCAAGGTGCTACAGGCCCACAGGGTCCAACAGGTCCTACTGGTCCCCCAGGAGCACCAGGAGGTACAGGTCCTCAAGGTGCTCAAGGTGCACAAGGTGCAACTGGCCCACAAGGTCTACAGGGTGCCCAAGGTGCAACAGGCCCAACAGGTCCTCCAGGACCAACAGGTCCTCAAGGTGCTCAAGGTGCTCCTGGTCCAACAGGACCTACTGGCCCACAAGGTCCTCCAGGACCTCCAGGACCAACAGGCCCACAGGGTGCTCAAGGAGCCCCAGGACCAACAGGCCCACAGGGTGCTCAAGGTGCTACAGGCCCAGGTGGTCCCCCAGGACCTCCAGGACCAACAGGTCCTCAAGGTGCTCAAGGTGCCCCAGGTCCAACAGGTCCAACAGGTCCTACAGGCCCAACAGGTCCTCCAGGACCCCCAGGACCAACAGGCCCACAGGGTCCTACAGGTCCCCCAGGACCAGTAGCAGGTTCAGCTAACCAAGTAGTATACAAGGATGGCTCTAACAATCCAGCAGGTAGTGCTAATATGACATTTGACGGTACTACTTTAACAGTAGCAGCGTTAGTAGAATCTTCAGCCCTAAAATACAAGAAAGATATTATTCCAATTACAGGTTCACTAAAAGGTGTACATGGAATGCAAGGTGTATACTTTACACGTAAAGAAGATAATTCTAGACAAATTGGTTTTATAGCTGATGAAATATTTGAAACTTACCCAGAATTAGTTCAACTAAAAGAAGGAGAAGTAGATAGTTTACAATACCAACGTATAACCGCAATTCTAGTAGAAGCTGTAAAAGAACTTGATGAACGTTTAAGAAAACTTGAAGGAAAGTAATTATGGCTACTTTACAAAATTCTATAATAGGAAGTCAATATGTAGGCTGCCGTAACAGCGGCCTACAGTTTGGCTGTTGTTCTATGGCATCTGCTGGGATATATGCTTTTAATAATGTATCTTTTGGAGTTTGTACTCTTAGAAATTTAACTACTGGAGACTATAATGTAGCTGTAGGTTATAAAGCTTTAAATGGCGCCACCTCAGGAAATGGTAATACTGCTGTAGGATATTTAGCTGGATGTACAACAACAACAGGTAACTGTAATACATTTTTAGGTTATAAAACCTATCTAAATTCTACAGCTGGAGCCTGTAGTAAAAATACTGCTATAGGAGTATGCACTCTAAGAAGTTTAACAGGAAATAATAATACTGCTATTGGATTTTGTGCCCAAACTACAACAGGTACTAATTATAATAGTAATAATACAGCTATAGGATTTAAAGCGGGATTTCAAACTGTTGAGGATAATAATGTTACTATTGGAAGTTGTACAATAGCATATGGTAAATCTGTAATTATAGGATGTGGTCGTTGCAATGAAAATTATGGTAAAAAAACTGCTATAGGATTTTCAGGTGGGGGTTATGGAGGAGGAAACAAGAGTATAGCTTTAGGATATAAAACATGTGCCCGAGGTACATATAATATAGCTATTGGGGCTTGTATTAACCAAAATAATAGTTACCACATACAATGGGGTAATTCAAGTAACAGTGTAAAAAACTGTATTTGGCCTACCTGGACTTCACCTTCAGATCAAAGAGATAAAGCTAATATTCAAAGTTTAAATTCTAAATATGGTATAGAATTTATAAAAAAATTAAAATCTAAAACTTTTAATTGGGATAACCGAGAAACATATGTTAGAGAATGTGGCTTTGAATTTGGTCAAAAAGATGGTACATTATCTAATTCTGAAGAAAGATATGGTTTTATAGCTCAAGAAATTAAAGAAACTATAGATGAATTAGGGATTAGATTTGATGCTCTAGGAGGTGAAAAAAATGATGCTTATCGTTTAGCATCTGGTGCTTTTATAGCCCCTATGATTAAAACAATTCAAGAAATTTCTGAACGTTTAGAATTGTTAGATGAAGAAGTAACTAAATTAGAAACACTATAAAAAATGGCAACTTTAGCAAGTTTAAGTATTAATAACAATAGAATATGCCGTGGTGGTTCTACTGAAGGAACACTTGGTTTTGGAATTTGTGCTTTACAATCTACTAATGGTGGTAATATTAGAAATACTGCTTTTGCTAGTGCTTTACAAAGTCCAAGTTTATCTAGTTGTTACAATACAGCTATAGGTGTTTTAGCAGGTTGTGCTAATACTAGTGGTCAACAAAATACTTCTGTAGGACATTATGCTGGTAGAGCTATAACAACCCCTTATCAAAATAATGCCTTAGGATTTAAAGCTTTATGCAGTCAAACTACAGGATGTAGACAAATTGCTTTAGGAGCTTGTGCTATGTATAATAGTTGTACTGGAAATGCTAGTATAGGTGTAGGATTTAAAGCTCTGACAGGTAATGCTAACTGCTCTATAGCTATAGGAGCTTATGCCCAAGCCCTAGGAAATAGATCAGTTGCTATAGGATATGATGCACAGGCTAATGGTAATAATTCCGTAGCAATAGGATCTAAAGCTCAAACTAATGAAGATGATAATGTCTCTATAGGATATAATACCAAAGCTAACGGTATTTGTAACATAGCTATTGGATATAATACTAACGTAGGAGGTTATTCAAATGTAATTGTTATAGCACCTAACACTACTATTTATCGTTCTAATGCCATTTATATGGGTAATGCTACTCATGGCATATATAACTGTGTTTATGTAGACTGGACTTATTGTTCAGATCGTAATGAAAAAACTAACATTGAAACCTTATCTTACAATTTTGGTTTACCTTTAATTAAAAAATTACGCCCTGTAAAATTTAATTGGGATATTAGAGAAAAATATGTTCAAAAATGTGGGTTTGAATTTGGGCAAAAGGATGGTACATTAGTTCAAGAAAAAGAAAACTATGGATTAATAGCTCAAGAATTAGAACAAGCTTTAAAAGAACTTAATTTAAGATTTGATGCTCTAAAAGTTAAACCTACTAAATATCAAATATCTGAAACTCATTTATTAGCTCCTTTAGTAAAATCTATTCAACAATTATCTAATAAACTTGATATTATTAAAGAAAGACTAACCGTTTTAGAAACCAATTAATTATGGCTACACTCTTATCAAACACATATGTCTACCCTTTACCATCTGGAGGTTGTAAAATTTGTATAGCACCTAATAGTACTGCTGTTATAGGTCGTGGTGTATTAGGAGGTACAGGAGGATGTGCTCAGCAAACTGCTAGTAAAAATACTGCTTTTGGATTTAGAATAGCTAATTATGGAAACGCTAGCAATCTAAAAAACTCAGTATTAATAGGATATAATGTAGCCCAAGGCTTTGGTAATTCAGCTGCTTGTAATGCTTCATGTGGTAATACTTTAATTGGTTCTAAATCAGGATACGATGTGAGATCAGGATCTAGTGGAACTTATTGTGGTCTTCGTAATACTTTTTTTGGTCATAGAACAGGTTGGCAAAATCAATTTGGTGATCATAATATTGCTATAGGTCCTTTTGCATTTTTTTCTCAAGGCAACCGTTCATCTTATAATATAGCTATGGGTGATGTTGCTTTACGTGGTTACAGCTCTACTGGAGATAAAAATATAGCTATAGGATGTCAAGCTTATCAAGGTGCCTCTAGTGACTGCTGTGAAAATATTTTTATAGGGGTTTGTTCTGGTAGATATACTCAATATCGTTGTAGATTAACAGCTATTGGATTTAGATCATCATCTGGTGGAGGAACTCAAAATGATAAAGGAATATCTATTGGAGCTTATAGCAGTGTAAGTGGTATTTGTTCTACTGTTATAGGAAGAGGTGCTACTGGAGGTGATAATGCTAACAAAATATCTATAACAGTAAACTGCTGCCCATCCGCTACAGCTCACCATACTCTTATAGGTAATTCTAACCATACTAAAGCTTATATACAATATCGATGGACAAACGTTTCAGACTGTCGTGATAAAACAAATATTAAACCATTATCCCCAAATTTAGGTTTACCATTTATTAAAAAACTCAACCCAGTTAAATTCAATTGGGATAAAAGAGATAAATATGTTCAACAATGTGGTTTTGAATGGGGTCAAAAAGATGGTACCTTAGTAGAAACAGAAGAACAATATGGTTTTATAGCTCAAGAAATTGAAGAAGCACTAAATGAACTAAATGTTAAATTTGAAGCTCTGGGAAAACGTACCTCTGAACATGATAAAAATGTTCAAGTATATGATTTAACTTATTTAGAGTTAGTTTCTCCTATGGTTCAATCTTTAAAAGATCTTATAGAAGATTTAGAAAATACTGAAGCAAGATTGGAAGTATTAAAATCTTAATGTATATTATATATAATTAATAGTTATACTACTTTTATGGTTAAAAAAGTTTTTTATAATAGCTCTCTCCCGAGATCAGGTTCTACTCTTATACAAAATATTTTGGCTCAAAATCCCAAAATATATTCAAGTCCTACTTCTGGACTTTTTGGATTTGTAGATGCAACCCGAACCATATACTCTAGTTCTCCTGAATTTAAAGCTCAAGATGAAAAAGAAATGGAGAAAGCTTATAAAGGCTTTCTTAAATCTGGGATTTATGGGTATTATAACTCCATTACAGATTGTCCCTATGTTATAGATAAGAGTCGAGCTTGGAAATCTGAAACTGAATTTATTAAATTTTTTGATCCTAACCCTAAAGTTATTTGCATGGTTAGAGATTTAAGAGGAGTATTTGCATCCCTAGAAAAAAAATATCGCAAAAACCCTCAATTAAACCTAGGCACAGCAGATTGGAGTATTTTAAGAGGTACTCATTCTAATAAACGTATTGAATGGTTTTCTAATAATGCTCCTATTGGTCCTGCAGTTGATAGACTATATGATAGTATTTTAATGGGCACTCATGAAAATGTTCTATTTATTCGTTATGAAGATCTTACCCAAAACCCGGTAAAGGAATTAAAACGAATTTATAGTTATTTTGAACTACCCTATTTTGAACATGATTTTGATAATGTAGAACAACTTACCTATGAAGATGATTCAGTTCATGGTGTGTTTGGAGATCATATTATTAGAAAAAAAGTAGAATATAAAGAACCTGACTTTAAAGAAGTATTAGGTGAAAAAGGGTGTGAGATGATTGTAGAAGCTTACCCATGGTTTTATGAATTATTTGAATACGAAAAATGAAAGTAGGTTCTCAAGTAGATGTGGTTGAAGAACAACCCAAAGAAAAATATGTAGTTTGGCATATTGAAGGGGGTTTAGGTAAAAATATAGCAGCTACCTCACTATTATCTTCTATATCTAAAAAACACTCTGATAGAAAATTTATTATAGTAGCTTCTTACCCAGAAATTTTCTTAAATTTTCCTGAAATTCATCGTGTATATAATGCAAGTTCTACTCCTTATTTTTATCAAGATTATATTGAAGGAAAAGATACTATAGTATATAGACAAGAAGGATATTACCAAAATGGTCACATCAATAAAGAACATCATTTAATTCAAAGCTGGTGTGAACTCCTAGATCTAGAATACACTAAACAAACCCCAGTTATTCTACCTAATATGGTTCAAGCTAATTTGATGAATAAATGGGTAAGAAATAGACCAGTAATGGTTATACAAACTAATGGAGGTCCTTTACAAGATCATAAACCTTATAGTTGGACTCGTGATATTCCTCCTTATATAGCACAAGAATTAGTTAATTATTTTTCTCAAGACTATCATATAATCCAAATTTGCAGAAATGAATCTCAAGTAATTCCAGGTACTGAAGCTATATTCCAACCTTTAAGTAATTTTGATTTAATTTCTATTCTAGCAGTATCCGAAAAACGAATTCTTATTGATTCTTCTTTACAACATGCCGCTTCTGCTTTAAATCTACCCTCTACAGTTTTATGGGTTGGTACTTCATATAAAATTTTTGGATATGATCTACATACTAATATTGTAGCAAATCCACCAAAACATAAACCTAAACTTATAGATTCTTATTTATTTGATTATAATTTTGAAGGATGGGCTGAACAGTGTCCTTATGATAGTCCTTTAGAAATGTTTGACTTAGAAAAAATTATTAAATCTACCATAAATTCTTAACCTATGGAAATAAAACCAATTATCCCAGTCCCTTCACATATTAACCAAACTAACTATTATTGGTTCAAAGAAGGTTTAGATTTAATTGATGTACAAAAAGTAGAAGACTTAGCTGATACTTATCCATATACAAAAGGTACTATTGTAGGTAATGATGAGATTGTAGAATCTATAAGAAAAAGTAAAATTAAATGGCTTCATCCTAATGATGACAGTAGTTGGCTTTATGATAAAATCCTTAACATGGTTGTTGAAGCTAATCAGTCTATGTGGAACTTTAATCTCTATTCAGTAATTGACTCAATTCAATATACAGTATATTCTGAAGGTGGGGGTCATTATGATTGGCACATGGATATTGGTCCCGGATCTATTAGTCATAGAAAAGTATCTATTGTAACTCAACTTTCAGATCCTAGTGAATATGAAGGGGGTGATTTAGAACTATGGTATGGTGGTGGAACAATACAAATTCCTAAACATAAAGGTTTAACAGTTATATTCCCAAGTTTTTCAATGCACCGTGTAACACCAATTACTAAAGGTACTAGAAAAAGTTTAGTTTTGTGGGTAGGTGGTGAACATTACAAATAATTTTAATTATGCAACTTTCAGCTTTTATTATTGATGATTTTTATAGTGATGTAGATGAATTAAGAGAATTTGCTCTACAACAAGATTTTGGAGTTAAAGGAAACTACCCAGGTAATCGAACCCACTCTTTTTTAAATGATTCTATCAAAGAAACTATTGAAATGATAGTTTCTCCATACTATGGAAAAGTAACATATTGGTCTGAACAGCAATATACAGGTGCTTTCCAATATACTACATCTCGTGATCGTAGTTGGATTCATGCTGATCAAACTACTAAATGGGCAGGTGTTTGTTATTTAACCCCAGATGCTCCTCTAAGTGCTGGTACTGCTTTATATAAACATAAAGCTACAGGTTTATCAATGGCACCTAGAAAAGAGGATGGAAGTTATAATTTAGAACTTTTGTCTATTATTAATAAAGATTCTCAAGATATGACCAAATGGGAGTTAGTTGATAGATTAGGTAACAAATACAATCGTTTAGTACTTTATAGAGGTGACCATTTCCATATGTCTATGGATTATTTTGGTAGTGATCTTTATGATGGTAGATTATTTCAAACATTTTTCTTTGATACTGAAAGATAAAATATGCTGGTTGTAAAAAAACCTAGTGCTATTCTTTATAATTGGCATCAACAAGGTACTTTTGAACTTGTATCTGATGTATATTTTCAAGAATCACTAGAAGAAAAAGTTATAGTTTATTCTTTACCTTATACAGGTGATGTAGAGAGTGATTTTGCTCTTTACAAACCTGATCTTGTCATTTATACCCAAGACAATATAAACATAACTAATAAATTCCTACAAGCTAAATCTTTTAAATATACTCAATACCCAGCTGATAATATCTTAGCCAATGATATTGTCTGTCAGTCCACTTTTAGAAACAGTATTAATATCCAACCTAGATTTTCTATATTCACCCCAGCTTATAAAACTGGAGAACGTATCAATCGAACTTATGAAAGTTTAAAAAAACAAACTTTTACAGATTGGGAATGGGTAGTTTTAGATGATTCACCTGATGACACTACTTGGAATATTTTACAAGATTTAGCTAAAACTGATTTTAGAGTTAAACCACATAAACTTTATCCTTTAACCGGTGGTAATGTTGGGTTAGCTAAAAATAGAGTAGCCTCTTTATGTAATGGTGATTGGTTAGTGGAACTAGACCATGATGATACTTTAATTAGTACTTGTTTAGAAGAATGTAACAAAGCATCCTTACAATTTCCTGATGCTGGATTTATGTATAGTGACGTTTGTGAGCTCTATGAAGATGGTACCATGAGACACTATGACCACAACTGGTCAGGTGATTGGTATGCTCGTCATGATAATTATTTTGATTTTGGGTACGCCGGACATACTTGGGTTGAGGCTGATGATAATTTGTATTTAAATCACCATTATCCCGATATTAACCCGCTGTCCATCCGATTTAACATAAGTATGCCGAACCATGTAAGAGTATGGCGTAAAGACGTGTATAATCAAATAGGAGGGCATAGTAAATATTTTCCTGTTGCTGATGATTATGAACTTATAGTAAGAACATTTTTACATACTAAAATAGTTCATATTAAAAAAATGCTTTACCTACAGTGGAATAATCACAATAGCACAGTAGATAATAATGTTAAAGATATCAACAGAAGAGCAAGACTTATACGAGATCATTATGATACCCAAATTCATGATCGTATATTATCATTAGGTAAACAAGACTGGAACTGGGATAATGGATTAGGGCATTCTCAAAAATTCCAAAACAACACCCCTATAAGAAAGTACTTTGAAGAAGAACAAGTTTTAAACTACATATATGAATAAACATTCAGAACTCACTAAATTAAAAGGTAAGTATAATTTATCTAAACCATTTCCTCATATTGTTATTGATAATTTTGTTGATCCTACTCTACTAAAAGATATAATTAATGAATTTAACAACTATCAATTTTTTGGTCATGACCCTAAATCTACTAAATATCAGGTAAAAAAACTTTTTAGTCCTTATAGTGCTGAAAACTTAGAGGAAATGCCTTCTAAAACTAAGGAATTAATTGATTATTTTAATTCTAAAAAATTTATTTCTTATCTTGAAAAATTAACAGGTATTAAAGAATTAACAGCTGATCCTACACTATTAGGAGCTGGAATGCATCGTATTAAATCTGGTGGTAAACTTTCAGTTCACGCTGATTCAAGTAAACATGCTAAAACTGGATTATATAGAAGAATTAACTTACTTCTTTACTTAAATAAAGATTGGAACCCAGATTGGGGTGGGAGTTTACAGTTATATGATAAAGACATGAATCTACAGTCTGAAATTCAACCTATTTTTAACAGAGCTGTTATTTTTAACACCACTAAAGACAGTTACCATGGTCATCCTCATGAACTTAACACTCCAGAAGAAATATATAGAGACTCTATAGCTTTATATTATTATACAAAAGATATGCCAGCTGAAGAAAAAGCTGAAGTTACTTCAGCTGTATGGAAAGAATTACCTAAAACTCAAAATTTAATGAAAAATAGACCTACTATTGTATTTGCTACAATGTGTAAAAATGAGGAACATTGTATTTTAGAAACTCTAAAATCAGTTGCTCCTTACATTGACTACTGGATTGTATGTGATACTGGTTCTACTGATAAAACTGTAGAGTTAGTTAAAAATTTCTTTGCTGAAAAAGGCATACCAGGTGAATTACATGAAGACTCTTGGGTAGGTTTTGATCATAATAAAACTCTTATGATTCAAAGAGCTAAAGGTAAAGCTGATTATATAATGCATCTAGACGCAGATGATCAACTAGTAGGAAAATTTAAATTTACTCATGAAGAAGCAGGTAAAGATACATATCATATTCCTGTAAGAAGAGGTGGAGCTGAATGGAAAGCCTTAATTTTATTTAAAGCAGATTACACTTGGAAATTTTGTGGTGTAGCTCATACTACTATTAAAGCACTTGAAATCCCTTCATACAATACAGGTGATTTATCCCACTATGGTTACTACATCTCAGGTGAGGGTATTGGTTCAAGAGCATTTGACCCTAAAAAATACCTATATGATGCTGAACGTTTACAAAAACAATTCTGGGACACACTAATTTCAGACCCTGATGGATTAAATAATCGTTCTATCTTCTATACAGCTCAAAGTTATATGGATTATGGAATGTATAAAGAAGGTTTACAATGGAATCGTTTATATCTTAAAGTAAGAGATAATTGGATTGAAGAAAAATTTGAAGCTCAAATGAGAGTATCTCAATGCTTAATGGCTTTAGGAGCAGACTTAAATGAAATTATCTATGAAATGGATAAAGCTATTGAAATATTCCCTGACAGATCTGAACCTTATGTTCATTTAGGCAGATATCTTAATCAAAAAGGTCAACATGAACTAGCCTATAAGTATTTAAAACAAGCAACCCGTAATAATATAGCTAATGCAAAAACTAAGTATGTTTTGTTTGTTAATCAATATTGTTATGGAAAGTACATTAATGATGAACTTTCAGTAGCTTGTTATTGGACTAATAAATTTGAAGAAGGACTAAATTACTTAAAGCAAATTATTAATGATCCTGAATTTGAGTCTCAACAAGAAAGGCTAACTACTAATCTTCAACATTTTAATGATAGATTAAATGGAAACTAAAACTTTGATTATAGGAGGAGGCATAACTGGATTATCAGCTGCTTCTTTCTTACCTCATTCAGATTATTTAGTTTTAGAAAAAGACTCTATACCTGGTGGTTATTGTAAAACCACTATTAGAGGAGATTATACCTGGGATTACTCAGGACATTTCTTTCATTTTAATAACCCAGAAATTAAAGACTATATTTTAGTGAATGTAGAATCTAAAATACTGCATGTCACTAAAATAACAGATATAGATTATAAAGGAAATATTATAGATTTTCCATTTCAATTTAATATTGATCAGTTACCTGAAGAAGAATATAAAGAATGTTTAGAAGATTTAAATAATCTAGGAGAAACGGATTTATCTACTTTTAAATCATTTGTAAGGTCTACTTTGGGTAAAGGTATTTGTGATAAATTTATAATTCCTTATAATGAAAAGTTGTATGCTTGTGACCTGAATGAGTTAGAGTATGATTCAATGGGTAGATTCTTTCCCAAAAGTAAATCTAAATCATACAATGACACATTTATTTATCCTAAAGGGGGCAGTTATGAATATATTAAGTCTGTTCTTAAAAGATTAAATACTAATAAAATCTTACTTAATACTGAATTAATTAGTTTAGATTTAGAAAATAAAATAGCTAAAACTAACAGAGGAGATATTAAATTTGAACAACTAATTAGTACTTTACCATTTAATAAAATTAATCCTGACTCTAGATTATCAGCAAATAAAGTAGCTGTATTTAATTTAGGATTTAATAAAGGTACCCCTATTAAAACTCACTGGAGATATTTTCCAGGTAATGAAGTCTTCTATAGAGTAGGATTTTACAACAACATCTTAGGTCAAGAAAAACTAAGTTTATATGTTGAAATTGGAGCTAAAGCAGATACTAAATTAGATAAAACTAGTCTTCTAAAGCAAGTTCTTATAGATTTAAAAAATTCAAATATTATTGATACTCATGAATTAGTTGATTATCAATTTTTAGTTATGAACCCAGCATATGTTCATATAACTAAAGATTCTAAAAAAATCTATAAGGAATGGTGTCAAAAATATAACCCACAAGGAATCTATTCTATTGGTAGATATGGTTCATGGACTTACTGTTCTATTGAAGACAATATTATAGAAGCTAAACAAACAGTCAAAATTTTAAACAATTAATTAATATTTATAACATATGGAAACAAAAGTTTTAACACAAGAAGAGCTAACACAGCTTAAGTCTCTTAGAGAACAACAAAATAATCTTTTAATGGATTTGGGTTCAATCGAATATCGAATGGCTTTATTAGATCATTCTAAAAATGAATTAAAAGCTCAAGTAATTGAACTTGAAAAAATGAACAATGAATTAGGAGCTCAATTAACTGAAAAGTATGGTAATGGCACTCTTAATTTAGAGACTGGAGAAATTACTGTTGGGTAATATCCCTCAACATTTAGTTATATTTAAGGGTTTTATAAATATTTTTGAAAAAATTTTACATATTTATAATAAAACTAAAAATATAACTTTGCAATGGCAGAAACTTTAATTTCACCAGGAGTATTAGCTAGAGAAAATGATCAATCATTTATCACCCAGCAGCCAGTAACTGTAGGCGCAGCTATTATTGGTCCTACTCCTAAAGGCCCTGTAGAAATCCCTACTGTAGTTACTACATACTCAGACTACCTAAATAAATTTGGTGGAGCTTTCTTAAGTGGAGGTCAAGAATACAGCTATTTAACTCAAATTGCGGCTTACAACTATTTCCAACAAGGTGGAGAAAGCTTATTAGTAGCTAGAGTAGCTTCAGGATCATTCTCTCCTGCTTCTTCTTCTGGTATTGTTAATAGTTTAGCTGGAAGTGCTGGTACTTTAGCTTCATTATCTTTTAGTGGTAGTGATTGGAACGGATTTGTAGCATATTCTGGTGGTCCATCTGTGACAGGTTCAAACACTGCTCTTGCTCTTAATATAGGTAATAACACTTATTACTTAGGAGCTTCTACTTTTAATGGTATTAATAATGAATATGATTACAGATACTTTAATGTTAATGGTACATCTAACTGGACATCAGGTTCATACTTCACTGCTCTAGCCGCTGGTATTAATACATGGCCTGAATTATTTACGTTTGTTTCTGCTTCATATAACACTACAACTAACGTATTTACTTTATCAAGTTCTCCAAGCTTATCTCCTCTTAATACTCAAGCTAATGGTTGGGAGTTATTTTATGGTGGATATATTGGTTGGGCTACTAGCTCATACAGTGGTTCAGCAGGTGTATTAGCAGGTGGTACTAACGGCACATTTAGTGAAGCCCTTATATTAAAAACTATCTCTGAAGGTACTATTATAAACAGTGCTGGTGCTGCTGGTTCAAATGGCACTTTAGTAAATGGTACATCAGATAATGTAAGGTGGCAAATTGTAGCTCCTGACACATCTTCAGGTACATTTACTCTTTTAGTTAGACAAGGTGATGATACAGCTACAGAGCCTGCTGTTCTAGAAACATGGACTAATGTGTCATTAGATCCAACTCAACCAAACTTTATCTCTAGAGTAATTGGTGATAGCTACCAAACTTATAACCAAGCTGAAAACTATGTTGAAGTAATTGGCAACTACCCTAACAATTCAAGATATGTTTATGTAAGTTCTATTAATTATCCTACACCAAATTACTTTGATAATAATGGCACAGCTAAAGCTCAATACACGTCTTCTATTCCATTAGCAGCTAGTGGTGCATTTGGTGGAGCTGAAGGTGATCTATTCTATGGTGGTGGTGCTAAATTCTATGATGCTATTACAGGTACTACAAACCTACAGGGCATTGATGCTACTGACTATGATGATATGATTGCTTTAATGGCCAATCAGGATGATTATAAATTTAATGTAATTACTGTCCCTGGTCTTAATTTAACAGATAATACAACTCAATTAACAGCTTTAGCTAACACAGTTCAGTCTAGAGGAGATGCAATTGCAGTATTAGATCCTGTACCTTATGGTTCAAGTGTAGGTCAAGCTACTACAGCAGCTTCAGCAATTAATAATTCATATGCTACTACTTACTGGCCATGGTTACAAACAATTGATCCAGGTACTGGTCAATTAGTGTGGGTACCAGCCGCTACTATGATTCCAGCTGTATATGCGTTTACTGATAGTGTAAGTGAGCCTTGGTTTGCCCCTGCAGGTATTAACAGAGGTGGTTTAGATACAGTTGTAAGAGCTGAAAGAAAGCTTTCACAAACAAATCGTAACGATCTATATGTGGGTAATGTAAACCCAATCGCAACATTCCCCGGTACTGGAGTTGTAGTATACGGTCAGAAAACTCTACAGAAAAAAGCATCTGCACTTGATCGTGTAAACGTTAGAAGATTGTTAATTGCTCTTAAGTCATATATTTCTCAAGTAGCTAATAACTTAGTGTTTGAACAAAACACAATTGCTACAAGAAACCAATTCTTAAGCCAAGTTAACCCATACCTAGAATCAGTTCAACAACGTCAAGGTTTATACGCGTTTAGAGTAATTATGGATGATTCCAATAACACTCCAGACGTAATTGATAGAAACCAGTTAGTAGGTCAGATTTATCTACAACCAACTAAGACTGCTGAATTCATTTACCTAGACTTCAACATCTTACCAACTGGAGCTACCTTCCCAGCATAAGAATTGTAATTAATAATATTTATAATAAAATAAATAATATAGCAAAATGGCAGTATTAGACCCAAACGAAATATTTTTCACAGCGTTTGAACCAAAACAGGCGAATCGCTTTATCATGTATATTGATGGTATTCCATCTTACACAATTAAAGCAATCGGTGCTGTAACTTTAACTCAAGGAACTGTACCTTTAAACCACATTAACGTTCAACGTTTCGTGAAAGGAAAAACAGTTTGGAACCCAATCCAGTTTACATTATTTGATCCTATCACACCTTCAGGTGCTCAGGCAGTAATGGAATGGGTACGTTTACACCATGAATCAGTAACAGGTAGAGATGGTTACTCAGACTTCTACAAGAAAGATTTAACTTTCGATGTATTAGGACCAGTAGGTGATATCGTTTCTGAATGGGTAATCAAAGGTGCTTTAATCACTGATGCTAACTTTGGTGAATACTCATGGGATACTGTTGATACAGCTATTAACATCACAATGACTGTTCAACCAGATTACTGTGTATTGAATTTCTAATAGAAATTTTAATAGAATTAAATTTGAGCTTGGCTTTACCAAGCTCTTTTTTTATCTTATAACTCAATCTATAAGGGATAGGTTCTTTGACATCTAATACTAAACAAAACTATGGAAATTACATCATTTATTTTAGGTGTAGCTGCAGTCATTACTATACTAATGGTTGTGGTTACGTTTATGAATTTTATGGAAATTAAAAATCTCCAAAAACAAATCAATATTCTTCAAAATATTGATGAAGCAATCAATCGTGATCTTGACATAA
>Ga0194115_10004449_pt1 | contig 15067 bp, 11 predicted proteins | sample TA2MahsurfametaG_3_FD_148656 | JGI IMG/M metagenome (GOLD analysis project Ga0194115, IMG submission 148656) | Freshwater microbial communities from Lake Tanganyika, Tanzania - TA2015002 Mahale S4 surface | ecosystem: Environmental > Aquatic > Freshwater > Lake | place: Tanzania: Lake...
TTGATGGGGCTGTGCAGACGTGGCGGAGGACCGACGTAGGAGGTCCGCAAAGCCCCCTCAATCAAGTTTAGCCATATCGTATGTCATCATCATAAATTAATCGTTTTATCTTCAATACAAAAGGGGTTCCAGGGATTCAAGGTGGTGACGTCCCGCCTCCCATCTGGTTGGACGGCCCCCCGGCTATACATACGATGCATACGGTGATTAAATTGAATGTTCCATCATACCTACTTTCGTTTGGCTGCCCGTGCGTATGTATGTATGCATGGAGTCAAGGGATGACTGTGACAGTGACTAACTTTACTGTTAACTGTAATATCGTTCATACCACATACGGTACATACATACTATCTTTCACAGTCATATGTATGTCACAGTCATATAACTGTAACTGTAATCCCGAATTACAGTTACTGTACCCTAGCTGATACCTGTCCAACCGAATCCCTAGTCGTAGTAAGCTAGTTAGGCGCATTATTTTCTCACCTCATCAGTCCCTCATCAAACAGGTGGAACTACCATATCCACTGTTGATTAGTCTCATTCACTAACTGCTACCTCTACTATGTTAGGGTTGTTCACTACCAGTATACATTGAAGTTGTGCTACTACTCAATCGATTTAAAAGATACCAAAGGCAGTCGTCGCAGCGAAAACAAGGAAGAGTGTACCAGATATAATCCCAATAACACGTTCCGAAATATATTTCGCCACGACGGAACCACTAACGACAGCAATCCCCGTAGCGACGGCATGTGCCGCAATCGCACCGAATGCGACACTCACAGGATTTTGTGCCGCCGATAGAGCAATCGTCGACAAAAACGAACGATCCCCAAATTCTGCAGCAAAGACTAATCCAAATATACTCAATATACGGGCCCTTGATACATATGAATAAACAAAAACAACAACACGAAACAAAAAAACAAGAAACACTCGTCAGACACACCACTTGACCGTCCTTGCGACATTCAGCCCACACATGCATATACACTATATGAGATCCTTCCAAAACATCACGTACAGAATAGTTCCCTGTTTCGCTGCATCATTGTCTTCTACCGCCTCTTCAGCTTCGGCCAATTCTTCATCCATCGTACTACTTCCCTCATCTAATACTAAGGCTTCCTGAAGGGTCTTAAAGCCAAAGAAGGCAAATGCCAAGACAGCTGCCACATCATCAAGGGGGATACCATCTGCTAAACCAGATGGGACAGCATGGAAGACTTGGCCGATGACGACAGATATCAGGGTCATCACGACTAACGCTCCAATCGAACCAACAAAGGAAATTAGACGGGATGTCTTCATGGCCAACAAGCCTGCGATGAAGAAGGTCTTGTCACCAATCTCAGATAGGAATACCAATGTAAATGCTTGATAAAAACCAGTTTCACCTATCCTTGTCAACCAGGTACTGCCTGATGCGACAGCAGCCCCGGCACCACCCGACAAGGATGCCAAGTCTAAGGCAGAACAGGCATCGGGGACTGATACCATGGCAGCAAGAGAAGCAGTCGTCACGAGGAGGAGGGTAGCAGCTGATTTGTTACCTATTCCAGGGAAAAAGGAAGTCTTCTCCGGACTTTGTCGGGTTAGTGGGAGTGGGAGTGGGACGACGACATCCGACTCATCCTCCTGTTCACGAGAGAATGTAGTAGTAGACGAGGATGACGACGACCCCCAATTCGGCTGTAGCACATGTGATACGGATGCAGGATATCGAGACAAGAAACTGATTGTACCCCGAGGTAGCAACCTTGTAAAAAATATAAAGCGTTCAAGGGCATGTTCGTGATACAAGCAAATGGGATCAGGATCAAACTTGAAGATTGGCATAAACGGCGGCCTCACAAAAACTCTCTTTACTTGGGCGGACTCACGATAAAGCTTCGACTTGGGAACCATATTCGGAAACTCCGACAACCAACAACGTAGCTCCAATGGCTAATAGTCTTAAAAACGGATAAGTATTACTGATCATGTTTCCTATCGTCCCGATTCCTTCCTACCAAGATGCACAATACCGTGTTAATCGAGCAAGCAGGTGGTCCTTGACAGAGATGACGAAGAAGATTCGGCATCTCAGCCTCTCGATCAAGATCGGGGATTTCTACTGTCCCCCACTGCCGCCGACGAAAAACATTGATCACAATCTTCTACCATGAGATTGAAAAGATACATTAGGGGTAATGATAGAGTCCCGGCTACACGTGGCACGTTTCTTTGATGGCGCTCGGTGACGTACCAGCATGACGGCCAGGCCGAAAGTTCCAGTAACGCCAATAACAATAATGAGGGTAAGTAACTTAACCTCGAACGCATTTTGTCTAAATACACGAATCGCTTCCCGAGCACGCCCGCCTTCAGCTATTGTCAAACAAAAACCGTAAAATCCAGATGCTCGATCGAAGTCTTTCTCGATTCAACGCAGTATGCACATTATTGTGTTCTTTGAGACCAGACGTCATTCTCGACAATGATAATCAAGCAGGATGTCGATGATGCTACCACTTCAGCTTACTTGACGACGTGGTGTACCCGAAGCCCTGAATCCTACGGAGAAGAAAACTCTACATCCAGCCATGAACCAGATCGACCACTTCTCCGAAACGCAACAAAATCGGCTGCGCCACGTGATCGTCGAATTGCATTATCGGCTATGAAATGCAAGATATCCTTTTCCAAACAATCGTCTCAATGTCGAAAGAGCCAGTCTACTCCCTGTCTTCGGGATACACGGGACGACATACATACATCCGTTCAACGAGACGATGGTGGTGAACGTCGACAAGGACACTTCAACAACACAAGTATATCGCATAATATTTTGGTTGAGGCAAAGAATGTAGAGTTCCCGAAAACATCGGCACCGGTAGATACCATGCGTGACAATTTCGTTGCAGCCCATGCAGCCCAATCGAAACAAAAGACTTCGACGAACGACAAACTAGCCTATGACTTACAACCATGTGGATCGTGGACTCCCAACAAAGCAGTGTCGGGTAATCATCATGATCCCGTTAAGGATGTATACATGGCAGAAACTCCAGCCTTGATGGTGACTGTGGCTTCCGAGACCCCTGCATTGACGCGAAAGCTTCAGCGAAAGCACATGTTGGACACTATGATGACCGAAAACGAGGGCACCCCGTTGCATGCCCCATTGGATAAAGACGTTGAAAAGCATCAGGGTATCGAGAAAATACGTGTCGATGGACCAATTTCGCCTGATAGTCGTATACTAGAAAGTCTTTCGATCATCAATCCGTCGGAACGCGTAGTGAAATCGACTCGAATGACCCCACGTTCTCAGAGCCCCCATTACCTCCGACGAAGAGTAACCCCTGAAGAAGTCTCGTTGCGTGATCTTCAGGCTAGACTCCGTTCCAGCTGTCAGCTGCATGACGAGCTTGACCAGCTTGTTCGGGGGGAGGCCCCTACCAAGACGAGGTCATTGCCCGTTTCGCAACTTCGAGACAACCCGCCATCGGTGAAGCCGCTCACTGACGATAATGATGAAGATTCCGAAATCAAGTCTGACGTTTCGTCCGCAATCGAGATTACCGACTCGTCGGCAAGATCTCAGAAATTCATGTTCTATCTTCATAGCGACCACAAGTCGCTCAATCTTACAATGCAAGGTCAAGTACTCCAAGAAGACGTTTCTTGTAGTGATTTGGAAACATTTGATCTCCTAGCCGACAGGACAGCATCGATGGATCGAACAACCGTCAAAGAAGTCGAGAGTAGTTCCGTGGTGTCAAGAATCGAAGCGGAGGATCAGACTAACCAAACCTACATCACCCAGTCATCGACTATCTTTGGTGGAATCGAAGACAACGAATCGACTTTGCTCACTAGAGATCATGTAGGGCAGGAGAAGGAAACCCAGTCTACAACAGTATTTGGGAGCCTCGAGGCTTCGAAATCAGGCCTTATTTCCTCATCAACCATTTTTGGAGATCTTGACGAATCTGAAGTTGACCAAACGAATGGCCTTGAGGCAAGTCTTCCTCCAGCAGTGAGACTAGACGAGCATCTTCTTGGTGGTGAATCGAACGACGAGGAAGAGAAAGAAGATTGGGTTAGTTTCGGAGGCTTTCAAGAAGAGGAAGCAACAGTGACGGCGAAAGGAGAGTTGACAATGAGGACAGTCCACACGCAACCCTCCGATCAGGCACAGAAGGAGGACTCCGATCAGCCGCAGGAGGAGGATGTGGAGAACAAGGAGCCTGTTGCAGACACAGCGACCGGCAGTAGCAAGATAATCTTGGATGTATCAGGGATCGATACCGACCTCAAGTCCTCGATTGTCCAGATGGACTCTGATGACGTAAGCGAACTGACAGACTTTGATTTTCCCGAAATTTCAAAGGCGTCGCATCCCGTTGATAAGGAAACTCAAAAGAAGCTTACCGCTTGTGATATCATCCAACTCAGTAGACACGGATGCACGGCGAGAAAGGGACATAACGCCCATGAGGAACAACCATACCGTGGATTACAAGGTTTACGTTCTTCGTCCATGGAAACGGATACTGCTACCAAGCCAATGCCTCCCTCAGGTCTCTTCCAGCGCCCCACTTCGACCCCGTTCCAGAACAAACTGCACGATGGTTCAATACCTCCACGGTCGGCGTTGAAACGGACTAGCCACTATGGTAATAACCAAATCGACACTCTGCGGTTGGTATCGACTATCAAGTTGCAGGACATTGGGAACTCAACGACTCCAACCGATGCTGTTGTTGAATTCACGCCTCAAGAAATGAGCAGCAAAGAAACCTCCAAGGCGCTGACGGAGCCCCCCAAACTCACAGTTAGTCGATTCGGACCGACACGTTTTCCCTCCGAGGAGGACGAAAGCGACGATGACCCCCTCTCGCATCTCCAATGTCTCACGCGGATTGTAATCTAGTGAAGTAGTAAATTGTTGTTGTGCAGTATCTTTCATTACATCCCAGAACATCCCTTCTGTTGGCGGGATGGTGACTTTACAGTTTTTCAGTTAAGTGTTAGTGACAGAGACTTCCATGCACGTCTCGGTTCAAGTGTAGGATCGCATCGAACACGACTCACGGGACTAAAAAGTGGGCCAATCACCTCACTGCTTTCGGTATACCCGACTGACGCCAAGATTCAACGGAGCGACATCCGTTGGATCTGATCGATGGTTGACTTCGCTTATTTCCATGGTGGCGTTTCGTTCGTGGGGATTGCTTGACAGTGAAGCCCTTTGTCACGAATGCCTCACATATACGCCGAAGCGCTAGAATGACGACCCCCACTGTGGTCCAGTTCGACCACAATGCACCTCCACCGCCCTTGTCACCTCTGGTGGACTATGTCGGAGGAAGATCAAGGCAAGATGGGACCGCAAAAAAGAACAAAGAAGCGAAGAACGTAGACGCAAACAACTACAAGGAGATTAAGGTGAAATATCAAGATGCCAAAAAACGGGTAGATCGCCTGAAACAAGAACGAGAACAAAATAAGCGCATACTTCTAGAGATGAGCAGTGTCATAAGTGCATTAAAGGACATCACCGTAGATTACGAGCCAGTAGCTTCTGCGTCAGATCAAAGCGATGAGCGAAGTGGGTCGATTCTCAACATACACAACAAAATACGTGCTTTTGATACGCAGCTCAAGATGGCAATGATTCAATGCGGAAACTTGGAGCAAGAAAAGGAACTACAGTCATCAACTATCATGGCACAACAACTACAGATCAGGGGAATGGAGGACCAAATCAACGAGTTACGGCAGCAGCTCAGCGACGCTGTGAAAGAAGAGAACCGAAAGTGGATTGCGTCGGAGAAGAAAGCCCTCGAAGTGGAGAGAGATGGTTTGGGACAACAAGGAAAGATGATAGGGTTGGACAATGCACTGAAATATCAATTGGGTGCTCCAAAAAACAACCTATCCCATCAAATCGAAGAATTCCAAGGAGCACATGAAGCAAAGTATGCAGAAATCCAAGCCATGGAACGGCAGTTGCGAGTGTTGCGAGAGGCGCAAAGCTGTCGGTTGCCTACATCGACACGAAGTCCAAAATCAAAGCCTGGGAGGCGTGTAAAGTTTACGCTTGACGAGATGGAACTCAAGTTAGGTCGGAAACAGAGTCAAGCCCGTAGCAGCGATGGTAGTGAAAGTTGCTCATCGACACACTGCAGTCCTCTTTCGGACGCAAAATCAGATCTTGAGGTGACGTCTGAAGGCGATGTCGACCACGAACACAATGGCGACGACGATCATTCCGTGACAACCTCGGATTCAGTGGACTTGGATATTTATGCTGACGAGAGAGGTGCTGACTACTCCACCCGATCTGCAGTCGTCCAGGGAGGAGGAGGAGGAGAAGACGATGGCCGTCAAGTTCTTGTGGTTGTGAATGCCGGCACTGACAAGTCAGGGGAGGACGAAAGTGTCGAGATTACGATGAACAAGAGGGCGATCAATCCCTACTCGGAAGAATCGGTGACATCCGAAGAAACATTTTCATCGCGTTCTCCGGACCCTAGTAACAGTTTAGCCGAAGAATACCACCAAGCTTCCGTCAAGTTGATGGAACTTAAACTTGAAAACGAAAACCTTCGCAGGGATCATCTTCATGCGTTGGCCAATATGGCTCAAATTTCAGAATTGACTTCTCAGGCCGAACAGACCAAAAAGGAATACGAAAATCTCAAGAGGGTCATGGAAGAGCAAAAGCAGTCGATGACCCTGGTTCAGACCAAGTATGTCAAGATGGTTCAGCAGCATGGGAAGCTGGTGGAGGAATTGAGGGATGAGAAAGCCAAATACGCGCAGTTAATGGAGGACTACGGGAAAACTGCTCATAGACAGTCAGAAGTAGAACGTTACGACGAACTCAAGGAGATGCACGATAAAGTCGTCACTCAACTGGCTCAGCTGGGTGACAACAAAGAACGGCTACTAATTGAACGCAATGACGCGCGGAAGCAAAGAGATCAAGCTGTATCTCTGTCTAGAACCCTCGCTACAGAGAACGAAGCTACCACTAGTGCCTACAAGGCTCTCCAGGAACAGAATGATAACATGATTAGGAAAGTCAGCGCCATGTCGACCAGTTGCGACGAATACAAGACAAAATATTATGAGCTTTTGGCATCAAGCTCAAGCATCCCATCGGTATCGGCATCGACACATTCCAGGGATGAACGATATGAGACCCTTCGTTGCGAGTACGAATCAGTTCTGAGTAAACTTCATGAAGTGCAAACGAGAACGCCAAGCGTCGAAAGGCTCGAACGGGAAAAGTCAGAAGCCCTTGCCAAGATTACTGTTCTGGAACAAAGCAACCGGGAGTTCGTGGACATTAGAGAGCGATACCATGCTGCTGAAGCAAAGGCTATCCTACTGGAAAGGGATGTCACGCGAGCAACCGAAGAAGCCAAAAAGGCTAAGAAAGGTGAAGAACAAAAGGCATTGTTCCTTAAGGATTTGCTTTCGCACTACAGGACACTAGAAGCGGAACACGAAGAAGTACGGCAAAAGCTTGTACGCATCAAGCCATCTCTGTCGGGTGCGGATGCATACGACGATCGCCTTCGCCTTGGGCCCGCTGGCCTGGGAGCGTTGGCGGACCAAGCCAAGGCCGCGGCCTACCACAGCAAGATGACTGCCTTTGAAGAACGGATTAAGGCTGTGCAACAGCAACGCGATGCTGCCATGGACCAAACAACGCAACTCGAAGAGGAACTGAATCAAGCTCAGTCGGAAAAGACGGAAGCTATTCAAAGTCGAAAAGAGCGGGAACAGGATCTCAAGTCTGTTCTTGGTCACTATCGCGATCTACAAAAGTCCCACGATGACCTAAAGGAGAAAACAACACGACTTGAGCAACAATTGGAAACTGAACGGACTCATCACACGGGGAGGGCAGTCCTAGCCGAGAAAGAGCCTGAAGCCCATCGTTCCGAAATTTTTTCTTCTTCGATCTATGAACGAAAGGGAGTCGAAGATGTAGACATGGATATGAATTCGGAAACTCCAGATGAACGAAATGGTCGAGCCTGTACAGTAGCGGAAGCGGCGATGGCACCCATGACTACGACTATGGACGTTGCTGGTGGTGATGGTAGCGTGACTCGACTCTTGATCGACATGGAAGAATTGAAACGTGTGAAGGAGTCTAGTCACAATCTGTTACATCCGAAAAAACGAGGTAGTCGTGGAGGTGGTAGTCGCAGTGGCAGTCGATCGGATGAATTGTCAAGTGTCTCGAATGTGACAGAAGGTTTATCCCTCGATGATTCTCGCGGTGGAGATGACGAACGATCATCTGTCCTTTCTGACGAAGCTCCGAGTACTACCTGGAAGGATGTGAAGATTGCTAAACTACTGACTGAGTTAGAAGTGGCAAGAACCCTGGTAGTGGAATTAGAAGAACGTGAAAAGATAGCTCAAGAAAAGTTAGAGTCGACCGAACGGTTATTATTAGTTGCGAATCAGGAGGCATCGGATGCACAAAAAAGGCAGGGTGCTCGTGAGGTGAACTTGCGGGATGCGATCGCCCAACAACATCGATTACAGGGTGAATATGATCAAGTGAAGGAATTAGTCTCGACGTTGCAGGATCAGTTGGAACAGGCCAAGACGAAGGCCCGGTTGGCCGAGGAAGAAACCAAGTCGACACGTCGACGTGCGACTGAATATCATAATCAGTTTAAGAAACTTCAAGAAAGACATCAGGATGCGATGCGGTTGATTGAGGAACAAGAACGTTACATTGAAATGTTGGAACATACTACTAGCAGTTAAAAAGGAAAAAACAAAAGAAACAAACGGAAAGCACAGGTCATCATCATCATCTTCCTTCCTTCCTTTAGTCCCCCTGTAGAATGAATGCTTGGCTTGAGTTGGTAGAGGGCAGAACTAAAGAATCGACTAGCATCAATATAGTATATTGTTGGGGGTGAAGCCATGATTTCTCTCTCTCTCTCTCTTTCCTCCTCCATATGGTCGCCACCCCTTCCCCACCTCTTTACCCCTCCGTTTTTCTGTTTCGCGTTCGGGGGGATATTCCCCATCACACATCTGATGGATCTGAAATGAATCGACTTGTAAAGATTCCATCAAAATCAAGACGGCAACTTAAATTTTCACCAAAGACATGTCGTCGATTCGATACGAAATGATAGACTGGTTCACGGAATGATCGGGGCATTCTTTGTCCGACCCAACCTAATACTTGGAATGGTAATGGATCTAAACGTTGACAAATATGACTCACTGCCTCACTTGTAAAGTAGGTTTTCGTCGGCGTAACGAGGATCATCCGATCGGTATCTGTCGGTGATAATCCCGCTTGAAGTAAAAGTGCTTGTGCCGTCCTTGATTGTAATGAACAGAATCGTAATTTCGCCGTCGTATCATGATCCATAACAAAGTTAATCGTCGCATCGCACAACGTACATACACCGTCAAATAAGACAATCGGACGTTGTTCCTCTGTCGTAAAGACACTTTCTGCCAAAGTCTTCCAATCCCAATCCTTCATATCGTCGTCATTCATGTTGCTATCGCATGTGATCGTGGTCGTCGTTGTGGTCGTCGCCATTGGTAGAGTTGTATCGAGGAATTCTAACCTTTCAGTGAGGGCAGCACAACATTCGTCGCTGGCAATGGGACTAGAACTAGAAGAAGCCTTGTCGTCGTCAGTGTCCGTAGGTTGGAGACTCCCACTCTGTTCCTCGTTCGAGCTGAGGAGGATAGAACTGGACTGAAGTCGAACTGAACAGCGGGGATTGTGTCTTAAAGGGGTACCAATGTTTATTTCGCTCCGCCGATTCAACTCTGTTGTAAATCCGTCTATCGTCAAAGCCATAGACGTTATCTCCATTACAACAAAAAGCGATGGCCAAGAAAACTTCATATTGATGCTGAAGAATGACTTGATTGAGAGACCTTTGTGATTGATTGCCTTCCTAATGGAAACGGTGTAAGAAGTCTGGTACGGGCCAGTCGTGGTGGTTGGCTTTTTTCCAAGAGACACGAAAATGTGCTACCATAATGTTTTACCGGCAGTTCTCTGGAAGGAAAGAGGTACTGTCATAGGCCCTAGATGGCAGTTCTCTCCTCTGGGGTTGTTCCGGAATTTCATTTGACGACGTGGATAGGTTGAATGGCATGAGCGTGGCAGACGACAGACGACACAGGTTGTCGTGGCGTCGTGGCGGCACCTTTTACAGTCACCAGTTGAAGAAGACTACGGTAGTTTGGGTGAGTATCTTGTACATTCGGCACTGAATATCCCTAGTATGTCCATCGAGTCCACCAAGCCAATACGGGCGACCTGCGAGCGCAAACCACGAGACACAAAAGATCCCATCGCCTCCCCAAAAACTGGAAGTTCAAATTCCGTATGTACCGAAAGGGGGACGGCGAAAATTGGGGGCTATATTTGAGGGGGAACGACGATGAAGCAGAAGGAATACAGTACACCCCCGACCGAGGGAGACGATCATAGCCAATCAACCAATCTTTCAGTACAGTATAATCCTTTTTACAAGAATGGTATGGTATGTATGTATGTTCATTGATGCTATAGTTTCTACTACTACCGAGAGGGGGTTCTCTCTTTCTACCTTTTTTAAACAAATTGAGCAGGATCGACTTCACGCAACAGACTTTCATTTTCCGATGTCAGAGAGGCACCACCACCAAAGGCAATAGCACCCTGTCCCTTCACACCTAGGGGGTCCTTCGGTACAAAGGTCGATGCCTTTTCAATGATTTCTGTCTCAATCTTCTTCATGGTTGGTAAGTCCATCCCCTTTGCCTTCTTCGCAACGACTTCGGCAGCTAATTTCCCACCAAAGACAGCACCCTCCATCGAACCTAAATACTTTTGAGAAGTCCAATCACCTGCCATTGTGAAATTTGGAATCGGACTTCGTTGACCAGGTCGATACTTGTTCCGTCCTACGGGTATGCGGCGACGGAGGTTGTGAGTGCATAGTTCATACGTATAGTCGATCCAAGTCGGGAAGCGGGATATCATGGGAGGAAACGTTCATAATCCCAAGCAGAGTGATGATAAGACGAGGAATGTACAGCATATAACCACAGGTACTTTCAGAATACACACAACTCTGGACCGGAACACAAAAACAACAAAGCCTCAACAGCGAAAACACCACCAACAACAAACAAACCCATTAACTCACCGGGAATAGCTGCGTAGACACTACGGGGGACCTTGACGACGGCATACTTTCGTAGTCGTGCTTGGCCATTCGGACCTTGACCCTTGGTGGCAGGCCAATTTTCATCGGCAGCAATTTCAGTGGGGAATAATCGTGCCAATTCACCCATCGTCGCGTCAATGATTTCTTCATCGGACTTGTTAATCCAATTGACATTCCCCCCCGCCAACGGCGAGCATGGTGCGAAGACTAATTCCAACATACTAGCGGCATCATCCTTGTATTCCTTACAGGTCACACTCATATCGGCATAGACACTCAACAAGGGTGAACGAGAGAAGCATAGGTGATCGACTGCCTTGAGTTTCCGATCAAACCACATATGCAAATTAATGACGGGAATTCCCTCCAGTTCATCGAATTGACGGAAATAGGGCATATTCTGCCATCGTTTTGGTGTCATACGTTTCATAATATCGACAGGCATAGCAGAGACGTATTCATCGGCGACAATCTTCTCTCCCGATCTCATTAGTAGGTGTGAGACAGACCCATCCTCATTTGTCACAATTTCCTTCACGGGTGCATTCAGGATGACCTTCCCACCTCGATTTTCGATATGTTGTCTCATGGGTTCACATAGACGATCGGGCTGATTCCCATCTAAAAAGGCCATCTGTAGGCCATTATCTTCATTCAAGAATCGATTCATCGCAGTCAGGACGACGGTCATACTGAGTTTGTCAGGATCGATAAAGTCCAAGGCCTTGGCCATAGCGATGAAGACTTCTTCATTAATCCGTTCAGGCATCCCATATTTCCTCATAAAGTCAGTGACGGATAATTCATCCTGGGCATCAATAAAGGGTTGACCTTCGATTAACATGGGGATGAGAGGTGGTGCAGTCTGTAACTTTTCTCTCAAGGTCAACATTTTTTGATTCATTAGGATCGCTAAACCAAAATTAAAGGGTGCGGGGATGCCAGGGATAAAATCAAAGGTCGTGAATTCTCCTGGAAGTTCCTGCATCGCAAAGATCATTTTGTGGACCTTCCATTGCAACCGATCATGAATGCCAAGTTCGGCAAATAGATTCATCATATTCGGATAGGCACCGAAGAAGATATGTAAACCAGTTTCAATCCAATCACCATCTGCATCTTGCCAGGCAGAGACCTTCCCACCCAAGACATCCCGAGCTTCATATACGGTAGGTTCATGTCCAGCATCGACTAGGTACTTTGCTGCTGCCAACCCCGAGAGTCCACCACCAATAATAGCAACTCGTTTCTTTTGTCCCGGCGATGCCTTGAGGGTTTCACCGAAACTTCGTGACAGAGCCTCGTAGTTGCGGTAGTTTTCTGTATTCTCTACATTCGGCTTCGGAAAGTCCTTCATGACTAACGATCCACCATTTTGTACTCCACCTGAAGACAGACGAACATGTGGAGCGAATGCCAAGGAAACAGACGAAAGACTGCCAGTGAGGACCCCTGCGGTCAAGAAGGAAGGAAATGACCACTTCATTTCTTATTTGATCTTATCTATCTGTCGTTGAATGCCGTAGATTAAATGTCGAATCTGATGTTTCTGCAATCTACGGCTGAGACTTCTTTTCCACTTGCATCTCACAGTCAGCAGCATCGGTGGCTTCGCACTCGCAACCCCTTGCCCCAGTCATCGGCCCCAACGATGGATGGGAGAGCGAATCCTGCCCATCACAAAGAAGCAAGTCCGAAACGTCAGAACGAGATTTTCCTCCTTCAAGTTGACGCGTGGAGGTTCTTCCATATGGCCATGACTATATATGTACTGGTATGCAAAAGGTCAACCATCCATAAGAACATATCCTAGGTATTGCAGTCGCGTATACAGTAGATAGGTAGGTAGGTACGTATCGGTATGATACATACCCGGTGAGAACCTATGATACAAATTTCTCCGAAGGAGAATCACATGTTTTAACTGTAAGTATTTGTCACAGTTCACTTTTCGCTTGTGACGTCACACATTTTCGTCGATGACCCCCCAACTTTTCACTTCTCACAGTCACGACCAACTGAGTCTTTATACGAATACACCCACAACAAAAACGTTCACAGTGTGACCGTTCGGAAAGCGAACCATTCCTACTGGTATCACAAAGCCGACTTGATGGATCCTACCTTTTGTCGACATTCATCTGTTTTCAACTCTGCGCAGTACAGTACCGTAACTGACTGTGACTTGCGAAACTAAAATGACTTCGGTAAATCGGGGAATGTCTCACAGTTCATTCACTGTGATACTGTTCTCACCGGTCTCTCCGAGAAATTCGGCCATGCATATGTACGACACCAATACCGGTACAGTACAGTACAGTACCGGTGCCGCTTTTACGGTACCCAACGGACCCCGGCAGCGGGACTCGTGAATACGGAGTTTCGGTTGCCATATATAATGGCGGATAATATGACGATAGGACGAAACAATAATAAGGTCATCCCCATAACGGAGACATAAGGACTTATAGCTAATGTTCGCTTTCTTTTAAGAGAGCTTCGACTCGTGACTGCCATTATCACTGGTTCGATAAATTCTTACATTAGAATGGTTTTGCTTATGTGTGTCAAAACCATGAGCTACACAGATTATGGGGATTGACCACTACAATGCTACAAGTGACGCGCGTGTGCTCGGAGAATCTGAGCCGGCATGGCGCGACGGGCGCGCTGGGTACATAAGGACTTCGCGTGAAACCTCAACTGCGGCCAAAGGCTTGAGCGCCCTTTTTCTACCACAGCCCTCCTCCCGCTTTCTCCCCTCTCTCTCTCCTCTCTTCCCGGCCTTCAGCCATTCACAACCGCAAGAAAAACAGCAGTCCCTCTGTGAGATTTCTTAGAACCCCTTTCATCTGAGTGCTGAAACAAGTAGATACGTCGGCGACCACTTTTCGAAAAGATGCTTATCAGCTGTAGAGAAAAAACTTACTTCCAACGTAGCCTTCGGGCAATTTCGTTCCTTTTGGTGTTTTCGGCATGTCTGGATGTTGCCCATACACAAGATCAAGCAAACCTCAACGATGGTGTGATGGCTTTTTTACGTAAGGTAGAGGATATCGTGGAACATCGAAGCTTTTGGTTCTACCGCCATTTCGGGACGAAAATCAAGGAGGAAAAGATTGAAGACTCGAGTGCCTGTGACTTCAACGACCCCAACACTCTGAAGTTCTGCCCTCCCACTGATTCCCTTGTTAACGGGATAGTGGAATGGGATGATAGCGTCGGAAAGAAAAACCATTTTCACGTTGGGGCATTCTTAACCCCCACGGAGAGGAAAGCTGCCTTTGAAAAGCTTGGGTTGGAAGACAGTGTTGACGACAATTTTGAGGGTGACCACCAGGACGAGGAAAAGCCTTCATCTAAGTTTATTCCTATACGTTGTCTAGAGAACCCAGAGAGTGAGGGTTGTGAAATCTGGCGTGGATTGCAGGATGGTGATGATCCATTACCACCGATGAATGGTGAAACTGATCCTCTGAAACGTACTCGCCAACGATTCCAGACTCGAAAGCGTCAAAGTCTCCCCCTGTCAACCCCGTCGAAGGCCGCCGGTGATTATCCTGAGGGATCCGTGTCTGAACGTCCTACGACTGACATGTGTTATGGAAATATGGCTCTACCTGGACCTCGCAGACACGTGTGGTGTCAGTCCGTAATGCCCTCCGTCTCAATGGAACCTTCCGTCTCGACGAAGCCTTCCGTCTCGACGAAACCCCCTTCGCGGGGTCCGTCCACAGGGCCGAGTCCGGGTCCATCTTCTGGGCCATCACCGGGTCCGTCTCCAGGACCATCACCACGTCCTAGTCCAGGTCCGTCCAGAGGTCCTACCATCGGACCATCGA
>Ga0194115_10004450_pt1 | contig 15066 bp, 10 predicted proteins | sample TA2MahsurfametaG_3_FD_148656 | JGI IMG/M metagenome (GOLD analysis project Ga0194115, IMG submission 148656) | Freshwater microbial communities from Lake Tanganyika, Tanzania - TA2015002 Mahale S4 surface | ecosystem: Environmental > Aquatic > Freshwater > Lake | place: Tanzania: Lake...
GAGGATTCACTTACATTTTTGAAAACTCTACTGGAAGTAGTCATCCATTTGCTATTCGCACAAGCAGTGGAGGATCCGCATATACTTCTTCATTCTTGAGTGGATCTCAAAATGGAACACAAATATTCAATGTTCCTTTTGATGCTCCAAATACTTTAGTTTATCAATGCACGCACCACGCAGGTATGGTTGGAACTCTCAATATTGTCACATGAACGTAAATACCATCTAAGATGCGTAATAAATAACTAAAAAAATACCGTCAAATGGCTGCAATTATAACTGATCAGATTAGAATATTAAACGCCAAAAATTTTGTAAATGAAGTTTCAAATACTTCCAACTCATACTATAGTTTTATAGGTCTTCCCAATTCTTCTGATTATCAAACTAATTGGAATACTAGTCCCCCTTCACCAAAGGACAACTTTGATCAGGAGAATAGTTATTGGGACTCAATGATTGCATTGAAAAAAATAGTTGCCAGTGACGTTAGGTTAGTCGTTCCTAAAAGATTTTGGTCTTCGGGAACTGTTTATGAAATGTATAGGCATGACTACAGTTCAGCAAACCAAGCTCCACAATCAGGCGCAACTAGTTTATACTCTGCATCTTATTTTGTAATCAATGAGAATTACAGAGTGTATATTTGCCTGCAAAATGGAACAGATCCAGATAATCCATTGGGAAGATCTTCATTAGATCAACCAGATTTTACAGATCTAGAACCAAGAGCAGCAGGAACTAGTAGTGATGGATATGTTTGGAAATATTTGTATACTATTAAACCAAGTGAAGTGACAAAGTTTGAATCTACTGATTATATGCCAGTTCCTTCCGATTGGGAAACTGGAACAGACAATGCAGCGGTGAGAGACAATGCAGTTGATGGATCAATCAAAATTGTTTTAGTAACTGGTAAAGGTGTAGGTTTAGGAACAGCAAACAGAGTTTATACTAGAGTTCCAATAAAAGGAGATGGAACTGGTGCAGAATGCACTGTTTTTATTGATAATAACCAGCAAGTAAATTCTGTTGTAGTTTCTAGTCAAGGGTCCGGATATACTTACGGCAATCTAGATTTAGTCGCTGGTGGTGTCCCACTTGGAACTACTAGACCAACATTTAATGTTATTATTCCACCCAAAGGTGGTCATGGAAAGGACATTTACAGAGAACTTGGTGCATATAATGTTTTACTATATTCTAGAATAGAAAATGATCCCCAGAATCCTGACTTTATTACAGGCAACGAATTTGCTAGAGTTGGTCTTGTAGAAAATCCATTAAGTTACAACTCAACGGCAATTTTGACATCTCTCAAGGCAAGTGCAGTCAATGCATTGAAACTTGTTGGGGCTTCTTATAGCACAGTCACTTTTAACTATGATGCAGAAGTTACTCAAACTGTCGCAACTGGAACAACTGCTGTTGGTAGAGTAATAAACTATGATCAAACAACTGGTGTTCTAAAATACTGGCAAGATAGAGCTCAGAGTGGATTTACCACTGCTGGAATTGCTCAAACTAATCCAAAGTATGGATTTGATCGTGTTGAATTTACTTCAACTCCATCAACTGGAGGTAGTTTAAATATTGCTGGCGGATCAGAAGTTCTTGCAATAGACTCCACTTTTAGTGGTATTTCAACAGTAATAAATAATAGAACCTACTACTTGGGTCAGACTTTTGCATCTGGTTTGGCTAATCCCGAGGTTAAAAAACACTCTGGAAATATAATTTACGTTGACAATAGACCAGCAGTTACTAGGTCATCAAACCAAAAAGAAGATATTAAAATCATTTTGCAGTTCTAAAGAATTATGGCACAACAAACAAATCTTAATGTATCTCCATATTTTGATGATTTTAATGCCGATAACGATTTTCACAGAGTTCTTTTTAAACCTGGAGTTCCAGTTCAAGCTAGAGAACTAACAACACTCCAGTCAATACTGCAGAATCAGATTGAAAGGTTTGGTCAACACTTCTTCAAAGAAGGCGCAAAAGTAATACCCGGAAATACTGCATATAACGCATTATACTATGCAGTAGAAGTACAAAACACTTTTCTTGGAGTTCCAGTTTCTGCTTATGCAGATCAATTGATTGGAGCAAAAATAACTGGTCAGACTTCAGGAGTAACTGCAACGGTAGAACAAATTCTTCCTGCAAATGTTTCTGAAAGAGGAAATTTAACTCTTTATGTAAGTTATATTGGTTCAAGCACTCAGAATAATTCAACTCAACAGTTTTCAGATGGTGAAAACTTAACTTCAAATAAACCAATTAACTCAACTTTACTTGGAAATCAAATTATAGCGCCTGGAACGCCATTTGCTTCCACAATAGCAAATAATGCCACCTCTGTTGGATCAGCTTTTACTATCACAGAAGGTGTTTATTTTATTAGAGGTCAGTTTGTAAATGTAAATACAGAGACTTTAATTTTAGATCAATATACAAACACGCCTAGTTATAGAATTGGTCTTTTTATTAATGAGCAAATTGTAACTTCTATTCAAGATGAAACTCTCCAAGATAATTCTCAAGGATTTAATAACTATTCTGCACCAGGTGCGGATAGATTAAAAATAAGTGTTTCTTTACTCAAGAAAGCTTTAGATGACTTTAATGATAATAACTTTGTAGAACTGGCAACCATTGTTAATGGTGTACTAAGAAGCAAAAAAACTTCAAGTTTGTATAATAATCTCACAGATGAATTAGCAAGGAGAACCTATGCAGAATCTGGAGACTATTGCGTTAATCCATTTAATATTACAGTAGAAGAATCCTTAGATAATGGTATAGGAAATAGAGGAATTTTTAAAGCAAATCAATTTACATATGGTGGATCAACTCCATCGGAAGATTTAGCAATATATAAAATCTCTCCAGGAAGAGCTTTTGTTCGTGGATATGAAATTGAAACTATCAGTCCAACTTTCATTGACGTACCAAAACCAAAAACGACTAAAACCGTAGAAAATCAAGCAATTGATTATAATACAGGACCAACATTTTTACTTCACAAAGTAAAAGGATCACCAACAATAGGATTTGGAAACAATTATTACGTAAGTTTGCGTGACGAGAGAGTAGGTACATCTACTACAATTACTCCAGGAAAAGAAATAGGTCTTGCTAGAGTATATGATTTTAGATTAACTTCTGGCGCTTATAATACTTCAAATTCAAATTTAAATCAATGGGCATCTTCTCTTTATGATGTTCAAACTATAACTGAGATAACTTTAAATGAACCAATCACTTTAGAAACTCCGACTTTTATTAAGGGTTCTAATAGTGGCGCGACTGCATTTTTGAAAGAAAATGTTACATCTGGAATAGCATTAACCGTTTATGATAGGTCTGGAGACTTTATACCAAACGAATCCTTAATCATTGACGGTTTAGTTAACAGTAGAATAGCAACAGCAGTTACAAACTATTCTTTATCAGATGTAAAATCTGTTTATAATGGAACTGATCTAACTGGAATATCTACATTCTGTGCGGATGTAATACCATCTGTAGGTTTCAATGTTGGATTAGCAACTATTGCTCCCCTAAAGTATTTCAGAAATATAAACATACTAGATACAAATCTTTCATCATCAGTTGGTGTTGGATCAACAGTATTTTTTGTTAATAATACTCAAGGAGTTTCTGTAGGTAGTTCTATTAGTGTAGGAACTGCTCTCACGAACGTTCCCATTGTTGCTGTTGGAGCTACTTTTGTACAAATAGGGATAGGAAACACTGCACCGGGAATATCAACACAAACATCGTCTCTTGTAGTTGGGCAAACAGTTGGGGTTGGATCAACTACAATATATTTTGATGGGGCAGTTCCAGATTTTGTTGTTGGAGCAGCAAATTCTTCTCAATCAAGAATTTCTATTGCTTTTACTGGAGGATCAACAGCTTCCTATTCTGGTATTGCATTTACAACTCAATGTCCAATTGTTGCTATTGGAGATACGTTTGTTGTTATTGGAGCAAGTCACACTGTTGGACTTACTTCATTAACAGTAAATCTAAATGAAACTCTTGGTGTTGGAAGTACTGCTATTTTTATTGATCCACCAATAGCACTTTCATCAATCATTTCTATAGGAAGTTCCGTAAGTGTAGGTGCCGCGTTAACCAATGTTCCCGTTGCCCAAGTTTCTACTTCAGGAACTGTATTTTATATCGGTTCTGCATACACATCAGCTTTCCCTGTATCATCCGGACTTGCAGTAACTTTCCCAAGATTATCTCCAGTTGTAACAGGAGCAGCAATAACTTTCCACAATGTTTCTCAAACTATAGATGGAGAAACTGTTACTTTTAGTAATACACAAAGCACAAGCAAGGTTATTTCGCCAAATACCCTTTTTCCAGGGACTGTAGTTAAAGAAAATAACTTAGTATCTTACACAACGCCAAGTTTAGTTGATCCATTTTTAGGAAGAGTTGTTTCTGTTGGAACAACTTCTATTGAAATTGTTGGAGTTGTCACTACATCTGGAATAAATGAAGGAGCTTTACCAACTTCAAGCACTATTGAAGTTAGTGATTTTAGAGTAATGACCACCAAGTTGGACACTTCAACAGATTCAACTTTATATACACCTCTACCAGGAACAAACATTTCTAATGTTGACTTAGCAAATGCAGTTCTAACTATAAGAAAAACCTTTACGGTCAATATTGTAAATAATGAAATTTCTGCTCCAGTGGAAGCTGGAACCAACGAAACATTTTTACCATATTCAGATGCTCGTTATTCTTTAGTAAGAAGTGATGGAACATTTGAAAATCTGGCATCAAATAAACTAGTGTTCTTGTCTGGAGGAACACAACTGCAAATTTATGGTCTTGGATCTAATGATACAGGTGCATCTTTAGTAGCAACTCTAAGAAAGGTTAATCCATCAGCAAAATCAAAATTAAAGAATAGAGTTAATTCAATATTAGTTGACAAATCAAAGTATCAGGGATCTGGAATAGGTGGAACTACCTTTAACGATGGACTTACTTTTGGTAACTATGCATATGGAACAAGGGTGCAGGATGAGAAAATATCTCTAAACAATCCAGATGTTACCGAAATTCTTGGAATTTATGAGTCATTAGATACAACTAACCCCTCCTGCCCAACAGCAGTCTTAACTTCAATGAATGGTTCAACAGGAACCACTGGAGATATTGTTATTGGTGAGAGAATGGTTGGTCAAAATAGCGGTGCTATTGCTATTGTTGCAGAAAGATTAACGAGTACTCAACTATCATTCATATATGCAAATCAAACAAGATTTTTAGAAGGTGAAAGAGTTAGATTTGAAGAATCTACAGTTGAAGGAACTCTTACTACTTTGGATGCTCCTAGTTCTGATATATCTTCAAACTTTACTTTTAGTAATGGTCAAAAAGCAACGCATTATGACTATGGATATATTTCAAGAAAATCAGATTCTGTAGAGCCATCTAAGAAAATAAAAATTTATTTTTCAAATGGTTACTATAATACATCAGATAATGGTGACATAACAACAGTAAATTCGTACTCCACATTTGATTATGAAACAGATCTAACGATATTTAATGGAAGAAAGAGAAGTGATATTCTTGATATAAGACCAGTAGTTTCAACTCCTTCTTTAAGTGAAGGTGCAAGATCTCCTTTTGAGTTTAAAGGAAGATCTTATGATCAATCTGGAAATAGTTCTGCAAATATTCTTGCTTCCGATGAAACAATCTTGGTTTCATTCTCATATTACTTAGGAAGAATAGATAGAATCTTTTTATCAAAAGATGGAACTTTCCAAGTTAAGTATGGAACTCCAGCAGATAATCCAAAGAAACCAGTCAATGTAGATGACTCTATTGAAATAGCTTCAATAACTTTACCACCATACCTATATCAACCTTCCGATGCTTCTATAAAGTTCTTAGAATATAAGAGATATAGAATGTCAGATATACGTGAACTTGAGACAAGAATTAAAAATCTTGAGTATTATACAACTCTATCTCTTCTAGAAACAACTACAGAATCTTTGTTTATACCCGATTCTGATGGTTTCAATAGATTTAAATCTGGATTTTTTGTAGATAATTTCTCTGGGTATAAAACACAAGAAACTGGAGTTGCTATAAAAAATAGCATAGACAAAGGAAACAGAGAAATAAGACCAAGCCACTATACAACATCTGTTGATTTAATAACAGGTCCTGTAATAAACCCAGATCCAACAGCAGATCTTTCAGTTGAGCCCGTTGAAGGAATTAATGTAAGAAAAACTGGAGATATTGTCACTTTAGACTACACAGAAGTTGAATGGTTAAAGCAACAATTTGCTACTCGTACTGAAAGTGTAACTCCATTCCTAGTAAGTTTCTGGAAAGGTGCTATTGAGTTAAGTCCTGCATCCGACACTTGGGTTGATCCAATTAAATTAAAACCAAAAGAAATTGAAATTGAAGGAAACTATGCAGAAATACTAGCAAATGCACAAAAAACACATAATTTAGATCCAAACACTGGATTAGCTCCTCAAGTTTGGGAGGCTTGGGTATTCAACTGGACTGGAGAAGATCCTAAAGATGTTCTCAAAACTAATCCGGTTGTTAGTGGTGGAGAATGGGTTGGTGGCAGTGGTTCTCAAAAACTTTGGGGTACAAAAACAACAACTACTTTTGCTGAAGTCCACAAGGAAATCTATAAGATAGGAACAAAGAAGAGAGAAGGTACTCAGTGGACAGTTTCTGAATCTTTTGACAAGACATCATTAGGAGATAAAGTTGTCAGTAGTGAGATTATTCTCACTATGAGATCAAGAAATATTCAGTTTGTTGGTAAAAAAGTAAAACCATCAACTCGTTTATATGCTTTCTTTGATGGAAAAGAAGTAACTAAGTATTGTGTTCCAAAATTATTGGAAATTTCTATGAGTTCTGGAACATTCCAGGTGGGAGAAACTGTTGAAGGAACAGTAACTCCAACTGGTCTTATTGATCCAGCACTGCTACCAGAACTTCCAAAAATTACATTTAGAGTAGCACAAACTAATCATAGAGAAGGTGCCTACAATGCACCAACTAATGTTTATCCAGAAAATCCATATGTTCCAGGTCAAGCTCTTCCATCAACATATTCTTCAACATCTACTATTCTAAATGTAGACACTTTCTCTCTCGCAGACCAAGTTCAAGGAACATTTGGTGGATGGGTTGAAACTGGAATGACTCTTGTTGGAAAAACAAGTGGAGCAAAAGCAACAATTACAGATGTAAAATTAGTTTCTGATATATCCGCCACTATTCTTGGATGCTTCTTTATTCCAGATCCAAAGAATGTAAGTCATCCCGAATTTGAAACGGGCACTAAAGTATTCACTCTAGTCAATAATACAACTAATGATCAAAACAATGCTACAACTGTAGCCGAGACAACATTTATTTCCAGTGGAACACTACAAACAGTTCAAGAAAACATCATTTCAGTAAGAAATGCTGTTCTAGAAAACAAAAAAATATTTGAGACTGAACCAGCTTCTGAGCTAATCGATTCATTTAAAACAAGTTCTGTTCCAGTTGGTCAACCAGTACAAGAACAAGTTCAAATTGGATGGTATGATCCTCTTGCACAGTCATTCCTTGTTGAAGATTCTACTGGAGTTTTCTTAACAAGTTGTGAAGTATTCTTTAGTTCAAAGGATGATACTGATATTCCAGTTCAGTTCCAACTAAGAACTATGGAGAATGGATTCCCAACAACTAAGATTTTACCATTCTCCGAAATATTTGCAGAACCAGGTGACATTGAAACTTCGAGTGATGGATCTGTTGCAACCAGATTTACATTTAAAGCACCAATATACCTTGAAGGTGGAAAAGAATATGCTATTTGTTTAGCATCAAACTCAACAAAGTATAGTGTCTATGTTTCAAGAGTTGGTGAAACTGATCTAATTTCTCAAACTTTCATTTCTAACCAACCATATTTGGGTTCTCTGTTCAAGTCTCAGAATGCTTCGACTTGGGAAGCAAGTCAGTGGGAAGATCTTAAGTTTACATTATACAGAGCAGACTTTGCAAACACTGGATCAGTTGAATTCTATAACCCAGAACTAACTGAAAATAACAAGCAAGTTGCTCTGCTGATGCCAAATTCCCTCAACACCAACTCTAGAAGAATAAGAGTTTCTCTCTCTTCTACGATTAGTGATGCTGGTCTGTTACCTGGATATACTGTTTCTGTAGGAAATGCTTTGGGAACAGGAAACTATGTTGGAAGTGCTGGAAGAGCATCTGGAGAACTGAACATTATAAATGCAGGCATAGGATTTACTCCAAATGCAGGAATCGCAACTTACTTAGGCATTCCTCTCATCAATATTACGGGAAATGGCACTGAAGCAACAGCAGATATTGTTGTTGAAGAAGGAGTCGTTGGTATTGCTACCATTGCTATAGGTGGAAAAGGATATCAAATTGGTGATGTTTTAGAACTTGGCGAAATAACAAATATGCCAACTGCGACTAATGCAAGACTTTCAGTTTCATCAGTCTCCGCCGTAAATCAAATTATACTTGACAATGTTCAAGGTGATTTTACACCAGGAGATGGTGCAACAGTTAGATATAATAACGGATCTTCCACAGTCAACTTAAATGCTGCTTTAGGTAGTGTTTATGTTGACAGAATAGATACCGAATCTGATGGTTTACATATAAACGTAAATCATAGAAACCACGGTATGTATTTTGCGGATAATCTGGTTAAACTTTCCGGAGTTTTCCCTGACACTACACCCACAAAACTATCCGCCGCATATTTACCAGATAGCACTGGAGAGATTTCTGTAGATAATAGTTCGGGATTTGCAACATTTGAAAATGCTCCTGTTAATAATAACAATGTTGGATATCTCTTAATAGGTGAAGAAATTATTTCTTATACAAGCACTTCAGCTGGAACTATTGGTGGAAACATCACTAGACAAGTAAGTTCAACGTTTGCTAAAGAGTATCCAGTCGGAACTCCCGTTTATAAGTATGAACTTGCTGGTGTTTCTTTGACTAGAATCAACAAAACACATAATCTAGCCGACGTGAGCGTAACGGATCCAATAACCTTTGATTCTTATAATATCAAGATTGATACATCAACTGGAGGTGGTCTCATTGATAGAAGTGCAGATTCTCCTGGATATCCTGCCCTATATCTAAATCAAACAAAGAATACTGGTGGATATACTACAAGAGCAACCCAAAACATACCTTATGAGATTATTAGACCATCCATCCAAAATCTAACAGTTACTGGTACAAATATAGCAGCGTCTATCAGAACAGTATCTGGAGTTAGTATTGATGGTAATGAGATACCATATATTGATAATGGATTTGAGTCCATTACTGTCAATGAAACAAACTATCTGGATAGTCCTAGAATCATTTGCTCAAAAGTTAATGAGACTGACAAACTAAGCGATCTTCCTGGCGGAAAATCTCTGAATATGAGAGTTGTACTATCTTCAACTGATACTAGACTTTCACCAGTCATTGATACTCAAAGAGTAAGTGCAATTTTAGTATCTAATAGAATCAATGATCCAGTAGAGAATTATGCGACTGATAACAGAGTAAATGGATTGGAAGGAGATCCTCACGCTTTCCAATATATTTCCAAGGAAATTCAATTAGAAAACTCTGCTTCATCCATTAAGATACTTCTAAATGGTCACATTAATAAATTCTCAGATATTAGAGCATTCTATGCCATCTCAGAAAATCCAAACTTTACACCAATATTCACACCATTCCCAGGTTTCAATAACTTGAACGTTAAGGGAGAAATAATTGAACCAGAAAATAGTGATGGACTACCTGATTCATATCAAACTCCTGGAAATATTTTTGGATTTGGTGCATCAGAAATTGAGTTTAAGGAGTATTCATTTACAGTTGATCAACTCCCATCATTCAGAAATTATAGAATAAAACTTGTTCTTTCTTCTACAAGTCAAGTCTATGTTCCAAGATTCAGAGATTTGAGAGTTATTACTTTAGCTTAATATGAGACACTTACAGGTAGAGGGTCACGGTAATCTTTTTCGTGATCCACAAACAAATTCTATCGTGAACAAAAACGCAAGAGCTTATGAAGAATACATTTCAAAGCGCAAAATAAAAAGTGAAGAGAATCAAAAAATACAGAATTTTGAAGAAGAACTGACTAGTATGAAAAATGACATTGATGAAATAAAAACACTTTTAAGGGAGTTTTTAAATGGATCCGGAAAAAATTGAGTTAGAAAATCTGAGCAAAAGTTTTGAATATTATAAAGTTTCTTCGGAAATAGATAGTATTGATGATTTAGAAAATTTAAGATTGATTGCAAAATCATACTATAAACTTTATTTGAAGCAGCAAGAAGTTTTATCAAACTTAGGGTCTTTAGATAAATATTAAAAAGAGACTGATATAAAATGGCTCAACCATCAAGTAGACAGGAACTAATAGATTATTGTAAGCGACAACTAGGAGCTCCTGTTTTAGAAATTAACGTAGCAGATGAACAAATAGATGATATTGTTGATGATGCTATTCAGTTTTTTCACGAAAGACATTTTGATGGTGTCATAAACACATATTTAAAATATCAAGTTACCGAAGATGATGTTAATAGAGGTAGAGCTCCATCTGGAAATGTTGCATCTGCAGGAATAGCTACTACTGCAGCAACAACTAACATCGTAGGAACTGCTACTACTTTTACATACAAAGAAAATAGCAACTTCCTACAGGTTCCTCCTTCTGTAATAGGTATCAACAAAATTTTCAGATTTGATGGAACTAATACAACAACAAATAATATGTTTAGTGTGAAGTATCAGTTATTTTTAAATGATATTTACTATTGGGGATCAACTGAACTTTTAACATATGCGATGGTAAAGACATATCTTGAAGATATTGATTTTCTATTAAATACAGAGAAGCAAATAAGATTTAATCAAAGACAAGATAGATTATATCTAGATATTGACTGGGGTTCTGTTGCTGTAGGTGACTGGTTTATAATTGACTGCTATAGAACTTTAGACCCAAATGATTATAGTAGAGTTTGGAATGATTCATTTTTAAAAAGATATTTGACTTCTCTGATTAAGAAACAATGGGGACAAAATTTAATAAAGTTTCAGGGTGTCAAACTTCCAGGTGGCGTTGAATTAAATGGAAGGCAACTTTATGATGATGCTCAAAAAGAACTTGATGTAATAATGGAAAAAATGTCAAGCACATATGAACTTCCTCCATTAGACATGATTGGATAAACTATGCTTAACCCATTTTTCCAGCAAGGTTCCTTAACAGAACAAGGTCTAATACAAGATCTGATCAATGAACAATTGAGAATGTATGGTGTTGAAATACATTATTTGCCAAGAAAATATGTTACAGAAAAAACAGTATTAAAAGAAGTAATAGAATCCGTTTTTGACAACTCATATCCCATTGAAGCTTATGTTGAAAACTATGAGGGATATGCAGATAATACAACGATTTTGTCAAAATTTGGTATTCAAGCAACTAATGAAGTAACGCTAATAATTTCAAGAGAAAGATGGGAGTTATATATTCAACCACTGATAAAGAATCAAAGTAATATTAAATTATCAACAAGACCAAAAGAAGGAGATTTAATTTATTTTCCTTTGGGCGATAGATTATTTGAGATTAAATTTGTAGAGCATGAAAAACCATTCTACCAACTACAAAAGAACTACGTTTATGTCTTAAAATGTGAGTTGTTTAGGTATGAAAATGAGATTATTGACACTGAAATTGATGAAATAGATGACCTACTGGCTCCTGATGATATTGATAATATTTCAACAGTTCTTGGTCCAATACAAACATTAACTTTAGTAGGAACAGGGATAACAGCAACTGCAGTAACAAACATCGTTTCTGGTGGAATAAGATTCATTACTGTTACAAATAGAGGTGGTGGATACACATCAACTCCATTAGTCGGAATATCTTCAGCTCCACCTGGAGGGAAAACGGGAGTAGCTACTGCTACCATGATTGGTGGAATTGTTGCATGTAATGATAACGTTAATCCTTTGGCAAAATCTGTTCAAAGTGTTCAGTTAACTAATTCCGGATTTGGATATACAGTTGCGCCAGGAGTAAGATTTATTGGTGGAGGAGGTTCTGGAGCTGCTGCAACAGCAACGATTGGTAGTGGTGTAGTTGGTATTATTACCGTTACCAACGGTGGTTCTGGATATTCATCTCAACCAACAATATCATTCACGAATGAAATATTTTTACCTGGAGTTTCAACAGTATCGGCTGCAGCAACAGCAGTTGTAAGTGCTGCTGGAACAATAACGTCTATTAGAATAACAAATGCTGGACTAGGATATAGTGTAGCACCAACTGTTGTTATTTCAAATCCATCACTAGCATCAACTGGTAACTTTATTTTCAATGAGGTTGTAACTGGATCTGTAACCAATACAACCGCAAGAGTAAGAACTTGGAACTCTATCACGAATATTTTAGAAGTTTCCTCAGTCTCTGGTTCTTTTTCAGTGGGAGAAAATATTGTTGGATCAACCTCGGGGGCATCACATCAATTGAGGTTGATTGAGACAGATCCACCAAATGATGGATATACAGATAATCAATCCATAGAAAGTGAAGGTGACTTGATAGTTGACTTTAGCGAAAGAAATCCTTTTGGCGTTCCATAAATAGTTTTTATTATTAAATAATAATATAATAGGTAAAATAAAATGTTTGAATATTTTTATAACGAAATTTTAAGAAGGACAGTTATTGCCTTTGGTACATTATTCAACAATATTACCATCAAGCATACAAATTCTTCAAATGAAGTCGTTAGTGTTATTAAGGTTCCTTTGGCATATGGACCAACACAAAAGTTTTTGGCAAGATTAAATCAATCACCAGATCTTAATAAGTCAACTGCCATTACTTTACCAAGAATGTCTTTTGAGTTTAGTGGATTGGTTTATGATGCTTCAAGAAAAGTAACGACAACTCAAACATTTACAGTAAAAGATCCAGAAAACGGAACAGAAACTAAAAAGGCATATATGCCAGTTCCTTATAATATGCAGTTTGAACTGAGCATCATGTCAAAATTAAATGACGATGCTTTACAGATAATAGAACAAATTTTACCATATTTTCAACCTTCATACAATTTAACCGTTGAATTAGTAGAGTCTATTAACGAAAAAAGAGATATTCCAATAGTTATAGAAAACATAACTATGCAGGATGATTATGAAGGAGACTTTAATACAAGAAGAGTTCTTCTTTATACCATAAGATTTACCGCAAAGACATATCTGTTTGGACCCGTTTCTACGGCTACAAAGGACGTTATCAAAAAAACTACGGTCAGTTATCTTACTGGAACAGATACTGCAAATACTACACGAGAGGTTGTATACTCAGCAGAACCAAGAGCAATAAAAAATTATACAGGAACTGTTTTAACAAACTTAGCAAAAGATATATCAACAACAGATACTCTTATTGAAGTAAATAATGCCAGCTCAATATCAGCAAAAACATATTTGGATATTGAAGGTGAAGAGGTGTACGTAAAATTAAAGAATGGAAATATTCTAACAGTAGAAAGAGGGAAAGACGGCACAACAATAACTTCGCATTTATCAGGGGCTGATGTTAAATCTATTACAACTGCTGATAATGCTTTAGTTGAGGATGGAGATGATTTTGGTTTTAGTGGTTCGACAGTATGAAAATGACTAAAAAATTTGACGAGTTAAATGACACATTCAATGTCAAAGGTGAAATAGTATCTAAAGAAAATGAAGAGAATACTATAGAAAAAATTGAAAAAGTTAACGCATCTTTTGATGATATAAAAAAAGACTACAACTATACAAGAGGAAATCTTTAGTCTTATTGAAAAAAAGGTCAAGAAGCGATCAATGGAATACTTGAGTTAGCTCAAGAAAGTGAAATGCCCAGGGCATATGAAGTTGCAGGTCAGTTAATAAAAAATGTGGCAGACGCTACAGACAAACTTATGGATCTGCAAAAGAAACTCAAAGATATTGAAGAGGAAAAACAATCTAAAGGTCCAACGACTGTCAATAATGCTTTGTTTGTTGGATCAACTGCAGATTTGGCAAAACTTTTAAAGCAACAAAAAATAGATGAAAACATTTAAAGAGTTTCAAGAAGAGTGGACTAATAAATATAAAGAGAGTATTGATTGCTCAAACCCAAAGGGTTTTTCTCAACGTGCTCATTGTGCAGGGAGAAAGAAAAGAGCAGAAGGTGAAAAGACTAAATCAAAACCAGTTGAGTAATGCCCAAAATCAAGTCACATAAGACAGTTGAACAAATTGCAAAGAAACATCGATGTTTCTTTCATACAAAAGCAACTTGATATGGGAGAACCGATTGAACATGAACACACAAAAGATCATGAACTCGCTAGAGATATTGCACTTCAACACCTGGACGAAATCCCAGACTATTATACTCGCTTAAAGAAAATGGAAGCATCTGCTAAAAAAGAACATAAGAAGTTTAAAGATGTGACTGAAGAAGGCCTAACTGATTGGTTTAGAAGTAAATCAAAAGAGGGTATACGTGGTTGGGTTAATGTAGTTACTGGTGGAACTTGTGCAAGTGATGAACCAGGTGAAGGTGTGCCTAAATGTGTTTCTTCTGAAAAAAGAGCAAGTATGACACAGGCAGAACGACTTTCTGCAGCAAGAAGAAAAAAAGCAGCAGATCCTGGTCAGCAACAAAAATCAGGTGCTGCAAAACCAACTTATGTTCCAACAGATAAACCCAAAAAAATGAAAGAAGAAATGGATCTCCAAGAAGTAAAAGACAAACCAGGTAAAGGTAGTGGCACTAAAGATGCTTGTTACCATAAGGTCAAGTCTCGTTACAGTGTATGGCCTTCCGCATATGCCTCTGGAGCGTTAGTCAAGTGTCGTAAAGTGGGTGCAGCAAATTGGGGTAATAAAACTAAG
>Ga0194115_10004452_pt1 | contig 15066 bp, 18 predicted proteins | sample TA2MahsurfametaG_3_FD_148656 | JGI IMG/M metagenome (GOLD analysis project Ga0194115, IMG submission 148656) | Freshwater microbial communities from Lake Tanganyika, Tanzania - TA2015002 Mahale S4 surface | ecosystem: Environmental > Aquatic > Freshwater > Lake | place: Tanzania: Lake...
GGGTACATACTACAACCACACCACCATGTCTGGTCTATTCGATGGCGGTCCAGATCAGATGCAACGAATTCTGGATGACGAGCCTGGTGACCTTTTGTTCTTTACGGAAGAACAGGGCAAGAGTGCGGGGATACATGCACGAGACTTACAGGATCGTGTTTATACCATTATCGAGGGCCCAGGCTTGATTCAAGAAACAACGGGACTGGCATTTAGTCCGGACGGTAAGCGGATGTATGTCGCATACCAAAAGAATGGTCTTTTGTTTGATATATGGCGTGAGGATGGAGGTTCTTTTGGTGGTTTGACGTTGAATGTGAAGTACCATCAGAAACGATAGTGGTAGCAGGCTGTCGAGGTTGATGATCCCAAGACGGAATAATTCTTTACACGTTACCATATTTCCGAAATCTAGAGCATTGCCATTCAGTGTTTGGTTACTTTCTTCTTGAGTTTCTTGCCTCTAGGAGGAATAGGGCCTATTTTTCCTCGAATACTGACGAAATATCGTCATAGTTCACGTACCCAATGTCCCCACGAATGACTTGGTCGTAGTTTGCAACGGCCTCTTGAAGAAAGTTCCTGTGCGCGCGAGGCTGACTTCGTTCTCTTTCGGCGTGTGGAATGTCATTGTAGTCGTAGATGCCAAGACGCGATTACTTAATGGCTATGATGACACCAGTCTCATTCATCCCTGATCGGTTGTCGCTGGACAACTTTACTTAAGCCTGAGAATGACTCTGCCTCAGCAAGACGTGAGCGAATCGAGCACGTTTTTTTGCAAGAACGGCAAAAGAGGCTCTCATAGTCAGGTTGAGCATCCCATCTGCACAATCCCTATCTCTGAACAGCAACACTCTATGCCCAAAGTGCAGGTTGATTTCCCACTGCTCCTCTCCATTGAGTTTTCCATTGTTCAACTGCTGTTGAGATCATCCCAGATATTTATAAGGCATGAAGGTTTCTATCTTGGTTCTCCTACTTTCGACAGTGGCAAGTGTTTTCGCTTCGTCCCATGGAGTCTTTGTTGCCGATAACGCAAACTTAGCCACCGAAGAAGATAGGTCGCGAAAAGATTCAGATGAAGATGAAGAAAAGAGTGTACCCGCACGTGATTCGAATTCTCACAGTCTCCATGATGGTTCTCCTCTATCGGAGTATCCGAACGTGATTCCGACAAACAACGGGTCAGGCTTGCGTGTAAGGCCACGAAACCGATCCCAACTTCAGACAGCTCTCGACGCCTCTATAGACCCTCAACACCAGTCTGTAGCTTCTACACGTAAGCTTGAGCCCCGTACGACGCGTAAGCGTCTTGCGATTCGCAAGTCAAGGGCTGTATCCCCGACACGTCGGCCTGGGAATCGAAGGCCTAGACGTCGTAACCCAACACTTCCTCTTGTTCGGCATGTGGTCCCTACGCGTAGGCCTGTGGCTCCTACACCTAGGCCTACGGTTCCACCACCAACGGCCTTCCCAACAGACCCGCCTGAGATTTTTGTTCCGGGAGACTTGTCACGGACTGAGGCAGGATTGCTTCTTTCTCGAGGATTGCGTGCTCGAGTGATTGCGAAAACTGGAGAGCAAGTCCAGTATTCCAATGATGCCATCTCTAGCAGAGTCTTTCACGCCTATCCAGATTTCGGGGCTACCTTTCCAGATACTCGACCGAATAATATCGGAGGGTGGGTCTACGTGAGTAACTCGGAAGTTGATTATATTCGGGAAGGTGGAGTCGGGGCTATTACGTTCAACAAGGACGGGAATGTCATTGATTACCGGATGATATTGGAGGGTACTACTATGAACTGTGGAGGTGGAAAGACGCCGTGGTAAGTCGCTCCATCGTTTCGCAAAAAAAGAAGAGTACAAACGTTCGTTGGGTAATTTCACAACGACTGACGCGATGAGATGATACTGTTCTTTTTTTGCTTTTTTCCGTTAGGAACACTTGGGTCTCTTGTGAGGAATATGCCGGTGGCGAAATCTATCAAGTCGATCCCTTTGGTGTAATCCCACCTGAGAAGGCGACCATCGGTCGTCAACTAGGACGATGGGAATCCTTTGCGTATGATAATCGGAATAGTTCCGATCCACGATTTTTTGCAAACCGAAGATTTTTCCAGAGGTGCGCTCCGCCGTTTCCGTCCCGACCCAGCCATGATCGATTGGGATAATCCATGGGACATGCTTCATGTCAATGGCATCGTCGACTACCTTATTGTGACGCCGAATGCTGCAGTCAACGGGGGTACCTTTGAATGGACTGACAACCTAGAGTTGGCAAGGAATAATACCCGACTCTACTATCCCTTTAGTGAAGGCATCGATGTGTATAATGGGTTGATGTACGTCGTTTGCAAGACCATTAAACAGATGTTTGTATTTGACTTGGACAAGGGTACATACTACAACCAGACAACGGTATCGGGGCTCTTCGATGGCGGTCCTGATCAGATGCAACGAATTTTGGATGAGGAACCTGGTGATCTTCTTTTCTTCACGGAAGAACAGGGAGCGAGTGCTGGGATCCATGCTCGAGACTTAGAGGGTCGTGTTTCTACCATTCTAGAAGGTCCGGGGTATCAACAGGAAACGACCGGACTTGCATTTAGTCTCGACGGGAAGCGGATATATGTTGCATATTAACGGGATGGTCTCTTATTCGATATATGGCGAGAGGATGGAGGTTCCTTTGGATGCGTATCGTTGAATGTAAAGTACCATGAGACACGATAGTGGGGGAGCAGGGGCTGCCACTGTTGTAGTAGCAATATAGAATACTTTAGATGCCATATATATTCAGACCTCCTTTATAAGTTTTTTTCATATGGAACACAAGGGGCTTACAGAACGCTTGCATGGCATCCCTCTCGAGTGGTGGCACATTTTTGGACCTGGATACGGTACAGGTAGGCCCGTTTAGGATGAATACGGTATCCCAATTGCCACGTTGAGTATATACGAAGCCCCGGTATTGTAGGCCTCGAAAAACAATTGATTTGGATAAATTCCCTTTCGTCGTTCCACTCATATGGCCCGTATCCCCTGAAGTCACACCATGGTTTTCTATGCGACTCGGTGGTACTCAATGACACGATCAGCAACAATCCAGATGCCTTATCCTTCTGTGTTCCAGGATGCCATACCGGGGTAGTAGGTGTAAGATTCACTTTGTTCAACGGGAAGGAGTCCTACACTGATCAACTAACTGCGACCAAAGTAGTAATAGAAGGACGACAATGATGTACTGTACAACGAAACCAGCAGTGTCAAAAGCAACACTGTACATGGAGATATCGCTGGCGCGTGACTGTGGTGTCCAAATTTCAAATTTCCAGGAGGTTACACCACGATGTATTGTATGTATATACATACTACGAAATATACATCGTACATATGCATACATATGATATGTCATATCACAGTCACAGTCACTGTCAGAGGCTTGCAATGGTCGACCCACACGACCAACAATCGTCCGTAGCGCGCCTATGAATACAATAAAAATTTGGAATGGACGAAAATCTCGAGCGCTCCGGCCGGGAAACACATGTTGGACAGTGATACAAGCGTGACTGTAAAAAATACATTCGTCCTGCTGGGAGACGACTCCACACATTGTTGTTGACGCATACCTATCGAAAAACGGATTCGTTCGTCGACTGACTTTTCGGAGAGAGAGTTAGAGAGAGAGAGACCCGAATCACCCATTTTCAAGACCAAACACCTCGGCAGCAAAATGGCTCTTAGGAATTATTCATCATCGATGGTAACTTCTCGTGGAAATCTTGATTCCGATAGAGGAACGTGGCAGCACGTAGAAGATGGACTACGACATTCATCCGAAGCTTGTTTTGTCGATGAGACGACGACGGACCGGAAGAAACATTGCTCTCTCATGTCAGTGTTAGAGTTTTTTCCATATGTAATCATGAGTCTTGTGATCGCCGCTGGAATCTTTGGGATTGTATCCATTTATGAGGAGAAACAAACTTCAAATCTTGAGGTGTCCCCTTTTGTTCCGTCTTCGACTACCGCATCACCTACGGCGAGTTCCATCGAGAATCCAACTATGGAATCTATCACAGTTGTTGGAACGCCAACGCTAAGACCAACTGTGTTTCCTACAACAACGTTACCAACAAGATTTCCCTCCATCCCACCTCGCACGGAAGAACCGACAGCAGCTTCGACTTCAACTTCTGATGGAACCACTACTTCTCCCACCAACGTCCCTACCGATAGTATCAACGTAACATTTGTTCCTGGAGACTTATCGGTAACGGAAGCTGGATTACTCCTTTCGAGAGGGTTACGTGCTCGAGTGATTGGAGTCGTGGGACAAAATATCCAATATTTCGATGGGACAACATCTAGTCGAACCTTCCACGGAAATCCAGATTTTGGGGCTACCTTTCCGGATACTCGTCCCGATAATGACGGGGGGTGGGTCTATGTCAGTAACTCAGAAATGAATATTACGGGGCAAGGTGGAGTCGGCGCCATTACGTTTGATAAGGACGGAAATATGATTGATTACCGGATGGTCCTGGAGGGTACTACCATGAACTGTGGAGGTGGAAGGACACCATGGTACGTCGCCACATCGATTCGCAAAGAGTCATGATGTTTGTTTGGGAATTTGACGATTGACACTGTGATTGAAACTGTTCTTGGTGTAGGAACACGTGGGTCTCTTGCGAGGAAGTGGAAAATTTGGGTGAAATCTATCAAGTCGATCCTTTTGGTGTCATCCCAGCTCAGAAGGCTACCATCGGTAGCCAGCTAGGACGATGGGAATCCTTTGCATACGACAATCGGAATAGCGCTGATCCTCGATTCTTTGCGACGGAAGACCATTCGAAGGGAACTGTGCGGCGCTTCCGCCCGGACCCGACACTGATCGATTGGGACAAACCATGGGATATGCTCCACGTGAGTGGTATAATCGACTACCTGGTTGTGACTCCGAATGCTGCGGTAGACGGTGGCACTTTTGAATGGACCAACAACCTAGAGAACGCCAAGAACAATGCCCGATCCTACTATCCCGATAGTGAAGGCATCGATGTGTATGGTGGGTTGATGTACGTCGTTTGTAAGCGCATTAAGCAGATGTTCGTATTTGATTTGGATGAGGGCACGTACTACAATCGGTCAACCGTGACCGGTCTATTCGATGGTGGTCCCGACCAGATGCAACGAATTTTGGATGACGAGCCTGGTGACCTTCTCTTTTTCACAGAAGAACAAGGAAAGAATGCCGGGGTCCATGCTCGGGACCTACAGGATCGTGTCTATACCATTATGGAAGGTCCAGGCCTGATACAGGAAACAACGGGGCTAGCATTTAGTCCGAATGGGAAGCGGATGTATGTTGCATACCAAAAGAATGGTCTTTTGTTTGATATATGGCGTGAGGATGGAGGTTCTTTTGCAGGCCGATCGTTGAATGTAAAGTACCACCAGACGCAGTCGGTCAATGTACGTGGTTGACAAGGCCATTAAGGCAGATGTTTGTGTTTTTTTGCTTGGGACAAAGGCACCGATTTCAATTGGACAACCGTTTCTGGTCTATTGAATGATTGTCCCAATGACACGCAACGAACTTGGGATGAGGTGGCACCGCGACTTCTCTCTTTTCTTTGAAGAAAAAGGGGAAGAATGCCGGAGTCCATGTTCCAGACGTCGTGTCTATACTATCATGGAAGTCCAGGCTATCCCCAGGAAGTACCAGGGCTTCTGGATTGTAAGTTGGTACACAAAAGAAATGCGGTTATTTTTTGACCGTAGATGGTGGATCTTTCGGAGGCCTATCGGTGAATATGGAGTATCATCGGACACGATGATTGGAGCAAGGTAGCAAAGGATGATCAGAAAATATGATTCTGAATGGAAATTTTGTTGATTGTTCAAACCATTCTTATGTCGTGCGCAAGTGATTCCTCAATAGATCCCAGAACCGTTATGTTGTAGTCCCGTCGTACAACCTCAACTGTATCAGAAAGAAGAAAATAGGACGATTAGAGCCATCTTTGGAAGTAGTATCGTCGTACGCGACGAGTGGTGTGGTTGTAGTGAAGATCGGCCTCGGATAGTGAGTCATGTTAGTCACTCTGGTTTCCGCGCTTCTTCTCGTCTGTGCAACGCCAGGGTGCAGAGACGAACCATAGCCCATAGCAGATGAGAAAGTTCGACACAAAGTCCTTGCTTTGTTCCCTATCACACAAAGAGGTCCATACGACGCATCGAAAGTTACTATACTGTAGGGAAAAAAATGTTTCGTTCTCATACTCAGCTTCTCAAGTTGACTCGTTGGCAAAGCCATAGAACAACAAGTCCTTTCCTGTCTCAGTCACGATTCATGTCGGTGATAAATCTGAGCGATTTGGAGGCGACTGAAAAGTTTCAAAAACTGAATGAAAAGTCTGTCCTATACTTCACTGCGACATGGTATGTGGTTTTTTGGGGTCTCTTTATGTCTGTTTCGGGTGTGCCTTTTGTGTTGTTGTTTTCTATTCCATTCTCACTGGTCACATATATTGTTCTAATTCACGAAAAAAACAAACCAAGGTGCCCGCCGTGCAAGATGATCAAGCCGATCTATGAACAACTGGCGGATAAATATCCCGAGGTTGCCTTTGGAAAGGTCGATATTGATGATAATTCGGATGCTGCTATGGAATTTCAAATTTCGGCTGTCCCTACCTTTGTATTCTTTGACGGCGATGAACCCATTGAACGATTTTCTGGTGCCGATCCGAATAGGCTCGAGACCTTGATCAAGGATCTAGATTCTAGGTAGACTTTGAACTTTCCGATCTTCAACCATTAAGCTGGATTTATTGTAACTCTGAAAATATAGCTGATGTCTCTTGTGGCGTTGGACCGGTAATTCTCGGGTGTGGCTAGAAAGATGAGGTCGTCATGGCTCTCGTGCAGTAGTTAAAAGCCCCAACGGTGAGCTCGTGGAGACATAGCACTTCTTCGTCCGTTATCCTTTACTGGGCCAAGGTAGGGACAAATACTTTTTCATGAATCTTGGATAATGTCTCACGGACTTCTGATGTTGATGGGAAGGGGGTATCGTAATACATATCAATTTCTCTCCGGATATCCGAGAAGGATGTCAAGTCTGTCGTCAGACGAGTCTGAAGTGGAGGTCGTCCAATTCCAAATCTTCCTCGAAATAATGTATCACGAATAGTCCTTGCTACCCATACGAGTCCTTTCCGGCCTTTCGGTTTCGGACCGAAGGAAAGATCATACAAGGCTTTCCCCTCTGGTACTTGACTAACGGAGTACTCCAAAAGTCCAGAGCCTAAATCGTCACGATTCTCCAAAATACACTTCGCCAAGACGACGGAATCGGCCAAGGCACTATTCACACCTTGTCCAGATACGCCACCTGTCGCATGACAGGCATCACCTGCCAAGGCGGCTCTATCACCAAAGTTGTAGATATTGCAAACGACAGAAGAGGCTGTCCCCGTTGTGGATTGAAGGATGAGTTCATTCGCGATCCGTTCATGGAAGCCTTCCCATTGTGGAAAGCCGGCGATAAGGACTTCTTCTATCGCAGTCACATTCTTCGTTTCTGTTAGGATTGGTGTTTCACCCCGTCCTGAAAATAGGATACAACAACTTCCATCTTTCCCCGTCGGTTCGACAAAGGCACCGACGGAACCCTTTCGTGGTAAAATAAGTGATACCGATGTCGGATCTACCATCGGTGGTACTTCATCTAATCGAACAACCTTGAATTCTCCTGGTAATTTCGTTTTTGTACTTTCGAATGCTGAAAAGGATTGTTCCATCGCAGTCCGTACGACAGAATTCACTCCATCACAACCAATAATTAAATCATATCGTTCTGTATTAGAGTTCCCAATTGCTTTAGTAGTGATGATCATATCATTTAAATCACAAGATTTGACACGAGTTCCATATTTCATTCGTAGTCGGCCAGTATTTCCATGTCGTCGTTCTAATTCATCTGCTAATCCCGCACAGAGTTCTGACTGATAGATGATAAGGGAGGGTTGTTGTTGCTGCGGCGAAGTGGGACCATTCTTTCCTGTGTTCTTCTGCCCATCCTTTTCAGATCTCAGTGGGATGACAAATCCCCCAATATGAAGTTGAAATCGTTGACTCTCAAACCCCCGTCGTTTGACGGCCTCCCAAAGTTGTTCATCGACTTGTTGAATCGCAGTCCGGCCTCGAATTCCCACTCCCAATGCATAAGCTCGTTGTTCAGTCATCGACTGACGTGGATCCTCACGGCCTTCTAACAGTGTGACCGTAATGTCATTGTCTCTTCCTCCTTTTCCTTCTTCCTGTTTAAGGAGTAAGTGTGCCAAGAGAAGGCCGGATGGTCCTCCACCGACCACGGCCACATTCAAGGCTTCCAGCTGAGTCGATAAAGAACTGGAGGGAACAACAGCGGCGGGACTTATAGAGGACGATGAAGATGGAAATGCACGAGTTGATGAGAATGTCGTAGGGACATGTCGTACGAAGCATGTTCCACAATGGACGACCAAAGAACACGTCATCCAAAAAAGAGAGAGATTCCTTCGATCCATCATCATTTTACGGTTGTAGGTGATTTTGTTGTGTTGTTGTTTCTGTTTGTGAGTCTTCGAGAAAAATGAACAATGGTTAGAGGGAGGGAGTTGCATTACAGTACTGTAATCCAATCCTCCAAGGTTTCATGTGAGACTTGAACTTGTTGGTCAAAAAAGTAGAAAAAATTGGATGACGACGAGTCGTGAAGTTGTAGAAATTCTCGGAAAATAAAGGGGACCGCGTCATCCATCTCAATCCCGAATGAAGTCCCTGACGTGACTATGTCTACATTGTGTAGTATGTTGGTACGGTATAGTAGTACCATACCTTTTGTGGTCGGTTTCGCAACCTGGAAATTTCAAACAAAACGTCTGCCGTAGGTTGGATTTTCTACGAAATCATGTTTGGAGTTCCAAGTAGCTCCAGGAATGAATGAACGCAAGCGATCCGTTGGGAATCTTTATGTCTTCCGCGAGAGAGAGAGATGGTGATTGATGACCATTGAACAACACGGGAAGGACTTTGTCAAATTGATTTTGATGCGGATCCCAAAAAAGCACCATACATACGGTAACTCCCCCCATTGCCACATCGTGAGAAAAAAAGTAATCACTCTACCATGTTGTTTTTTGACAATCTTTCCTTCCTTCTTGGTACTATCCTTCAGATGAGCAACACGACGACGACAACGACATCAACAACAACAACATCGTCGTCGTCGTCGTCTTTGTCGACACCACCACCACCAGTCGTCGTCCAAGTCATGAGTGAAAGTCTTTGTATTGATTGTCAAAGATTCTTTCAAACAAGTTTACTTCCTACCTACAGGACATTGGGTTCGTCTGTAATGGATTTATCCATTATCCCCTTTGGGAATGCAATGATTGAAGATGTTGATCAACATGTCATCGAGTGTCAACATGGAAAGGCAGAATGTGATGCGAATATATGGGAAGAATGTGCTGTCGATCTATATCCGCCGACAATCTATATGGATTTCTTGGCATGTTTAGAGGATGCATTGCCTATGCATTACAGAGATGAAATCTTTGATGAATCGATCTTTGAGAATTGTACTACTACGACTACTACTACTAGTAAGGCAGGAACAGAATCGACCTGTGGAGGAGGATTACGAGAGAAGAAAATGAATCATGAAATGGAAGATGATGGTATAGATTTTGCGAAATTAAAGGCATGTCATGATGATCCGACTACCGCTTGGGCGATGCAGATGAAATATGCAAAGTTAACACCTGACAATCATGAATATGTTCCCTGGGTGCTAGTCGATTATCAACTGGTTGACGTTGAAAAGGAAGATTTCTTTCAAAGAGTATGTCGATCCTATCTTTCCAAAGGTGGAATCCATCCCGCCTGTGTCTCCACGATGGAAGAAGAAGACGATGAACAAGAACGAGAAGAATAGGAAAGTAGTACCCATCGTCGTTCTTATCCACGTCCTACAAGAGTAAAGATAAGAAAACTCGACGGATGAGGTTTCGGAGTTCTGAATCTATACTATTGTTAGCCTTTTGAGGAAACTAACAATAGCTTCCTTGCTAGTTGAGTATGTCGACCGTCAATGGAAATTCTGGGGGACAACGATTCCGTTCAAGAATGTGTCTTCTTTTCCCCCCGATTCCATCGGGAGTCGTGGTTCCTTCAGAATCGTATATCGGTCGTAAAAATCAGAGATTGGGCTTATATCGCAAGTCCATATATGCCCTTAATTACTCCATGTATGAATGCGAGACAGGATCGCTCGTGTTATATATCCTTCTTATTATGGAGCACCCGGGGTTGGTGGCCGGGGAGGCGAGATTTTTCTACAGTACAAGGAGCGTTTAGTCTTGGTTCGCAAGGGAGTCGACTACTGTATTGTAAAGAAGAAGACGACAAAGCGCGTGAAAAAGTACCGGGGTTAACAAAACTCGAAACCCTCCCTTTTCTCGCGGGACCGCGTCGGTCTCTACCGACCCGGGGAGCGAGACGACGGCATACAAAATTTTTCATCCATCGGGTACAGTACAAAGCGACGATTCTATACTATACACGAGGATCGACAAGATAATTGTAACAAAAACAATCATGACATTCCATCCACAAACAGAATCTCATGCTATGCATCCCTCTGCCTATCCCTATGGTGGTGGTGTTGATGATATGTCTGGCATGATGTACAACCCACATCATCATCCCCATCATCTTCAACCCCAACATCATCCTCATCATCCACCACCACCACCCCAACATCATCTTCCCCATTATGATGCGGGTCTACAACAGGAATGGAATAAGTTACGAGTCGCTCAAGAAAGGTTATCCCTGCAACAGGAACGGATGCAAATTGATAAGGAAATCTTTGAGGCAGAAAGGAAGAATTTTAGACGTAGTAGTAAATTGAAACGTTGTTCCGTCAATGGGATGGAATTGAAACGAACTGCTTCCATTAGTGGAATTCGACCACCACCCATTGATCCAAATCCAGAAGATTACAAACCCCATTCTCCGACACGAGTAACCTTTGCAGTATCGAATCATTCTTCTACAAGTATGAACAGTGATAGTTCTGGTCCCTCTTTACAGGAATATCAAGAATTGAAGGATAAATTGGAAAAGACAACCGCTGAACTCAACGAACAACAGACAACAAAGTCCACAGAAAGCGATGGAAAGAAGATGGAAGAATTACAAAAGAAATTGATTGCAGTCGAACGATCATTAGCATCTATCCGTGTCGAGAAGGACCTTGTGACACAGGAACGGAATGATCTCTTGACGCAAGTCGAGGAGGCAAATCAAAAGAATACCTCAATGAGTCAAAAACAGGAAGAAGTAGACAAGGCACATAAGGAAGAAATGGATAAATTAAAATCCAAGGTAAAGACTCTAAAGAAGACAAATACTCGTCATGAGGCACAAAGAGAGGAGGTGGCGATTCAACATCAGGCAGAAATTAAAACATGGACAGATACCGTCGCGGTTTTACAAGAACAAAAGGATGCAATCCGAGAAGAATTACTTCAAGCAGCCAAGGGCGAGAATGAAGAAACGAAGACATTACAAGAAAGAATTATGGAACAAGCGAATCAATTGGAAGATTATAAATTGAAGGTATCACGTGGAAAATTATTATTAGAAGAAGCATCTGCCAAGGTAGAACGATTACAAATGAAATCATCTGATTTGGAAGCCAAAATTGATGAACAACAATCTCTTATTGATGGCCTACAAACGAGTAAGGAAAAGTGGGAACAAAAGGCAGATGAATTAGAACAGGAATTAGAAGACCTCAAGGATAAACAAGATCAGCAACAACAACAACAATCGGAACGACATTTCAGTATTTGTCCATCACAACGTTCCAATCGATCCTATGATGTGAGTGAATTATCCGAAAGTATTGGTGATTCTCAATTTACTGCCATCGTCTCTGCAATTGTCATCCCCATGGATGAAAATCCATTATCTAGTAGTTTAATCCGATCCGGGATGAGACACGTCGTAGAATGGGAATGGACAAGTCGTGAGGGTGTTATGGGATTATATACCGGATGGTTAGATGTATCTGGATATCCACATGGACATGGTACCTGGCGGATTGAAGATGGTTCTATCTATGATGGAGAATGGAAACGTGGATTACGTGATGGTACGTATTGGCGTTGCTTTTTCGTTTTTTTTTTGTTTTTTTTCGTTTGGATGGAGGAGGGGAAAACTTCTTCCCCCTTGATCTATTGATCAATATTTCGTATTCATGGCCATTTTTATGATTTCGTTCTCATTGAAAATTTCATGGTTTTTTTTTTCCTTTTCTCAATACTACCCGCCCTAACAAAAAACACATACACAGGACGTGGTGTCTTTACGTCAATCGATGGTGATTTATATCGTGGAGGATGGAAAAATGATGAACAAGATGGACGTGGTGTCTATGTTTGGCCAGATGGACAAATGTTCACTGGTGATTATGTCCATGGAATCCGTGAAGGAAAAGGGTACGTAGTCTTAGTCGTCCTAACTTTTCGTTCCGGGGGGAAGAAAAACGAAAAGGCCCTTTCGACTATCCAAATGCTCTATATCCTTATCACTCACAGCATAACCCTGTTCCTATCACTGTTTCGTTGTTTTCTTTTTCGCGCATTTTACTCTACTAGAATTGAAACTTGGCCATCTGGAGCACGTTTTGAGGGTGAATATAAGGATGATCAACGAAATGGTCATGGTACCTATTGGTATGCCGATGGTCGTTGCCATAAGGGTGAATACAAGGATGATGTCATGATCGTCAAAGATGATCATCTTCGGAATAATAGTACTACTAGTAGTGAAGGGACGATGCTTACCGAATGGCGATCCGGTGAATTCATCAAAGGTTGATAACATGATAACAATAATGGAGAATACAATACATTGGAAGAAGAGGAAGGATGGTGTGGGGATATATCCCTCACCCCATTTTCTATATTTAGCCAATCTATAGACGTAAGCAGAAAAAAATCATTCCATGGTATTAAAAAAAAAGAAGAAGATCTTTGGTATTTATACTTCTTTCGGATCTGCTCGTCGTTTCCGATTGCGTCGATAATCATCGGCATGCCATGTAGAACCGAGGAATAATCTTCCTCGATTGTAATACGATCGAACCGTTTCCATGACACCCTCTCGTATCTCCGCACGGGAATGGAAGGGACCACGTCGACTTGTAATAGTACTCATATTAGCCGCCGATGCCATCGTCGTCGGTAGTAGGTAGTCTGACGATCGTGATGTATGGAAGGTCGGGATGATCGAATCGGTATCCGGAATTTCCTCATAGGCCTTTCGTCGATAACAACTTATCAAGTCATATGCATATACTGTACAGATACATCCCGTTAGGAGATAAAAGAATGCTGCACCATATGCATTCGAGGCTTGTAATAATCGGTCGGTCGGTTTCACATCATAGACAATTTTCGTTTTCGAACGACTCCCATCGACATAATTGAGATGTTTCGGTAATGATCCAGGAATATATAATGGTTGTGTATCGAAGATTATCCCCACAAAGAGTAAGAATCCAACTGCCACAAAGGAGAATCCAGCACAAAACTTGGCACAACAGACATTCGTAAAGGTTGGTCCTCCCCGACTACCTCGTTTGGAACTAATCTTCCCCGTCCGAAGGAATGACTGATATCGTTGATCAGGAATAAAGGAGGGTGCTAAGGAAGGTAAGTCACTTCGATTCTCCTCACCCCAGATGGTATTATTTGTCGTCGACAATTGATATCCTGAACGTGGTGGACTACTACTACCATAGAAACTTTTTGGTTGTTGTTGTTGTTGCCATCCTGTCATCGTTTGTGGATAGGATCGAGGGGCAGATGGTAGAGGTGGCATATACGGGACATTGTACATTGGTATTGCCTGTGGATAACTCATAGCATTACTTCCTGGTTGTTGAGAATCACATTCATCATCGGCAATGATCGTTGCTGTACCCATTTCCCATGGACTCGATCCTTCTCGTTGGGACTGTGATATCGATTTCGATATCCTTTGTCTCATTTTGGGGAACAATGAACGAAAGAAGAAGAACCAGTAGTAGTAGTAGTAATCGACTTCTAATGGATGTGTGTTTTCAACGTCCCCAAAAAGTCAGTCAATAGCCTTCAACGGCTTCAAAAGCACCAAGTGTCGAAGTCCCTTTTTTCAAACGTCGAACTCTTCCCTCGTGGATAAATCCTGCTCTCTTTCTCTATCTTTATAATGTACTGTATGAATCTCTTTCAACGTTGGGCTTGCATTACCGACAATAGATTTTTGTCATAGGGATTCCTAGTCCTTATTACGGGATGGGAGGCTTAGTGTCGACAAGTCTTGGCTAGAGAGAATGAATGAAAAAAAAACATTTAAAAAACTTCGTGATGCGTCTGTGTGTGGAATGTCCCCCCATGGAGAGGCACGAACGAGAATCAACCCTTTTTAACTAGATCAAAATACATTCAACTGAAATACTACTGGTAATGCTGAGGGGCCAAGACGTCAGCCCATCCTTCCGTTTCAACTTGCCGCACTCTTTTAACGGTAGTGTTCGTACGTCGCTCGAGGCTGCCCCTGGTTTGACTCCCACTTTTGCGGCGAGTCGTCGTTCTTGTCATCGAAGGCTTCTTTCACAGCAACTGTTTGTCTCGTCGTCAGGGCCAACAAAAACTCGATTCTGCCATGAAAAAACCCATGGGAGTATTGTTATGGACTCAATGAAAAAAATCGATAATGGAGTTTTTGCTTCCTACTAGCTAGTACTATAGAACCAAAGGGTTCTTCGCGAGTAGCAACAACGAGGAGGAACCCGTACGGGATTGATCCAGAAGAATTGAGACAAATTTTCTCTTTTACTTCCGAATCGTAAGGATTTTCCTGTAGGTACTCCCGCATTGAATGCGATCGTTCTAGAACTGGAATCATGGAATTTGAATACTACCATCAATGCGATTACATTAGTAC
>Ga0194115_10004454_pt1 | contig 15058 bp, 12 predicted proteins | sample TA2MahsurfametaG_3_FD_148656 | JGI IMG/M metagenome (GOLD analysis project Ga0194115, IMG submission 148656) | Freshwater microbial communities from Lake Tanganyika, Tanzania - TA2015002 Mahale S4 surface | ecosystem: Environmental > Aquatic > Freshwater > Lake | place: Tanzania: Lake...
ACTTAAGATTCTTCATTATTTAAATAATAATAAAATTCTGTAAGGAATCCAATTAAATTATTAATATAATAATATATTATTAGTTAAGCACATACATTTCATTCCTGGCTTAACGATTGAATCAATAAATTCTTCAATCTATTAATTAAATAAATTTCATTAATTACATGAACAATATATTAAAAATATTTCGTAAATCAAAAGAATTTCTTAACTATTTTTGGTTCTTCGCCGTTTTTCACGCATTCTTCGAGCCATTCCGAAGGAATATCCCGTTTAGCAACATGTTTTATTCCTAGTTTAAGAGCATATGCTTCGTATGTAGTTGGAGAACCTTTTGTAATTTTTTGTCCTGGATTTTGAAACACTATTCGGATATCAATACCTGGATTAGATGCTAATACATGTTTCATTTTAGTACGATCAGCAGTAGTCCATCGTCCTTTTGTTTCAATATACATGGTTTCTCCATTACGTTTTGTAAATACGAAATCAGGTGTGTATTTTGCTTTGCGTTCTGGTACTACATATTTTAATGTCTCTGTCTCATAATTCAAAGGATAATCTGTTTGATTTATTTGCATTGACACTGACAATTCTAATCCAGATTTATAACCATGTTTTAACGCATTTGCTCGTTTAGAATTTCCTGAGCTATGGAAATGATTTTTTTTCATATAATTTATTTTGTAAAATAATATGCTTTCATCCAAAAATTTGTACCAGATGACGTTTTTACTTGATACCATTGTTTATCAGATGATGATTTTATATATCTTAATTGTTCAGTTTTATTAGTTTTCCAATCAGAAGAAATAGTCCATACCTGAGGCTTACCGTCTTTTTTTATTTGTTTATAACCATTTTTCTCTAATTTATATACTGGTATTTGTTTTCCGGCAGGATCTTTAAATTTTAATAGATCACCAGCTTTATATTCTTTAGATTCTGGTTTCGGCGGGGGTGGTGTTGGTTTTGGAGTTTGATCTCCTTGCGTTTGCGTATTGCTTGTACTCAATCCAAATTTAGTTTCAACATTTTTAATACCAGCTTGGTTTAATGCACGTAATCCTTTACCTGGACCTATTTGCTCGCGGTCGATATATTGAAACAACTTTTTATAAAATTCATTTTGTTCAAATTCTCGTTTACCAAAAAAGTACCATTTATTATCAACTTTAAAATAAACATAATCATCAGTAGGCGACATTGTATACACGATATATTCTTTACCCGGAAAGGTATGGCCATCCTGAGTTTTATATGTAAACGGATAACCATCTGCCGGTGTTTTTGGTTTAGTATCTGCAGAATTATCTGATTGAGTTTGCGTTGTCATCTGAGTAAGTGATGGTTCTATAATAGTTGGCTCAGGTTTATTAATTAATGTAGTCACATCTGTAGGTATATTCTCAAATTTATCTCGAGATATTATCGGATAATCAGATCCAGAATATTGTTTGTTTAATTCATTTATGATATCAATATTAGTTTCGCGATTATTAAATAAATCTCCAGAATCTAATCTTTTATATTCTTTTTCAAATAATGATTTTTTGCAAGAAAACCAACTATTGCCAGATTTAATATAAACAAGATTATTTTGCGTAGTTGTAAATACGCGCCATGTAATAGTTAATGGCCCATATTCTTGCGCAAGATTATCTTTATATTGCACTTTCCAATCAAATGGATACATACTTTTTTTATCATCATCTTTATCGGTTGATATTGTTTTAAACAATGATGAAATATTAGAAGAAATATTGGAAGATAAATTTAATTGATCAATTGCTTTGTTATAATTAGAAAGTGTTATTAATGGAGATTCGCCAATAAACAATGTTAGAATTGGGGTTGTTAATTTAACCTCTTTTTCATCTTGACTGCCAGATACATCAGAAGCGTCTGGATTAATAATCGATTCAGCGTCTTTTGCTTTTCGTTCTTTTTCTTTTTCTGTTTGTGTTTTAGTTAGAATACCAGGATTATTAAATATAGCTACTATTAAATTTTGTTTATCTATTCCTTTAGGATCTGAAATAATATATACGAATTTTCCATTTGCAAACGTACTCTGTTCGCCAACGCTAATTTTTCTTTCTAAATTTTCCGAAAAACTTTTTGCAATTGCACGTTGTGCATATGATAAGATTTTATTTTTACTAGATACTCCTTTAACTAAAACAGTAAAAGCATGTTTAGCACCTGCAGCTAGTAATTGTGAATAATTTTTATTATCTATCCTATCACCGGTTTTTGCGACAATTCGATCTTCTAATAAAACTGATTTAATTATATATTCTAATATATTGCTATTCATTATAATCCAATTTTATATAAATATGTATCACCAATCAACCATTACCATTTTTCCATTCCACAGCATGATATTCTCCGATCGAAAATCTATATCTAAATTAAATTCTGCAATATTTAGTTTTGAAATATCTTCACGTAATGCATTTAAAAAATTATCTAATATCGGATCTAAATTATCAGTTTCTTCAATAAAATCAAAAATAGAAACTTCTCCACCTTCATCTCGAGCAAAACTAGCAAAATCTTGCATAAACATATCAATTGCCTTTTTAATACGTACAGGCAATTCTGAAGCATTTGCCATTATGTACATGTTGTTACCATCAACATAATATACTGGAATAAACGTTGTAAATTCATTGTAACGATTTACAATGATATCAGCAACTTCATATTCATCTTGTTCTTTAGTAATTTTAAACGTTTTATCTTCGCCGTCTATTTCATAAACTCGTCCATTATCGCCAGCTCCAATTAAACGAAACTGTTTATTGCGTATTTTATCTAAACAACGATTTAAATCTCGTTCAGACATTTCTTGAAGAAGTTGTTTTAATCGTATCATCATTATCCTTTAAAAATAATATTTTTATCTAAATCTAAACGTATTAAAAAATTCATATCTACATCACTACGTTTTTTAATTGGTTGTGCTAATTTTCCAATAGCCAATAATTGACCAAAATCATTATACAAACCAATTGTAGTTATATATGGTGCAAAATCGCTACCTGATACGAACGAATAATATGTTTGATCGTTATCCTGTGTCAATGTTACATTAGTTGACATATTAAAATCGCCTGCATCTAATTTTGTTAATACACTTAATTCATTGATAGTTACAGAACTTCGATATGATGCAGTATATGGCGTTTTTAAAATATTATTTACACGATAATCTAGACTTGAAAAAACAATAATACCTTGTTTGCTAAATACATTTCCTACATTGCGTGTTTGAAGCGCCGTACCGCCTTCTGTAAGGTCGCCTAATGAACTTATCTGCGATGTTGTAAGAGCTTTATTATAAATTCTAAATTCATCTAAATATCCAGTTAAATTAGAACTAGTAGCATTGTATCCACCTATAGATAATGGATATGTATTATCTATACGAGCAGATGCAGTAAACGGAGACATTGGATCGAATAACAACGTACTTGATTGTTGAGATTGCAAAGTTCCATTAACATATATTTGCATATTACTACCAGTTTTTTGGCAAACAACATGATTCCAAGAACTAGTAACTGCAGTAGATGAACTAATAAACGACGTAAATGTTGTAGAACCAGCAACGGTAAATAATATTTGATCTGCAGGCGTTAATTCTATTTTAAATGGATATGTAGGATTATTTGATAATTCTGCTTTTGTTGCAATTAATTGATTGGCTGTACCGGAATTTGACGCAGATATAAAAAATGAAATTGCATAATCATTATTTCTATTATAATAACCATCTAATGTAGATTGTAAATATCCATTACCATCAAATTTAGCTGCTAATCCTAAAGAACGTTGTTGACCTGTTGTAGTAATAACACCTGGCGTAAACGTTATGTTTGTCCAATTATTATATTGAATTCTACTAGTATCAAAATATTCATTAAATCCTTCATAAAATTTAATACCAGAAACTATAGAAGAAGTAGAAAATGCAGAATCATAAATATTACCATATCTGTCAGAAGCATATGATCCAGAAACAGATGAAGTAAACGAAAATGATGTTGCTTTGATTCCATCACCAATTTTAGATTGCGGTATTGATAAGATTGAAGCTGACTGATATAAAAATTTTGATGTTTTAGTTAAATCAGTTGGACCATATGTTAATGTAGGATCTTTTTTATTTTTATAAAAAAAATGATTAATTGAATAATATGTTACAGTTTGCAAACTACCGTCAATATTGGAAGCATCGTTAAATGTTAACTCAGTTTCTAATGCTGGTAAAATATTTGAATAAACACCATGTAATGGTAAAGCACTACTTGTAACACTACCAGATAATATTATCCATTTTTTATACGCTTGAAATGAATTCATTCGTACATCTGATACATCAATTTTTTTAAATACAGTAGGATTAGCTCCATCGTATGTTGATTGCGTTTTATTTTGTACGTTAATTATTGACATGATAGTAAAAACCCTGCTACATTTAATATAAATATAACAGGGCTTAAATCTATGTTATTTTAGAAATCTAATTTAACTCGTATAAGAGCTTCTCTTTGGAATGATTTCAATAATGGTTGAGAAAGTTTAGCAACTGCTAATAATTCTTGACTATCATTATACAATCCAACAGTCGTAATATATGTTTTAGGATCGCCAACAAATGTTGTTTGTGACAATTGTCCAACTGAACCAGTTACATATGATGGGTTATTAGAAAAATTATATTCTGCATTTTTAATTCTTACAAAATAATGTGTACTAGTCACTTTTTCAGAATTACGAGCTTGGAAACCATATGTATCAGATGTTGATGGGTCTGTATATACTCCTGAACCAGAAATTGAATGGAATAATACAAAATGATTATTTCCTTCTGAACTAGATGAAACATTGGTTGAAAAATTTAATTTTTGATCTAACATTTTTCCATCTAAAATCAATGTGCCATAATCTGGATATGCTAATCCATAATATACAGGCGCAGTTGAATTATGAACGCCATTGTTAATAGAACCTGATACAATATTATATACTTTACCAGAACTACCAACAGTTGCAGATGCAATTGTAGAATCATCAATCAATTTAATAATAGTACTACCAGTAACTGAAACAGATCCAGTTGCATTAACAGATCTAGATGTTACATATGTTAATGGCAATTCCCAATTACCTGCATCTAATCGTTCTTTAATTCTATCACGTTTAAAATTAATTACATATACATAATCAGTACTACCAGAGCCAGCTGTTGTAAAACGAGAATCACTAGGATTCAATAATAACTGACGATATTGAGAATATATTGCTTTACTTGGAGAATCATTTAGTTGTCCTTGTGAATTAGAACCACTACCTAATGCATGACCAAATGCTAAAGAATATTGAATAGCAGCACCCTCAGCACTAGGCGTTTCTTGATATACATTAATATAATATGTACGTTGTGCATTTGTTTGGGTTGATGCGGTAAAATAAGTTGTTAAACTTGCTAAATTATCACTCCATAATCCTGCAGTTACTACTTCAGTTTGATTAGATATAATATCATTAACTGGATCAAATTTTGTAAATACGCGACCATTTCTTGCCAAAATTTGTGCTTGATCTCGTTCTGCAACAATTTGATTAGCCAATTGTTGAGCTAAGTTTCTAACTTGTTCATTGATTATAGCAGTGCCTGCCGCACCCGCAGCGCCAGGTGGCGGTGGAGGCGGTGGAGACGGTGGAGACGGTGGAATTCTAGACTCATTTCTAGGAAGTACCCCTTGACGCGGTTGTTGTTTTAATAATTTAATGAAATTGTTCATTTTCATATTATACCTTTTTATACATTAGCAGTAGCAGTTGTTACTTTTTTAACTGTTAAATTAATAGTAACACTTCCGCCTGTTTCATTTCCAATAATTGAAATAGTTGCAGTTTTATCTGCTAACATTTGTGTTTTAGCAACAATACGGAATTCAAAGCCAGCTACTGCAACACTTTGAGCATCTTCATTATCTCCAATAAATCTAGGAGTTGTTGGAAGAACTGAATTTTGTAAAGCTCGTACAACTTGTATATCAGCAACTGTCGAATCAGAAAGAATTGCTGTGTATCCTAACGTTGAATTACCGCCTTGGAAATTACTAGTATTTGGAGCAATAACAGCACTATTACCTGGAGCTGCTAATGTAATAGAAGTATTTCCGACATTAACAACCGGAATATTTGTTGTTTGTTTTGGCAATGTTACTAATTTATATTTTAGTGCTTGCGTTTCATCTGGAATTGCTTCCGTGATAGGCATATTTTCTATAATTACGCCATAATATGCAGTACCAAGTGGGTGGTCTGGATTCCATAATGAATAATCAACTTCATCATCTCCGACTGCAAATTGTGTAATATTAAATGCACTGCCTCCTTTTGCTAAAAGTTCACGTCCTTTTAACGTTAGAATTGCATCAACTGTTACACTAGAATTGTCTAAATATCCCATAGTTTTTAACCTTATTTAATATAAATATACATATTGTACATTTTTAGATTTATTGTAATACAAAACTTCCTTGATTGTTATATTGCTGATATATCAATTGATTACCATTAGCAGTTCGCCATTCGACAACTGGACCGCCATCTATAGTTTCTGTAGAATTAATATTAAATGCAGGAGATGTAAGTTTACTTCCTGCATATCTTTGATTATTAATTCCTGTTGGTAAATAATCTTGTACTTGTGCTAATGTTCCTGTCCAACTAGGACCAACAGGATCATAATAATATACACTTGTTCCATATACGCCAGTACCATATGAACCAACAATACCAAATCCACCACTACCGGTAGAAAATATTTCAGTTCCTTGTACTAATTTTGCTGCTGATGAAATTGCATCTAAATATATAGGTTGAACTGCATTACTTAACCAATACGGTGTTGATCCAGTAATCCACCCACTGCCAGAACGAAATACGTATTCATATGAATATGGCGTACTATCATATTTTTCTGATGTAGATGCAGTTAAATATGCTTGCCATTGATCATCATCTTGTCCTGTTATAGTTAATATTTTTCCATCAATTTGTCCGTTATAATTTAAATACATTGAACTAGCAGTTGGAGCAACATTATATATTACAGAATCATAATTAGAAACATATCGTTCAATTTTAGGTAGAATAGTATCTTTACTTCGTTCCAATAAATTTGGTTGAATTAAAATACCAGTAACTTTATCTGCACGAGCTGGTAATAATTGTTCTAGTTGTTTGAAAAATGATAAATCAAACAATGTAAACATACTAATATATGAATTAATATCATTTTTTGTTTGATATTTTTTCCAATAGCTTTCTGCAATTCTTATAAGATCTGGGTATGATTTATCATTAACTGATCCTGGATCACCTATATATTGATCAAAATCTTCAAATCCTAATTGTGCAATAATATCTTCATCGATCATTGATTGTGGCGAAAAATACACACCTAAACGATTTGAATCTAATGGAGCTTTATCATATTGACTACGTTCGGCTCTAGATTTAACATCTAAAGTTCCAACTAACTGATTTGATTCTAAACGTATTTTATTATCATCATATGTACCACCTCCAATTGATGGAGCATCAAAATAATACGTTTCTTCAACATCTTGCCATGGCAATGTTGATGCCCATGAATATAATGATGCTGTAGGTAATGATGCTGCATTAGGTTGCGATCCAGAAAAACTAGAAGTTGCAACTAATGATAATGTTGTATTTTGATTTAATGGTAATCTAAAAATTAAATCATCATATACATCAAAAGTCGATCCATCATTATTATACGCACCAGGTGCTTTTACGTGATTATTAAAGGCTTGATCAGTTAAACTAGATGACCAAAATCTTAATTCTTGAATCTGTCCTTGAAATCTAGAACCATATTGTGCACTAGAACTTCCTATAATCAAATTTCCAGAATTATTTATAACACCAATATCTGATGCTGATACTTGTGATATAATTTTTCCATATTTTGAGCGTTTAGCTATCAATTCGACACTAGAACCAGATTCTCGTAATAATGTAGAAATCCAGTCGCCATTATACAATTCAAATTCGCCAGAGCTAGTACCATTTAATTGCATAACGCCTTTATTTCCGCTAGTAAATTCTAAACCAATTGAATGATTTGATTCTATAGTATATAAAAGCATTTTGCTAGGTACTGTTGGATATACAGCAACATTTGGAACTCTAAATCGCAATTCAACCGAATTTACCGATCTGCCAGCTCCGATATTTTTTATATCAAGTCTACCGGTAGTACTACCACTCGTATTTAATGCATAATTAAAATTTAATTTTTCATATATTGGAGCTCTTTCAATTCGAGGACCTCCATATTCTTTAACTGTTATAAATGATTTAGGAATTCCATAACAAGCTAATAACGCATAAATACTTCGTTTAGTACCTTTACTTTTTAAAAGTAATGGTAAATTGTTAACAATACGACGCCATATGGTATATGTCATATTTTGTTTAGAAACAGCTGGGTCACCAATTGACAATGAACCTGTATATGGAGTTCCATTTTCATTCGTTCCTAAAACATACTCCCATAAATCAGCCGATTGATGACCATTCGTTAAATTCCAACCAAATTGTTTTGCTACCGAATATAACAATTCATTTGGCATACCTATTTTTGGATTTTCTTCTCTATTATTAATTTTAGTCATGTTATTGATATATGTGTATAATATATCAAAATGCTGACCTAACATATTTGTAAATGTTATTAAACTTGCATTATCTGAATTAAATCTAATGTATTCTGGAATAGTATATATTAATGAATTTAAATTTAATGAATCATATAATGATGCAGATGTATATATACCGTTATACCATTGTTTAAATTCTAAACTAGAAACAGGATATAATGTATATGGTCTAGTAGAATTTAATTTAGGAGTAGGTATTATATAACTACCCGTTAATTCTGATACATTTGCATTAATTACTGGTATGTTGTATGTTGATAATTTTGATGAAGATTCATAATATAAATACTTTTCAAATTCATCAAATCCGCCGATTAAATTATTTTTTAATAAATTAAAATCTGTAGCATTTGTTGTAGCAACACTTCCCGATAATGTAGAAACATAATTACTTTGAGAAGTATAATATTCAACTAATTCTAGTTTATATTTAAAATTATCTAAACGTTCAGTTGCCGAACTATAAAATATAAAATTATTAAAATCAGAATAATCAATATTAAGTTTAATTGCCCCTAAACTACCAGAAAAATATGTATCAACAATTTGTTGAGATGTTTGAGTTGACGAACCTAAAATATCAGTCCAAGATTTTAAACTTGTTTCTGTAGATGTATCATATGAATAATTAGCTTGCCAATTCGGTCCAGCTAATGTATTAAACTGTTTTTTTACACTTTTTGGTAATATTGAAACGTTATCAACATATGGGTTTTTTTGTTCTTCTACTACCCAACATTTAAAATCTATTTGATATTGATCTGGTAATGGTTCATAAAGTTTTACATATAAATACTCACCAATAACAACACTATTAACAAATAATACGTTTTGATTTCTACTAAAATTTAGTAAATAATTTTTATAAAATATAGAATTCGTTTGATTAACAGTTTCTATATAATTTGTTATTTGTTGAAGAAATTCCGGGTCATCTGCATCAATTGCACGTAATCTTATCTCCGTACGATCTGGAGAAATTTCATCAATTCTTAAATGTTGACGTTCATAGCTACCAATTAAATTTTTAAAGAAATTGATAACAAATTTAAAATTGCCACTAGATAATTTTAAAGATTGTAATTCATTATAAACATCAATTCCTATTGGTGAGTTTACATTAATAAGTTTTTGTCGTTTATCGCGTAATGTTGGAGGAATATTAGTTTGAAAATTAATTTTATGATTACTAGTAATCCAACTATCTCCAGAATATACATGAAATTCTAATCTAGAATTATCTGTAACATTTAAAATTTCCGTATTAGCAAAATATGTTTCTTGTGCATCATAAGAAAAAAATTCTTTTTTTGTACGAGTTATTCGTTCAGCTGACACTGCACCTTTATTCGTTTTAATTTCTTCAATGTTTTTATATTGTGTTAACATTTTTATTTTATCTCAGCTTCAAATTTGATATAACTATCATTTGCTATTACTGTGTGATTGCGTTTATTTTTACTATCTTCTGCCCACCCTCTTATTTGTAGTTCTTGGCCTATATATAAATCTGATAAGCCAGCACTAGTGTCAATATTCGTAGTATAAACACCTTCTCTTTTTGCCTTTACAATATCATCACCATTATTTACTATATCATCTGCAGGTGCATCCATTGTAAATCTAATAGCACTCGTTGCAAAGCCTATAGAAAATCCTATAGCTGATCTACGTGTATCATTATATCTAGTTTTAATACGGCCAGTTATTCGTAATATCGGAGTGTCGGTATCTGTTTTTAATGCATTTAATTGATCTAAAAGTTCTTGCGTAACTACTAAACTATTAGGTTTAAGTTGTGCCGGACCTGTTATAACTGTAGAAAAATTAATAATTGAAGGATTGCCCCAATCGCCTAATGGAATTCTCTGATCAGAAGATGGTTTATATTCAGATGGAAGTGGCGGAGTAACATCAGCAGCTACAGCTTCATTAATCTGATCTTGTATATTTAAATCTATATCTAAATCTAAATCTAATGGCTCTTCTTCTACAATCGTTGTACGAGCAGGAAATTTAAAATAATTAAACTGGGTATCTAATATTTTAATTACAGATTTAGTTGTAATTCTTGTTGATATTGGCTCAATGATAACAATACTATTAGGTCCATCTTCTTTAAATTGAATGTTACCAGCTTCATCCCGAACATTTACTGTCGGAATATTTGAAACGTATGTTATGCCTTTTTTTTGATATATAGCATTTTTTTCGTTTGATATCGAATCGACTTTATTAATTTGTTCTTTTGCCATTATCTAACTACTTTAAAATATATTTGATCATCGAGATATTGTTCTATAATTCCATCTACGATTTTTAATTGTAAACGATATGTTCGTTCTGGCATAAAACCATTAAAATCTAAATAAATAAAATTACTAGTACTATCGCAACTTACTTTAGTATAAATATCATCAAATGGAATTATGACTTCATCTGTAGCTGCATCGACAACTGAATAATAAGTAGTGCTTGGTAAAACCTTTATAGTTTCATATGGGAATACATTCGTAGGAGATTTTCTAGGATACTTGTCTCTAGCATAAATTCTAACTTTTGCAATTTCTGTATCTTTATATGTTGGTTTAATTGTTGTATATGTTGAATATGATTCTAAATTTATTGAAGATAAACTACCAGAGCTATATGTTGCATCATCCCAATACATTGTAATTTTAGGAACATAAATTGTATGGGTATCTCTACTAAAAAATCTTACGTAACCATGCACATTTGCATTATCTTCATCGGAATCTGAAAATTGTAATAAGAATCCATAATTAGGAATAGTATTTCCATCACTTCCAGATAACCAAATTTTCATAGGTTCAGTTACAATTAAATTTACATCGGTAGTTCGATATGAAAATGATTCAGAAACTTGCAATGTAGGAATTGTGCCAGAACCAGAATAATATAAATAGTTACCGCCAGAACCAGATCCTGAAATATATAAATTACTAGACCCAATTTTTTCATATTGACTACCTGAGATCCAAGCTGAGCCACTATTTGGTCCTGTCCATGAAACGCCATTATTAGTTAAACTAGATAAATAACCAGTGCCGTTAATCCATGATTGGCCAACCATTTTTGCGGTTACTGTATATGAAGCTGGCAATGCTTTAGCATCTGATGTATATAATTGTAATGTAAATTTACAATCATTAACAGTTTTTCCATATTTTGATAATGATGCCGAAATTTCAGTCATATCAAATTTAATAACACTTCTAGATTTTAAATAATTTGACCCACTAGTACTTAATCGTTTTCCAATTTCTAATACTTCATCTAATCCAGTATTATATTCCGGTGCTGATTCATATAATGTAGCATCTTGTTCTGCATAAAATATTCTAAACATTTATATCCTTAATAATTTACAACTCGACCCCTAATATCTTGATTTGGAAATTTAACTTCAAATATACTAGGATCTAATGATGGATAAATTACACTATTTTTAGTCGCAGCATTTAAATCATATACATTACCAGAATATCCTAAATCTGAATCATATAAGTTTTTAAAATTAACTTTAACAACAGACTGCACTCCTTTTACATTGATTAATACGCCAAATACATCTGATAATACAATTGGTTGATTAATTTGCCAACGATCTGTATTAAAGAAATCTTTCAATACATTAATACAATTTAATAAAACTTCATTGCTATTATAATTACTAAGAACTGAAATTTCAAAATCTAATCCTATATTAATAATAAATGCATCTTTTACATTTACAGCATCAGTTAATATTCTATAATAATCTAAATAAGTTTGTAAGTTAGTTTTAACTGCATCATTTAATGAAATTAGTTGTTTAGATTGATTATATCCTAATACGTATAAATTCATTGCTAATGGATTAGGAATTCTAGTTCCTTGATAATCTGATTGTGCAATTTGATCGTCTGGAACGATATATGCTTTAGCAACACTTCCATATTTAGCTGGCATTGAATATGCTCGTATAATATAATCATCTCTAGTTACTAAACGATTTTGTGTTGCAAAATTAGACATTGCATTATTTTTTATATCTTGCAACGTGTCTGCAGTTTTTGCTCCTGTTGCTGGATTAGGATTTGATACAGCTATAGTATTTTTAATAAAATTAGTTACAGTTGCATTAGCTGTTGAATTAATATCTTCATCATATTCGATAAAATCAATTACAGATAGTACTCCAGCCGATACATTATCAGAAATTCCATTACCAATTGTATATGTAATTGTTAATGTTGTATTAGCCGGCGCTTGTCCGTATGTTCTAGTATATAAAAAATTTGACGGATCAATGTCAACATCTACCGATCGTCGAAATGCACTCAATCCATTTCCAACATTTGTAGGATTAGGAACAAGTTCTTCATCATTATTATCAGAAATGCCAGAACCAAATTGTAATTCTAAACGATTATCACTTCGCAATCTAGTAATATATCGTTTTGCAGTTTTGCGCAATTTTAATAAACTAGGCGACGAAGAACGATATATCGATAAATCCGGATCATTTTCTGCAAGATTAGGTACAGCTTCAAATATAGTATCTTGTGCTAAATATGGAACTTCATACCAATTATCTCCATCTGATTCTGTAACTGAAATAATTTCTATTATATTAGTTTCAGGTAAAACTATTTTATCATAAGCAACTGGCGTATTAAAAGAAAATGTTGCTGTTTTTACATCTCCTGATACTGCGTTTATTTGTTTTTTTAGTAAATAATATGTCGGCTGTAATGTAGTTGGATTACTTTCATATACCGTTATTTCAGTTGGGTCATATGATGATGAAAAAGAAAAATCTACCGTATCAAGTGTTCTAAAAACAGCAGTACCGTTTTTTTGTTTAGCTCGCATACCAGGTTTAATTGATAACGCATACGTAAAATCAGGTCCAACGTTTGCTCCAGAGCCTATAGCTGGAACTAATTGGAATACATTTAATGTAGTATGAGCAGGAACTACATTTAATGGACGATAACCTAATGCTCGAGCTAAATCATATATATTACCTCGTTCAGATGCTTGTTCTAATAACGATTCTTTTAAATTGTTATCAGCATAATATGATAATACATCGCCTACATACGCTGCCATTTCTATAAATAAAGTTCCCGGCGATGATTGATTAAAATCAGTATATGATGCAGGAAAATATTGTTTAGCAAAGTCAATTAAATTTTTCTTGAATTGGCCAAAATCTTTTCCTAAATATGAAACATCTTTTTTAATTTCCATTTTTTTCCTTGTTCTTATTCAACTAGCAATGCACCATTTTCAGTTGTTGAAATTGTAATAGTATTAGGAGTTTCAATTAATGAATCAACAAAAAATGTAATTTTAATAGTAATTAAATAATCTAATATTGGATCATCTTGTTGAGTTATAACATCAATATTGCTAATAGTTATATATGGCAAAAATTTAGATACTTGCGGAATAATTAAATCGCTAATTTGTTCTTTTAAATTTTCATCAATTGGTTGAAATATAACGTTTAATAAGAATGTGCCAAAATCTGGTTGCGCGTATCTTTCTCCAATTCTCGTTAATAACAATGTTTTTAAATTTTCTAAAGCTTGATCTAATGTAATATAAATAGGTTGGAATATTTGTTCTGAATTAACAGATTGATATGAAATACCAAGTATCGGGCCTGGTATTGCTAATTCGTCTTCTATTGATATTAATTGATATGGCATTAATTACCTCGCTTCTTATTCATTGCTTTCATTAAAGCAGAATAATCTCGTGTCATGGCTTGTTGTACTTCAACTGGTACTTCAAATGTTTTACCAGTCTCAGGATCTTCCATTATTTTAGGAGCAACGGGTGCTGCACCAATTGCTTCTTTCATTGTTTGTCTCATTGCACCAAAGTTAACAGCATCTTTTGATGTCATTCGAATTTCTTGCATACTTTCATTCAATTCATCTCGAAAGCTATTCATAGCTAACGGTTGAGATTCAGTTAATGCGTCTGTTTCATTAAGAACTGAAGCCCATTTATTTTCAGAAAATTGAACTGTCTTACGCTTTGGCACAGGTGGTGCCGCCGCTTGTCTTTTTGTTTGCGGTTGTTTTATTTCCGCAATAGTAGATTGTAAGCCTTCTCGAAGAATTTCAGTTAATTCTTCTTTTACAACCTCACGTACGGCTGTTTTAAGTGCTTTTACAAGTGTTTTTGTGTCCATATAATACTTTTTTAATAAATATTAGTACTAGTAGTTTATGCCCTGATTCCATTCATTATCTGAA
>Ga0194115_10004455_pt1 | contig 15056 bp, 11 predicted proteins | sample TA2MahsurfametaG_3_FD_148656 | JGI IMG/M metagenome (GOLD analysis project Ga0194115, IMG submission 148656) | Freshwater microbial communities from Lake Tanganyika, Tanzania - TA2015002 Mahale S4 surface | ecosystem: Environmental > Aquatic > Freshwater > Lake | place: Tanzania: Lake...
GACTGTCTGGGGAAAGAAAGAAAAAACAGATAAACATCACAAAAACGTACCGCCGTAAAGAACAGGAGTCCAAAGTGGGTCAAGTAATGACATGGAACAAAGAAGACGACGCCGACGTACGGACTTGCTTGAAGGATCCCATCCAGAGGATGAAAAGCAATACTTGCCCAGGGTGTTAACGTTTCTGGTTTCTTATATTGATGATGACACATATGGATATTCTTATACATCCATTTGTTCGTATGGAGAGTCCGATGCATCCAATAGATACCAATTTCGACACAAGAAAAGTATACAATCATCGTCAGGATATGTTGTGGCCAACCACCAATCTCATCTATGGTGTAATAGGTTCGTGTCCATCCTGATTCAATCAAGAATTCATCGACGGCTGGTAATAGGACATAGATGAACATACTAGACTGAGCCAATTTCATCTGATGATAAATGGTCTCCCAGGAGGGACGGATCCGATCCTTGAAGATTTCTTGACTCATTGGATGGACGTAACAAAAGTAATGAAAGATCCCTGCCGTACCATAATAGACAATCATCGCACCAATAAAGTTACGTAGGTAACATAGGATATAATGTCCACATTCAATCCCAACGGTTTGGATCATCCAAGATACAAAGGTATTCCCAAAGACGAAGGAATTTAACCATGCATTAAAATTCCGACATGGATGTTCTAATGGGGAATCATATAAGATCGCTCCATATGCTGATGAATAGGTTTCTCCCGTAGTCGATAATGTAATTTGATTCTCCTTTGTCATTGCCATCCGATCAATCCATCCCGTACCTGGAAATGGGACTATTTCGGTTTGATGATCACCGTGAACGGAAGAGAAGATGATAGAGTAAACGTCAGAAAGTTTGGGAGTATTAAGACGCATTCGCACAGCAATGAGGCCTTCTTTCAATTTACACATAGGAACAACAACAACAAACACGTACTCGAAACACGAAGACCTTCTTCCGGAACTCCATTCGTGGCATTCATTTCACCAAACAGACTTCCTGCTCCATAACATGCTACTACAAGAGCCATGCATGACAGAAGGAAGAAAGCCAAACTTCGAGAGATCATCGTAGCTTTGGTCCTCGATGATGATCTTTTCGTTGCAATGAAAAGAGTACGATGTGAGAGAGATGTTTTCACAACACGAATCTTCTGAGCGCTTCCGTGTAGGCGCCTACTCTTTTTTTCGCTTATTTTCAAGCTTTTTGGGGGTTTCGTCGTATGATGTGGTGCGCCAATTGGGGCACTCCCTCTAGATAAATAACTGTAGACGGAGGTTGAGTTCGGTTTGTCCATTGCAGTCGGCATAGTTTTTCCTCATGGAGTTTATACATTTATACCTCGATGAATACAAATTTCGGGCAGACTCTTCCAACGCGCCCGTCGAGCATTCGATACGATGTGAGTCAATCCGAGCGAGAGACGGACAGACAGAAGGACGGACATTGGAACTGTCAGGATTGACGAACAGACGGGGAGCGGGTAAAAACTGCTTGGACAGATCTTTCTGGCGAAATGGGTCACCAACCGATCATACCCCGGAACCCGCGACGTATCGCTGAACTTATCTTGGGCATGTGTTCATCTTCTATTCGTGTCATATTGAAGGCTTTTGTAATGTTACTTTCCATTTAGAAAAATGACAACATCTTCTAAAGTCGCCTTGATTATGGGTGTTGCTAACCAACGATCCATAGCATGGAGTTGTGTCGAACAATTTTCTCGAAAGGGATGGAAGGTGATTCTAACGACTCAATCGGACAAGATCCTTCAAAAGATACAACCATTATTCGATCATAATAATGGTGATCATCATCATTCCAAGAATATTCTTGGTGGATTTGTTTGTGATGTCATGACAGATTTAGATGGAGATTCAGAAAATCGTAGTATCTTCCGACAACGACTGTCGGATCTACTTAAGGAAGATTCACTTTCTGCAGTCGTTCATTCATTAGCCTTTGCACCGAATATCAAGACGACAACACTCTTAGATACGACAAGAGATGATTTCCGTACAGCTCAGGATATATCGGCATATTCTCTCATATCTGTAGCACGAGAAACAAGAGAATTTTTAAACGAACGACGACAACCATCACTTCCGGCTGACGTTGACGTTGGGACGACGAGGAGTATCACAGCATTATCTTACCTCGGTGCGATGAGAGCAATTCCAGGATATCATGCCATGGGCCCTGCAAAGGCGAGTCTTGAAAGTATTGTTCGTGGATTAGCTCTTGAATTGGCAGATGTCGCTAAAGATGATGATGATGGCGAATCTCGTCGTACTAGTACTAGTAGAATACGAGTCAATGCTGTTTCGGCAGGTCCGTTGCCGACAATTTCTGCCAAGGGGGGGATAACAGGATTTGATCAGATGCGACAAGATATGGCACTTCGAGCACCATTGGGGAATATTACAACTGATGAAGTTGCGTCGACTGTGACATTCCTTTCCAGTGATGACGCAAGTGGGATCACAGGTCAAACTATCTACGTCGATGGAGGATATTCCATCGTCGCTGGACCTGGTCTACCAAATCGAATAATCGAACGCTAAAAGATGTGTGATGACGACAAGTCTTTTTAGTATGAATTACAATTTATTTTCCCTATGATATTGGTTGTTACACTCAGGATATGTTACAATTTAACTCTTCAGGACGATATGCGCATACCCTAATCATTTTTCCGTTCATTTAGTACATCGGTCGTCGAGCAAGTTGTCGAGGTGGTGTCCTTGTGTCACGAAGCATCTTCATTTGACCGAGTTTCGTCGTCTCGGTACCATACGGATCATAATGGACTGCATCATCCATACTCTCTAACGTCGGGTGACGAGGAGGAGTCTTCCGAGTACGGATCCGATTCAGCTTGGAGGTCCGTTTTTCTTCCAATCGTCGTTCTAATCGTCGTACATCTGTCCCTGATATCTGCAACGATGATTCAGAGGACCAAGGATCGACATTCCAATGACGTTTATCTCGGTCATCGACTTTCAATCCCGACATTCGTCGGTCAAGAGTTTCAAAGTCCTGTGAACGATGACTCAGCTCATCTTGATTACGATTCATACTTCTACTATCATTCCTCATCATCATGGAGGAAGGATGTTCATAACCAATATACCCCGAGGGATCTCTCCGACCAGAATTGTAGGGTGTATCGACATCATCACGGACATCATTCGGTCGAATCCCTCCCTCTCGATTCTTCGAACGATTGATTATTACACTATTATAAATTCCCTTTTCTCGTGCTTGGGGGGCATCACCTCGTGAACGGTCAGCGGTATCGACCAATGGTCGAGCTTCAATATACGTCCGGTCATATCTCTGATGGAAACTCTTTCGTACTGCCTCTTCTTCCACTTCACGTGTAGATTGGGTGGCTGAAATGTATTCATGGACATCTATCGGCGATTGTCGAGTCACGGAGGAACGGTAGCTGTTCATATCCTTCTGTACAGACTTATCCTCCCTTGTGGGTGACAAAAGTAGGTCGGATTCATGGAGTGCTTTCGCCCGTTCATTACGTAGCCGCTGAGCTTCATCGATACTACGAACAGATACCAAGTGTCTTGTACGAAGATTTTGTGGTTCAGGTGACGACCAACCCTGCTCATTAGTCGCACCCATGGCTCTTCGTCGAAATTCCAAACCTGTGTTCGCTGCCTCGCGGAGGGCTCGACCAGTTTGTTCGTAGGGAATGACAGGTTTACTTTCCACAAGATCGGAAGTATTCGGTGTCTTGGGAGGAGCTGGTGTGTCTTCGAAACTCTGTCCATGGAGAGAAACATTCCGGAAGACAGTTGAGGGGAATTTCGGTTCATAATCATTCGGCCCTAAAGCACGCTCTCGGGTCTCAAGACGCCCACGACGAAGTCCCAAGAATGCCTCCCGAGCCTGCGGATCACTGAACGCATCCTCCCCGGATGTTCTCGCTTGCCGTCGTTGTTGTTGCTGCTTTTGTTGTTGTTGTTGTTGTTGTTGCTTTTGTTGTTGTTGTTCAAGCGAAGGAGCTGCGTGAGCCCTATCGACCCTCGCTCGAAGTGCCTGATTCGCTGTTGGCTGATTTCGGCTATCTTCCAGGGATGTACGATATGCGTTGACTGGATCGATCGGGTTAGGACGTGTGACCCTCACAGTTGCCGTTCTATTGTCGTCGGATATTTCAGGTACCTGGCCAGGTCGATCTCCTGGTGTCCAGGAGTCATCATCATCAAGTTCGAACACCGAGATCACTTCTGCATCCTTCTTCGTGTTGTTTCCCTTTTGTGTAAAAGTGGATTGTGCAGTTGGCGTCGAAGGAGGGGGCTGTCGCGGAACATCGCTTCTGGAAGAGACCTTGGTTACCGTTCGTTCCGCGTATGCACGATCTTCTTCGTCGAGGCTATCCCCGCTCTCCTCACCCTCTGTGAATCCATCATTAATATGCGTTAGATCAGTGATAGAATGGCTTGGTAACAACGCTTTAATCCTGTGAGAAGAATCATCGAACGGCCCCCTTCCAACTGGATCGTACGCCTCAGACGTCTTCGTGAGCTGATTGTGAATGACCAACTCCTTTCTCTCGGTTGCACCATGAGCGCGTGTGCCCATTGCTCGACGTGATTGCTCAGCTTGGCTACTGACAGGCACCGTTTGTCCAAGTTGGCCATCTCTTGATTCCGAAGTTGCAACGTGGTATGCCGTTACGTTGGATTCTTTCTTGCTCAATATTGTATCGAACACCTGCTTGCGTAGCTCGTTGTGCGAGAGCAACGCAGGCTTGGTTTCCTGCAAAAACGAAGAGCTGTCAGCTAAGCCGATCGGTCGTCATCAACGAGGCACAATTTACGGTATCTTACCTCCTTACTGTTTGTCGCGTACACAAGATCCGATCTGGTCTCCCTCGACTTGTGTACGAGTTCCGATTTTGCCTCCTTATCGTTGTGTACGGGATCCGATCTGATCCCCTTCGCCTTGTGTATAAGTTCCGATCTTGCCGCGATATCGTTGTGTACGGGATCCGATCCTTGCTGCTTGTCCTTGCGCACAGGATCGGGTCCTTGCTCGGCTTCCATGTCCACAGGGTCTGATTGTACCTGTTTCGCCATGTGCCACAGGTCGAAACTTGAGTCTGTACTCTCGAACATCAGATCCGGGTCCGATCTCGCCTCTTTGGCAAGGCGCCGAGGGTCGAAACCAGAGTCCTTACTCTCGAGCACCGGGCCCCGGTCCGATCTCGCCTCTTTGACTAGGCGCCGAGAGTCGAAGCCAGAGTCTTTACTCTCGAGCACCGGATCTGGGTCCGACCTCGCATCTTTGGCCAGTCGCCAATGGTCGAAGCTAGAGTTTCTACTCTCGAGCACCGGGTACGGGTCCGATCTCGCCTCTTTGGCCATGCGTCGAAGGTCGAAGCCAGAGTCCTTACTCTCAAGTACCGGGTCCGGGTCCGATCTTGCCTCTTTGGCCAGTCGCCGAAGGTCGAAGCCAGAGTCCTTACTCTCGAGTACCGGGTCCGGGTCTGATCGCACCGCTTTGACCATGTTCCAAACGTCGAAGCTATAGTCTTCACTCTCGAGGATCGAGTGTGAGGTTGTCTCCCCTAGTTCCGGTTCAAGATCTGGTGCTTCGACCTCCACTCTCGGAGCTACTTTCGATGGTTCGAATACGGTGTCATTTTCTTCAAATGATCCGTCACTTGTCCTCTCGACTGCGTTAGATTTGGTTTTCAAATTTCCCGTTGGACGAGTTTTCTTCGGCGGCGCTGTGTCTAAATTCTTTTTCAGGATTTCGGTGGCGCGAGCTGAAACTTCTTTCATTTTGGCTGCCATCGTGTTCTCTCCTCTTGGCCTCTCTGGCTTGTCTGTCTTTTCCAGTTTCTCCGGTTTCTCTGGCCTCTCTGGTCTCTGTCGTATGCCGATGATGGCGTCGTTACTACCGTCATTAGACAAAGTTTCCCAAAGGGAATCTATGTATTCCAAGATTCTTTCGCTATCCCCCGCCGCATGTTTGGATTCCATCGTTCTATCTTTTCGGCTCGCCGGATCTTTGGATTCCTGCATTCTTTCTCTGTCGCTTGCAGCATCTTTGGATTCCAAGATTCTGTCTCTGTCGCCCACCGCCACATCGTACTCTGAAAATGCACGAGGCGGCTGAATGGCTTCCATCGTCAAGGCGCTAATCGCTGCCATAGCACCCCTGCCGATCTCTCGCTGGGCATTGTTACTTGGTCTCTTTTTCCCATCGCCCTTGGTTACGCTATCAGCAGCTCTCTTCAATGTTTCGTTGGCCTTGAGTCGATTCATCGCCTTTGTAGTCTTGATGTGGCTTTTCTTCAATAAAGAAGTGTGTGCGTCATTTCCTATACACATATTTGGCCGATCCATCCATCCACAGGCTGCATCGAACCAATTTCCGACAACACTTGCCTTAGAGAAGGCCGACATGATATCTGGGTGATCGAGAGTTTCTTCGCCCTTTGCTTGTAAAGAGGAAAAATCCGAATCTGTTTCATCTAGCGAGCTTTCTGTCACGGAGCCATAGTCAGTAGAGTATTGACTCACAAACTCGGATGCAGCCGTTGCCGAGTTTTCTTCAGCCTCAGTGCTTCCTCTGTAGGCGCTGCTATCTCCGGTCAATTCGCTTTCTTGGTCCATGACATCGTATCTCTCACTATCCTCTTCACTTTCAATCTTTTGACTGACTTTCTTTCTCGTTTTCGTCGTCATTCTCACAGTATTAGCCAGCTTTGAAAGATGAAATACATGCTGATTTCAGCTCTGCGAAAGTTGAAAAACTTGGAAAGTCAGAAAAGCGTTGGCACGGCGAATCGCTGCCGTTCAACTGACATTTTTTCAGTTACCTAGGCTCCCCCGAAGGTATGATATAAGCCCTTCCACATGCTGCCACAGTTGCCCGAAAGAAGACGTGAACTCTAGCATAGGTACGAACATACCCGGAGTGAAATGCCTAATGTATCATATCATAGGTGCGTGACTTCAAAAAGTTCACAGCACCCAGCAGGTGCCCCTCACTGATATCCAAACCAACAACATGACGAAAGTTAAGTCGAAACGGAAGGGATTAACGCTATGGTTGGGTGGAACATCAAGCCTAGCTCGAACCTATATAAATGAGTTTGGCGCGGAGAGTCTGATTCTCTCGGGATCGAGAGAAAAGCCACCACTATGGGTATCCAATTCCATCCAACACTATGTGGCGCTGGACTTGCTGACTGTGACAGAGAGTGATGTGATGGGTCTCGCGAGGAGGTTTCCAGACATTTCAAGTATCATCGTAGGAGTGCGACCATTACTTTTCACACCCTTCGTGGATCCGGAAATTCATCGGAAGATGGTACAGGGAGTGTCACTCGTTATAGACATAGCCTGTAGGGAACTGGGTGGATTGAAATTTGTTCTTCATCTTTCATCCGTCGCGGCGACGGACCATTTAAAAAGCCAACATCTCTGGTCGGAGACTCAACCATTGACAGCGATATCCGAGTATCGATTTCCCTATGATGTTTTCAAACGAAGATGTGAAGAGGAAATTAGCGATCTGTGTTCAAAACATGACGTGCTATGTTGTCACCTTCGTTTAAGTGCTCTATTCTCTGACGACAAAGAGTGTATCCAATGTTCCGCTCTTGATCTCCAGGGCCGTATCGGATGTTATCTGCCAGTGGCTATAGATTGCAATTCGAGTGTCAACGTCTCGCGAGCAATCGACCTATTGTTGGCGCGAGCAGAAGAACCACGAGTTTCGAACAAGGCTTCAATTAGGGCAATCTACTACTACACGAGGCCAATCCATCTTACGGAACCAGTTCCCTACGGCTACTATCTTCAAGAGTTTCGGCGAGCATATCAGATCCATGCTATCTGGATACCGGTATGGGTTGTCAACATCTTCGTATCACTGTTTCATTGTCTTGCAGTGTGGAATCGTTACTTCGGGCTTCCGTACATAGATGCCGTCGACTACCTACTGCAGGTTTCTTCTCGTTAACATTCATTCAACTGTAACCTCTTTGCAACCGACTTTCCAGAGCTCCAAGAAGAAAGCATCTACGAATGCTTTGTCCGACGAATAGGTGTCCTGAAAAGCTATCATCGACCTCAGACTTCGTCGATTCATATAAAACGCGAGTAGTAGGCATAGTACCGTGATTGAAAGATCTATATCCAATCTTTTGGCTTTTTCAGAATCTTCATTAGACGGTCTTCCTCGCTTCCTTCTTCGATCTTGTGATTATACTCCCAAGCTATCAACGGGGGGGCACTGACCATGACTCCTTCGACGCGGGGATTCTGGTTGGCTAAACCGAATTTCACTCCTCGGTCGTAAAGTAGATTAAATTCAAGATACCTGTGGGGGTGCGACATCGAGATCACGTTAGAGGGTGCGACATCGAGATCAGGTTAGAATTGGAAAAGAGGTCGATACGACGTCAGGACGAAGACGTTTTAATGATATAGACGATACGTCTGTACGGGCGCGACGGCACTCACCTTCCTCGTCGTAACAGTTGCCATTGTTTTTGTTTCTCAGTGAAATCTCGATCGCGATGCTTCTCTACAATCGGGAGCCACGATGGCATCCAAGCTGTGGCGACACTCTTTACGAAGGATAATGCATTCCCCTCGGTTGCGACTAAATCATCGAAGAATATACCTCCCGTCCCTCGATGTTCCCCTCGTGCTAGTAAATAGAAATAGTCGTCACATCCCTTCTTGAGTGCTTCGTAGGAGAATTCGGCAGAGTTTTCGTGACACAAATCACGATACATCCGGTGAAAGGATGTCACATCTTCATCAAACAGATAATAGGGGGTCAAATCGGCACCGCCTCCAAACCATGCCACTTCCTCATCGTCGCCCTTTACAAGGAAAATTCGGACATCTGATCGGAAGGTTGGGACCATCGGACTTCGTGAATGAAGAACAATACTCAATGCGGCGGCGTAATAGACATCGCCGGATTTGATGTCCAGATCCTGACGACTTCGGATTGCAGTCGCCCGTTCTGAGGATAGAACACCCTTTTGAATCAAAGTTAGGGAACAAGCTCCCTTCTCGATAACATTTCCTCCCTGCAACACTCGAGTTATGCCCCCACTGATTGCCTTTTCCTCGTTTCCTTCTTCGAATACCCCCCAGGTATCTTTGGAAAACTTAAATCCTGATCCGTCCATCGCCTCAAGTTCTTCAATAATTTCATTTTGAGTTGATTTTAGGAATTCCACGAAATCAGTAAATACATCAAAGGCCTGCACCTCGCCTATGCTCGGGATGCTTTCCTCAATCTGAGCTGCATCGACAGCCAATCGTTGACGGGAAGGAATCGGAGGAAATACCCACCCTGCTACTGGGGCTACCAAGAGAATCAGCAGTAGTACACGCATGGTATGACTGATCCGATGATGAAGGCACAATGTTGGGTAATCCTCTGGCGGCTTTGGGCACGTAAAGGACGCCCAAGTATGTTAGATTGGTCTTTCGTTCCTCCAAGGTTCCAGGTGACATCAAAAGCAACCCCAAAATCGACGTGTATTCGAAACTTCAAGGAACGAACGGGTCGTCGATGTGACGATTGGGTAGCCGCGTCACAATTTGGGGGGAATCTATTGGCACCACATGTCCAACGTCGTTTATGTATAGGGATGAATACGACACGTGGATACGATCTTTCTGAGATGAGGTATATATACTAGTACCCACAAAGGATATGTATGTATCCGCCAACACCTGACTTTAGACGTGAGAGCCAAAAAACTATCAATCGCCGCCTTCACATCAAAACCTGTCACAAAACCGCGCAACTGTTCACCAAAAAATGGAAAGAACAAACGGCTCTCCTGTACATTTCCTTTCCTTCCTTTTCACAACAAAACAAACTTGAATGGAAACAAACTGTTATATATTGCATAATTGATTCCAACGACGACAGATGCAAGGTATGCTTTCTCCTCCATTTCCTGGATCGAATTCTGTCCGGCTGGCTTTCACTCATCGTCCACTTGTAGACGAGCAAACACTGACTCCATTTTGTGAGGATAAAGCTGAGCCAAAACAAGTATCCTTCACCGTTGATAAATCAGCATATCGTGATATCCCAGTCGTCATGCATAACGCTTCCCTGGTCCGTACTTGTGTTTCTACTGATGAGAACAACGGCAAGAATACCCTAAACAATCATGGGGGCTCAAATTCCGAAGAGACAGACATCGAAAGTCCCCGTACGTCAACAAACAAACCCCCTTCAGAACCAGAATCTAACGACCCTGGTACTTTGTTTACGGTCACAAGCATCTCAGACGGCTCCCCTCCCTATTCTCGGGTACCCGTTCGGTCGATGGGGGAGTACTCTCGAAGAGCTTCCTCTGTTCCAGAAACAGGTGCGTCATGGGAGCGCCCCATCTGCATCGACATCCGAAACGTTCCAGAACTGTCATCTCAAAGAGATAATGGTCAAGTCAGCGTCTCTACCCTTCGTTCTCCATTGTTTCCACTTGCTGAGAGAGCCTCCGTAGCCCGTCGAGACACAATGAGAAATTGCGACTGGCGCGACGAGTTCTTGAAGATCAAGTCTTCAGTTTCTAGACATCCGACATTCACTTCACCGATGAAGAGTGACCCTTTTGCCAACAGTAAACAAAAGCCGATCATTATCGCGAAGAAGGCCAAGTTCTCCCCTTCCGACAATCGCAAACATCAAGCACCCACATCACCAGCGATAACTGATCCTTTGGCTAGACGAGACTCTGTCCTCGTTTCGAAGAAAGCGAAGCTCTCCCCGGTCGAAATGAAAAGTCGAGGCGAGATTTCCGAATCGATCCAAAGGAGAAAAAACTCAACAGTTCGGGCGCTTTCGTCGACTGGTCGAAACAAACCGGAACGGCGTACGAAGCCGACGCATGAACATATCATAGAGTCCCAGAACCACCAACTCGAATGGGCGGCGTTCCAAAACAGTAAGCTACTCAACATGAACTCTGCACTCCAAAAGATATTGGTCTCTAAAGATAAAGTCATCGAAGACATGAGGCGCCAGCTCACGGCGAAGGACGACTCCTTGAAGGAGAATGAAACCGAGAATGCGTGTCGGGATCACAAGATCGCGTTGCTTGAAACACAAGTCCAAGAGCTCCAGGTCTGCTTTGTGAGACTCGAGGCTCCAGTCTCATTCACTCAGCAGAAACATGAGGATGAACGAACTGACATAACCATCAAGGCTGCGCAAGAAGGGTAAGATACGCCAAAATATCGATCAGTTTCCACTTCAAGAGAGTCGCAACTATCCAACTCCACACCAAAGCCTTAATTAGGGAGACTTTAGTCCTCCCACCTTACACACATTCCGCATCAGTTGAACACCATAAAGGAACATAGCGATGGAAAGATGAAACCCAAATAGACACCATCATTTATCTCCCCTGACATCGTAGCTGTACATCGTCCGGTGCATCACTTTCGCCCGAGACAAGTAGGGGTGCGTTGTAGCGCCGAGAACGCGAACATAGACTTGCCAACAAGCAATTGCAAAGTACTTGCTTGTTTCTGCAAGTCTTATACATCTGATTTGCTTTCGGGTTGAGCCAGAGGTAAATGAGAGTATACATTGGAACTACTCGTTGTTGAGACATCGTATCGTCGTTTCATAGCACGATACTTTTTGAGTTGGATGACACCAATCATTTCTCGGACCATAAAACGACCTCTGGCGACAGCCTTTCGAAGTTCTTTTTCACATCCTGGTGTATCCAATCTAACCATGGTTTTTGAAGTATTTGTAGCGGCAGTCGTCGTTGTCGTCGTCGTAGCAGTAGTAGTACTTGTTCCACCCCTGTCAAGGAGATAACAGGATGGACAATTTTGTGGATTCCGTAACGCTGTTTTCCATGTTCTTCGGACATATTCCAAACCAAGAGGATACTCTTTCCCAACAAGTAAGGCTCTCTTATATAAATCTCTTACAAGAGGATGCATCGTATTGTTGTCTATACCGTCTTGTCTGTCTAAACTGTGACACAAAACAGAGCACCCAACGATAGAATGGTCGAGATACGAGTGCAAGATAGACATGATCCCACGGCAGGCGGCTTCACTCGTCGGGAGAAGAGTGTCAATGGACCACTATGACTCCATTGACATTCGTCATCTCGAGCTCCTTCGGATAGAACTGTAAGTTGAGAAATTCCTCCCTCCACATGATATGGTTCAACGTGAGGGGGAGGAAGTGTCGACGAGACTGGAACGTCCGACGGATCTTTTACCCCTTAGCTTCGACTGTATCGGTTGTCCCATAAGCGGCGTACCGCGGCGAAAAGGGGCGAACCGCGGCGAAAAGCGGCGAACCGCGGCCAAAAGCGGCGAAGAGCGGCGAAAACCGGCGATGGCCGATGCTGGTGTTGCAGAGGGAGGATAGAGAACATACTATGATGATGGTAGAGCAGAAGCAACCCTTAATAAAAATCCCAAAAAGCGTGAAACGCGGCGAAAAGCGGCGAAGAGCGGCTGAAACCGGCGAATAACCGTTACAACGAAGCTAAGGGGTAATCCCTGTTTGCGGCCGGCGGTTGGGATGCCGTCGGACGTTCCAGGAATGACGTTTTCTCTTGTTTTTTGTTCTTTGTTCTTTCACAGTTTTACACGGCAATAGGGGTTAACGGTGACCACGTGAGGGATTCAACCCCGCTGGGGATTTTTGCTACTCTAGAGAGGTGTGTGAATGACACGCAAGTTCTTTCGAAAAACTGGGTCTGTGGGAGAACCTTCTCACACACACGGGAATGTAGGACGAAACATGGAGGGAACGTACTCCACACTTCACACTTGTCATAAAGAAGGAAAGATTTCGATTTTTCAACGTGTGAGAGAACGTCTCTACTCTAGAGTCTGTCAGGAAAACATACAGTCTTATACCATCATTAAAAGCTCTTGACTGCCTTACATTGTATCATCATGCCACAAAGGAAGAAAACGACTCGAATCAAGAACAAGACGAACAAGAAGAATGGGGCAAACAAGGTGGCAGCAGATATTGCCCCTGCTACTACTACTCAAGATAGCGACTCTTCTTTGAATGTATCCAAGGCAGCATTGGATGAGATTAATTGGAGTGACTTTGCCACCAATGATGAGAAGAAGAGACAGAACAACCAACAACAACAACAGTATCATGGACTACTACCTAACGTCAGCGGGTATCGTAGTATCTATCTTCGATATAAGGAGGCGACTCAACGTTTCAAGGATGGTCTACGATCGATGGTACCTGATGGAATCTTTGAGAGTGATTCTGCCCGATGCCAGTTCGACGACGAGTTGCGGATACTATGTTTACTGGAAGTCAGGCAGATAACAGTCATGCCTATTTCCTTGCCGTATTGGTCTATTGTTTTGTTACCCTACGACAACTAAAACCTCGAGAACGAAACAGATCGTCCCAAGGTCCAGTCACAGCCGCTACCACCACCACCACAGCAGAGGAGAAACAGCAATCGAAAAAATCCAATGAAAATAGATATGCGGCTTTCTTCTTATTGGAAGAAGGAGATGATGAGAATGATGACGAAGAAGATTTACCACTTCCATCATCGTCTGGAGTACCTATTTCGAAACCAGTAGAACCGCAGGGAGAGTCAACAACATCCTCGGTATCGTCGTCGTGTCATACTCTTGCGGAACTTTTACATGGATCAGATCGTGACGCGGCGATTTTATTCCTAATGACATTGGATGAAATTATGAGGTATAATGCTGATCAATTTCACGAATTGAAATGCTGTTGGAGTTCGAATCAACGTAAGGCTGTCCCCCCTCTAACCATTATCTCACAGATCCTGAAGGCTTCGACAGTTGCCAATTTCGGTATCCAATATGTTCAAGTCCTTGAACAAAATCTGAGTATTGATTTTCCTCACATGGATACAATCTATCGCCTTTTGGCGGTTCTACGCTTCCCAGTCCTTACCAAGGAACTCACAGCAGAAGTTATTAAACTCAATTCGAACTTCAAGTCCACGGATGCCAAGATGTTTTTGGGAGATTGTTTAGAAAAGGTAATGAGAAATGAAACGGACCCGGCCCGAAGAAATATCGCAAGGCAATTTAGCGAAACTTGGAAGATTCCTATGAAACGATTGGAAGAGCACTACATCAATAGGATCATTGCTACCATCCGTTCGGAGTTACCGATTGGACGTAGCCGGTGGACTGTGGCCTTGGGCCGGATGTTTGGCGTCCCAATTGCGAAACATTCCTGGTTACCTCTCCAGTATATTGGAACATCGAAACGATCCATTCTCATGACTATCAAGCACCTACAAGGACTGATTAGTGTGATTCGAGACCAGCGGGGCTATCTTGATGGTAGAAAGAGCTTCTTTGGAAAGTCATGGGATGAAACAAAGACAGGATTGGCCGAAAGCATTACTGAAGACATGGGAGAGCTCTTGACTTGCGACATTCTCCCCGTGCTGATTGATATGTCCTACGGAAGTCCCGAGGAGATCTTCCTTCAGGAAGAAGAGTTGCTGCCTCTCTTCACGCTTTTAAGAAACTATGCCAATCATCCCAAGAAACCTGTTTCATGGGCCTTGGCGTTTGGAGTTCATACTCTCTTGACTTCAATCTTTGAAGTCCAAGGTGGCGGTGATTTTCACAATATGGCTCAAGTAGCCGAATCTAGCTTCAATTCTTACTTTGCGCAAATCTCCTTCGCAACACAGGAGATAAGGGAAGAGGTCTGGATGGAGACTGTGGAACAAGTAAATGATCTCAAGATGTTGTTCGCTCCACCTACTCTTCAGACCACTCGGGATCAGATACTCCGCGCATGTTGGAATCCCTTGTGTGCCGGAACTTTCCTGCGTTATATTGCACTCTTTTCCAATCTGTCGGAGGGGACATGCGACGTGAATAACATGGCTCAGTTACGTATTGTTCTCCACCTCTGCAATGCACTGAAAGACCGTGGTTTGATACAGGTACGAAGCGGGGGTATCCTCGAATTACTTGATTATACGTTCCAAAACT
>Ga0194115_10004458_pt1 | contig 15049 bp, 20 predicted proteins | sample TA2MahsurfametaG_3_FD_148656 | JGI IMG/M metagenome (GOLD analysis project Ga0194115, IMG submission 148656) | Freshwater microbial communities from Lake Tanganyika, Tanzania - TA2015002 Mahale S4 surface | ecosystem: Environmental > Aquatic > Freshwater > Lake | place: Tanzania: Lake...
CCCCGTTTTGCCTTTCAGGTTCGGGATGAAGTTCGGATGATCGCCCGTGTTCTTACGACCAGAAATGTCGTAGACCGCTCCGGCTGGGTCGGTTTGCACCAACTTCAGGATGGGGGCCATCCCCGTCAAACGATTCGTGCGTCCCCCTACCCGAACCTTTACGCCCTTCCGGGCTGCAGGCCCGTAATACTTAGGGAACCCACCAGAGGTGCGCAGCCCCGGTGTCGCCCCCGTATCCCATCTACTGAGAGCATCGTCCTGTGGGAACAGTGACCCGACATACTCCGCGATGGGCTGAGCCGCCGTTTTCATCCGGCCCGTAATCTCGCGATGCAGGCGACGGTCAAGGTAATAGAGTTCCTGCAGCACCTTCTTTACTCCGTCTATCTCGGTGACTGCAGCCATAGACCACCTACTGTACTAGCGGCGCATCCGCTCGGCTCGCCACTTCAAGTAGCGATACATCTCACTTATCATTTCGTCCCCTGCATCGAGCAACTCCCGGGGAGCAATCCCCGTCTCGCAAGCAAGTGCTGCGATCAGGTAGGTGGCTGAGTCTGAGCCAAAGGGCCGGGATCACCGACCTCGGTTGGGTTGCATGATACGACTGTGCTTACCCACTCTGGGTCGAACTTCAGGGCCGTTTTCTTCAGCCGCGTCAGTGAGTGCCATGCGAGCCAAGCGAGGTCGGTCAGCCGGAGGTCGCTGTCGAGCCGGGCAACTGAGCGTTGCCACGTTCTCTCGAACGCTACGAAGTCGGGGAACGCTGCTACCACATCCTCTTTGTCGCCGTTGATGAACTCTACGGTGAGTGCGATTTTCACGAACCGATGCTCCTGTTCCTGTGTTTTGTTTTGTGGATGCTACGAGGTCGCCTTCGTCAGCGTTCCGCCTTGGAAGTTCAGTTCGGTGGTCGCGAGTTCGCCAACCGCGCCGTTTATTGGCGTGTGCGATGCGAGGTAGGTGGACGCAATCGTGTAGGACGGGTTCGTCGCCGCGACTGCCGAGGACAGTGGTTTGAACACCACGGTTGTCGTCGTGCCAACGAGAGGGAACACCGTCGCCTCCACATTTGAGGCTGCAAAGTCTTGGTTGAGCGTGACCGTCGCTGAGATGTTGCCGAGGCCGTTGGTGAACTTGCGGTTTTGATCTCCGAACGCTGTGGTCTCGACTGCCTCTTGTTCGTAGTTGATGACCACGTTGGTGGCTCGCGAGGAGAGGTCAACGGAGTTGATCGTCACCGTCACATCTTTGAGAACGATTTGTGCCATAGGTATTACTCCTTGTCCTTGTCGGCCTTGCTGGTGTTGCCTTTGCCGATGACTCCGAGGTGGCCTGCCTCGATGAGAGCCTCGATGTTCGCGCCCGGTAGATCCTGCTCGGTGACTACATCGCCCGACTTGTGGCCTGCGAGCAGGTCGGAGGTGACTTTGTATTGTGCCATGCCGGAACTCCTAAGCGTGAACTATCACCGACAACTGTACCTGCAGGAACTCGGCTTCTGCAACTGTGAGGCTGGTAATGTTGGTGGCTGATCCGACGACTAGGGTGCTTGCTACGCCGCCGAGCGTGAGGTCTCCCTCGATGGCGGCGCGGAGCGATGAGGCCCCGGAGTAAGACAGATACCCGTCGAGCAGGGTGTGGGCTGTGCGATCCGTCCACCTGCCTGTGACTGCCGTGATGCCCCACGTCATGACCACATCGCCTCCGCCCATCGCTTTGTGATACTCAACCTGCTGGAGAACAGGGAACGCGAACGGGGGGTTGAGTTGCTCCGGCTGGAACGAGTAAGCGCGGAGGCCCGAGATGGTGCCGAGCCTTGTCTGTAGGCCTGTCGCTATCTGCGAGACTGTCCCCGGCATCAGGCGACCCCGAGCAGGCGGTACGGCTGCAGGAGGTCGCGAACATCGGGGTCAACGGAACGCACCTGCATTGCCATGTCTCCAAAGCCGACCACGCCGAGAGCCGCGTTGTATCGGGCGAACCCTCGGATCGACAGCAGTATGCAGGCCTCGCGAACATCGTGGGGAACCGAGGGCCATCCCCATACCGCCGTGACTTCAACGCCGGGGAGCGATGGCGTGGTGGCGATGGGGAACGTTTTGCTTCCTACTGCAGAGATCAGCGTGTAGGGCCTGTTCTGCAAATCCTGATTTGTGGGCTGCAGCAGATAGTCAGTGCCCTGCGTCCACGTGGTCTCGTAAGTCCCGTCTCCGTTGTTATCCGTTTTGACGGTGATGGCATCGGTGGAGAGATCCTGCACGGTCAGGTGGTATGAGTATCTCGCATACAGGCGAACTGCGGTGGACGCAGTTTGGAAGAAGAACCTGTTGCAGTATCCGTCAATGCGGCGTGACGCGCCCTCGATGGTTTGCTCCAGCAGCGTGTTGTCGGTGCTGTCGGTGATGCGGAGAACTGCCTTCACCTCCGCGAGCGTTGCGTATCCGTTGACGATGGGCACTAGCGTCTGCGTTTCCGGCCCCGAGGAACCGCCGCAGTCTCCGGGGCGTTGTCGAGCGCGGCTGTTTCTGATGCGGCATACCCGAGCGTTGCCAACGCAGCATCAACGGCAGCGATGCGCCCGGAGAGTCCTCGTACTACATAGCCTCGCCGCTCATCGAGGAGGGCTGCTATTTCCAGCGTTCGCCTGTCGGTCATCGTGCCTCCATCGGATCAGGAGGCGTGAACCTCCGTAATCAGACTACCCGACTTAGAACGTCGGTGTGACGAGGCCCGTGCCGTTGATTTGCGCCCAAGCGTTCGGGTAGCGGTTCGCGGTGAACGCTGAGTATCCGTAGACCACCAGCGTCACATCGAGTTCCGTCACCTTCGGCTGCTCGAAGCGGAGCAGCACGGGGTCGCCTGCTCCCTGCTCAAACAGGTGCAACTCTTGGAAGTTGCCGACATAAATCGTGTCTTGGTTGGTGCCTGAACCCTTGTTGGTGGCGACATTCGCGTCGGTGATGACGGGCAGGCCGAGGATCGTGTAGCCGCTGTTGCCGTACTGCGGTGCGCCATCACCATTCGCAACGCTGTTGACGTTCGGCGCGGGCAGAGCCAATGGTCGGTTCTGAGTATCGACAGCCGCCAAGATGAACGCGAGTCGTCGTGGGTGCATGATGATCGCGTTCGGTCCGGCAAAGAATGTCGTCTGCACCTTCTGAATCGCGTCAGCGATTTTCGGGTACAGTTCCGGCACGGTCGGGTCGCCATCGGTGTAGGTCACTGCCTGACCAGCCGATGAGAACAGTTCTGCGACGAGCAGTTCGTCCAACTTGGTGTGGTAGGCCGCGATGAGATCCGCGATGACCAGCGAGTCCACGTTGGTGCCGCGCTCGATGGCCTGCCGCGAAACATTCTGCTGACCTGCGATGGTCTTGACCGTCAGGTCAAGTTTCGTGTCGTCAATGTTGGTCTCCTGCACGGCTGAGCCCTCGGTCTGCTCGGCCACTGCCGTTCCAGTCGTGACCTTTGAAATCGAGATGGTCAGACCTGCATCGGGGAGCGCGTGCTTCCGGGCGCGATCAGCGACGGGGCGACCAGCGCGAGCAAGCGGTGCCGCGAGGTCGGTCAGGAACTGCGGTACGAGCAACCCTGCAAAGTTCGTTGACGTGACGTCACGACGCTCGATGCGCTCCTCGCTCATGTGGCGAGAGAGGCGACTCTGTGCGGCGTAGTCGTTCTGGAACTGTGCCGCGTAAGCGTCACGGATGAATGAGTTGGTGCTCTGTGGCGTATAGGTGCGCGGCTCGGACTTTACTGTGGTCATTTCTGCCTCCTGCAGTTTGTTCTTCTCCCTGAGAGCGGCAGCCTCGGCTTGACGCTGTTCGAGTTCGCTGTATCGGGCGATCTGTTCGTCCAGTGAGCGGATTTGCTCCAGCGACTCAGCGACTTGCTTGTCCTCGTCGGCGGTGATTTCGCGACCCTCGGCCTCGGCGGTGGCGACGATGGCCTCGCTCGATGCGATGAGTGCGGTGCGCTTCTCGGTGAGTGACTCTGACTGCTTCACGGTGTTCTCCTCATGGTTCGGATTTTGTTATCGGAGTGCGATCCGCGAGTGACGATACTTCGTCGGCTCCGTTGCGGCTACCGTTTCGCCCGGGCGATCCTCAGTTGTGCGTGCCTGAGTTTCGTTTGGGCGACAGCAGTAAGCGTAGTGGCTTCTAGCCTGCTCCGCAACTCTGCCGAGGTTTGTTCATAGGCAGGGAAGGTGACCACCGAAACGTCAAATAGTTGCACCTCGCGGAGTTCCCTCACCGAGCGGTCAGGGCTCCACGAATCCTTGATGGTGCGGAACGCAAACGACATTTGTGAGAGATCCCCCCGGCTCATGGCGGACAGCACCCGTTGGGCATCGGGGTTAGCCGGATCGAGGTCGGCCTCGACCATCAGACCTGTCTCGTCCTCCTGCAGCGTCAAGGTTCCCGACTTGGTTCGGGCGAGCGGCACCCCCTCGTGGTCTATCAACAACCGCACATCGGCTCCGTCGTTTAGCGTTTTGGAGAACGCTCCGCGCCTGACGAACTCGGTGAACGGCATCGGCTCGGATGGCGAGTCAAACACCGCCGCGTATCCCATCAGTCTGTTCCCGTCGCCCTGCTTGCGAACCGCGAGGTTGGTAAACGCAAATGATCGTTGCTGTGCCTCATCATCTCGGACGCACCAGCGGAACTCAGAAGCGGACTCAGCCATAGGTGGCAGGAACTCTACACCCTCGTGGGCGGCGTTTCTATCCTGCGTGGAGTGGCGCGGATGGTCTGGGTGGAGCAAATCGTTGTCGGTGACATACTTGGGGTTCTCGGGCCGACCTGTTCGAGCCAGATACAGGAAGGCGTTGACTCGCGCCATCGCCCACTGTTGGCGACCTATCCCCGGGCGGTGCGATGACGAGAACGCCCCGGCTCCTCTCCGCCAAACCGAGCGGAGAGCCCCGACCCTTACGCGAGTCCATGACGGGCGATCATCGGCAGCCATTTTGTCGTTATGCTCGCTCGCCTTGTTTTGGAGGCTTTTCTCTATCGCGTCCGACAGCGTGATTTTGCCGCCTTTGTCTTTCGCTGACCCCGGCTCGTTCTTGTCGGAACCCTTTATCTGATCGCTTTTGGGGGCTGGAGCGTTGGCCCTGTCCTCTTCTTCATCGAGCCGCTCGACGATGCGTTCGGCGTACTCTTGCGCCCTCCGGGCAGACGACAGGCTGGAGCCGCCGCCCCACAGGAGCATCGCGACCAGCCCGGGGGTAATCTCGCCGGGCTCATCTACGGCTTTGAGGTCTACGGTATGGCGAGCGATCCACGGGCCTATCTTGCGCCACTTGCCCTCGGAGACCTCACCTGCCGCCATCCTCCGGGCATCGGCTACGGTTTGCGGTACCAGCCCATCGCCCGACTTGCCCTCCTCGTGCAGAGCGAGACCGCGCTTGGCTGATGCCTGCATAAACTCCGGGGCGGCGAGGCTCACCGCTCGCTCCTCTATCTCGGGCCACTGCTCCTCAGGTTCGGTGACGCGCATCGAGACTTCACCTACGGGCTCGATGCCCTCCGCGAGCGAGGCGGCGACCATGTTGTCTACGGCCTCCTGTTTCGTATCGTGGCAGGCGATTACATCTATTTGGCCGCCATCTTCCATACTTACTGTCGCCCAGCCGGAGCAGCCCGGAGCGGAGTCGGAGATACCGTAGGGCATTTATCGGCTCCGCTCGGGGGGGATGGGATCGCTACCGAGGTCTGCAGGCGGCTCGGTGAGTCCCGGCAACGCGAAGTGGAACTTGTCGCCACCCTCATACGGTTCGCGATCCTCCTGCTCTCGCGCCTCGTTGGCGGTCAGCGTTCCCGACGAAATCTGGATTTGTTCGGCCCTGACTCGCGTGAGCAGGTCTGCTCGCTGGAACTCGTCGGCGTTGAACTTGACCTGCTGGGGCATCGGCAGGAGATCAGAGAGTGCGACCTCGATGCGCCGCATCCACGGCAGCAGCGTGTAGCGCACGAAGTTGATACCAGCAGACTCCACGTTTTGGTAGGTTTGCGAATCTCCGCCCGTCCCGTTGATGAGATGCAGGGGAACCCTGTAGGCGCGTGCTATGTCGCGCACTAGAGCCTCGCGATGCTCCAGCATTTGCAGGTCAGCAGCAGACGTGACTATCGGTTTCCATTTCAGGCCCGAGGTGAGAACTGCCGGGCGGCGATGCTTGTAGTGCGAGTCCTCCCAGTTGCGCCGCACGAGTTCGGCCTGCTCCTGCGTGAGTGATCCCTCGGTCTCTAGCACCGACGATGGGGTTGCACCCTCTCCGTAGAACTGTGCGAGGTATCGGTCCATCGCCATAGAGGTACCGATACTGTTGCGGTTGGCCTCTAGCGGTGAGATGCCGCGCCGCTTGCCGGGGAGCAGCACCCAATGTATCGCCTTGATTTGCGCCGAGTTGTACTGTTCTTTGTTTATCTCATACGCGAACGTTCCGTCCACGTCATCGTAAACATCCTTGATGCGGTGAGGGTGGATGTTGACCATCTCAACGGGCAACTCCCCGGGGGAGCGTGGCGCGTAGATGTACGCGCATCCGTGCGTTGTGAGCGTGAGTACGGTTTGGTGGATGAACTCAAACATCGTCTGATGCTCGTTCGGTTTCTGCAGCACACTCGGCGTTGGTAGAACCTCGATACGATCACCGCGCCTGCGGTACAAGTCGAGCGGCATCGAGGCGATGGAGTCGGCGATTATCGTGACCGCAGACAGGAACGCCGATGACGAGAACGCCGACGACTCCGTGACTATCTCGCCCGAATAGTTCGGGTAGAAAGGTCGGGCCGAGATTTGGTACGGGTCGAGGCTCTCGGGCAGGGCTCGCCTCTCGCGACGGTTCCAGATACTCACGCCGACAAACCTCCGGCTGCGATCAGGAGGACTCCGGCAACGATGAGTGCGCCCGGGATGCTCCAGAGTGCTACGCCTGCGACGACGAGCAGCCCCCCGATGATCTCGATGGTGGTTGTTAGTAGGGCTCTGTTCATGACCAAATGTTGAGAACCGTCGGGGCCGCCTCGGATCGCTGCCGTTTCGTTGCTCGGTCTAACGCTAACACCAACGCGATACATCCGTCTATCTTACGCTTGGACTTGCCTTTGCTGAGCCGCCACCCCTGCTCGGTCATCCTCTGGGCTGCCGAGAGTACGTGGTCGGTCAGCGTCGGTGAGCCATCGTGCGAGATGCGCTTGGCGACTATCAACTCGTAGGCGTTGCCGCAAGCAGGCACCATCCGTTGTGCGCTCTGTGGGAACTCGACCATCGGTAGGCCGTCATCCGCGAGGGCCTCCGCCGAGCGTTGGAAGAACGAGGGGTCGTAGGCGAACTCCTGCACTTGGTAGGTGCGCGACAGTTCGCGGAGATGCGCCTCGACCTCCGCTATGTCTACGCCCTGCTCCGAGGGGTTCCAAATCCGGGCGCGGACGACGATGCTCTCGGCCTGTGGTTGGGCGACTGCTACTGCGATGCTGTCGTGCTTCAACGCCATGTCTATACCTACCCAGATAGGTAGCGAGGCATCGAGGGCGGAGTCGGTGCGGCAGGCATCCCACGCGCCTATCGGTAGCCACGACTCCTGAGTGCGCACCCATTGGTTGAGTCGCCATCGCCGGAACGCCAACTCTGCCGTTTGTTTCGTTGCTGCGGCGAGATCGTCGGGGTCGAGTAGGCCCTCTGCGATGTTTGGGTTGGCGACTCGCCACGCTTTGCGGTCTGTGATGGCGCACTCAGCAGGGGCCTCCCACCACCAGAACCCGAACTGTTCGTCCTCTATCTCTCCAGCCGCGCACTGCTTGCCGTACTGATACTGCTCTCCGCATACCGAGTCGAGGTCGAACCCTGCGGTGGTAATGGAAACGATGAGCGGTTCGAGTCGTGCGCCCGAACCTAGCGACATTTGGTCATAGAGATCCGACGACTGTTGGTTCCACAGTTCGTCAAACAGGACGAGGCTCGGGTTGAGTCCTGCCTGTGAACGGAACTCTGACGACAGAACCCTGAACACGGAACCGAACCTCGGCATCTCCACCGCATCGCGGTACACCTTGGTCTCTGCGGCGAGCATCGGGGACGCTTGTATCTGCGACTTGGCCTCGTTGAAAATAATCCGTGCCTGTTGCCTGTCTCCGGCTACTGCGTAGATCTCCGCGCCGGGCTCCCCGGCGACCATACCGTAGACTGCGATAGCGGAACCCAACAAACTCTTGCCCTGTTTGCGCGGTAGGCCGATGAGGGCTCGACGGTATCGCAGCCGCCCGTCATCGCGGCGTTCATACAACGATTTGAGAAGCCATCGTTGCCATCGCGTGAACTCTAGAGGTTGCCCGGCCCTGAACCCTTTGAGAACGGTGAAGTGTTCCCGGGCGAACTCGATGATTTCGTCGCCATCAGAGGCGCGATACTTGCGAGGCGTATACAGGGTCGGAGCCCACCGTTTATGCGGAACCGTGCCTCTTGGCGGCGATGCGTTTGTGGAGTTCACTAAACCCATGTTCGCGGATTTCACCTACGCCTATCGTAGTGCGGTCAGTCGGGGAGAACCCGAGTTGTCCGAGCAGCGACGTGATTTGCTTGTCGAGATCTCGGAGGGCTCGGCGTTTGCGCCAGTCCTCGGGGTTGTTAAGAACTGCAGCCCGGAGGATGCCGCGTTCATCGCTCATCTCGCAAGCGATTAGCACCAACTCGCCATCAACAGTCGGTTTGAGCCACGCGGCTCCCCCCTGCCATACCGAGTCCCAGAGAGCCCGGCCATGTTTGCCCAGAGGCCGAGGCGGATCCCCAGCAGGTCGGGCGAAAGCCCCGACGATTAACTCCCCGGCTGCAGGCGGCAGGGCGCGCTTCCCCGGGTTGCCGAGTCTCCGCGTCTGCTCGATGGGTCGCGGCTTGCGCCCTGATCCTCTACCGCCCATCGGTGTCGCCTCTGCCTCTCTCTGGAGGGCTCCAGCATAAACCTAGATTATCTGCGGAGGCGCACAGAGAGATGGGCCGGGGGAGAGCGTGCATACTGTCACAGAAAACTGCGGTCTGTGACCCGCACTAGGTAAGGGTTTCAGTTGCGGCGATGTTGTGCGCCTCGCCTGCTGTTGCAGGAGCGGTGGGCCGCCATCAGGGGGCTGTCGGGGTCGCCGGGGATGAGATGGTCGGCAGTCCACGGGTCGTCGGGGTTCGGCCCCTGTTTGCAGAGCCAACAGACTTGTGCGTTGGCTCTGACCTCTGCTGCTCTCCGCTTGTAGTCGCCGTGATAGTGGGGGCGGTTGCGGTAGCGGCGTTGCTCTCGGCTCGATGCACAACGGCGGCATCTCGTGTGCGCCGATAGTTGGCCGCACTCGATGCAGGCGCGGAGGATCATCTCTCGGTACCTAGCACATTCCAGAACAGGCGGTTGCGCCCGGGGAGGGCGGCGATCTCGCGGAGCATCAGGTTGTAGGCCTTTGCCTCATAGTGGGAGCAGATAGGGAACGGGGCTGCTGATGCGATGGGTTTGTGGAATGGGGCTGGTTGCTCGATGATGGTGACGTTGCCGGGCATCTCCTGCTTCTCCCAGCGCGAGGCGAGGCCGACTGCTACTGCTCTGACCTGCGAGGATGGGAAGGCGTGGGCGATGTTCCGGGCGAGCATCCCTGAGCCCGCCGCGCACCAAATCTCGTCGGGTTGCCCTATCTCAGAGCGGAGGTCATCGAGGCGTTGGCGGAATGGGGCAATCGCAGCCTCTATGTCGAACCCTAGAGGCAGGAACAGTGCGCCATGCTGGGCCGCGAAGTCTCGCGCCCGTTTCTGAACCACCGTCATGTATCCGGGTTTGACGAGATGGATCTCCGCGCCGTTGCGTTGCACTCGCCTCATGCGAGGGTGCAACTCTGCTCGCCATGCGTAGAAGATAGAGATGCGCTTCCCTGTCTCCCTGCCGAGGACGGACAGACTGACGGGGGCTCCCCCGGCGAACGGAGCCCCGAACACGATGTGGTCTGCATCCCCGACTACATCGGGCAGGAACCTTAGTTTCGTGCCGCCATCGAGGAGGTCGTCCCTGACTGCTGAGTATCCGTCATAGGGCCGGATGACGAACGGCTGATGCCAGAGCATCAGGTCAGCCGCACCCATCGAGAGTGGGAGCCGCCGCGTATCTCCCCGGCTGGAGTAATGAACACCCAAGTCGGTGCATCGGGATCGCAGAGGCAGCCGACGAGATGGCGGCGCGAATGTATGAGGATGGCCTCACAACTCTCGCATCTTACGGTGAGTGGCGCATCAGCCATACCCTCTACCTTACCTGCAGGACGCTACGATGGCGGAGGGCAACAGTGAGCAACTATCTCAACATCAACATCCCAACCTTTTACGCCGGGCTCGATGAGGGGTTCCTCTATGATCGCGACCCAGCCCCCGGCAACCCACAACTCGTTGTAGAGGTTTTCGCCTACACCTCGATACCTCAGAGATGCGGCCTGTTCTCCGTCATGACTGAGTACGGCAGTCAGCACGCTCGCGTCCCCCTGCACTATCTGTGGTCGCTCAACACCGAGCAGCACACCTCGTATCCGCTCGATTGGCTGCAGTTATGGGACTCCGTTTCTTACTATGCGTCATGCACTATCTACGAATACTGCAAGAACCGCACTGCGATGATTTGGTTGAAAGACCACACGCAGCATCGGGGCAAGTATCTGTTCACGCTCGATTGGTGCCTCGGGCCGCAGTACTCAAACGGATACGGAGAGTATGCGGCAGGCCATAAGTGCGGTCATGTGTTTGAGGGCGAGGGCGGTCAGTTCTTTATCCAGCCGAACAACCGCGTCTTGTGGATGGATGGCGGCTCCTTCATCACTCGGCAACTTGACCGACCCGACTGGCGCGTGTTTAGTCAGGAGTTCTCATGTGAGGGTACGGGCTCGCGGTGGATCAGCGAGAGCGATGACGAACTGTTCTTCTATCGGTTCAAACCCCGACCCTGAGCCGGGCTACTGCCGGGATGCTCGGGTAATCACATCGGTCAGGTATGGTTCGCATACTGCGTCTATGACGAGATGTATGCGGTCTCGGGTTGCGCCTGCGTTGCTGACTGCATGAGGTTTGCGTGTATCGAGATACCAAAGCGAGCCCTCGGGGAGATGATGCTCTAGTTGCTCGCCTGAGAGGTTCCACGCCTGAAAGCGGCAGGCCTCGTCCGAGATGATGGGGATGTGCAGCCGCGCTACCTGCCCCGGCATCGGCCCAGCCTCGCGATCCGTTATGTCTGCATGACGCGACAGGCCGCCATCTCCTGCCCGGACGCGCATAAGGCGCACCCTCTGCAAACTCATCCCCAGCCGCGAGCAGAGGGACTCGATGGTCGGGAACCTCCGCATCATCGGAGTATCGACTACGGGGGCCGAGAGTAGCGACCTGTTCGCATCCTTCCACCGTTTGCTCATCTCGGACGGCTTGATGATGAACTCAGGGTCGGGCGAGAAGCCCCGGAGGCTGACTGCAGACCACGAGTTCCGCAAGTTATACGACGAATAGTGGTTCGCCCACCCCTCGATGTTCTGCTCGATTTCTGCGGTGATGGCGGCCAACTCTGCATCGCTCAGCCATCGAGGCGACAACTGCGTAAGCGTTGCGAGATGCGCCGGATGTAGCGGCTCGGGCATCCTCAGCCCGGGGCGGTTCGAGCGGAGCAGAAGCGAGAACAGTTCCGATGCTGCAGAAATCCGCGATGCTACGACCTGAAAACCTAGCCGCTCTAACATCCTGACCCTCTCGCGATCCTCAGAGTGAACCTCGGCCCAAACAGAACGGTTCCCTGCATACTGCAGCAGGTGTTCGTTTATCGCGGCATCAGGTACGCCCTCACGGTAGGTCAAGTGCCGGATTTGGAAATCACCTTGTTTGAGTTGCAGGCGGCGACCAGCAAAGTCCCGGCGCGACCTGTCGCGCTTGACTACCGTTGCATCCATCACGCCGACCAACTCGTCGTTGACCGTCAGTAGGTATGCATCCCCCGAGGCGAGCATTCCGGCAATCGCGGCCTCGTTCGGGACGGAGAACCGCCCGTAGGAATACTGCTCGTAGCGACCAAACAGGCGTTGCACAAGTCGCAGTTCCTCCAACGGGAACCCTTGTTGCCATCGCTGGAGTTGATCCTCGGGTTTCACCCCTCCTCCTCTGCCAACATCTGTGCTTCGTTGTCGAACCCCCACTCTGGTTCTCCGAACTCTGCGGCAGCCTCGAACGGGTCGCCCTTCGAGAAAATCAGTACGTTTTGGTGCAGCCTCGCAATCTTACGGGATGCGCCGAACACTCGCCCGATGCGGAGAGGCCACGAACCTGCCTGTTGGATGTAGACCGCCTCGTTGTAATACTGCAGCCCTGCCCTCGCAAACGCGGCGATGGTGTCCCCGACGAAGTTGCGGTAGATGCCATCGGAGCCCCGGATTTCAGAGATTACCCAGCACGCGAACCTGTTGGGTTTGAGTGTCGCTGTAGCCGCCTCGATGATTTGTTGGTAGGCCTGCAGGAACGAGTCGTAGTCCTCGATGTTGGAGAGATCGCCGGGGAGTTCGCTGTAGACCTCTAGTGAGTGATACGGGGGGCAGGAGAACAGAAAGTCGTGCGACTCAGGCGGCATCTCTGGCAGGAGCAAAGCCGAGTCGCCTTGTGACCATACGGCGGAGCCGGAACCCGACCCGAGATCCTCTAACTGTTTGTAGTTTGCGTACACCTGTTCGGGCCGCAACTCGACCCCGTTGTAGTGCATCCCGAGGTGCGCGGCGACGATGCCTCTCACCGAGCCCCCTGCGAACGGGTCGAGTATCTTTCCGCCCGGGGGGCAGAACCACCTGTAGGCGATTTCGCAGAGGACGGGGTCAAACACCGATGTTCCGTTGTACTGCGGTTTGTCCGGGTCTCTGTTCCGGTAGATGGCGGAGTTCGGCATCGTCAAGTTCTCCTTACGGCCTGCCGCGCCGAGGACTGTCTCTGAGAACTTGAGTAGGTTGCCATCCCTGCCGACCTCCGATGTGATGCCGAGGTCAAGCCACCGCTTCCGGCGATCTCTCCACCAGCCCCGGCGACAGTCAAGTATCGAGAACGGTGGGATGCCGAACCGTTGCGCCAACGCACCCGTAGTGATGCTGTCCTGCATCTCTGCGTCGGCGTTTACGTCGCTGATGATTTGGTCTAAGTCATCGCCATCGTAAAGGGTGCCATCGAGCCCAGCGTCAGTCGCCGCGATTTCGCGGAGCAGTTCAGCCAACAGCGAATCGTTGTAGGACGCGAGATCGGACGACTTGTTATCTGCGAGCAGGATACGGGTCGCCTCATCATCGTCGCAGTCCACGAGGGTCGCCTCTATCTCTGACCATCCGAGGGCGGCAGCCGCCTTGTAGGTGTGGTTGCCTGCGAGGATCAGGCCCGTCGCTCGCTGTACGACGATGGGCCGATACTGACCGTGCGCTTTCAGGCTGCGACTTATCGCACCAATGTCGCCCTGTCGGACGTTGCGTGGGTGCGGTTTGACCGATGTAATCGGCAACTTGCCCGTGCTGTGGATCTCAGCCATCGGAACCGAACATCGCTTTGACTTGCGCGATTTGCGCCCGGAGTCGTGCGTTCTCTCGCTTGTAGTGGTCAAGTTCGGTGTTGAGCGATGCTGCAGCATCAGCGAGGTCGGCTTGTTTCTCGCGCAACAGTTCTATCGCAGACGATAACTCCGCGATCCTCTGTGCCTGCTCGTCGCGTTCCATGCGGAGGCTTTCGAGCGCGTACTCCTGTTCCGAGGCCACGGCTCTATGGTAGTAGGAGTCATCGAGGCTTGCGGTCATGCTTCCTCCTCTCGATTTCGCGCTCCAAAGCCTCTACTGTTTTGAGGAGCCGCTCCTCGTCTAGCCGCCCGGGGACTACGCGCCGTAAGAAGTAGACCGCCTGTTCCAAATCCTCTGTTCGCATCAGCCCCCAACGATAGAGCCCTCCCATCCCCGGCGCGGAGGGAGATCACGACACCGAGGAGGGAGAACCCCCAAAGCCTACAGGCGGAACTGTAGGCTGCGAAACAGTCAGCGTTTCGGTGGCCCCAGCCGGGAACCGACGACAAACACGATAAGTAGCCCGATGGCGAACAGCGTCGGGCTCGGAATGGCAGGCTCAGGTTCGCCCTCCAGACCCCCGATGCCGACGATCATGGTCAGCAGACCTAGGAAGAACGCTGCGAGTTTCGTGTTCTGCCATCTCTCAGGGTTGGTGACTCTCACTTGTCCTCCGTATCTATGATGTTGAGCAGTTCGGATTTACGAGCCATGTGGCCGTCTAGCGTCCACTCCGACCCGAGTTCGGCGGTCACTATCGCATCGAGCGCGTGGAGTACCGCGTCACGCTCGCGCACCTCTGCCAAATCGTCGGTGCAGTGCGCACAGACAGGCTCAACGAGGAGCATCTCCTCACAGTCAAACGACAGCACTTCGGCTCCGATCCGGCTCACCTCTACGAGCGGAGTCGGGTCATAGTCGGGGTCGGGTGGGGCATCGAGCGCGACGAGCGTAATCGTCATGCGATAGATACGAGCGTCGGTCTGCTGGGGGATGCCTGAGACTAGTTCGTCCATACGAACACGCCCCCATCGTTGTCCTCAGTCCAGTATTCGTGCTGCAGCGAGTATCGCCACACCTCGTCTGCGTCTATCCAGTCAGCGAGCGGCCTGCAGAACAGGGTCATGTCTGCCATCTCTGGTGGCATCATGTTAGCCACCTGCTCGTCAGCAAACTCCGCTACCGACTCATACCATCCGCAGTAATGGTCCTCGTCATAGGTCACCGCCTCGTCTATCTGATCCACGCGATAGTGGAAGTTGCGTATGACCGCCTCGATGCGTTCCCAACTGTCGCCCTCTACTATCTCCAGCAGGTGCGCGGCATGATGGTAGAACTCTGCCCAGCCTGACGGAGTAGCAAACGGCCAGTTCTCCGTATCCATGCAGTCAAACTCATCACCCTCACAGGTCACGCATCGCAGTACGCCCCCGTCGCTGAACATGGCGGTACCTTTCAGATAACGCCGGGCG
>Ga0194115_10004461_pt1 | contig 15048 bp, 14 predicted proteins | sample TA2MahsurfametaG_3_FD_148656 | JGI IMG/M metagenome (GOLD analysis project Ga0194115, IMG submission 148656) | Freshwater microbial communities from Lake Tanganyika, Tanzania - TA2015002 Mahale S4 surface | ecosystem: Environmental > Aquatic > Freshwater > Lake | place: Tanzania: Lake...
TGTCTTGTGAGATGGCTTGGTCTAATTCCCACATCCCTGGTAGGAATCGTTCATGAATTGAACAGGATACTTCCGCACATGTTAGGGTATAATGACGCCAGAATCCTCCATCAGGATTCGGTCCTGCGCCTAATAATTCAAATTCTGGTAGTATATTCAAATGTCGAAATAATTGTCCTAATCCGACTTGACCTGAATCGACTAATTCACGACAGTAATCAGAATGGACCTGTACCGTCGAATCGGCTGTACAAAAGGTATTTCCGTGGACTTGAAGATGAACTTTTCGTTTCCAACTTTGTATATCGAGTTGTTGACAATCTTCGACGACGACATTGACAGGTGCATCATAATAACTGGAAATTAAACGTTGTAAATTCCCATTCGCTGTTACAGCCATCCGATCTAACGGATTCGGAAGATTGTATAATTTCGCCAAAGATTGTCTCGTCGATGTAACTAACCCCTCACGGAATAGGATATCTGCATCCGCTACAGATGGACTCATAATATCTCCAAAATTATTCCGTACACCGGAAGATAATTCCTCTTCGTCTGATAGTGTTGTTGATGGTGTTGGTGTTGATGTTGCTGTCGTGATGTCTTCTTGACTGTGAGTCGGGATAGGAATGTTGTTGGATGCCGGATTTCGACTTGTGCTGTTTGAAGGACTGCCCCTGGTCATATTGTACGAAGATCCAGGGGACTGATCATGTAGATATAACTGTCTCGTGACGAGATGTGACTGATGATGGTCAATATTCCTGCTTTTCATGTGATGATGAGGAAGACGGGGAATTACCAAGGCGAGCACACTATCGTGATGAAAGCCGCACGACAGTAGGAGGAACAACCCTAGCAGTGGACAACGCAAGCAATGACCACATGAGCGGCATATCTGAACATTCATTTTTGGACTTTCGACAAGGAAGCATAGATTGTATCTCAACAATGATGAGATATGGTCAACGATAGAATAGAAGAAAGTACTGAGGTGGTTAGTTACCATCGTTTGGAGGAACGAATATTACAGTCACCTTCTGTGCATCGGAATCGTGCCATGGACAAGGAAACATTAACGGCAATTACCGGCAGATTTATGTATAGTTTAGTCGTATTGGTCATTCTGTTCCGCTTCGTATCACATAAATACGGTATTCGGTATCATAGCTCATTCTTTGGGAACGAAGGAAAGGACCTTTTGTCGCTTTCGTTCATGACGAGCCATCAAGATCTTCACACGTTCCTTATTCTCCTCTGACATCCCCTCCCCTCCTGACGTTGCATATCGCTTTCGAAGAGCCTTGTTCAGTTTTCGTTGGATTCGTGGATCGACTCCTCCCTCCCCTGGAGATGCCACAGTCGACGACGTCGTCATAGTAGTGGGTACTGTTCCAGTCGATTCCTGTGAGGAGGGTAATACAAGTGTGACTGTCTCACTCTGTTCAGGTGTTGATTGGTTGTCCTTTTGTTCTTCAGTTCCATTATGATTCTTCCGTTTTTTCTGTTGTTTTCGTTCATCACGAGCTATCAAAATTTTGGCCCGTTCTACATCATCAGTTGACATACCCTCACCATTCGTTTCTAAGTATAGTCTTCGGAGTTCTTGATTCTTGTTCATCATAGTCCGGTCAGCCTGTTTCGACCAAACGACGACCTTACTCGTTTGTGGATCATGTCGAGGAATCCGTCGTTCCGGTTGTTGTTGTTGCTGCTGCTGGTGTCGGAAAGGTTTCGCAGTTGAATGAGTCTTGGTATGCCATCCTGATACTGCGGGAAAAGAATCCGCAGGTCGACGTTCGTTACAAGTTTTGCTGTTACACCAATTCCGACTAGCAAAGTTCTCATTTCCACAACTCAAACATTTCCACGCCCCAGGTTCCTTGAGGGGATCATTTTCACTTTCATTCAGAACTATCTTCGTAGGTTTCGAAGGTGTTGATGTAGATCCTTTCGAGACATGTCCTTCTTGTTTCGCATGATGATTTTCTTCATTGCCTTTCTTCTTCTTGTTGTTTTCGGCAGTCCTCATATCCTTGAGATCAAATACTCGTTGTTCCTCGACGGTGCGTTGCCGTTTGGCAGCACGTCGGTGAATTGCTTCCTCAGAACGTGGCATGATGATCTAGTGGTAGAGACCAAAAATGAAGAAGAAGTTGAATTTGAGTGGATGAAAGGGGGATATTCCTTGGCAATGAGGATGTTGCTAGTGAATTGGTGAGCCCTTCTCTGTCAGTCAACTCGGTCCGAAGCGTAGAAAATTAATGGATCTCTGGAGACCTGCTGTTGTCAGCTGTCAGACGTTGGATGAGGAACAGACGAGTCACGGGTTCGCTCGATCAGGCCACGTCATCACGTCCGCCTATCTACGGCAGGTTTCCTGCGTCATTATTTGAGAGCCAACTGATTCGATTTTCTTTTCCCCTAGGCAGCCGATCCGCCATCACCCCCCGTGCAAGAATGCGTTTCAAGGTCCAGCACCGCAATCGAATATGGCATAAACCAAAGAGTCAGACCAGGAAACTATATCTTTCAACCATGGGTAGTATTTTCGGAAAGGAAACGGTGGCCGAACCGGCATTCCAGGTCGTGTTAGAACGTGGTGGTCCCCATGTCCAAACTCCGTATGAAATTCGAAGGTACGGAGAAAGGTTTGCTGCAGAAGTCCATTTCAATACCACAGGAGGTTCATCGGATATGGGGACACCCTTTCGGACGTTGGCAGCATATATTGGAGTCTTCGGAACACCTGAGAATGAAGGAAAGCAAGCGATTAGTATGACAGCACCCGTCGTAACAGAAAAGGAAGGAGTCAAGATGGCAATGACGGCTCCTGTTGTTACCGAAGAAGATGATACGACAGGAGAACGAGTGATGAAATTTATCCTTCCCGCGGAATATGATGAAATGAGTAAGATTCCAAAACCGACGAACCCTAATGTCATCATTGCCGAGATTCCGTCCCAAGTGGGTGCTGTACATCGATACAGTGGAAGTTGGGGGGAAGCCATTAATAGAGAAACAGCGGCGGAACTAGCATCACAACTCACGACCGACGGTGTCGACCGAATGTCTGTGAGCTATGTGTTAGATCACTTTCAATTTTGGGGGTATAATCCACCATTCTGTATCCCCATGTTCCGAAGAAATGAAATTTGGGTAGAACTTGACGAGTCGGAGGTCCAGTACTTGGTGAACAAATTCGATACAGCCCCACCAAACTAACATAGTCGAGACAGGAAACGGGAAATTAGGTAGGATGATAATGTTTCTAAAAAGATTTACATCCAGTAGTACAATATCGAAAATGTACGAGACTTTTTTTATTGTTCGTATAGCGATTACCCCATTTTCTTACCAAAATTTAATCGGAAATAGTATTAGCGTCGTAAAACTCACGCACGTCAGCGTAATTGACCGTTTCGTGCTTGATAATACCATCATAATCACGCATAAAGACCGTGATCCGATCACCACCAATATAGGTGATGTTGGCGGGAAGTTTCGTGGGTGCCCTAGCTCGACGCAGGGTAAGTTCCTTACCAGCTACAGCCAGGACATCCTTATGTCCGGCCTTACTGAGTCTTTCTTTCCGTTGATCGTACCGTGGCTCTGGACTCAAGGCACGACGTAGCTTGGGGCAGTAGCCCCCACAATCACCCAAATCAGCTGTTGTGTATTTATCTGCAGCATCCATGTTCACAGTGTATCCTAAATCCTTCATGGACGCAATCGTCATCCGACTTACGATAGCAGACTTAGCGGACAAATATCCAGTCATGAGCTCGCCACGAAGACACTCCTCATCCCAATGGCCTCCAGCCGTGCCTTCACCACCTTCAGTCTCGATGGGGATTCTGCCACCTGGACACATTTTGTCCCATTCCTCTTCGGCGTACTTTCCCTTGTAAAAGTCTGATCTCAGTGATCCAGAGTGAAGATCATTCGATTGGAAAAGAGTTCCAAAACCCAATACATGTCCGAGTTCATGAAGGATGACTAGTTTCCATTTTTCATCGGTCATTTCCACGACGTCGTCCCAGTCGAATTTCATCACACCACTGACTGCCATGGAGTTCCCCCTAGTGTCCATTAGTAAGTTTGGACCTGCCATACCCAGAACACCACCTGGCCCATCAATGGAAACTACGTCGACCGCGACGTAAACGTCATCTACGAGAGGCGGTAACTCTGTCGCAATCTGTTCCGTGGGGAAAAAATCTCGAATATCTGCAGGTGTCCTCCTGCCCGCTAAGATAATACGTTGCCAACGATCACGTGCTTCACCCACAGCATCCATCCAACGCTCGTATTGGCCGCTAGGACTTTTCAGGTCTAGACAAATGTTAAACTTGTTGGCATCGACCTTCCTGCAATTGTCTTGAAGCCCATACTTGATCTTAGCAGTCCCACCCTGTGGCTGCGCTGGCACTGGAGTTGGAGGTGGCACTGACTGCGGTGTTGGAAGAGGCACTGGTGGTGGGGTCGGTGGCGGTGCTGGCTTAAAGGTAGGAGGAGGCGTTACGGTTGGCTTCGGCGTAGGAGGTTCGGGCGTTGGGTTAGGAGTCGGAGGAAGCGATGGAGGTGGGATCGGTGGCAGTGTCGGAGATGAGGTTGGAGTCGATGTTGGAGGTGGAGTCGGGGGCGACGTTGGAGGCGACGTTGGAGGTGGAGTCGGGGGCAATGTTGGAGATATGGTTGGAGGCAATGTTGGAGATATGGTTGGAGGCAATGTTGGAAACATGGTTGGAGGCAATATTGGAAACATGGTTGGAGGCAATATTGGAAACATGGTTGGAGGCAATATTGGAGTCAATGTTGGAGGCGGGGTTGGAAGAGGCGACGGCGTCGATGTGGGAGGGGAAGCAGCTGTCTGGGTTGTGGGCGACAGGGCTGCTCCAAAAACAGGTGCGTCCGATGGCCCAGTCATCATGGTGGGAAACGTCGGTGATACAGTTGCCATGCCAGGAAACGTTGGCGAAGTCATTGCTGGTGCTTCCGTTGGGCCAGGAGCTGCGACTAGAGTCGGAGCTTGAGTCATGCTTGAGACGGGAGAGTCCGGGAACTCAAACGTTGGGTTGCCCATTGTTGGGTCTGGTGTCGGGCCAGGGAAAGGGAATTCCATGGATGTGTTCTCCAAAGTCGGTCCTAGAGTCGGGTTTGTGTTGGGCCACTCCGGTAACTCAAAAGTTGTGTTGCCGGTAGTTGGTTCTGGGGTCTCACTTGGGAAAGGAGATTCTGTGAAATCGGTCGGCGATACTGTTACCCCCATTCCTCCAGACACGGGTGTTGAATTGGGCTGACTTTGCATCGGTCCCACGCTAGGGACATCTGACTGTCCCCTTGACGGTGTTGCCCCTGACTGAGCGTTTGGAGAGTTTGTGGGGCCAATAGGTTTTGCTGCTGCTACCTCAGACGGTTGCGCTATCGTCGGAGGAGAAACAGTTGGTTGCATGACAGGAGATTGCGTCGGCGAGGCCACTGGACCCTTAGTGGGCATCCTTGTCATTAATGGAGTTCCGATGGGACTACTCCCTGTAGGTGATGATACTGTGGTCGGATTGGTAACAGTAGACAAGCGTAAGTGTAAGAAACGATCGCACGATCCATGTAGACTTCAGAATGTTCGTAGATTCATGTCACTTACCATCAGAAGCATCAATACGGAAGCGATACTCTTCCGACAGGTCATACTCCCTAGTCTTCCTTGCTGCGACTCTCCATTCATACCCCCCAGGTTCAAGGTGGTCTATCTCTACGTAGTACTTCGATTTGGATGCCTTGGTGGCACTGTATGAACGATAACGGCTTCCTTCTTGACGAACTTGAAACCACACCCCAGAAACAGAGGCAGTAGTGACAAAGTTTGTCTCTAGGCGGTAGGACGCATCATCCGAAAGCTTGTTCAGTTTCAGTAACTTAAAGGAACCAGGTGCAAATTTGACGTGGAGGAGATCGTTTTTATTCGTTGTCGCTCTGACCCTCCTGACGCCTTCATGGGCGTCTCCATGTATATGCAGGTCGCCATTGGAAAGGCCAACAAGGAACCCTACGACACATAGTATCCACAAGATCCTCATGGTATAATTGGGAAAATCAAGACAAATGACAAATGTGGAAGCAGTTGACGGGTACCGAGGATCGATTTCAAACGACTCTGATGTCCAGTTCTCCCCTATTGACCGCCGCGCAACCTGGGCGCACCTCTATTGATCTGGCTAGTTTTCTTCTGATTCTCACCAAGCAAAGCCTTGATGCTGAGGCAACTGTCTTTGTGTATTGCAGCTGTGGATTATTCAACAACACCGAGGAGAAGATACCTGGTGGTACGAATAACCGTGCCGTGCTGGGGAGACAATGGGATGTTTTCGCCAAAGACCACGTCGGTACGTGGTACGATTGGCTACGATAAATCACCCACGTTTCCGGTAAAATGCTGCCACCGACACAATAGCGCCGGCATTCGTGGTTGCGGCCAAAAATCAAGAACCGCTACTTCGAGCTGGTATATAAGCCTTCTCGAGAAGAATTCGTCCTGCCCCATAGTGTATTTTCTTGAGGTGATTCTGCTTTTACAGTATTGCAATTAATCCGTCGGTGAAATTCATATCGAACGCGACACCAAACTCTCGAGCCAGGTAGGTCTGATTCACTGTGATACTTGAAAGAATATATGCCGATCGATGAACTCCGAGACCGGCGAATTGCTTCCTGACTGTGAGATCGTTCGATTCGGACGATAGGGAAGAAAATGTCTGTTCACGAGTGCAAACGTATAAGCCGATCAATCAACTAGTAGACCGGCGAATAGCTCCCTGGTATCAGAGGTAGGTAACAACAAATAAACATGTACGGTATGTATGATACCGTAACGTTATTTCTTCTTCGCGTGCGGGAAGAATCAAGCCACTCGGGAGTCGGGAGTCGAGAGTCGAGAGTCGGGAGCGATACTAGGAAGATTACACCCTGAATCGGCGAATTGCTTCCTGAGATCGTTCGATTCTGACTATGACTGTAGCGAAGAAAATACCTGCTCTAGTATAACTGTAAATCAGCTTCTTGAAGTCGAAGGAGAGCAGAGAAATGACTACAGCAACTATACTAGATTCATCTCCAACCCCCCCCTGAAGATCATAGTTGCCATGTATGGTCCACGAAAGTGAAACACTGTACCATGATCAGAAGCAGAAGTAGATCCTAATGGTTTGCGTATTATCTACTAGAGGACTCGACACAGAAGAATTTATGGCGTACACCTAAAGTGCCTAGAACAAATACTGGTTATAAATCATGATTTATCAACTATGCATTCATCTACGCACAAGGAGCGACAGACGAGTCACTCATCATAAGGTGTATGACATTTCCCATGAACCCATCCAGAATGTCAGCCGAGGAGACCTCTCCTCTCGTTGCATTCAACGACGATTCTCCCCGTACGCGACGACGGTCGACATCCCGCAGTAGTGAAAGTGTACTAACAAGTAGTTTGAGGCAGTGCACCATACCCTCTTTTTCCTTGAGCGCATTATGAACTACGGATAAATTGTTCAACATTGCAGCAACCAAAATGAGGTCGCATGCCGAGCGTTGTGACTGATGAAGGGTCAACTCGTACAGGCGTTTCGCAATGATGAGGACCTGTTCCGTCCTTCTCGAATCGTCACCTTCATTCCCCAACGCCTTCAGGTGCTGCGTCAGAGAAAGATTGAACATAATGTAGAAGGAAATACTTGATAGAGAGAAATCGTCAAGAAACTGTTGTTCATCGATAAAGACGGGTGTTCGATGCATGTAGGGCTCATTATTGTCGATGGACGAAGGATAAGAAGAAGGAGAGGGTCCTCCTGTTGCAAATCCTCGTTCATTTACACATTTATACTCCTGTGAAGATGTATTAAATGGGGGACATAATCAAGATGAGGGTTCCGACCTTTCTAATGAAGGTGGAAGAGGGCTTTTTCTCAATCCGCTATTAGCGTGTGTCATTGAATTTACGAGTACCTGGTGAGCTGGTCATCGGGAAAAAAGATTCAATACGCAGTTTGTTGAATCAACACCAGGACCGCAGGCTCGTGTAGCAATAAGCTAACACCTAGAACTAGCTGTAGAACCGTGTGTGAAAGCAGAACGTTAATTTACTTAGATTTGTTCAAAAGTATGAGCTTTCTTCCTTTTGAACCTCCAGCTTTCTTCTTCTGCTGGTGCTTTCTGCTTTCTACCACGATCCAATCTTTCTCTTTCTCTGACTTGTTTACACTATTGTCAGTAGGGTCAACTTCCGGATTTAGATCTTCAACTACTGTCGATCTCTCCGGAGGAAGTTCTGGAACTAGATCGCCACGTACGCAAGGTCTTTCCGGAGGAGCGTAATTATCGCTCGACCCGTCCGACTCATATCTATGTGTCTCAACACAGTTACACATAATCAAGTCGAAAAGACCCACTCGGAACATCCTGAAAACAGAACTTCCCGAAGTTGTCCCTGGAGCGCGAATTCGACACTGAAAGAACCGTTTCGAAGTCCTGAGAGCAACATGGGCATATGTTCAGCGTGATCCACTAACAGTAAAGACACTTTCTCACCTCATGGGCATGCGGTTTCGAATCTTAGCCCTTCCATTTGGTACAGTATATTAGCATAAATTCTCAAGCGCGTGTGGAACACGCGACCATTTGGCAGTCCACGAATACGGTACAGCACTGTAACTGTAACTGTAATGACAGCTAACATACTTACTATAGTACCGTCATGTCGTAAGTACGATATGTGAGAGAGAAATAATCCAGGTTGTCGAAGCTCCAGAATCCCGGGGGTTCGGATTGCTGTGTTCCTCGACGGAAGGCGAATCTCCAAGAAGTCTTTCGAGTTCATCCCTCATCACATCACTGGCGACTCGCGATTACAGTTACATTTAACTCTGAACGTATGGTAGTTTCATATTCAATGAAGATACCCGCAGGACAATGGAAACCGATCACAGCAACAACAACGACGACGTAGGACGTGAGGGAGCTCACCCCGAAGATCGTTCTTCTTCTTCGACATCGTCGAAGGGTATCAATACAACACTCAGCCCTCGTAGTCGTAGTAGTAGCCTCCACAGCAGGACCAGCAACAGGATAAGTGATAAACTGACAGTGAGACCGTCCCTAGAAGAAATTGCTCATCAAATGGAACGTTCCCTCCCCATAAGGAATAATCGGTATCGATTTCGTGTATACAAGGACTCATTTATTGGAAGTGAATGTGTGGACTATTTGGTCCGATCGAATTTTGCTAGGAGCCGTGTGGAGGCGGTAGAACTCGGAAGACGGATAGCAAGTGAAATTCATCTCTTTGAACATGTCACATTGGATCATGAGTTAAAGGATGGATTCTACTTTTACAGATTTACGAATCGTACGGGACAGCAGGTAAGTCTGTGATTTTTTTCAACGAGAGTAACTTCTAGGACCAGACAATGGCAATCTCATAACAACACACGACTCGGAATGACCGATTCCACCTTGTTGTAGAATGGAACTAGAACGGTAGATTGAGATGAGAGTCTTACCATGACCGAAGGTTCTTTGTCCGATGAAGAGATAATTCGGAAATTGAAATGTGGTATCCATCTCGAAGATCGGACCTATCAATTCCGACTATACAGGAAGTGCTTTGTGGGATGTGACATGGTCGACTTTATGGTCCAAGCAAGGATTGTCCCATCACGTGAGGAAGCTGTCACTCTCGGCAACGAACTCATGACATACAACCATCTTTTTGAACATGTTACTAGGGAACACCGATTTGAGGATGAATTCCTCTTTTATCGATTCGGTGTCACGGAGGGGACTGCGGATAGTACAGAACGATCGTACGCGGACAACGACGTAGACTGCGATAACGACGATGTAGAAAAATCCAGACAGGAGCTGTCGATTCCGGAACTGAATCAAATTGGAGAACAACTTCGACGGGGAGTTAAAATCAAACATAGACAGTACAGGCTGAGGACGTATAAGAATTGTTTCGTTGCCAGCGACGCAGTTAATTACTTGGTCCATTCTGGGTTGGCAGAATCGAGGAGAGCTGCCGTCAGCATCATTAGAAGACTTCAAGTGGAGCTTGGCTTTGTTCATCACGTAACAAACGAACATGAATTTGAAGGTACGATGAAAAAGAAACTACCTAGAGTGTATGCCCGCAAGAAATTGCTAGATTCCGAAACCTAACAATGTCCCCGTTCCTGCACTTTAGATTCCTATCTCTTTTTTCGGTTTCGAGCTTCTGGTGATTCGCGTCTTTCAGACAGTGGTAGTGCCCGCCATAGTTCAATCTACGAATCTCGTGGCAGTGCAAACCAACGGCTTTCGATAGGGTTGCAGAGACTACAAGTGACATGGAATGGTACCATTCGGCAAGTCGAGCAAGAACGTTTACGCTGTTTACAGCAATCAACAAGCCAAAGGCAGCATATTGTATTCATCATGGGTCCTACAGGATCAGGGAAATCGAGCTTAGTGATCAATACGTTCTCAGACGATGCAAATGTCATCTTTGCGCATGCCAAGTTCGACCAAAATACCCATTCAGCACCCGTGCAGAAGTTGAATCGTCTTCTTTCCGGAGTTTGTTCGAAAATATCTGCTTCACAAGATTTGGGACGATATTTGCGCCAACTCAAGGAGGAGTTCAACGGAAAGGATGCGCAACAACTTGCTCTTACGGATTGGTTACCGGAAATGGATGATCTCTTTGCCGACACGCCCGTCGAGTGTCCATCATTGACACGCCGTAGCCGTAATCGGGAGACTTTTCAGCTCGCCGTACATTCCTTTCTGAAGGCAATTTCTACTGTCAAACCGTTGGTTTTTTGTCTCGATGATATCATGTGGAGCGATGAATGGACCCTTAGCATTCTCTTTCATGTTTTCTCACGGTTAGACGTGACGAATATATTGTGGTGTGCAACCTGTCGACACGATGAGCTTGAATATGACCATCCCTTTATGGCGTGGAAGAGACGTATTGAAGACGAGAATTGCAGCGTTGATGCGATAAAGTTGAACGACGTCGGCGCGGCGGAGGTCAAGGAATTTCTTTCGTGTTCCTTAAAGCGCGATGATGAAATGCTTCATGATTTCGCGACGTTGATGCATGAGCGCACCAACGGAAACCTGTTTTTCCTTGTGCAGACCCTGGAAGCGCTTCAAGACCTGTATCTTCTTTACTATGACTATTCGTCCTTTAGATGGAAATTTTCGGTTGAAGACATACGGAGAAAGACTCGTGTTGCAGATAATGTCGGCGATCTTCTCACTCAAAAAATCACACATCTTCCAAGAGATGTCCTGCAGGTGCTCAAGCTCGCGTCGTGTTTTGGTAATTCGTTCGATATCGGTGTTTTGCAGGAGGCAAGATCTGTTCTTTACATTTTCAATGCAGTTGACGATTGTTTGAAATACGCCGTTCATGAAAATCTCCTTATCCAGATCACCGATAAATTGTACAGGTTCGCTCATGACAACGTGAAGAATGCAGCGCACAATCTTCTCCCTGATGACGACGAACGCCAGCGTATCCATTGGGATATTGGAATGAAATTATCTCAAAAGAAGCCAGAGGCCGAGGGAGGCCACTCGGATGAATGGTTCTTCGCTGTCTCCGATCAGCTGAAGCTTGCTGGGTGTATCATGCACAAGACCCTTTCCACAAGAGACCGGGTACGAGTAGCTGGAATCTTGCACATCGCCGGCGAAAGTGCATCCCGACTATCCGCATTTGGTCCATCGTCACAATACTACCAGACTGGAATAACGTTTTTGGGGGGAAGTGTAGAAGAATCCTATCGTTCCTGCAGCAGACTAGCCACGCAACTTTACCTTGGTTACTCAAAAGCTATCCTAAGCCTAGGGAAGGTTGAGGAAAGCCGGAAGACGGCTCAAGGAATACTTGTTGCGAGTACCAACGAAATCGATAAGCGTCACGCCAGTCTGCTCCTCTACCAATGTTCCGTCGTCGAAAACGATCTCGAAGAGCAGATCAATGTCGGTTTCCGCCTCCTGCAGGAGCTGGGAGTCAAGGTTGCTAAGAATCCGGCCTGCTTCAACGCGTCGGTCGAATATGACCGAGCCATGAAGAATTTGAAGGCCCACACCGATGACGACATTTTGAGTCTTCCTCCAATGTCGGACAACATCATCGAAATGTCGATTGATGTTCTTTGCTCTTTGATAGAGGCTACGAGTACAGTCGGGCCGCATTGCCTGGTCACTTTCCTGCTTGCTAGGCTGATTCAGCTGACACTAGAACATGGACTGTGCAAGTATAGTCCCTTGATAATGGTCCTTGTAGGCCGAGATCGCATCGCTGTACATTCCTCCCTCAATGAAGGGCATGAGTTTGTGAAACTCGGGCTTCGTTTGCAGCAGGTTGTTCCCACCGCGGCTGAGGTGAAGGGAGCACTCCTATCGGAAGCATGCATGGCGTTGGGTTGTGTCCAGCCCCTCGCGAAGGCGATGCATCACGGCCTTGATGCATATCAAGCAAGTATGGTCGATGGTGATACGAACAGCGCATTTTTCGGTGTTTCAGTATACCTTTGGAGTTTCTTCTATAGTGGCCTTCCATTTGCTCCCCTCCTAGGGGATGTGGAACAATTTGCGACGCAAATGCTGGAATACCGTCATATTCGGTGGTTCTACAAGACGACGCCGATCTTTCAGCTGCTTCTTTGTTTGAGTGGACAGGAAGATGACAACCATGACATCACCTCTGGAAGGGCAATCCAAATGAACAGCATGGTGGAGAAGAAGAATGGGGAGGATTCGTCACTGGAGATTCCTCAATTTTATGGCCTTCAACTTGCGATGTATATGGGCGATGAAGAGAAGGCATTGGTCTACTACGAACAGCTCAAGGACATGGACCTCGGTTTGGACAAGGCTAGTTCAGCGTATCATGTACGGATATTCTTTTTCGCCTTAGTCTGCATTCAAGAATATCGAAGGAATCAAAAGGGGCGTTTCAAAAATGAAGCGAAGAGGTATATTGGTATAATCCGTGCACTTGTTGAAGAAGGAGCGATCAATCTACCACACAAATTGTTTCTGTTAGAAGCTGAGATAGCTTCCTTAAACGTCCAGGGAGAGTCTTCTCAACCCATTCTTCGACAATACGAGCGGGCAATCGTCGCGGCAAGTCGTGCAGGTTTCCAACAAGATGGGGCGATTTCCCAATTTATTGTGTGCTCAGTTTTGTATCCGACGGGGAGATGTGTCATTATTACCCGCCGTAGGTACCTACCTCACTCAGGCACATTCGTTATACGACACATGGGGTGCCCATGCGGTAGCGTCCCATATCGAAACGAAGTATCACGATTGGTTCTCGTCGTCGGCCGATACTATTAGTACCGAACGAGCTTCGTATGTTTCTGCTACAGGGATTGGCCACCATCGTCGATCAGAATTCCGACCTTCCTTTTCCAAGATGCATAAATCCCTCTCACGTAGAGATATGTACTGATGTGAAGAGCGGCGAAGAAAGACCTCCCGCTGGGATAGCTACCGGTAACGCATATCGACAGATTTTTTCATTTGTACTCTTTCTTTCACAACTATTGGTCATCGGTGATTACGGTACAGATAAGGTGGATACTCCCTCTAGTAGTACCGTAGACGAGTCTTTCGAACGAAAGTGGGCGAGAAGAACCTATTGAGTAGAACGAGCACGGAAAATAGTATGTAGCGGTAGCGAGATGGTCGATTGGTTCGACTAAAGTTTCCAGGCCGATTCACGCGAGTCGACGAAGCAGAGATCTGACGTGAGAATGCCAAATTCTCACATGATGTCTCTCGCATTCTTGGTCCGTTCGGATGTGGCCTTTCTCACATGTCATACTGTTCATGACACCCGAGCGCTTTCTTCTCCCAACAAATTGTATGTACACAGTGCCTGTCTGAAAAGAAATGAGTTTCCATGACGGTATGAAATAGGTATGTGACTTGAGATTTCTAAGGTCTCATCAGGAATGGAGAACAGATTCAGCCAGAAGGGATTCCTCCTGGTGACGCTAGTCATGATGATAGTCATCTCGCTCTATCGTGATTCAGTCATCACGACACAATATACAGTTACAGTTACAACCAAGAAGATCGAAACAGGGATGAATCCTCGGGATGTCTCGATGAAAATCGAGAATAGGACTGTGATACAACAACAGTCACAGCAACGACCACAACAACGAGAAGAAGAACCCTCCCAAGTCAACAATCCGAAATCACAATCTAGGAAGAAACGAAAGAAGGCAACGACGTCTCATGGACAAGTCGTCGTCGTGACGAGTTTGAACAATATAGGGAATGAATGTCGACCTGATCCAACACGGCCACTTCAGAAAGTATTATCTGTTTATGAAAATTATTCCAACATATCACAGATACTTCGGTTTCCGTCAAAGTCGGTTATCAACGATGAGACGAAGACGAAATTATTGGTATGTCCATTCTCAACGAATCAACCTCATTTCAATCATTTTGCGCATGCTATGCAACAACTTTATGGATGTTACTCCTTCTATCAACAGCAGCAACAGGATCCCGAGTTTTCATCCAACAACAACAAAAGCCAAAGAAATATCTTGATCATTCCCTCCAAGATCAAGAATCGTTTAGGTACCAATCCATTCCTACTTGGATTCTTTAGTTTCCTTCAGGATGGATTCAATGTGGAATTTCTGGATTCCATGGAGAGTATCGCAGACATGGAATATACATCCCCCGCAGAAACATTCCGAGAGGGAGGGTATATCATGACACATACTTTCGAGTTGAATCAACAAATGGAAAAATATTTGTCCCTTTCTTCATCTATGGAACAGCAGATCGAGGAATCGTCTCCGCGGGATCAGGACGAGGAGGAAAAGAATGACAAACAAGAAGAAGAAGAAGAAGAAGAACGTCGACCACGGATTGCGATATTGAATCGTCGTCCATCAGTTGGTCGGTCGATACGGAATATTGACAAGATTGTAGATGCCCTGCTACTACTACTACGGAGCG
>Ga0194115_10004462_pt1 | contig 15046 bp, 19 predicted proteins | sample TA2MahsurfametaG_3_FD_148656 | JGI IMG/M metagenome (GOLD analysis project Ga0194115, IMG submission 148656) | Freshwater microbial communities from Lake Tanganyika, Tanzania - TA2015002 Mahale S4 surface | ecosystem: Environmental > Aquatic > Freshwater > Lake | place: Tanzania: Lake...
TTGTGAATCCTGAGAAAAATTTGATTGTCAGGCCATTGAGTGTGAGTCTGCCATTCACGAATGAAATCCAAAGTACCAAAAAATTCCATGCTCACGCCTTCGCGCTGCCTAAACACAATGTTGGTGCAGGCAGGATCCAGCTGTGCTGCTGAAATCTCATTGAGAATCTGTTGTCGAGATTTGGTCCAACCTTCGCTGTAGAGATTGAGCCAGACCAGATGTTCCTGAATCACAGCACACAGGCCTCGCAGGAATCTGCTGGTTCTTCCAGCGCCTCGTCTCGCACTGTCAATGGTTGGGCAGTTTCTTGAGTGGCTGTCATGCCTTGTTTGTTGATAAGACTGTAGTAAAATGTCTTGATACCCCAGCGATGACTCAGCATGAGATTACGAGCTATCACTGTGATGGGTACCTTGCGATCCGGCCAATGTGCAGGATTGTAAAAAGTGTTGGTACTGATGCTTTGATCCACATAGGCCTGCAGCACCGCAGCAGTTTTGAGATAGCCCACACAGTCGGTCTGTGCCCACATCAGCTGATAACGATTTTTCAGCTTGTGATACTCGGGCACTACCTGTGTGAGTGAGCCGGCTTTGGACTCTTTGACAGTGATCAAGCTCATGGGCATTTCAATGCCATTGGTTGAGTTTATGACCACTGAGCTGGACTCCACAGGTGCAATGGCCATCAAGGTAGCATTGCGAACACCATGCGTTTTCATCTGCTCACGCAAGGGTTCCCAGTCTAGCTCAGGCTGAAAACTCGTGAGTTCATTGACCCCGGAGGCTCGTCGCTCCCATGGAAAGACACCTTGACCATACCAGGTTTGCGCCGAATCCTTACAAGCACCACGTTCACGAGCCAGTTCCACAGTAGCTTCCGTAAGGTAGTATGCTTGGTGCTCCATCCAACTTTTAACCTCGGCCAAAGCATCCGCATCACCGTAAGTGAATCCGCGGCGGGCATGCCAGTAACCAAGGTTAGTAACGCCGATACCAAGCGGCTGAATTTCGTCATTGGATAACTGGCTCTGGATTGACAGGAAGTCTTGGTAGTCCAGGATATTACACAGGCTCCTCTGCAGAATTCTGCAAGCACGCCGCATGTCCTCAGGATTACGGAACGCACCCCAGTTGATCGACCCAAGTGTACAGAGCGCAATCCTGCCCTCGGCATCGTCAAGCCTCTTGAAAGGTTTTGTAGGAAGGAGTATTTCACAGCAGAGATTTGATTGATAAATGGTGTGGTACTCAGGGTCAAATGGTCCTTGGTTCATTACATTATCAATGAACACTAGATAGATACGACCAGTGTCTGTTCGCTCCTTAAGTATACCTGATTTGAACACTTCTTCAGCAGACATAGTCTTTTTTCGGAGGTCAGATCTAGCCTCATATTTGACATAGAGATTTTCAAAAAGCGCAGTGTTTCGGTAAAATGCTTCATAAAGATCAGGTACCTCGTTGGGGTCAAAAAATGTTATGTTTTGTTTTCTTTTGAATCGTCGCCAGAAGAAAGCCGACAGCACAACCCCATAATCCATATGACGGACTCGGGTTTCTTCGGTTCCTTGATTGTTTTTAAGTACAATAAGATCATCAAACTGATGATGCCAAATGGGATAAAATACAGTAGCACTTGCGTTGCGAATTCCACCTTGTGAACAACTCCTTAGATCACCGAACCACTTCTTGAGAAAAGGAATCATGCCGGTGTGCATGATTTCGCCGCCACGAATTGGGCTTCCCAAGGGGCGTAGTCGCCCAATTTCTAAGCCAATGCCAGCACGTTTGCTAGCATACTTTGCCATCATCTCTCCACTAGCAAAAATACTATCAAGGTCGTCATCACTACGGATAAGAACGCAACTACTAAACTGTTTAGTTGGAGTGCCAAGCCCAGCCAGCACAGGAGTAGCAAGAGTGAAAAGACCATCACTGGCAGCTTGATAGTACTCTTTGATATAGCGCATGCGAGCTGAGTTAGGTTCCTCCCGATGAAATACTGTGGCTGCTGCAACCATATAACGAATCTGTGGAGTTTCATATATTTCCTTGGTGGCGCGGTTTCTCACCAGATATTTTTCAATCAGCTGTTCAATGGCCGCATAGCTATAGAGCTCGTCTTTTGAGTGATCGATCATGGCATCCATGCGACGCCAGTCATCCTCTGAATACCATTCTAACAGTTCAGGGGTATAAAGCCCAACAGCCACATTTCTTTTTACAATGTCATACAAGGACGGCGGATCATAATCGCCGTAAACGTCCTTGCGCAGCATTGAAAGCCGTTGTTTGCCAGCCACATATTGGTAATTGGTGTGCCCCACATCGGGATTTGACTCTACATCAATCAAATCTACAATGGCCCGTAGCGTGATACCGTCAATTTCGGTGGTAGTAATACCATCATAAAAATGCAACTGAGTGCGAATCTCGATCATGCTTTGACTCACATCAGCAATGCCGGAACAAATTTTGGCGATCTGCGCTTGCCATTTTTCCAGGGCCAAAGGCTCACGCCGGCCACTGCGCTTGACTACTGTAATATTTTTCATTGAATCCGTTGTTTTAGTTGTTGTTGGCCAATCCGTCGATGCACTGGAGTTGCCGTTAGGTTGATATTTACGACGGTGTCTCGATCCCAATTCAATATATATTTCTCACCTGGGATTACAACTAAATTGTCGGAACCAACTTCAATCAACTCTGCTATTTGCAAATCCGGCCTGTCAATCAGTGCAATAGTATACATGATTCCTAGCCCTCTTGCAACAGGACAATAAACATTGTCTTCCAAAAGTTGCCAAGGATCGGGCCAAGACTCAAAATCATCCCAATGCAAATGATATGCACACCACGGAGCAGCGAACCACCAACGATTGATTGTGGTCAAAGCCGTTTCTAATTTTTGATCAAAGACCCGACCACGAAGTTCGGCCCAATCCAATAGCCTTTCATCGAACGTACGAAGCCACATCAGGCTAGTTTGGTAACAGAGTAGTAAATGTAGGCGTCATAGCCGGCTGCAGTAGTCTCATAACTCACTGTGACCACACTGCTAGTTTCCGATACACTGAGAGTTACGCCAGCAGGCGAGTTTTCTAAAAAATTATCGTCATAGACAAGATTAGTTCCGGCACCGTCAGTGCTGGCCACCACAGTCAAAGTGCCAGTGAGAGTCTTGTCTGTGACGGGTCCTCTAGTGATTGTGTAGTCCATTTTGAATGCTCGAACCACAGTGGCATCCATGGTAAACAAGGTTGTTGTGCCTACATTATCCGACAATGTTTCTTTGACTCCAGTGGCTCTGCTGTAAGTTCCTAACTGTACTTTTTCAGCACCTTCAAATGCAATGCTAGCTGTATTGTTGAGTTGAATTCGGCTGGCTATGTAACTGTAGGTGCCTGGGCGCTCAAACATGTCACCCACACATTCGTTGCCTGCTGTGGCAATGTCAATCACTGGCGCAGCTGGATAACCTGTGCCAAAAAAGTCGTTGGCTACATCATAGAATGCATTGTAGCCACTGGTGTTCATTGAACAGTTTTCTATTTTGATGCCTTGACGTGCAATGTTATCAAACAAGCAATGAGTGATTCTAGTGCCAGTGGGTCCACCATCTACTACCACAGCACCGCCTAAAATCACAGCTTGATACATGGTATCAAACCAACACTGATTAAACACACATCCCACAATCTGTTCAGCTACATTGATGCCATAATCCATGCCACTTAACTTGCAACCATTGAATCTTACATCTGTGCAAGGTAAACTGCCTGAACTCACAAAGTCCACACATCGGATATCGTCGTTGCTTGCAGTAATTGTAGCTTCGGTTTTTGGTCCTGCAACATCAACATTGTTGAAGCTGCTGTTGGAACATTTTTCCACTAACACACACGAGTTCAACACTGTGGTGGTAAATTTCATGTTGGTAACTGTTATAGCCTGAGGAGCAGTGGCCCCATTGGTTCCAATGTCTACACCGGCTTGCTGCAAACTATCTACCGTGGCAACAACATAATCTGGTAGCGTAGTTACTTCCCAGAAGGTTGTGTCGCCCAAAGAAGTACCAGCTGGCACTGACTGAAGAGCACGATAGTACACACCAGAATCCAGTACCAGTTCTCCAGAATCATAGGACACTGTGCCAACCCAGGTGTCTACTTGAAAACTTATGATACTGCCTTCTGGACCTTCTCCATAGAGTGTGGCAAATGGCGGTACGAGAATGCTGCCAGATACTTTGTATGTGCCAGCTGGAAAAAATAATTTTCTTCTAATTTGTGTGTTGGTTTGACGGCAATACAGTTGGTACAAAGCACGGTTTATAGCTTCGGTGTCGTCGGTAGATCCGTCGCCCACTGCACCAAAATCCTTAACTGTGGCCCATTGATCTAACCATGACTGTAAACTCAGGGCCACTGGAGTTCCTGATGATGGGCCAGTTTGCACTACATAGCCAGCCGCAGCACCTTGATAGGTGTATGATGCTGCAACTGCAATTATATTAGAATACTCTGTGAGTATTTCGGTATTGCCAACAGTTGGCGCACCTTCTTCCAACTCGCCATTGCCAATGAACAGTCGACGTTGGTCTATGGCCCAGCCAAGCTCCGCTCCGGCCAAAGGTTGCGGAAGATCCTCTTCCAATCCTTTTCGTTGTGTGATTCGTGAAATTTGTACTATAGCCACTGTAGCAGTCCTTGCCTTATTAGATATTTAGCATATAATACTGTTCAACTCTTTTCCACCACGCACTGCGATACTTTTCAAATTCTGTGCCTTCTAACACAAATTCTTGGTACTGAGGCTTGCCTATAATATTGTAGTCAGCGTCAAGATCCGGTTTGACGCACATCAAAACGACGCCTTTTCGGATCTGAGTTCCGTGCAATTCATTGTGTGCTTCTGCATAGGCTGCTAACTGAATGAAATAGTCGTCAATCCATTCGCGTTTTTTTGGTTTGTTTGTTTGTTTGTAGTCTAATATTGACTGTTCATTTAAATGTATGCCTGCCCCATCGGTGGTTCCTGCATACACACCAGGAAAATACAAAGGCACTTCAATGCCCCAAAATTCTGTAACATTGACCAAACCTTTGCTAATAACTTCTTGAGCCATAATATGGCTAGGCCAACTAAAGGGATTTGATCCACGCGGCGGCACAGCACCTTCCTTGATGTATTTTTCTAAGTAAACGTGCATGCGTGTGCCACGATTGGCTGCTTCGGTTGTGATTTGTTGAGCACGAGCCTGCCCAATGTTGCGGCGCCATTGTTCTAGAGCTTTTTTGCTATCTTCAGATTTGGTTTTGTCTAATATGGTTGTCACTGATGGTAATTTATTACCGTCAGGAGTGGCATAAAAGCGTCGGCCGTCGATCACTACTCTGGGTATGGATCTATACTCAAATTTAGGATTATACACGGAAACTTTCACCACACCCACATCGGTCACGTTCGTTGGGATTGATAAATTCAAATCCTTCGTTTAGTCCTTGTTTGACCCAATCTATAGTCAATCCTTGTAGATATGGCACTGAACGAGTTTCTAGTCCCAATGAAAAATTGTCTTGTTGAATTACCATCATGCTTTGATCGTCGGGCACAATGTCTAAATATTCCAACACGTAGGCCAGCCCCGAACAACCAGTGGTTTTTACGCCGATTTTTATGCCTACACCTCGGCCACGTTTGGCGAGCATGAATTTGATTTTACCAGTAGCAGCTGGTGTCAATGATATCATAAGGTTTGGTCCTTAACATTTCATGGTTATGTTGCCAACAAGACATGTTGTCTAAAAACCATTGATGCAACCGATCTAAGTTCAGCGATAATAATTTATCAAGTTCGGCAAGATAATGAGTCCAACGTTGGCTGTCATCGATCATAGTGTCCCAAGACCAATCTACGTCCGATGGCAGTTGCCAACCATCGGCTGCTAGCTGTTGATAAAATCCTGGAGTGGCAAAATTCAGCACAGGTCGTCCTTGAATTAATTGGTCATAGGTTTTTTCGCTGATCAATATGCTGTTGCAATTCAAACACTGTGTTTCTACCAAACAACTTATATAAGACTGATCAAAATACTTTCTAGCTGGAGGATCCGGCGATGCAGTTGGTACTTGACAATTTGGTTCTAGATAATGTGTTTCTGAACCTATAAATCCCTGTGCATTGGCTTGCAAATGTTGTCGTAAAGTTGCTCTATGATGCTCGGTGTTCCTTGAGTAATAACTCAAAAATTTATGACTACGCACACTTGTATGAATTGGATATTGCTGGTAATTTTTTATACTCCGCTGCTTGTGGAAACACTGATGATCTAAGTATGCAATTTTAGTTCTGTTCCAATAATAATCAAATTTCACGGTGTGCACATTCGGCACCGGTTTGGTGTTGGTAGTAAGCCAAAGCAAAGGACGATGTGCTGCTAACTCTTTGATCCAGTCGATTTCCCAGTTTTCTACGCTGGCTTCTCCGTGATAAAAGTCAAAAACCACCAATCGATCAGCTTGATTTATAAGATCAAAATTAGGTGATTGTTTTGTTTTGGCTCCTGTTGGTGTTTCTATTCTATTGAATAAATGATAATCAATCCACATCTCACCACTGTTGGTGGTGTTGTAAATATCACCTAACCAGGGCGCGCATAAAAAAACATTAGGGTCAGACCCGGGATAGAGTCTAACTGGTCTGTTCATGTTTTTTGCGATAATCATCTACCGCAGCTTTGATCGCATCTTCAGCAAGAATTGAGCAATGTATTTTAACTGGGGGGAGTGCAAGATGTTCGGCGATTTCAGTATTCTTGATAGATCCCGCCTGGTCCAGCGTCTTACCCTTGACCCACTCCGTAACGAGTGATGAACTTGCAATCGCCGAGCCGCAGCCATATGTCTTGAATCGCGCATCTGTAATAATACCTGTTTCATTATCCACCTTGATCTGTAGTTTCATTACATCGCCACAGGCCGGTGCTCCTACCATGCCAGTGCCTACGCTGTTGTCGGCTTTGTCGAAACTGCCCACGTTGCGTGGATTTTCATAATGATCAATAACCAATTGACTGTAAGCCATCGAGCTTTGTCTCCTTTATCCATCCAATAATACAATTCAATCCATGCTGCTGACGAAACTTGTTTACAGCTTCATATACAGTTTGCGCTGCCACTGTGGCCACATATTGTTTAGAACTATTATTGGCCTCTGCTACCTTGATATATGCTTTCCAATGCTTCATAATGATCAACTAGGTATTAGAACCCAACGATAACAGTTACAGTTTGCATCTAAAATTTGTTGATAATGATATCCAAACGGAGGAGGAGGCAATACTGTGGGTTGCTGTACGTAGTACACTGGAGAAGGAGGCGGCACAGGTCTAGTAAGCCCATATACCACCGCTCCACTGATTAGAGCTGGAGCTACCCAATGCCAATGATTATAACCGTGGTGATAGTGGCGATGTCTATGTGGACCGCCGGCCCAGGCTAGTGTGGTGGTAAGAGAAAATAAAAGGGTCAGTAGTGTTTTCATTGTGAACTCCACTGTGAGTATACTATACTTATGGTATAAACACAACTATAGAGATGTTCGATTATTTTCTACGTTGCATGGCCGATTTGGCCGCTTGAGCCACAACTTGTTGAGCCTGTGGTACTGACATTTTGGCCGGTCCAATGTCGGCACCTTTGAAAGTAATTTGTCCTGAGTTCGGATCCATAGGTTCTAATACAGCATTTAACGGTGGTTGTCCTACGACTTGGGGCAATGTGTCTGGTGTCAACATGATCCCAAGGCTACGAGCAGCAGAAATAAATGCATTTTGACTGATTTGTTTTTGGGCATTAGTATCTTTGGCCCGGCCAGCCAAAAACTGCACCAGCCCCAAAAGTTTTTTTGGATCGGTGTCTACTCCTGCTGCATTTACTTCAGTTATACGCATTATCTGCGAGCGCGACCCAAGGCAGCAGCGGGAGCAGGTTCGGCTTCTTCAGGCGGCGGCGCCATTTCTGCGCCGGCGTCGGCTGCGGCTGCATCAAGATCATCTACACCGGCGTCGGCGGCCTGTGCACCAGCAGCCATGTCAGCGCCTGCGGCCGCCATGTCAGCGCCGGCATCCATGCCGGGTACGGACATTTGTTGACCGGTAACAACACCTAGAGCTTGATCCAATTGTTGTTTTGCACCTTGAATGTTTTGTAACAGACCAGTAAGCGCTGCTGTGGCATCAGTATTGAATTGTGCAGCTTGGTCGACTCCTACTTGATTTTTAATGGAATCAACCAAGGCTGGAAGTTCTTTGAACTGCAACTCCGATACATCTTCCAACATAGCTTGCATTTTGTCCACCATGTCTTGAGCGGCCAACACTACCTGTGCCTGTTGTACTTCTGATTCTTTGAGAGTGCGATAGGCTCTGCGCAAACGACTTTCTTGTTGCATCATAGCGGCACCTGCCACTAGCTTTTGTTCATCTGGAGTAAGCGTTTGACCATCAGCGGATTTTTTCAATGCAGCAGCTAATTTAGTTTTGTCAATGGCACCTTGCACAGCAGGGTTTTGAGCCTGTTGCGCACCTGGAGCAGCCGGAGTTCCTGGAGCAGCAGGAGCGGGCATGGTTTCTTTGAGGCGAGCTGCCAACCCCTGTTCCATCATGACTAATTTTAGATAAGCAGGATTTTGTTCACTGCGATGAAAACTAGCGTGACGGCGAGTTTCGTATATCACACGTTGAACCTTTTTCATCATGACCTGGCACTGCTGAGCAGTCAATTGATCAAACGGCATACGAGTGCCGAAATGACTTTCGAAAACCCTGGCTACATTAGCGGTAGGTTTGTTTTTAGAAAACTCTTGCAGTTTCATTTTGAAATCCTTTATTTTGCAAGTATTTAGCCTGATTTATGCATTTTTCCAACTGTTCAATCACTGCTTTCAACTGTGCACGACGTTGTGATAGTTTATTGTTGACTAAATCAATAAATTCTGAATTGCAACTACGGGCTATCCTGACTCTATACATTGATATATCATTGGTGTAATGTTGTTTCTGTTGATCCAACTCTATGATTTTAGAACCAAGAGCGTATTGTCTAAATTTGTCGGCCACACAATAACTCAATGCTGCTCGTCGATCTTGAAATATTGCTATGATCTCATGGGCTCTATTCCATACTTTTACACCTTGTACAGTGTGTTCTAAAACATACGCACCAAACACCAAATGTTGATCTTGATCAGTTTCTACAATTATGTTGTGCGCATGGCGACGATATTCTCTTATCGCAAAGGTTTCTAGTTTCTGATTGGTATTCATCTCGACAGATAATGAGTAAACAACCAACCGCAAGCGCCAGCTAACACTGCGATGATTCCCATACCCCACTGAATCAGTCGATCATTGTTTTTTTCTGCCATTCCATGAACTGATTGGGAAAGTTCTTCAACCATGTTTTTGGTAGAAGCTACTGCTTTTTCTACATTGGTAAGTTTGATTTCTAAAAGTTTGTAACGCTCTGCGCACAGTTCTACATGCGCCTCTAGGCTTTTCTTTTCGATATCGGTAGGGTCACTCATAGTGGTATATTTATGTTTTCAAACCAAATGTTTTGATTGGGCTCTTGGGCATTGAGATAAGTGAGCTGTGTTTTGATTTCGCCCAGACCCACAATCATGGGTGTGCCTTGGCATTCCTGCAGCAATGCCGAGCAATCGTCAGCGGAGCCGTTGGCACTGTACACCGCTGCAGTTTCCACAGAAAATTCAAACTGCCATATGCCATCTTGGTCGATGGGATCAGCAAGTATTGTGGGCTGTGCTCGCAGGCTGATCATCTGCATTACAGTTTCAAAATTTCGCTGCTGATTGCGACTGTGAGTCCAGTCTAACAAGGTGTGTATGGTCTGTCCGGCTTGATCCACAAACGGTACCTGTGCCAGTCTAAAATGTCCAGTAATACCAGTGCGTGTGCAATCAAACAGTGTGCGGCAGACAATTTTCATAGCCGATTATTTACGGCCAAAAAAATAACCCCGGAGTTTTTATGTCCGGGGTTGGGATGCAACAAAACTCTATCAGGTCGTTAGCTTGAAACCTACATTGGTTGCACTGTTTAACTGAAAACCGGTGTAGGTGATGTTGGCAGCTGCCAGAAATGTGGCTGCGCTGGCAAATGCACCCACTGGGTACACAGCCACTGACAGCGCGGTGCCGTCAACTTGGTAAATTGCCACTGTGGCAGTTTGCTGGATGGCCTGCATGACATTGGCCACGTACTCTTGCACGCCACCTTCACCGTTGATGCTGGTGTTGGCCACTGCGCGGAAAAACTCAAGTTTGGGACCTTGAGGTTGTACAGGAGCGCCAGCTAACGAGGTGCTGGCTGCAACTGGACCGTTTTGGGTATCCAGTGCAAATACTGGTTGGCTGTCGCCGTTTACTGGAGCAAAAAATGCCATTTGAAATCTCCTAAAATTATGGTCTCGGTGGACCTGCTTTTATTTAGCCGTTTGACAGAAAAACGGTTGTTAGGGATTATTTCTCATACGATTTCTAGCAGTAAAGTCAAATCGATTTACTGCCTTGGCATAACCAAAAGGTGTGGCCATGACCCAGCCTTCGTTGCCAGGGACCTGTTTATCCAACTGTGTTTGTACATTGGTTTTGAGTTCGTGCAATAGTAAAAACAAACTGAAAGCTGCAGCCAACGCACCGGTGTTGGATGCCGGCGATCTTAGATATTCACCTATATTGGCAAATTTTCTTGGACTGACCTTGGACTGCAGCCAAGTGCCAAAATCTTGCAACAAGTTGTCATAACTGCCAGTGCCAATGCGATAATTTATGTAATCCACGCAAAGTTTGGCAAAATCAGTGATCTGTTGATTGCGTAATTCTGCAGGGTTGAATAAAGTTGCAATGGCTCTACCATCTGCGCTGCGGGCTATGGTTTTGATACGTTTTATCAGCTCGCGGTCGGGTTCAACTGTTTTGGCCGTTAGTGGTTCCATTAGCAACAGCCCAGGCACTGATTGAAATGACACTCCTCTCAAGGGCTGACTGGGGTCGCCTTGATCTGCATACATGGTGTGCATGGCAATACCAACATCACTGGCACCTATACGTTGACCCAAACTGCTTTTGGCTGGTATACGATATTCCACTGTGTTAGGTTGAAATACATAATTGCCCGCTATCAGCTGTGGAGTCGCCGTATACAACAAATCTCCTTTGACATAACCTCTGAAGTTCACAGGCACAGCAGCCTCCAGCAAAGGCCATAAACGACGATACACATCTATTAGTTCGGATCTTTCACCAGAACGCTGTTGTTGTATTTGTGCCATCATAGCCGGGCTGGTTGCTAGACCGTCGTAGCCTCTAGCCTCAAACCCCGAAACATCTGTGAGCACAAACTCTCCATTGGTCGGTTTGCGCCCAAATACCAATGCGGGTTTGCCGTCCCATTTCACTGTGGTAGACGAAGGATTTTCGGCCACATGATCTATAATATCTAACGCTTGATCAACTCCAGCAAGTCCAAATCTAAACACTAAATCTTCCAGATGCTCAATACCTTTGGCACGACCTCCCACCCCTGCTGGTGCTGCTTCTGTTACAGAGGTTTCAATCAAGGGAGTATAGCCTTGATTGACAATTCTGTCTCGCAGTCGAGCCAAGAAATTTACGTCGTTGTTTTCTTTGACAACGTCAGGCTCTTGAAGGCCTTCGCGCTGTAGATATTCCCGGAAATCAGCCAATTTGGTGTCTCGGTTAGGGTCTTTGGCCAATGCTCGATAAATGGTCTCAACATTTTTCAAACTGTTTCTGTCATGCCCGGGTCCCAGCAATACTTCAGCCACATGATCTGGATCTAGACCGCCGTCTAACAACTGATTGGTAGTGCGACTAAACATGCCATTCAACCCAACCTTGAGGCCCTGACTTTTTGCGATACTGGACATCAGCACGTTTCTGTTGACGCCTTTGTATGCTGACCCTTCGCTGCCGCCATAGTAAAATGTTCCCCAGTCAATATTGGGCAAAAACATAAAGTCAGTTTGCACAAACCCATTGCGCGGATCACCTTTGATAGGAGTTTTGAAATGTACTTCACCTTTTATAACCACAAAATCTCTAGGATCGCCGCCATTGCGTTGAACCCAGGCATTGAGCGATGCTGCAATTTCATTCTTGGTATATTCAGCTGTGTCAACCGCTATGTCTAAGTCGCCAGATGTGGGCTTTCTTCCAGTTGATCCCAGCCAACGGTGTGGCGGAATCTCCATGCCTAAAATTTGGCCCACAAAATCAATAGTAGCAGGCACATCAGCTTGATTGATACGCTGTGTTAGAGGATTCCCATCTGAATCCTTGAATACATTGCCACCTTCCAGCAGTTTTCTAATCACAGTCTAAATCCCAAAGCTGTGGCCCAATCTTCAACATCGTCATTGCCGGATGTTATGTCTGGCAGACTGTTTAAGGCAGCTCGAATATTCTTCAATGCCGCAGGAGTAATACCAAGTTGATTTATTGCGGGCACTGTAGTCGGTGGTGGTGTAATACGAGTTACCATGGGCTTGAATCCAAACGCAGCTAGATAATTGTCAGTGCGAGGGTCACCTGCGCGCACTGATGGCAGAGTTCTCAATGTGCTTCTCATTGCGCTTAAAGCGGCCGGAGTCACGCCCATTCGTATCAGAGCGTTGAGAGCCATGTTGGCTGCTCCGCTGGGACTAAACTGTGTCAATGCCATGGCATCATAGGCAGCTTGAGCAAGATCCTGCCAGGCAGTTTTACTCACAGCGTCATAATTCGCTGCTGATAATGTCATTAGTGTAGTTACTGCTGCATCAATAGTCTTTACAATATTTTGCGCTTGTAGTTGAATCGCCGGATCAAGATCCACATAGCTGGGAAGACGTTTGTAATCTCGACCAGTTTTGTTTTGAAGTAGAGTGGTGTTGATAGCATTGAGCAAGGATCGTTTGACTTCATCTTGTTGTGCTGCAGGAATGGCTGCAATGCTGTTTACTCCGGCAACCTGCATGGCTTGCGCCAGTCCTTGCAACCATAATTTGTGCTGCTCAATGGCCTGTTTTTCAATCACAGGTTTGGCCGCTGCTGCAGCCTTGGTTTGTTGAGCACCGTAAGGGTTGGTATTGATGTCGCCCGAAACACCAGTTTGCTGTTTGACATACTCACCAGCTTTGACATTGGCTATTTGCCCCAGTGCCTTGCCAACGCTGCCAATGGCCTGCCCTACTCCTCCTAGCGTTATTTCATCAATTTTTTGTCTACGTCGAGCAGTGATTTCAAAAATCTGCATTGGTTCTCCTCACTGATCTGGCAAATTTGCCAGTATCTCGTGTGCGTATGGCATTGAGCAATTTGCGCTGTAGGTTTTCTGCTTGTTCAGGGCTAAATTCAGACTCGATTTGTTCTAGCAATCTTATGGCACTGGTAATGATGTTGTGAGCACGATTTTCGATCAGCACTTTGGGATCGTGTTCTACGTACAAACTGTCTAATTCTTCTAATATGCTGCGAGTGCGCTTTTGCATAGCTCATGGGCCTTTAGATTATTTAGTGCTAGATTGGGCGAAATAAATATCTAATCTAGGATCAAACATGACCAGTCAAATCAACCCCAACAACATCAACGGCGACTATCCTGTGCCCGGAGTGCCCAATAACTCACAGGGCATGCGTGACAACTTTGCCAACACTGCAACTAACTTTGAATATGCAGCGGACGAAATTACCGAACTGCAGACCAACGGTGTGTTCAAAGCTGCGCTGACCGGTACAACGTTGGACAATGACATGAATGACAATCTCATTTATGCTGTACAACTCAGTGATGTGAGTTGGAAACTGGTTACACTAACAGCAACGTCAGGGTCAATCTCACTGGACTATTCTGCTGCCAACTGGTACACCATGCCTAGCCAAACTGGCAATGCCTCACTGGCATTTAGCAATTGGCCCATTGCAGGCACTGCAGGTGCACTGAGATTTAGAATTGTGGTCAGCAATGTCAACTATACACTAACATTGCCTGTTGCTGTGTCGCTGGGATTGAATGGCCTGCAAGGTGTTAGTTCAAATGTAATAACTTTTACTGCAACTGGTACCTATGATTTTGAATTTTCGACCATTGACGGCGGTACCACGATAACAGTCACTGATCTATCTAGACCCAAGCTAGGCAGTGCGCAAGCTGCCATTGGCTACAGCACCGGTGCAGGCAGCACTGTTACACAGGCCACTTCACGCACCACAGGTGTGACCATAAATGCTTATTCAGGTGCTATTACCTTAGTATCAGCTGCTGGTACTACGTCATGGCAGAGTTTCACAGTGACCAATTCTCTCGTGGCTGCTACAGACACTGTGATTGTAAATCAAAAGTCTGGCACAGATTTGTATCAAATCCATGTCACTGCTGTAGGAGCCGGCAGTTTTAGAATCACGTTTGCTACCACAGCCGGCACAACCACAGAACAGCCTGTATTCAACTTTGCAGTGATCAAAGCAGTAGCAGCATAATTTTGCCCAGAGGTTGCCCGACCGTAAATATCGGGTAAGGCAACTCAAAGGCAACCAATGACAGACTTAGAACAGATAGAAGCACTACTGAAACAATTTCGCAGACCTTGTCCCAATCAACCAGAATACCAAAATAGACTTGTAGAAGAATTTGAAGTAATAGTAGCGCAACGCTTCACCGAATACTTTCTCAAAATCCGGCGTGTGCTGGATCTCAACTCAGACATTCCTCACATGACTCGCGGCTCAGCAGGATCAAGCCTGGTGTGCTATCTCATGGGCATCACTGATGTGGACCCTATAGAATGGAACATACCATTTGCTCGCTTCCTAAATCCGCTGCGCGACGACTTGCCCGATGTAGACATAGATGTACCGCATCACCAACAGGCCCTGGCCATGCAGCGAATCTTTGACGCTTGGCCCGGCCGGACTGCCAGAATATCCAACTATGTGTTGTACAAAGAAAAATCTGCAC
>Ga0194115_10004463_pt1 | contig 15039 bp, 12 predicted proteins | sample TA2MahsurfametaG_3_FD_148656 | JGI IMG/M metagenome (GOLD analysis project Ga0194115, IMG submission 148656) | Freshwater microbial communities from Lake Tanganyika, Tanzania - TA2015002 Mahale S4 surface | ecosystem: Environmental > Aquatic > Freshwater > Lake | place: Tanzania: Lake...
GGGTCTTTCCCCCCCCCCCCCTCAGCTGTGTTCTCATCCACCTTGGTCGGTACTAGTCCATCGTCCTTGTACACGAATTCTGTATTCCGGGAATAATGTCCGTGTTGGAAGATAAAGTCATCCGCTTCAGGAGGACCACGTGAACCCTGTTTGTAGGTAATGGGACGGATATTCTGTTGTTCAATCTGATGCAAGAGTGGTGTAAAGATCTCCCAAGCACGACGGAGTTCATCGTCACGAACAAAGGCAGCCTGTTTGCCCTGAAGGACATCTAAAATAAGTCGAGTGTAGGCTTCCGGATTCGCACCAACCTCAGCCCGGGCGAAGTATCGAGTATCGTAGTTGAGATCAAGTTCGGACTGAACCGGAACTGCGGCAAATCCTGGACTCTTGACATTGGTTTTCAAGTAGACAGCCTCATTAGGCTGCATGCGCATAACTGGACGTTTAACCATGTGAGAAACAATTGTTACAAAAGGACGAAACGCTGGTATCTTCAAGTTCATTCGTCACGTACCGAGTTCATTTCGGGGACATTCATGCTCGGTAAAGAGGTAACCTGCGGCAGGAGCATCCTTGAATTGGATTCTCATTTCAGCCTTTCGTTCATTCAACGCCTTTCCTGCCTTGAGGATGATCGGAACTCCATGCCATCGAGGATTGTTAATCTTCAATCGGATTACAGCAAAGGTCGGGGTATTGGTATCTTTGTTCTCAATGGTCGGATCATCGGCATAACCTTCATATTGCCCCAAAACGACATCCTCTAATTCAATCGGTGGAATCGAGTTGAGAACTGCTACCTTGGCATCACGGATAGCCTTCCCCGCTCCTGGACCTTCGACCGTTACAGGAGCCTCCATCGTCAATAAGGTCAAGACTTGGAGTAAATGATTTTGCAAGATATCTCGAATGATTCCATATTTGTCGAAATAGCCACCTCGACCATCCGTTCCAAATGGTTCCTTGAACGTACAGATAACGGTCTCAATGTTGTCTCGACTCCAGATACGTTCCAACCAGGTATTCGAAAATCGTAACACGGTCAAATTCTGTACCATTTCCTTCCCAAGATAATGATCGATTCGATAAATGTGTTGTTCTGTAAAGTGTTCTGCCAAGGTCTTGTTAAGGTCCTCGAAGGATTCCAAGTCTCGTCCAAAGGGCTTTTCAACAATCAATCGAGTCCAACCCTTGTCTTCAGATTGCATGCAAGTCTCCTTGATCGCCAACCCAGTTTCCGCAAAGACATTGGGAGGGATCGCAAAGTAGAACAAACGATTGTATCCCTTCAGGCCAACGGTAGCATTTTCCTTGATTTCGATAGCTTCCTTCATCGAAGTGAAGGCCTTGATATCGCCATAGGAATCACCGCCCTGGTATCGGCAAAGGCTTAAGAACTTGTCCACCACTTCTTCAGGATGATGTTCTGAGGTCAGGTAGGGTTTGATACGTTTTCGCAAATCTTCGTCGGCAAGATGCGATCGAGCATATCCCCAAATGACGGTATTGTCAGGCAAAAGTCCATTAGCGTACAAATTCAATAGGGATGGAAAAGTCTTCTTCTTCGCCAAATCCCCCGAGGCACCCACGACGACGATAGCGAGCATACTATCGGTCAACCATTGCATCTGATCGGGAGTGGCTCCCTCGAGAGCCGCCGAACTGGCCTTGGATAGAAGTTTCTTATTCGTAGACATGATGAAAAATACTTGCTTGAATGCAAATTATGAGAAGAAGACGATTTCGTCAATGTGTATCCTTCCTGCACAGGAAGCATCTTGGAAGGTGGGCTTGAACCGGATGACAGTGAGAAAGGCTGATCCCCAAGCGTTCGATGATGTTCGCGAACATCATCGGGTCCCGATGGCGATCTACTGACGCGCGGAAACGGCTCGCGTGAATATCCCTTATGCTCAGGTCACACCATAGAGAATAAATTCAAAGATAATTTGCATTCACCCAGTACAAAGGGGGGAGGAATCTCCCGGTGGCTCAGACGTCATCATATGTCGCATACATAGATAAGAGTATGCGCCGCTTGCCCTGGACCCTGGACCCTCTAGATCCAGAGATCCATCACAGGTCCCCTGGCAAAGTGGCAGCAGAGGAAGATGACCAGGATACCACAAGTATACTCCATCCTTTCACAAATGATTAGCCCGCTGGAAGATTGTAGCAGCTCTCGAGGTTTGACTCTGAACGAACCTCTGCGGTGACGGGGACATGGGTATGCGACTGGCCGCCAGGGATTGAGAAGAAAACGCACATTACAGAAGTGCAAGATCATGGTATCGAACCAAAAACAAAGGTTGATCAGTGCCTAATAATTCCCATCCAACACAGCTGTAGACCAGAAAAAGCGACGACTGCTAACTCGAGTTTCACAAATCGATCTTCATCGATACTCATCATGATGGGTTTTGCACCGAATACACCCAGGACACTAACCGCTCCAAGTAACGACACAAGGGGGAACATCGACCAAGCCAACGTCTCAGCAAGGAATCCCATGGGAATTTTACCAGCATTCAATACACAAAAGAAGAAGGCTCTCGTCGCTACGTAGGCCGACGGTGACAATTTCACCACATTCAATAGGTAGATATTCATGATAGGACCCATGGCATTCGTTAGCATAGTCGCAGCTCCACCAATCAATCCAACAAGACATGTCCATGTCCAATTTGTTTGTCGTATCAAACCAGAACGACGTTTCTTCCGTCTCACTTTGTGTGATGTTCGAAGTGGAACCTCCTCTTCCACTTTATCGTCTCCGACGCTTCGGTTTCGTGACGTCATTTTCCGATGCGTTAGTATGGGTTTGGTCTTAGAGTGGGTGACATGATTGTTGGATCCACCATCCTCGACATCGTATTGATTCCCATTGATCTGTGCAGTACCGTCGTCATTATCTTGAGTTGTCGACTTTGATGTCTCTAATCGCCGTACAATCGCATCTTTTCCCAGTTGGACACTCAAAATTGCCAACAATAATAAGCCCACCAACAATCTGGCACTTGAATCCGACAAGTGACCGTTAAGCCACTGTCCGATACCAATCCCCACAAAGGAAATGGGTAATAAGATAATGCAGACACGAACCTCGACATGAGATGCATGGAGACAGGCAGCTGCGATATCTATCATCGTCAAAATGGGGACCTGAAGTGCAACGGCGAGTCCTAATCCTCCTGAAATATGTTGAGGAGATGTCGCCACCGTAACGGCGGTAGCGATGGTTGCCAATCCAGGAACTCCTCCCTTCCCAAGTCCAAGGAATAAGGCTATCCCAATTAACAAGAATAACTGTTCATTCCAGGCATAGTCCAAATACTCTTGCATCGGAGTTCTCTCGCTCCCTTGCAACATTGGAGATGTGTGTCTCTCTCTCGAACTCTCTCTCTGCGTACCCCACCGAAAGGATAATGCGAGAAGTCACTTCATAACCAAGTTCAGCTATGATACCGGCAAGGCGGTTTGGTAGTTCAATGGAGAAGAAGGCTTGAAGCATGCAAAATTAGCGGTCGAAGAGGTCAAACGCAACGGAGTTTACAGTTAGAGGTGTTACGGTTAGACTTCCCTGTCAACTGCGAACTATGAATTACAGGCACGGCGATTGCTAGCAATAAGAAGCGTCACCTGTCTACCATCATTCCATCATTCATTCAATACGGAAGATTTCTACTAATTCTGTTATTGGTAATGGACAATCAAGTGGGTTGGGAATGTGCGAAATAATATGACAGAAACCGAACTAACTGTAAATAGTTCGGTCGCGCAGGTTTTTCCCCCAGCCCCCCGGGGGTTTCTTTTACGTCATCTCTGCGTGATCCGCCATCAAATCCCCTTGTATGTCAGTAAAGGCGACACGGTGTTCCTGTTTCGCCCGGTATAGGAAGACACAGGAATAACACAAGCACCAAGTTGAGAAAATCAACAATAGATAGGTAAAGACATTCGCAAAGAATTGTCTTCGGTAGCGGAAATCAAAGTTTAAGAATCCTGACAGAGGTTTCGCAGCGAGTGAATTTTGGGCTCGGGCGAGGGACATATCTCGGAACGTAGCAGTCTGCATGACAGTCTTGGCCGAAAATTTCATGCACTGGTGTAGTAGGGTCAGGAAAACAAATTTGTTTTGAGGAACGTGTATGTGGACGCCGGGCCCGCTTGATGCTCAACTAAGCTCTTTCACACTCACCTGATTGACACTTGTATAGCCAGCGTCATCGTAGCATTCAAATCGGTTTCCCTTCGGGGCTGATTCTCCACCAAGTTGACGGTCCGATTCTCCCTCAAGTTGGCGACCATAATACTGACTCGTAAAGTAGCTACCATCCGTATTTCGTAAACTGTAGGCAATACATGGGTGGCAAACAGTCCAAACATCGAAGGCAGCGTTCCATCGATCCATCGATTGTTTCAAGGTGTCACTACTGAAATCATAGTTGGCGTTGTTGTTGTTATCGTGTGAGTGGCCATTGTTATTGTTGAAGAAGAAATTTCCAAGAATTTCTTCCACCACACTGGTATCATCCGAGTATTCCGAAAGGCACGCGTCATCCTTGTACAGCGCCACGGAGATTCGGCCGCCCCGTTTCGGTTTGATGTCATAGTAAAGCTGGTTCCCATCTTTCTCCACACCAGATGCCGTACATCCCTGGGGCCAGGCTTTGCGTGCATTCTTCATGAAGGCATATTGCTTGTCTGTCCAGACACACATCCCTTCATGTTTGAACAACTGTTCCATCCAGTCATCGTAGGACTTGTGCTTGAAGAAGCCTAAAAGGGACCAACTGGTGTCTGACTCGTGGCAATTCATCTTGGCACATCGGTTACCATTAGCATAGGCACAGGCGGTTTTGTCCCAAGAATTCTTCGTGGTGTTGTAGTATTGATATTCCGCAATGCCATCACCCTGGTAGTCCATGTCAACGTACTATGTGTGGAGGAACGACGGAGAGAAGTTTTATGGAGTTAGGCCATTGTATTTTCTAGAGGGCTTCACATACTCCGCTCGCCTCCCGCAGAAACTTACTGCCGCCCAGATAATGTATCGCGCGCATCCAGTTGACGATGACCCATCGTTACTGTGCTTCCTATTATTGTTGTTGTTATTCCCGTATTTTGCATATGATACCTGGTTACAATCGATCATGAACCCAAGCATGCGCCAGGCTTGTTGGTATTCATCGTAGTTCCCCATACCTTCTACGAACGGCTGGACACTGTAAGGATTGTAGGTCTCCCATGTTCCTGAACCGGTCTCTTCCAAATAACGCTTAAGGGTGTCATCGGTCGGCAAAAAGGCAGTTTCCGCTTCACCTTCCATTGGTACCCATTCTGCACTCTCCGGATTGGCTATTCCGGGCAAATCACGCATCCTCAAAAATGGCATCTGCTGTTCTGCCATTGTCACCGATGCTGACACCAAAAATGAAACTAGAGCAATAGATCGCCACATGATGCTGTGGGTGATTTTGTACTTGAGCTTGTTTGTGCAGTTGTTGTTGAATCGATTGGACTTCTATGTGTTTTCTCTCCTTGGATGGAGTTTTTTGTTAGTTTGTTGTCAACGCTCGGAGGCTAGAGGGTCCTCATGGGACTGCAGCGTCCAACGGAAGATTGGGCGATACATGCATCATGAAAAATTGAATATTCCTATATGATTTGATACAGATTTACTGGACGGTTTCCCGCCATACTGCGAACAAGTAACTCATGTTTATATGTGCCCCTCCCATCGGCTGGCTTCAAGAAAATGCTGGCTACTTCCTTGGACCATCCCAGCAACTTGATTGTTTGAACATCCATATTCCTTCTTATTAGGGCACCTCTATCAAGATGAAAAGCCTGTTTCTGGTTCTATACGCTAATGTACTCAAGTTGGTAGTCGCCAATAGTGCGGCAAAGCAGCTAGAATCGTTCTGGGTGGACTCTCAAACGATTGTGAAAAATCTCGATGACTATGCGGCATTGTGGATTAAGCCACATGGATGCGTGTAAGTAGCTGCATGGGGAACGTACGGATGGTGTTGTGCATCTAGGGCCACGACAACCTTACCGATTGTCAATTTTATAGTTGGTCGGAGTGTACTGTAGATGACACAGATGATGGTTATACTGGAGACAACCGTGACGGTGATGGGCAGTGGTATCAATACCGTACACAAGATTTCTGTGCCAACGCCGCATTCTCCCTATATGGTCTCAAGAAGGGAAGCTACGATATCGGATACTGTGGACGTCGTCATTTCATCAATTCATTTTTCACCTATGGTGGAGCCGATAATTTACTCAAGGCGGCTGGTATCCATCCCAAAGTCTACTATATGGGATATGACGGATACACAAATGACACCGCCTCGAATACTATGTGTGTAGCTGTAGACGCTCCTGTCTATGAAGTCGAAGGGGAAGAGGAAGAAGAACAAGACAACAAACACCGGCTTCTCAAGGATGACAAAAACAACAAGAACGATGGGAATGGATATATGAGTACAATGGGCTGTGACGCAGATGGCAATTACGCGATTGCAGGATTTAAGGGTTATACTTGTGATGGCAACTACTACTCTGACCATCTTGATTCCTTCAAAGCCTACAACCGTCAGCATTCTCGGATCGGCTGTCATAAGGTATGGGCCGACTCGACTTTCCACAAGGGAGATAGGTACACGATCGAGACACTCTTGAACAATTCCTGGAGTTGCGATATGGAGCTTTATCCCAATGGATGTCCCGATCCCTACGGAAAGAAGGAGCGTTGGTCGTACGCGATTCAGACACTTGGAAAGGGTGGAAATGCTCAGCTTGCATACCGAAACATGCTTATCAAATGGCCGTTGCGAGTCCTTGGCTTCTGCATGGCGGGTCTTGGTGCTATCATCTTTATGATAGCATATTGGATCATGAACCGCGAACGAATCCTTGCCAAGGGATGTAAGACTCGACGACAAAAGTTGGCTGGCTTCTTCTCCTGTCTGGTGGAAGACTTTTTGGAAATTTTGGTCGGTGCGAAGGAGGGGATTAAGAAGCGAATCCGAGCTCGACGAGAAAAGCTCCGACGACGTCGGGAGCGAAGACAAAAGAGAAAGGAGAGGGGAAAGTCACGAAGCAAACGTTCCAAGAAATCAAGTAAGACTGACCAGAAGGGCAATGATGCAGATGACAATGTCGTCGATGATCAAGTTAACGATCATTACGATCGATATGACTCAAGAATCGTTTAAAACGATTCTACCAATTCTCATTATGGTACATTACAATTCTCTTTGTCTAGATAAAATAAACTGGAAGATCGCGTTGTCGCTTGATTTCTGGATTCCATAGCTAAAGCTACAGTCTAAATGGGTAGAGCCGTTCGTTCAATTTTCTTCCTTCGCCTTAGGGGTTATCAATTTGGCTTCCATGGGCTCCTCGACAAGAACATTTCACTGTCACAACGATCACCCCTGTCCATCATGCCCATCGTATCGACATCATCACCGAGACAATATCATGATTCTATCACTATCGTAGGGAGCGCCCTAGGTGGTGCCGCGATTTATGCTCTCGGTCAGTACCTTCTTCGTCGGCGGTCCGACGGAAAACAGAGAGATCCTGAGGTGGATCCATCCGTTGCCCATGACACAGTATGGTCCAGTATCGGAGGAGCACTCAAGGCGTCTCAGATGTACGTCGGAGATCGATTGAATTTGTATAGTACACTTCGTGACGCTTGTATGGAACCGGGATCTTCCGTGACTGCCAAAGAACTTGCCGATATGACTGGATATCATCCACGTTGGCTTCAAGAGTGGTTGGCTCAGCAAGCCGCGATGGGGGTGCTGACACTACTATTACCACAAACTGCCAAGGACAAGAATAATGGTAGTGCTGTTGATGATGATGGCACGATAGAGGAGTTGCGATACAGGATCCCCCGGGCGACGGCAGAAGTCCTTGCGAATCCGGATTCTCCCGAATACGACATTTCGTTAATTTCGTGTGTCCCCTCGTTAGTCCATCGTGCGAAGACGATGCTTCCTGAGGCGTTTTTGACGGGTATGGGTCGGCCATATGATGAACCTGAAGTTGCTCAGGGGATTGATCGTCATCATAGGATTGAAATTCGAGACATCCTCTTGCCACAGATAGTCACCGAAGTCCAAGCCGGTGCCATACATGAACTGCTCCTATCTGGTTGTCGTGTCGCCGATCTGGGATGTGGTGGTGGGAATCTCGTTCTAGCCATGGCAAGACAATATCCAAATTCAAGAATTGATGGCTATGAAGTGTCATCGCAGGCCTTATCTATCGGTGCTACTGAACTTGCCAAATCGAAGCTACGGAATGCCTTTTTCATCGACGCCAACGAAGATCCCATGGGCAGTCATGTCGACGAATACGATCTCATTATGACCTATGATGTCTTACATGATGCTCCGAATCCTAGTGAACTGATCCGACAAGCACGGGCTGCGCTCAAACCGGGTGGAGTCTGGATTCTAGGAGATATCGCTAGCAAAGCGACCGTCCGAGAAAACATCACGAGTAACGTTGCCGCGGGGACACAATTTGCCTTTTCGACTTGCCTTTGTATGGCATGTAGTCTTTCTACCCAGGATGGTGCTGGTCTTGGAACGCTTGGCTTCACAGTCCCCGTCGCCGAAAAGATGCTTCGAGAGGGTGGATTCAATAGTGTACGAGTGATTATGGAAACAAAGAAGAACACGAGATGGTTCGAAGTCATGTGATACCGATAAAACTACCTAGCTGAGACCATCTGCATATGGGGTTACCTTTAGCACCATACCGTTGTCTTCGATCCTATGTACTCCAAGATATTAGGACGGACTGACACATAGCTAAATATGATACGGATTGCATATCGGCGACATTCGGTTGGTTCCCTTCCAATATCCAGTGACCGATACATACCTGAAAGAACCAAGCCATAGTCCATGCTACCAAGGCCCCAAGAAGACACGTTGGTGGCCCCCAGTGGTCCACAATCCAAATGCATATAGGGACTGTCCCGATGTGGAAGAGACACGAAGCTATACCGATAGTGAATTTCTTTTTCCTCACGATAAGTATAGATAAACCCCCGAGAGACAGTCCGATACACCATAACAATAGATTCGGGATCATCAATGCCAATAGTAAAAAGATGGATCCACATTCTATAGGGATCATGATCCAATGCAGGATACGATTCGACAAGATTTGATGTGCTTGCTGATAAATCCTCAAATCTTCAGCATGCTGACATCGCAAGGATTGTGTCCATGATTCTGCAGGTCCTCTTATCTGCATCTTTGATCTTCATTCATTCCGGAAGAGAAGGGTAGAATTTCATCTTTGGTGTGTTTCTGGTATCATTGATGCGATGGTGTGACTGGGAGCATCATAGCTCACGGTGCAAGTTATTACGAATCAAAGGGGTAGCGCCAGCGGGACTTCCCTTCAATGACATGACAGTGCGCGGAATCCCTGACAATCCCTGCGCGGGTATGAACGTACCTATCTACATAGAGTATTTCAAGTAGTAACTACTGTTCTACTCTTTTTTCTGATTCTGACGACTGTGAATTTTTCATAGTCTGTATGGACATACGCATGTCGATCGTAGAAGGCATATATATATTGATATATATTAAAGATTTCTGGCATCGCGGAGAAATCTTTCCAGTTCACCTTCAGGTTGACTGTGAGTTTGTCACGAAATGTCCCCCCACTGTCAATATATAACTTATATGTGCCTCTCAATGCCAGCTCCGGCACTGAAAAAACCTCAAGGGCCCATCCTTCGCAAGGGTAGAACGACGTTGTTCTCTTCCTTCACAACAAGCCCACAACCCACTCATTCGCCCGGGGGGTAAACACCTTCAACCCACCCAATTCCCTTGCATGCAGTATAGAATACATATAGAAGAATGTACGATGTCATGGATGACGATAGTGATGATGAGGACGTCGAAAAGGCTCGTCTAGCTTTTGAGTTAAAGAAAGCAGCTCTGATCGCTCGAAAGAAAGAGGAAGAGGCTAAGCAGCGTGCCGAAGTCAAGGCTAGGGCCGAACAGCGAGCCAGGGAGTTAGAATTGCAAGTGGAACAGAGAACAAAAGAGAGGCAACTGGTATTGGAAAAGGAGCAAGAGGAAGAACTGAAACGAGCAAGAGAGGAAGAGGCAAAAAGGCAACGTTATGAAGAAGAAAAAGAACTGATGAAGAAACAGTTGGAAGAAGAACAGGCGGCCAAGATGAGGGAAGCGAAGGAGGCAGAAGCCGCTGAACAGGCTGCAATGGTAGCTGCGCTACAGGAAAGAATGAGAGAAAAGGCAGAAGAGGAACGACTCATTCAAGAAGCGAAGGAGCGTGCCGAGCAACGGGGTCTCGAGTTTGAGGCCAAGGCACAGGAAGTGATGGCGGAACGACAAGCCCAACTCGAAGCAGACTATCTGAAGAAGGAGGAGGAAAGGCAAAAGGAAGAGGATCTCAAAAGACAAAAGCTTCAGAAGGCACTATGGGAAAAGGAAAGAATGCAGCAAAACCTGGAAGAGCAGAGAAGGCGTCGAGAGGAGAAAGAGGCAGAAATGATGAAGGAGGCCCTTCAAGAGAAGTTGAATGACATTGCCGCCAAGGAAAAGGAAATCGAAGAAGCCAAAAATCGAGCAGCCATCAAGCAAGGTACGTTACTCAATGGCGGATGGGGGTGTTTACAGCTGCGATGGTGGTCCTGGTCAAACCTCATATTGCCTGAAAAAAATGTCTCTAGCCGCAATCGAACTCGAGGCGGCACGGAAGGAAGCCGAACGAACTGCCGCACTCATGAAGCAAGTAGAGAAAGAGGAAGCTCAGCGACAGAAGATGCGATTGAAGGAGGCCTTTAGAGCGGCTGAGAAGCAAAAGAAGCAGCAGCTCCAACTAGAAGCACAACAGCGACGGGTGGAAGAGGCTCGACTTGCAGATGAGGCGGCTGAAAAGGCCGTGTTTACAGCTCTTCTGAAAGAGCATGCCCGTGAAGCTGAGCGACAGGCGGAAATAGAACGAATGAAAGAGGCTATGGCGGCTAAGGGAAAAGAATTGATGGAGGAAGCGGAGAAAATTCAGAAAGTTAGGGAGGCTGAAATAAAGGCCGAGCAACAACTCCGATTGGAAAAGATGGAGAAAAAGGCGCATGAGGATGTTGAGGCACGACTAAGACAGCAGAAGGAGCAGGAGGCACATCTACAGTCGATTGTTGAGGAAAGAAAGCATCTGGAAGAAAAAACCAATGAAGAGGCCCGGTTAGCCGAACTCGCACGACTACAGGCTGAACTAACCGAACAGGAAACCGCTCAAGCTCGTGTGAGTCTCTGGAAACACAAGACTCTTGAACTGGTAGAGAAACGTCAAGATGAATTCAACAGACTTCAGGAAAAGCAAATGGCACTTGCACGAAAGGCAGCAGAGAAGGAAAGAGCAAGAAGTGAAGCGAGGTTGCTGGCTGCTGAGGATCATGCAAGACAATTAGCTGAACATCTCGAGAGACAAGAACGCATCCGAACTGATCTTGCGAAAGGAATGCAGAACGCCAGTGTGAAACTCGCCGTCGATACAGACAAGTACAAGATCAGTAGAGATGAGGATGACGACGATGACGACATGCTAGGAGACCATATCACACTCGAACTTGCCAAAGCAGCGGCGAAGAAGACAGCAAAGGAGCTCCAGAGAGCAGCAAAGGCAGCGACGATACCCGTATTGATGCAGGATGAAGACGCCGATTTTGATATCGGCAATGATTCAGTCCGATTCGATGCCGATGATAACATTCGTCAGCAAATTGAGTTAGGAGTCCAACGAGCGAAGGAGGAGAATGCTAAAAAGAAATTTTCATTCGATGAACGAGGTCACAAAGATGCCGCTGACAGTCTTCGAGTGGGTCCGACGGTACAGTTGTCTGTGGATGAAATTCACTATGGGAACATGTCGTTCGCAGGAGACGTGGACATGCACCAGAGCATTTGTGATTATGATATGGTAGCTGACGACGCAAGGCTCGCTGAGATTCAGGATACCGCAGAACGAGCCAAGAAGGAATCCACCACAAGGAAGGTAATTCTGGACGACGACGATGATGATGATGACATCGGCGAAATGATGCGATCTCAAGTTGCAGCAGCTCAGTCGCGTGAGGCCTCAAGGGCGAAATGCGAGATTTTGAAGTCTTCGAATCATTCTTTCGACGGAGCGAACGAGTCAGCGGTGTTGGACGACGATTCACGTGTTGACGAAAGTACTGACGATCTTGATATGTCAGACCATGGCGCCAAGTTAGAAGCGATTCAATTCCCCGCCGAGCGTGCAAAGAAGGAATGTGCCATGAAGCAAATCATTTTAGAAGAAGACGTCGAAGTTGATGACATCGAGGAACTCTTACGAGCTCATGCTAGTACCATGGTGAAGCCTGTCACGCCAGCCGTTGAGGAGAAACAAATATCAAAACCGTCCACTTCCAAGGAATCGAAATCTGCCACCGAAGCGGTCGCGACGAAAGAGTTCAATCCACCCAAGCTATCAAGAAAAGTATCCTATAAAGGGAAAGAAAAGATAACCGCAGAGAAAAAAATGATGGCCCTCGCAGCGGAGAAGAAAGCAGAAAAGGATCTTCAGGGTGAAAAGGCGGTGACCTCGGAGAAGGAAACCAAATCATTAAGCCACAAGAAGTCTGACCATGAAAAGAAATCTGGCAAAGAAAAGAAAACCACTAAGGAGAAGAAAGTTGACACCGAAAGCAAAGCCGAGAAGGAAAACAAATCTAGCCAGGAAAAACCAAGTACTAAGGAAAAGAAAACTGAGAAGGGAAAGAAGACTGTCGAGGAAGACCCACCCACCAAAGAAAAGAAGACGAGTGAGGAAAAGCAAACCGACAAAGGAAAGAAGGCTGCCGAGGAAAGTGTAACTCCCAAGGAACAGAAGACTGGTGACGATAAGAAAAAAGGAAAGGAAAAGAAAAATGGAAAGGAAAAAACAGCCGACAAAGTGAAGGGTCAGGGATCGGATATTCAACTTGAAACAGAAAAGGAACTCGAAACAGAGACCAAGGCAAAGAAGACCCCGAAACTCGAAAGTCAAACAAAGCCCGAACAAGACAAGAAAGGTGACAAAGAAAAGAAAGTCACGAAGGAGAAGAAGAGTAAGGAGCAGACACATCCCGAACCGGAGTCAAAGCATGAAAAGAAGGAAAAGAAAGTCGAGAAGGGCTCACCGAAGGGTGTCGAAGACGTAAAGACTCTGAAGCGCTCTACATCAATGAGGGAAAAGAAAGTCGAGAAGGACTCACCGAACGGTGTCGAAGACGTGAAGACTCTCAAGCGGTCTAAATTAATGAGGGAAAAGAAAGTCGACAAGGAGGGCTCACCGAAGGGTGTGGAAGACCTGAAGACTCTCAAGCGCTCGTCGTCGATGAGTGATGGTGACAAGAAATCAAGGAAGAATCGGGAATCCGATAGTGGCGAGAAAAAAGTAAGGACGAAGAAGAAGTCGCAAGAGTGGTCGGAGCTTCTATCTCGCCACAAAGGCCTTGAATAGGCCCGTGGCAGTTGCTCGAAAAATGAAGTAATACCTCGCAAGTATGTTGAAAAGCCGGTTTCCCTATGTGTGTAATCTTTGCAGTTAAATATAGTTAGTGCATTCATTTCCAAAGGTTCAGTATCTGCGTCCATCCATTGAGCTCGACCAGTCTGGGAAGATGGCGAGTGGGGAAAAATGTAAACTCTCGATGCCCACCTAATCTACTCGCTCTCTTGCGCGCCCTTCTTCATAGCTTGACGAAAAATATTACCATCTCCACACAAGACATCCGCTCCTACTTTCACATGCCACATCGCCTCCTGTGCAGCATTTCCGATGGCCATCTCTAGTTGTTTGCGGAGGGGGTCCGTGCTTTCCTCCATTCGCTTTAGAATCGCGGAGACTCCGTCTTCACCTTCTTCTGGCGTAACTTCTTTTTTCTTGGTCATACTACCAAGGCCACAGGGTTTCCACGACAAAGTCTTCTCATCCCATTCTTCCCTGAGAACATCCAAGATAATTTTTCTCTTCTCAGGTGTGTCATAGGGGGGTAAGAAGTTTGGAGCGAAAAAGTGGGTGGGGTTTTCACGATCTACGAACAACCAGATACCGCTTTGGTTTGTCTCGGAAGATTCGATTGGTTTGCCTTCCAAACTTCGCGGCACGGTATTTAAAGGCAAAGGCCCCTCCATGCGCCAGCCTTGAATGGCCTCGTCGCATTTTGCAAAATACTTCTGTTCATGCTCCTTCGACCGGAACTCTGCCTTTCGTAAAATCGTGGAATGAAATGCTCCAGGACAAAAGCGACTTGGAAAAATAAAGGTTTTGAAAAGTTGGTTATGCAAAAATCGAAGTTGCCAATTGATTGGTAGTGGGCTTTCCATATCATCAAAGTCGAGGATTTCCGGTTCCATGTCGAAGCGGATTTCCAGTTCCGGGGGCTTGTCAGGGTTAGGGATGACTGCAGTAGGCAACGCTTCGATTTGAGGAATTAAGATCTCTCCTGATGTCATAACCTTGATAATGTCTTCTTCCGGTACACCACCCCATTCCTTGACGTAGGTTCCAATTCGCATAATTTCCACATGGGCAGAATCTTTAGCAGCTATTTTGTATGTTTTGGGTGGCCCGGGTTCACCACCTCCCACAAGCCATCCATCATCGTTGGTGGAAAAAATAAATTCATAATCACGATCCAAGACTTGGTTCAGATCGAAAGCTTCTTGATGCGTTTCAGATTCAGGATGTCCGACCTCCGACCTTCGTGCAAGTGATAGTCCAAGGAAGGCTAATCCATCGACCTTGGACTTTGAGGGATCCAACACTGGTGGCTACGACGCGAAATCTTTAGTTGAGAAAATTACCATTCATGGAGCGCGTTAACTGATGTGCAACGTAGACGTACCATGGTGCAAGAGAAATCGTTTCCATTGTGGCGTAAAACAAGTTAGAACAAATGACGACTGGCGATTCAACCCTTTCCCCCCCCCCAGTTTGCCG
>Ga0194115_10004467_pt1 | contig 15034 bp, 16 predicted proteins | sample TA2MahsurfametaG_3_FD_148656 | JGI IMG/M metagenome (GOLD analysis project Ga0194115, IMG submission 148656) | Freshwater microbial communities from Lake Tanganyika, Tanzania - TA2015002 Mahale S4 surface | ecosystem: Environmental > Aquatic > Freshwater > Lake | place: Tanzania: Lake...
TCCCCGCCGATCCGGGAGTGCGGCTGAGGTAGCTGGAATCAACGCTGCCGTTGAAACGCAGGGATCTACTCACCTGATAGGCGGTAGGTGCGGCGCTGCGAAGGAGCAGCGGGTTGGCGCTTCCGGGAATCATCAGTTGACGGTGTTGGTGAGCAGTTGAGCTGTGATCCGCGAGGCGGATTCAACGAAGTAAGCAATGACGTTGACGCTACTTAGCGTCGTGCTAACGCTTGGCGCACCACCTTGCCATTTCCACGCCGTTGAATACGCAACGGTTGCTGCAGTTGTCCCATTCTGGGTGATAACAACGCATCCACTTTGTCCTGCTGTGATGTTGCTGGGTGTGGCCAGTGTCACAGTACCTCCGGCTGGAAGAGAAAGGCTGAAATTATTGGCTGTTGCAAAATCTAGAGTTGTCGTGCCAGCACTTAAAGCACCGAGGGCACTAATGGTGCCGCGCTGTGCCGCCGTAAAGGTTTGTGCAGTTGCTAGTGCCGCATAGCTAGCCCAGCTCAGCACGCCGCTGCCGTCGGTGTTCAACGCTTGACCACTCGTGCCATCTGCACTAGGTAGCGTCCATGTGACATTAGTGGTGATCGTTGCCGGTGCTTGGAAGGCAACCCAGTGGCTGCTATCAGAATCAGCAAATCGCAGGTCACCTTGACCATTGATCATCACATCGCCAGTAAACGTTGGGCTAGCCAGTGGCGCGTAGGTGCTAGCTGCGGTTGAACTGGTCAGATAACCGCTGATGACTGCGTTGGCAGGAATTGTGACTGTGCCCGTAAAAGTCGGATTATTAATCGGCGCGTAGGTGCTAGCAGCCGTGGCACTCGTCAACAGTCCAAGGTTCGCACTGCCCAGCGTCCCGATTGACACCCAACCATTGTTGGCAGAATTACGTTGCTTCAGCTCACCCGCAGTCGTGTCAGACCACAACATGTAGGCGTAGGTGGTAGTCGGTGCCGTCGCGCTACTGTTCAACGTGACGGTTGCAGCCAGCGCGTTGTTCAGATCAGCGCGAAATGCAGCGCCGGTTTGGTTGTCAATGACGTAATCATGGATTGGCATCAGGTGATCTCCAAGCCGTAGCCGACTGCGTTGTAGTTGAATTGCCTTGACACGGCCGTGTTGCCGCTGTCCCTAAATACTATCTGAAAACCTGTGCGCGTCACGTTGGTGATGGCGTAGTAGTCACCACTCACCATGTCATAAGCCGAAATCCCGATGGACGGTACATCGTAAAAACTATCTTCAAACGTGATCGTGTTGGTGCCTGCCGTAGCAGTCAAAATATCAGATTGCTCCATCCGTTGTTGTAGCTCCATGTCAACGCCCAGTTCAGTGATCAGGATGTTTTGACTGTTCTCTTCACTGGTTGCGCTCGTTTTAAATTGAAAGCCACGACCGCGCACAATCGCGTTACTAAATTCTTGCCAATCTGTATACGTTGGTGAACCGGCAGGATCAGTATTTGTTGTCCTTACATACAGCAAAGCGGCTACAGCATCAAGGTTGTCCGCGTCAATCGTCGGCCATGTATCAATCAAATCAATTTTGTCGTCCCAGAAATCTCCGGGTTGGAATGGTTGACTAACAATGATGCGCCGCAAATTTACGTCAAAAACAGCACCCATGTCGTAAGTATTTTTGAATTGATATTCGCCCTCTGCCACGACACCACCCAAGCCATCAATCGAACCAAGCGCATCCCAATTTCCGTCTGTCGCCATATCATCAACCTTCAGCCCAGTGCTAAGGATTAAACCTCCTAGCGATGCGCTGTAAAACATCTCGGTTGTTGTGCCCGAGAATGGTGGCGTTAGATTGTGCTCAGCAAAAGTGCTCATGGGAAGGTCAACGGCAAACGAGGTTGCGGTTTAATCTGCGGCAACACCACTTGTGCTGCGTTCGCTGAACGCCTGCCGCCATCGTCCTCAAACTTAACTAAGTAAGTGCCAGGCAGTAATGGAACCTGTTTTTGTGTTTGATTGCCGGCTGCAGAAGGGACAATCGGGTTAGCGTTTTCCCAAACCACATTGCTGGTTGCCGGGTCATGTCTAATCAATACTTTGCCGCCAATTTTTACGTCAAGTTCCTTAGAAATCTTCCAGCTAAAGATCGCAGTAGCCTGATCAATCGCTACAAGGCGTACACCCGTTGGCATTGCAGGGGCTGCTGTTTTACCGATTGCCTGCAGCGTTACAACTGCAGCGTTTGATCGTTGGCCTAATGCACCAACTGCATAAACCTCAACATCATACTCAACAGGTTGTGTGTCAAAAATCTCGTAATCGGTACTATTAGTTGTTTGTTTATGCCAGTTACCATTTGACTCACGCCAACGCAAGATGTACTGACTGACACCAGCTACAGCACGCCAACTAACGGCGATCTTGACGCGAGCACGTCCGCTAGATTCATAGAACAATTCAGTTGCTTTTAAGTTAGACGGGTCGCTTGGGCGTACCTGCAGATTGGTGACATCCCTGAATTTCAACGGAATATCGCGTTCAATATATGCATACTTTGAACCGTTATACGCCAGCGCCGTTACTTGATAATTGACACCATCCTGTTCAGCAACAGACAACACGCGCCATGTGCTTGTCTGCAAATCTCCAGTCTTCCATACCCACATTCCACCAACTAACGGTGATGCGCTAAATGCTGTTGATACCGTCACAACCTTATTCGCAATAGACGTAATGTCTTGTTCTTCAATCGTTCCATTATTTAACATCACCATCAACCTTGGGTTGCCAGAGGTAGGCAGTGTGCTGTTTGTTGCATCATCAATCGTGACCTGTGTGAAGGCTTGATTGACTGCTTGAATACGCCCAGCACGGCGTTCACCGGAACGAATTGGGTCGGCTATTTCAATAATGTCGCCTGGACGGACAATCGTACCTTCAGCTAAATTAGTTGTGAAACTGACTGTCTCGCTTTCATACTGCCCTGAATACAGCAACCATTCACCAACACGTTGCGCCTGACTGGGACTGGTGCAACCAAAGGCATTAACTTCAGTTGGCTGATAACCGTAACGATTCAAAGCTGCGCGATCTTCAATAACCTGATAAGCGGGCTGTCGTGTCTCAAGGTTCTGATATTGAACGATGGCAACGGTTGGGCGTGTCTTTAGGCTGCTGCCGTTATATGCAAAACCCTCCTCACTGACGTTTGCCAAGCCAAACAATGCTGCCGTATCTTTTGGTGCATCCTGCGACAATGTAATTGATCCATTGCTCCAGTAAGCCATTCCACGGAATGTAGAACACAAATCATTGATCAGTTTGTATGCTTCATCTTGCGTTTGAATATTAACGTTACAAGAAAAACGCGGCTCATAAATTGCGTTACCTTGCGCATCTTTTTTGCCAGTATTAACAGGCTCGCCGCAGTATTTGCTAATTTCAAAAAACGCATATCTATCCAGTTGTGCTTCTTTAATATGATCGCCCAAACCATATCGGGTTGCAATTAACAGGTCATACAAAATCCATGCTGGATCACTACACCACTGAGCAGCGGCAAACGTGCCATTCCAAACGCCTGCATAACGTAACGACCCGTTATCTCTATTGACCGTAGCATTGCTTGGAACTTTTACCTTAATGCCACGAACCCGATAGCTCCGTCGTGGAATTGCACTGAACTGCTGTGAATCAACGCGCATCCCAACCAGTGCCGTATTTGGGTACGAGAAACGTTGATCAATTATCTCGGTGTAACTGCTCCATGTAAAAGCATTGACAACACGCGAAGACGTTGGGTCTTCCGTTCCACGTACAACACGAATGTTAATTGGGAACTTGCCAGTTTCACGCAGATTGATCACATAATCACGCTGATACAAATCAGCAGTGCGACCTTTAATTAAATCGGCTATAGGCGTGGTGTACCCTTCACCTGCATAAGCAATCTGGATTGCCAGAGAAACAAAGCTGCCATTAACATCACCATTATTCTCAACTTTCTGCAACAGTGGAATTGAGATTGTGATCCTTACTGATGTAACTGTTGGATCGGTAATTGTGCGTGTGATCGGAACAGCATGGGTGACCTGCACCTGCACTGCTGTTTCACGTGCTATCTTGTCAAACCCCTTGATTGGGCTCTGTCCTTGAATACCACGCCTAACATCAACGGTTACATTCTTAAAATTAAAATCTGAGTCTGAAGGATTTTTATCGTCTGCCGTTGAATTTAAGATCGGCGTATCATCAAGAAAAATATCCTTCAAGATTGCATTTTCATATTCATCAGAGCCAATCTTGTAATTACGCGCCGAAGGAAAACCCTCAATTTCGCCTTCACCGAGAAGGTCCAAAACACGGGCAAAACTTGTGCTTTCTAAATTATCCTTGGCCTCACGCGGCACACGCACAGCAGAGCTGTATTGCTGTCCGCCACCACCAAATGCACCACGGATTCGTGTCATGCTTCTACCTCAATTTGCTGAATGTCAATACCAGCAGAAACCACAATGGAGCCAACGATCACTTCACCGTAAATCACAGGCACTGGCAAACCTTGCCTACTAACATTCTGAACGCCACTGAAGCTATAGGACTTGCGCGGATCTTTCTCGCTGTCAGCACCTGATTGAATTTGTGGTGTGGGTGCCAAGAGCTGAGTAACACCGCTCAGCGCCAAGCTAAGACCAACTGCTGCTGCAACACCAACAGCCTGACCGCCAATCGAAAAACCAAGCGCACCTGCTAAAGGCGCTCCAGGTAACAACAATGCAGCAACTGCAATCAATGCTACGCCAGCAATAATGCGTCCAGTTGCACCAGCACCAGATACCACAGGCTTAAATGTAATTACCTCTTCACGACCAACCGGATAATGCAAATGTTCAGGCTCATCGCCTATGGGTAATGCACGCCTACCAACACGCACCTCGTAATACTGCTCTGCCATGTGGGCACGTAGCCCCGGAAAATTTGCCAGTAAAAAACGGATTGCTTCAGCCGGTGAAGCAACTACAGCCTTGAACTCGCGCTGTCCAAGGAATTTTGCAAGCTCACCGTAGACCCTAACGACGCGAAGCATGACGCAGAATCCTCCCGGTCTGCTTCTGATAATAGCCGCCGTACAGATCACGGCTGCTCAATCGACCACTGATGTGGTGCAACAGCATCCCATCGCCAATGTAAATGGCAACATGATCCAACCCAACCTGACCGAGCTGCATCAAAATTGCGTCCCCAATCTCAGGCTGATCACTGACCACAACTGTAAACCCAGCATCCGCCCAGCAATCTTCGAACATCGGTGAGTGTTGAAACTGCTCTGGCGTGTCCGGTCGATCCCAGTCTAATAATTCAAGCCCCCATGTCTGGCTATACCAATCCCGCGCTAAGGTCCAACAATCGCTGACGCCCCAGATCCACTGACGCCCAATCAGCGGTGCGCGATAACCAGTTGGCAGACATTCGCCCCATTCCTCAGTGGAAGGATTAACAATGAACCACGGCAAGGCGGTGCGCTCACATGACAGGCGATCAGCTTCACTTGGGACTGGCGGATGGTTTGGGTGGCTATGGATAATAGCGATGATCTCTCCTAAATCTTCCGCTGCCGCATAGTCGTCGGGATCAAGAAGGAAAACGTCCTGTTGGCGCGAACGATTGCGGCATGGCACATAACGCTTTCGACCTTTAACCACCACTAATAATCCGCAAGATTCCAACGGTGCCTCAGCCTTGGCATGGTCTAACGCAGCACGTTTATACGTTGGAATCATTGATACGCACCAATTCCAGGGAACGAGCCAAATGGAACTTTATTGGTAGTCTGCCCAAATCGATAAGTGCTTGGCGCCTTGAACGTATATGTCTCTTGTGCAGGTGTTACTGGCACAAAGTAAAATGACTGCTCCGTGCCATGTTGTAACAGTCCATAACCATTTAGACGAATAAACTTGTTGTTTGAGATCGCGGTAATTTTTGCAGAACGCGTTAGCGAATTGTCACTACTTTTTGTTAGTTGATAATTTGTAGCAACGGTGCCTGAAGTCCATTTTTTAATTTCAAAGCCACGCCAGTTATTGCCATCAGCATCCATAAATTTCTCCTTTTCAGCGCCTTTTTCGTAACCGTCTTTGCTAATGCTGACTATACGTTGCGCCCTAATGATATACGTTACTGTGCGCGTACCTTGCCCTCTGTTGTATGTAGCTTGATACGTCTTCTTGCCCTCAGAAGTTAATGAATCCCAATCGGTAACATAGTTAACATAATAGATCAAACGCCAGCCAACATATTTGTCGCCACTAACGTCGGTAAAATCCTCTACCTTATCACCAGCTTCGTACCCGTTATACAAAGTTGCGGTTGAAGAGCTGCCAACGGTCATAGGATTTTTTAACACTGAGCCTGTAGCCTCGCCATATTTTGTTGTCTTATTGCCATTAACCCATTGCACAACCTCGTAGCCATCCCACTTATTTCCAACAGCATCTTCAAATGTTTCACGGAACTTACCCTTTTCGTATCCATTCCTAGTATTGCCCTTACCAGTCGTGCCAAAGGTCACGTTTGCTCCTTCCCAGCGGCGCTTGACTGTTGCGCTAGCAGCTTGACCATTGGGCACAAACAAGCCCGAAATTGTTGGGCGCGTCCAAAATTGGTAGATCGCTATTTGTTTAGAAAATGACGTGCCGAATGATAACGTTTGTGGCGTCACACCAAGCTGGATCTCCTGACCGCCTACATATCCAATCTGCACATTATTGTTGCGACTAAATACACCCGTGGTGTCAGCATTGGCTCTGAAGTTGTCAGAAGCTACATTGCTAGCTTTAATTTGAACAACAATATTGCTGGTGCCTGCTGGTGTCGCAACAGTGTCTGTTGTAAAGGTTTCGGTCTCCGTTACACCAAGCGTAACCTCAGTGCCATCCCAACTTGCTTTATTGGTCTTATATGCATTAAATTTGCCGACAGGTTGGAATACACCAGTGTCAGAATTTTTTGTCCAAAACTCATCTGCCGCTACAACCTGTTGAATAGCTGCAGTATTTTTACTATCAGCATCTTCATCCAATAATTCACCAAAAACGAACATATTAACGGATAAATCAGATGTATCTGATAGGGTGATGCTTTGATCATCTGGATCTGAAATATCAACCTTGCCCGTCCGTTGGATTATATACGGTCGAGTGCTTAATTCAATAGCAGTGCCGTTCACCTGCACCACAGTGGTACTGGCTGGCAGGTAACGCCCTGTCACCTTCATGCCTGGTCTGATATTGGTTGCACTGGTTACGTCAAGAATGGGCGCTGTCTTACGAATCGTGCCTGTACGCGAATACTCGTTGCTTGTTAAGTTTGCAGCTTGGCTAAGTGTGATGGTGCCAACCTGACTTGCAATCGCCACAATCGCTAAATTCTTTGTCGTGCCCTTACAAGGATCACCAAAAAGATTATTGAATGGGTAGGTGAAAGTTGCTGAATTAGCTCCAATCAATTTCTCGCTTACGATCTCCAAAGACCGTTCAGCATGGCAAGCGCCAAAAACAAAATTAGGAGCTGTGCCTGTTGGGGTGCCGTAACTGGCAAAAACAATAGAAGTGAAAATATATCCAGCCGTTGCGGTAATCGTTACGTCTTGTCCGGCTTGGGTTGAATAAGCCGAAACCGTTTCAGTGCTGCCTTGATTAACAATGTTAGTGACCGTTGTATTAGCTGGTATGCCAAAGCCATCAACCAACATGCCCATGGTGATGCCTTGTGTAGGCTCTAGCAATTTCATTGTGGTGCTATTATTAGTAACTTGCCCTTGCTTGATTGCAGTGCCAAAACGTAGTACGCAACTGCTAAGGCGCTTGCCGCATATATCATCAGTTGAGTTGGCTACTTGCTCATCATTTTCGTTAAAATACAACGTCCCCGTATACCCACATTCAGCACCTCTGTATTTCCACGGGCATAAGTTAGCAATACACAAACGCTTAGGCGCACGCACACCTGCCAGATCCAAAGAGCTGACAAGTTCAAATTCAACTAGATCCCTGTTTTCACTAACCTTACGATCAACGTAATAAACCTCAAGCGGCAAAATTGCTGTTACATCAGGATTGCCGTAAGGATTAGAACCACCTTGAAAGTTGGCGGCAGGCAGAAATTTTGCAAGTGTACGAATCCGCGTCAGTTTGGCACCGCATAGATCATTGCCTGGAACATCACGGTTTACGTCTGACAGCACTGCGGACATGATGCTAAATACATTGCTGACACGTATTGTTGGTCGCGGCAATGTACCCTGCCCCGTATATTCAAAACCTGTCGCTTCGACTGGAAAACGAACGTAATCAACTGGGCTGGGCGATTGCTCATTGATGTCGTCAGGATCAATCCACACGAGATCACCCGGATCATCTTTCTCATTGACACCAGCATGGAAGTAATAAGACGTGCTGACGCCATGAATATCTTGAAACAACTCCAGTTTGAACAGCTCAATGATTGCCGAAGGAGCAAGCTTGTGAAGCTCAGCAATAACGTTGTTATTCATTGCGATTCAGGCACCTGACGGAACGTAGCTTGAATGGTGTTGCGGTTGAAGGACACGATACTGCGTGACCATTCAGAACAAATGTATTGAGCGGTTGTGTTTTTTATGGGATGAGTCCAAGTGAAATTATCCCAGCCCCCACGAGCCTCAAGAAAATCCGTAATTGCGTCAGCCTCATTATCATCACGATTACTGAAGGTCAGTGACCAGCTTTTCATATCGCTGTTAAGCCCAAAGCGATACCGTTGTTCATAACCGTCGCCAAGTTTGACAGTATTGACAGCAGGATTGCTTGATTCTTGTGCCGAATAATCTGGCGTGTAATTGAAGGTTGCCATGGTTAAGCGAGGATGCCTCCGGGACGCTTCTGTTTAATCAATTCTGCCTGTACAGCCATTGCAACAGCCCTAGCGAGTTGATCGCCACGACCGGCATTGCCCTGCACACTACTACCTTTGGCGTCAACATTCACTGTGATGTTAGTGCCGCCACCAAAGCTGCCAGCAGGAGCAATGCCACCACTGCGACCTGGCATGAACAGTTCAGGACCACGTTCGCCAACGAGGTAACCTTGACCAGCCATGACAGAGCCGCCACCGGCTCGCTTAAATAATCCCCCAAGCAAGCCGCCGCCAGTACCAGTGCCCGATAATGCTCCAAATAGTGCCATGTTGACAGCTACATCCAACAACTTGTTGGCTATGTTACTCAACAAATTAGTGGCGACCTCTTGCAGACTCTTTGTGCCATCAATGGCGCCTTGGATAGCGCCAACAACACCGTCCTTAATGGACATGCCAATGTCGGCATAAAGCTGTTTAAGTTGAGTGGCAGCTTCAACTTGTTGCTTTAGGGCATTGTTGCGGTCCAGAAGTGCCTTGACTTGCCCTTCGTCTAATCCTTTTGTATCTTTCATAATATCACGCAACTGTTGCCTTAAAATCTCTTCAGCTTCTGTGCCTTGCAGTTTTGCAAGGAGAAGTTTTTGCTCATCCTCTAAATTAGAAATTCTTTCGAAGCCAGTTTCGCGTTGCTGTAGGTCTAACAAAGCAAGCTCTCGCGCTGTTTGTATTTGACTTTGAGCTAGCTGTTCAGCAATCTTAGCCGCCCCAAGTTGTTTTTCCTTTAATGGGACCGAGCTTTGCTCAATCGCAAGGGCTTGATACAAAAGTTCAGTCTCTCGACCGATACCTTGCAGGCGAATTTCATCCTCTTTGTTTTTAGCCAAAGCAGCTTGAGCAAGCAAACCTTGCAACTGTGTCTGCTGTTGTAATAAGCCAAGTTCACGTGTCAGTTCAGGAGCCTGGCTTTCGCGTTCTTTTTTTGTGCGCCCTTTCGCCGTCGGATCTACGCCAGACAAAAGTTCCGGTGTTTCTGGTTTTGGTTTTGCTTTTGACGGTGCCGCTGCTCTTCTTAATTCGCTCAGTCGTTCTTCAAGTGTTTTCGCTTCCTTTTGCAAAGTCTTAAGATCCGCTTTCATACGCGGCAAAACAGGCACAGATGGAGCAAGTACCTGACCATCCACGCCCTGAATCTGAAGCCCTTGAGCCATGCCAACACCAGCCTTCTCTGCAGCCTCAATATCAAGTGTCAACTCCTTAATTGTTGCCCGAGTATTGAAAAGTCTGTCGTTGGCTTTTTTGTAATCAGGTCCAGCCAGCGCTTCGTTGATTTTATTGATGACAAGAATTGCCAAGTCAAGTATTTCTTTAAGTGCAGGTTGAAGCGTTTGCCCAATTTTTCTTGCAATTTCATCGACGCCATCAGTTAGTGTGCTAAACTTGCCCTCCAACGTAGTAGATTGAGCAATCGCACCATTTGCATATTTGCCGCCTTTGTCTGTCAAATTAATGATGGCAACTTCAACCGCCTCAGCACTAATTCGACCCTTACCCAAAGCCTTTTGGAACTCCTGCCCAGTCATTCCATACATACGCCGCAATTCCTCTTGCAGCGCAATCCCGCGTTCTTGGAATTGCAATAGCTCTTCACCTTGCAATCTGCCTTTTGCCTGAACTTGACCAAAAGCTGTAACTAGTCCTTGCAACTCGGCGCCAGTTGCGCCGGACACATCAGCAAGGCGTCTGGTCGTTTCTACAACATTTTTAGCCTCTACGCCAAATGCCTGTAGCCTTTTTGCGGCATCAATCAGTTCGGCACTTGTAAACGGAGTAACAGCCCCTAGCTGCTGCAAATCAGAAATGATCCTTTTTGCTTCTTGAACACTGCCGGTAAGTGTTTGAAGACTGCGCGTTTGTTTTTCTAGTTCTGCAGTTTTACCAACAACTAATCGAATTGCTGACAAAGCCGTAAAGCCTGCCGTCAAGCCAAGGACTGCACCCTTAAGGCTGCGAACACCAGCCTCTGCAGCTCTGGACGCAATATTGACTTGATTTAACCCGCGTACGGCGCCTTGGGCGTTTACTTGTACGTCAACGACCGAAACAGCCACAGCAAACCCTCCCTGAGCTTATAGTCTACCTCCGTGAACGCGCCTTATCTATCTCAGCCCTTTCGCGCTTGTTCTTAACCTCGTAGAAAGCGGCGAAATAAACGAACTCGGCTTCAGTCAGTTCAGCCCGTAATCGGCTTACGGTCATGCCAAGTTCTGTTGCTAGGAAGAACTCAAAAAACAGCCACGAGTCTTCCTCTAATCGTTTTTTGCTTCGTCAATGTTGCCGTCACCACCAAGCCCAAACAAGAACAGCTCTAAGTCGTTAAGTACGCGCTCAGGCAATTCTCGCTGAAGTTTGACAGCATCAGCCGACGCAAATGCTTTGGTGCCATCCTCCAGCTCTGCCATTTGGCATAGCATCTGGGTGCTGATGTCTAAAGCCTCCTCAGAACCAGCAAGGCTGCTTGCACGCTTTCGATCAGCGCGGGTGATAGGTTTGAAATACAAAACCAGCACCGCTTCGCCAGCATCATTGGTGACGCTGAATTTACGGCGCTGGTTTAGGTCAAAAGCGCCAGTGAGCAGGTCAACGGCGCGAGGCGTAGCTGAAGGCATTAGATGGCTAGGTTAAGAGAGCCAGAGGTGACAAAGTTAACCGTCACAATCTCTAGCTCGCCAACCGTAGCACTGTATTCAGAGCCTGTCACCACCAAGGTGCCCGTAATTTTCTTACCGCCAGTTTCGTCTAAGTACAACTCAAAAGCCGCATCAGCCTCGTCTGTGGCTTGGTTGACATCCTTGATTAGGTCAAGTTTGTCGCCAGCACTAGGCGCGTCGTACATCAACTCAATGGTGCCTGAACCACTGATCAAACCACCCACATTGGCACGATACGTGTCGCCGTGGTCGGTTACGTCTAGCGATTCCTTCTCTACGGTCATTGACCATGACCGCACTGCTGCGATCTCAGACAGACCGCCACTACCAGCCTTGTCAAAAAAGACAGTACCTTGTTGACCGCGATAAAAAGCCATGATCAGATGTCCAGAGTGATGGCGCCGTTGGTCACGAAGTTGACTGTGATCACTTCAATTTCACCAACAGTAGCGGAGTACTCAGCCGAGGTAATCACACCATCAAAGCTGATTTTCTTAGTGCCGGTGGTGTCAAGGAATAGTTCAAACAGAGCCAAACCTTCATCGGTGGCAGTGTTTACCATCTCAATAAACGCATTAGTCTCGTCTGAACTGCTTGCTGTGTAAAGCAATTCACAGGTGCCAGAACCGCTAATCAAGCCGCCGACGTTGGCGCGATAAGTAGCGCCCAAAGCGGTGGTATCAAGCGATTCCTTCTCAACGGTCAAAGACCATGAGCGGGTGCTGGTAATGGCTACGGCAGTTGTGCCTGCGTCATCAAACTTGACGCTGCCTTGCTGTCCCCGGTAGAAAGCCATGGTTAGAGATCCTCGAAGGTTTCAAAGGTCAATCTGACCTGTGTTTGGAAGTAACCCTCGGGAGCTGGCGATGCCACCACCTCGGGTCCAGTAGGCGGGTCAAAATGAACGCCACTGACTACTTGCCTATTGTAAAGGTCACGAATCCGTTTCCCAATCGTCAAATTTGCGCCAGGTCCAACACCTTTTGGCGTAAAGACATTCATGACGATGACACCGATGACACTGTTGCTGCTGCCAGTGGTGCCGCCCATTGTCAAGAAGTTATTGTTGCCAAAGCTGACAAGGCATTGGACAAAGGAACTATTTGGGGTCGGAGTCAGCGGTTGGTTATGAAATGCAACAGGAATGACTGGTGACAGGGCTAACTCTGTGGCAAGCCTGCCCTCTATGGTTGAGCGGATGGTGTTGAGGTTGACTGCTGCCATTAGTCTTCCCTCCCAATGCGGTCAGCTTGCTGCCGAACCCATGCAGTCATTTCACGGGCGATGCGATCAGTCCAACCGGCAGGTGCCTGTGTAGACCAGCCGCCAGCCAAGCGCTCGGCATACGGCAAGTTGTTGTGGATGTGATATACACCGCCCGCTCGTTCTACTAGATAATCCAGTCTGCGCGGCGGTGTGATACCACTAGGACTAGTTCGCGGTCCCGCGTCATAGCCGGGTGTACCCTGTTCGCTAATTGCCCAACTCAAACGAAAACGCCCAGTATCAACAGGGCTTTCTTGTTTCAGCCTGCTGTCTGTTTCAAACACAACCGCCCGCAGCAGTTTTTCGTACTTCTCTTGTGAGTAGCTGCCGATCTGCGATAGGTTGATGCGTCGTGCCACTATGCCCTCAGGATCAGTTCGTAAGTGACAGCCGTGTTGTCCTGCTCAATCGTAACTACCCTAATGATCTGGTGACTAACGCTGCTAATCACAACACGATCCGTTGTCGTCGGCGCATTTGACACGTCAAACGCCGCAATCGTCAGGCGCTTGTCGCTTGCTTGAATCAGCTCATTGACTTCACGCGCATTAACATCTTCTAGGATGCCGCGTACTGTCGTATCGCTAGTTGTCTCTGTGATTGCGCCGGTGGTGGTGTTATACGCTCCGGGTGTTACCACGCGAATCGTTACTTGCCCGCCAAACTTTGCCATTAGTTTGCTGGCAGTCTTCCGTAGCGTCGTAACAAGTGCCATCAGACTTTATAGGCTATGCAGGCTCCATTCTGCAATCTAATGCTAGTAAACAATCCACGCAGCTCAAAACCTGCAGGGAATGACTCACCGTTTAGAGTGTTGCCTGTCATGTTTGTGCTGATGATTGTATCAATCTGCGTGTTTTCGTAAAAGTCAATATGGTGGAACCGCCCAGTATGGGCAACGGTATCATGGATGACCTCAGCGCCAAGCGTGTAATCAACCCCGTTTGCCTGATGTCCTTTAAATGCCATGGTCAGATCTTGTAAGCAACGATCTTGCCAGAGGTCAAAGTCACGCTCGTAAAAACGCCTTCAATGCAATCACCATGGCTCAGTGGCACTGAGCTGAACGTGTTGCCGCTAGCGTTCTGTACCGTAGCAGTATTGATCACCGCATCCGCTACGGCATACAGCTTGTAAAAGCGCCCAGTATGCGCTGCCGTATCGCTGATGTACTCAAAGCCAATGTTGTAGCTGTCGTTTGAGTTGTAGTTCATGGTCAGCTGCGACGGATGGCGATGTTGCCTGGTCCACTAATTCTAAGACCAGTGAAGTAACGTTCAAAAATTGGTGGGACACGATCAGCACCAGTTGCGATGCTGCTGGCACCTGCGGGCGTGACGCTAAGGCTGCCGATGCTGACCGCCTTAAAATCCTCAAGACCAGAAAGCCCTAAGCCATCCTTATTGTTGTTTAGGTAAACCGCAAGAACAACCTGTGCTTTTTTGACCTGATCGGGGATCTCGCTGGTGGTGTAATAATCTGCCGTGATCCTAAAAGGGAACCCCGTAGCGTAGGTGTTGATATAAGTGTCTGGCTTGCGGACACCATCTCTAGGCCATTGCAATGCTTGCGTGTCTGTTGCACGAGCACCTAAAAACCGCTCACGGTCTATGCGTTGCGTCGCGGTAAACAGCGCACGATTCCGTTGGTCATCGGTAGCAGACGCCCATGCGGTCACGTCAGCGTCCTGCACCAATCCTTCAATAATTGTGTTGGCTGCTGCCAGTGTCAGGTAGGAGTTTGCGTTTGCGCCCCCCACTGTTGCGTCGATTGTGATTGCCATCGTCTACTACAGCGGGCAATGGTTCTGGTGTTTCAAGTTTAGGGGTAGGCTCTGCAATAGAAAGAGAGGCTCCGGTCGAAACCGAAGCCTCCTGTTCACGCAGTCGCCGGAAGGCAAACAAACCCATCAGGCTGCAGCAGCCTTCAGGACGATGAAATTAATCACCACCGCTTGGCTGAGCGAACCACCGGACACATTGCCCAGAGTCAAGTCAAACGATCCTGCAGCCATGGCGGTGACGCCCAGCACATAAGCGCCGGAAGTACCACCAGACTTAATGCAAGCAACCACAACGTCAGTAGCAGCAACTTCGCTGTTGGTTACGGTAAAAGTAACCTCAGCATCAGCAGCCAGGGCTGAGTTGGTTGTGGTGATAGCGCCGCAGGGTTTATTCAGCGTGACGC
>Ga0194115_10004469_pt1 | contig 15027 bp, 13 predicted proteins | sample TA2MahsurfametaG_3_FD_148656 | JGI IMG/M metagenome (GOLD analysis project Ga0194115, IMG submission 148656) | Freshwater microbial communities from Lake Tanganyika, Tanzania - TA2015002 Mahale S4 surface | ecosystem: Environmental > Aquatic > Freshwater > Lake | place: Tanzania: Lake...
TTTTATCTTTTAAGTATTTATAAACTCTTTTTATGTCTTTTATATATCGTCTTTCTGATTTGCTTGTGTGTTGTTCTTTAAAATAAGTATCTATAGCGTCCATTAATTTATTAATCTTAAAATTTTTATCATCATATACATTTATTTGATAATTTTCTAAATATTCGTTTAGTTTGTTTATACCTTCTTTTTTATTTAAGTCAAACTCATAATATACAGAATTTTCGTCATCTGTAACGCTTTCATTTTCTTCATATTCATTTATTAAAATGTCTTTTGTTTCATTGCTTTCTATACTTTCACGATCTGTAAGTTGTTCAATTTCTTCGTATTGTTGTTCTTTTTGTTTTTTAATCTTTCTTAATAGTTTGTTAATTTCTTTTATTGTTTCTTTTGCTTTGTTGTTTTTATTTTGTTGTTGTCTGTGTACTTTTTTAAATTCTTTTATTACTTTGTTGCCTTCTTGTATCTTTTTATTTGTTTCATCGTATTCAGTTAATGCTTTTTTTAATTTGTTTTGTTTGTGTTTTGGTAATAAGGTAATTAAATCACCTTGAGAGCAGAGAGCGAAAAGATCAGATGCCGAAGCAGTAGCAGAGATTGAGACCATTTTTAATATACAATAGTTTTAGAAAAAAAATTTTTTTATAGTATTTTTTTATTTTTATTAGTATTTTTTATTAAAAAGGATACAAGCAAAATTATTTGAATATTATTTATATAGTGCGTTTAAAGTGCGTTTATTTTTAAATATTATTAAATTAATTCATTTTTCGTATGCTTATTTACTTTTGTTAAATTGCTATTTTATATATATAATGAAGTCATTTTTAAGATTGTAAAAAAGATATAAGGCGATGAAGTCAAATTAAAAAGGATATAAGAACAAAAAAATATATAAAAAGGATATAAGGATAATTATTATATTTATAAAGTTAATATATAGACTAAATTAATTATTTACTAAAAAAAATAAAATATTTTTTAATAATATAGAAAATGATTTTTTTTAAATAAAAAAGAACACATAGACCATATTATTTTATCTATATTACCTAAATTAAAAAGGTTATATAATTAACAAATTGCTTTATATGATTACTTTTATAATATAATTATAATAACAAATAAAAAAGTTATTATATATAACAAATTGCTTTATATGATTACTTTTATAATATAATTATAATAACAAATAAAAAAGTTATTATATATCACATTGCTTTATATGATTACTTTTATATTTATATTGTATATCATATATATATATGAAATTATAGTTTGATAATATATATATATATATGATATATTTAATCATTTAAAAATACATATTCTTGACTTACTAATGGACTGTGTAATAGCCTTCTTGCGAATTCTTTCTTTTCTTTTATACTTTTTGGTTTGCCAGTGTAGAATTCATTTATAATAATAGAGCGTATCAAATCAATATTTAAAGGTGAATTTAATACTTCCTTCATAGCCTTTTTTATAACATATAGAAAACTATTATCTTTTATTTCATATCCTGATTCTGTTGAAAATAAAAAGTCTCCACTGTCTTTATTAAATGATGTCATATATTCTTCTAATAACTTCTTTAGTTCCGGTGTTATTTTAAATCTTTGTTCACCATATGTATTTTTCGTTTTATAATTTAACATAATAATCTCTTTTGGTGTCATATCTTTATCTACAAGTAAATAATTATAATTTTCATCTAAATTCTTATCTTTATTTGTTATCTTTATCTTTGGTAAGTTATTACGGGGTATTAATTCATCTTTAAAATAGAATGCTACAATCAATTTATCCATTAAATCGGCTGGTGTTTTTACAATAAATTTATCATATCTATCATTTATTTCATCCATTTTTAATAATCTTTCTTTCTCTGTTTCTGTTAATATATTCCGTTCTCTTTTATCATATTCTTCTTCTGCTTGTATTATTAACTCCTCTTGATATTTTTTTATTGTATCTTTACTTGCTTTTACTAAATCTAATAATATAATTATGGGTGAGTAATAATCTTTTACTCCTTTCAATTGTGATTTATTTAATGCTTCTATTACTTTTTTTGGCTTTAAAAGGAAATTATAATTATAATAATCTTTACCTGTTGTTAATTTAGATACTGTATTTAATTTAGATATATAATTACGAATTGATACATCTGATAGTGAATAACCTGCAGGTGTTATTGCTTTTTTTAATAAATTTCTGACATTTGTTATATTCATAATAATACTATATTATAAATATAGATAATTTTAAATATATATTCAATCCTCTAAATCTTCTTTTTTTATTTCTAATGGATCTTCTTCTTGTTCTGGTGATATTATTCTTTCTGTTTTAAATTTAATACAACTTAATCCCCTTGATGATTTATTTCTATCGGCTTTTGCTCCTAATGCTATTAATAGATTTTTACATTTTTGTGTTGTGAATGGTATAAACTTTTCTTCAATCTTTTCTTCTAATTTGTTATTAGCAATAAAATCTTTTTTATTTGTTGTTATAGTAAACAAATTATATAGTTTAGCATAATCATCTTCTTCTTTTACTTCTTCTATTTGTTCTTTTAATACTTTTGGATATTTACAAGGTTTATTATAAGCATCTAATAATAACTGTATAAAAGCATTTATATATCTATCTTCTTTTACATATTCTTTTACTTTATCATCTGCTGTATAATATGAATATGTTGGTATTTTTGTCTCTGTTTCTTCTTGTTCTGGTGTTAAAAATTTAGATTTCATTTGAAACTCTTCACAGAATTCTTTTGTGTCATTTGGTGTTATTTCCGGCATATCATTACAACAAATCATTAAAGATGCTTGTATTTTAAATTGATATTCATCTTGATGGTTCTTTCTTGCTTCAATGCTATCACCACCGCTACAGAATTTTTTAATCATATTACCATCTACTTTATTTGATGTTCTTGATTGTTTATTAATTGTAATCTCTTGTGTGAAAGCAAGTCTAACAAATTGATAATCAATCATCCAAGATTGTTTTTTTGCTTCATCTTGAGTATTCTCTTTAAATATAAAGTTGCCACTATTAGTGATTTTAACATATCTTTCAAAGGCATTTTCTAATAATAGAGTAATAACACCCTTACCAGAATTTCTTAAACCTTCTAATAATACCCATTTTTTATCTTCAATATGACCTGCCATAATACGAGATAATCTATATATAAAATATTCCATTAATTGAACTCTTGTTTTATCTTGTTCTTTATCTTTAATTGAAAAGATTGGATATAATATATTATTGTATAAATCATTATAATCTTGTAATTTTACACTACTGTCATATGATCTATCTATTTTAATAGGTGTTCTATTATGTTGACCTTTAATAAATTGTTTTTCTTTAAAATCATAATAACCATTCTTAAAATATATTCTATTCTTAGTTTCATTCCAAATATTATTTAAAAACTTTTTATCTTTTGGTGCTTTTGCTTTAACTGAATATACTAAATCCTTAATCTTTGCTGGAATAGTTGATACTTTTATAATTCTATCATCTCCTTTTTCTGTTTGTTCCATTACATTATAATCTTGTTTTGATATAATAGCATATAAATCTCTATCTATTTGTTTTTCATTTGTTTCAATCATATCATCTGTTAATAATATTACACCTTTTTCTGTTTGTAATAATTTATCTTTAAATATAGTTTCTAACATATGATTTGATATTTCTTCCATATCTGCTCCCATATAACTATCTTTTTCTTCTACTTTGATTGCTTCTAAATATTCAGATAATTCTGTGTTATGTTGTTTAATATTCCATTCAATATTTTCTTCTTTAAATCTATTTGTTAATCCTCTTAATAATGATTCTTCGTCATATTCATCACCATCTTTGTCTGTTGTATATACTTGACAACCGTCATAAAATCTAGAATGTATTCTAATACCTTTTGATTTAATATATTTTTCCGCTTTCTTTAATAATACATTCTCTTCTTTACATAATAGAAGATTAATCATTTTACCTTTTTGATTCCAAGTTTCATTTTTTACATATTTATAATAATCTTTTTTGTATAATGTAAATAAGGTTGTTAATATTGTTTTCATTTCTTTATCAAATGATGTAAATTTTTCTGGTTTTACTTTAATTTTCTTACCACCTATTTCTTTTGCTGTTTCATCTTTATTAATCATAGTTAAGAAGGTTGCTTTTGCTGTAAATTTGTCAATATTATAAGTTTTCATCATTTCATCTATCCATTCATCACGATGATTAATATAATCTTCTAAATATGGACATTCAATATCGTGTAATTTGCATAAATTCTTTAATATATTAGGATGGGCATTTTTCATATCTAAATCATAAGTAATACCATCACATAATAAGCCTCTGAATCCATTAAAAATTCGTTGAACTGACGATGTCTTTGCTTGTAATCTACCAAAATCTTTGCCTTCTGTAAATCCATATTTAACAATTAAATTATTTTTTGATGCTATTAAATCTTTACAATAATTTTTTAATTTAGTAAATTCTGATTTTAGATCTGTTTGTTTTCCTTCTTCGTCTCTTTTATTGGAGCATTTTTTATATAATAATGAATATTGTGCGAGTGTAAGAGCATTAAGTTTGCGTGCGATGTCAATGTTTCCTGATTCTGAAAGTTCCATTTTTATTATATCTTATATTTAGAAAATAATTTTTTTAGTAAAAAATAAATTTTTACTAAAAAAATAATTTTTATATGTTTTTGAAAATTTTAAATTTTAAAATCTCTCAATTTTTGAACGATGACAAAACTGTCATCTTTATAAAAAAGTTATTATATATAATAAATGACACAAATTTTATAGATGACAATGACAGGTTGAAAAACTGGTGTCATTCATAAAAAGTAATTATAGATATAAAAAAGATGATGATTGACAAGGTGACACCACTGATCCCCTATATTATATATATACAGAACGTATAAATTTCTTTTTTTCAAATTTCATAATAAATATAATATTATTTCTGTAAAAAAGTGTCATCTTTGTCATCAACTATTATATATATATCCTTTTATTAGATGACACCTAAATTTAAATATTATATAAATTGGTTATAATTTGTATTCTTATTATCTTTATAAGAGATGACACTTTTGATGACACTTTATAAATTATTTATGACACTTTTATAAAGGTGTCATTTTTTGAGTATAAAATTATTTTCTATTATAAATATATAGAAATGGTTTTTTGTGAAGTATGTAAAATTAACACTCCTAATATGAAGTCTCATTGTAAATCAAAAAAACACCAAAATGGTGGCAAAAGAGAAGCAATGTCAGTAGAACAATTAAAAGAATATCATAGAAAGTATTATTTAGAACACAATCTAAAAGATAAATATAAAGAGAAGAAGAAATGTGAAGTATGTGATAAAATGGTGGCTAAATATAACTGGTCTAAACATATTCAGACAGAAAAGCATTTTAAAAAACAACACGCATTAAATAATCCAGAACCACCTTATGTAAGGGAAAGAGTTCGTCCTGCAGTTGATTTATCAAATGTTAATGTAGATGATATAATAGATGATATAATAGATGATACAATAGATGATCCTTTAACAGTTAAAAGAGAAGATATAGAAATAACATCTTGTGAAGATAGTGATACAGATGATGATATAGCAGAAATTATAAAAGAAGTAATGGAAATTAAAACATTACCTATAAAAAAATTAAAAAAAAAATCTACAGAAAAATGAATTTCAGATATCATATTGAAATATGATATATTATAAATTAGACCAATCTATTCTTTTACCTTGTTTTTTTTTATTTTTTATGTAATAATGGTTTAATTTCATAATTCTGAGGAGAATTAGGTGGTGTTTTTGTATCTATTTTTAAGCCAAAACATTCTGAATGTCTAATATGAGATAAAATACCTACTAAAACAGCACCAATAGCAATAGATAAACTTATTATATCAATCATATATAATAATAAAATAGATTAATATAATTTAACTTTTAAATCAGTTTGAGTTTCAATATTTCTTTTAATTTGTGATGGAGAATCGGTATGTATATGTATTTGAGGTTGTTCGTTATCATATATTGTTCTAATTTGAAAACATCCACATTTACTTGATTTAATATGATTATAAATACCTAAAATAAGACTAGATGACGCAATAATAATAGAAATAATATCAACCATTATATAATAATTTTATATTTTAAAATCTTATAATATAATATATGAGTTTAATAGGTAGTGTAAGTTTAACAAATAATCAAGAAGGCTTATTTTTAGGATCTGTGAATATAAATAACGGCTCCGAGATTGCTTTAACATCTAATAGTTTATACGTAAATGAAAATGTAAATACAATTCAATCACAAATTGATGTAGTAACACAAGCGGACACAATATTTATATCATCAGGTTCCTATTTTGAAAATGTAGTTATAAATGATAAATACAATATATCATTAATAAATCCATCATCACAGGCAGGTGTCATATGTGAGATTATGGATGGGTTAATTATATCAGGGACATCTGAAATTATTAAATTGAATAATATAAATATTAAAGGTAGTAATTGTCAAATTTTCGGCGTTGGAAGACATAGAATTAATAATTGTGGATTTTCTGGCACAGCAGCACAAACATTAACAGTTGAAATAGGTAAAAATTCATCAAAATTCCTCACTTTTTATAATTGTGAATTCAATAATTATTGTAATATAATTGTTTCTAATTTATTTGCAAGTGTTGTATATTTTGTTAATTGTAATTTTGGAGATTCAACTGGGGCATCAACAATTACATTAAATAACGCATCACCATTACAGGTAATCTTTTCAAATTGTGCAAATTTTTCATCATTACCTACAAATTGTGTTAATATTGGTTTGAATGTTTTAAATTCTGGGATTACATCATTAAATGGTTATCCATATGGTCGCGGATTATCTGCCGTATCGTCTAATTTAAATTTTGGATCGACGATTTCAACAATCACAGGTAGCAATAACAGTTTTTATGGTGTAGGGACAAACACAATAACATCATCATCAAATAACACGATTTTAGGGTGTAACAATACAAATTCTAATTCAATGTCTCAATCCGTTTGTGTGGGTAGTGGTAATACATTATCAAATGATAATTGCGCTTTATTAGGTCATTCAAGTAAAGGTAATAATTCAGGTGTTGTAATTGGTTCTGGTTCTGGTCGTTCTGGTGGGTCGTATAATGTATGTATCGGCCGTAATTGTTTTAGTAATGCGACTTCGAGCGCATCAAGTTATAATGTAATAATAGGTGGTAACTCAGCAACCGCAAATATGACAGGTGGATTACATACGATTGTCGGACAATCCGCAGGGGCGTCGATCACGAGTGGGGCTCAAAATACATTATTAGGTGCATCAGCAGGACAAATTTTATCAACACAATCAAATAATACAATTATCGGTTATAATTCATCATCATCAGGAACACAATATAATAATTGTAGCGTTTTAGGAGCGAACATTAATAGTGTTTTATCCGCTAATAATCAGGTTCAATTAGGTGATAGTTCAACAACTACATACGCATACGGTGCAGTTCAAGACCGTTCTGATAGCAGGGATAAATCGTTTATACAAAATTCAGATTTAGGGTTAGAATTCATTAATGATTTACGACCCGTAAAATTCAAATGGAATTATAGAGAAGATTATGAAAAAACAACTATTGATGAAGATGGTAATGTTAATATTGAAAAAAAACCAAATGATGGTTCAAAAACAAGACATAGATATCATTATGGATTAATAGCACAAGAATTAAAAAGCACTATGAATAAATTAAATGTAGATTTTGGTGGTTATCAAGACCACAATTTAGAAGGTAATAAATTAAGTATAGGGTATAATGAATTAATAGCACCAATTATAAAAGCAATACAAGAATTATCAAATAAAAATAAAGAATTAGAAAATAGATTAAAAACGGTTGAACATATAATTTAAAATTAATTTAATTTAATTAATTTTAACAGAAATCAACAAAGGCTATACAATTAACTACATTTGAACTACTAAACATTATCCATTTAGCACATAATCCGTCAATTACAAAACCAAAATTACCAGCACCAGACATATTAACAGAATATTGTGAACTATAGAAATTAACACCATCAGCAGAAAATTTTAATGTTAAAATAGTAGCGCCCTCAACATTTCCATAAAATGAACAGGATTTAACATTTGGTAATTGAACAGAAGTAAAAACATTTCCGTCAATCATTTGAGCCTGACCCCTACTATTTACAATATTATAGATATTAGTTAATTTTGTATTAGCATCAGAATCTAAAACATTTAATCTATTTAAATTAAATGACATTGATGTTAATGAATCATTTTGTATAGATTGAACTGCTGGAAAATTATCAACAGAAACAATTCCTACAATTGGAATATCATTAGCATTAACAACAGAAACTTTAAGACCACCATTATCAAGTAATGATTGATTGATAGAATCAAGATTAACATTAGAAATAGGACCAGATTCAGAATCAACAAATGTAGGAACAGATTTATAAATAGTTTGAACATTAAGAACAGACATATTACCATTAGTTGCTTCAATTTTCAATTTAAAATATCTATCATTTACAGATAATTTGAAAAATTTGGTATCAACCTGAGCAACAATTACTTGTGAAGTTTGATAATCAATAGAAAGTTTATCCTGTGAATAAATATAAGTAAGTGTATATCCAACATCACATTTGATAGAAATATTGATTTCAGCAAAATCTAAAATATTATCATATTGTTGCCCTAAAAAAGCAGAACCAGCAGTAAGAGGAACTATAGTAGAATTGTTTAAAGATAAACTCATTATATAATATATATTATGATATAAATTTTATATTATAATATTATATGGATAAGGTAATAAAAAATATATTTACTCAAGATCTAACGGGTCAAGAAGTTGAGATTGCCTCAAATGGAAAATGTCCTATCCATTTGTATAAAGATTTAATAAAATTTAATCATATCAGAGAAGTAATTGGAGAACACAATGCCTGCCTTCTATTATTTCCTGTAAAATCGTCAGCAGATGGACACTGGATTGCAATTATATATCATCCAGAAACAAATACAATAGAACATTTTGACCCATATGGATTTAGTTGGAATCAAGAATTAAAATATTCTCAAGATACAAAATGGACACAATATAATCTATTAGGTAAATTTTATGAAGAAGCACAACAAAAAGGATATAAAGTTATTTATAATCCGTATAGATTTCAAAAATTAAAAGATGGAATTAATACGTGTGGTAAACATTCATCAATTAGAGCAAGATTTAGATATTTAAATATTGACCAATATAAGAAATTGATGACGGGTCAATCACAAGACCCCGACTATCTCGTCACGATATTAACTTTTATAACACTTAGAGATAATCAACAAGAAAAAGAAATAATAGAAAAAATAGTAAGTAATTAAATTAAAAACAATATCATTTTTCCTTACCACATTCACAACAGTATTTAATTCGATTTACATAATAACATTCAATACAACATTGTATTAAAATATTTTTCATAACACTATGTGGAAGTTGTTTAATATCAGTTTTAATAATAATATTACAATAATAACAATTAATACCCATTTTATATATTATATATTTAGGAAAATATATTTTTTATACTTAAATTAAAAACAACCAAATCGTTTTTTCTTTTCAGGTTTTTGATAATTTAATTTAGTAAAACCATAACAAGCATTAACAAATAATCTTAAGAAATCAGGTAATATCAAATCTATTTGTTCTTCTAATTCTTTTTTCTCTTTTTTCCGACAATATGATTTAATAAAACCGTAGGTGTTAGCAGTATTGGCTGATATATCTTTATTACCATTATGAAAGTATCTATATAGTTCAACTGTAGCATTTAAAAGATTATCTAAACCTAATTCTTTACCTCTAAGCATCAATGAGAACTGTAATTCAATCATAGTATAAACTTCTTCAGAAAACATTTTATAATTTAAGTATAGAAAATAATTTTTTTATATTATTATTATATAATGAAATTTTACAATAACGATGATTCAATTAGTGTTTCCAAAGTAAAAGATATGTTAGATACAAAATATTCTACAGATTTCAAAAGAACAAAAGAATTCTCTGTATTTGATTTGAGAGATGAGATTACAAAAAAATTTGCTGAAGTAAAAAAAAGAAACAATACCAAAGATAAATACCCTACAACTATGGTAGGAGAAAATAAGTTTCTTAAAGCAAAAGAATATTATGATAAAGGATACGATGTATTATTCTGTTTTGAATTTACAGATGGTATGTATTATTATCAATATTGTGATGAGAAATTAGAAGTTAAACTTGGTGGACGACGAGATAGAAATAGACCAGAGTTTAAAAATTATGTTTATATTCCAATAACAAAATTAAAGAGATTAGATGCTCCTCAAGTTAGAGCAAGATGTGACAGTTGTGATTCTGGTAAATTTATCCAAGAATCTGCTTAATTATAAACTATATTTTAATATAATATGAATATATAACTATAGAACCTTAACAGCATTCTCAGTGATAATAGTTGTAGGAAAACTTCTTTTGACACACGCCCATCGACTTGGTACATCTCTAAGATATTCTAATTGGTCTTTTGTAAACCCATAATATCTTTTACATAAATTAGATATTGCGGCAAAATTAGATTTAGGGAACAATACTACTTCATCAGATTCATTAAGAATAACTTTTGTTCTATCATTTGCTAAAATGACGTGATGTACAGCAATCGTAGTTATATTTGTTGGTGCTCTACCTATTTCATAACATTGGTCTCTAAAAACTCTGACAGCATTATTTATTCTTTTGTCAGTAATACTTTCAATATCATCAAAACAACATATAGAGTCCTTAAATTCAGAAACATCCAGAGGGTCTTTTAAGATACTGTCGTCTATTTTAACATAATGAAGATTTTTTATTTTTTTAAATGCAGGATCATCTAATTTAGGAGAGAATATGTAAATCTTATTATCTTTATAATATTCTGTATATTTCGCAAAAAAATGACTAATCCAAGTAGATTTACCAACACCAGCGGGTCCAAATACGGCTATACGACTACTTTCTGCCATAGGTATAGGTTCAATTTTAGCAACTTTAGGGTCAACTTCTAGATATTTTTTTTCTAATTTTTTTAATTCTTCTTGTGCTGTATCATAAAGTGCGTGTAGATTAAGATTATCATTTAGAGTAAATTTATTTTTAGTATTAATGGCTACTTTAAGGGCTTGTGAATTAGCGGGCGGCAATCTCTTAAAAAAAGAAGGGGGTAGCAATTTAGATCTATCTTTATGAGGTACTTCTGCTTCTCCAATTTCGTTATCTTTGACATAAATAATTTGCTTCTCTTTTTTCTTTTTTCCTAAAACAATTTCTGCGATTCTTTGACCAGACTTAAACGAAATCATAATAATATATTATTATATCATAATAAAAATTTATATAATATAATATAATATTATAATATAATGCCATATGCTATGAAAAAAATGAGGAACGGATATTATATAGTATCTGTTGAAACTGGTAAAAAATATTCTCAGAGGCCTATGTCAAAAGAGAACGCAGAGGCTCAATTAAGAATTTTACTAAAAAATTTACCAAAAGAGTTACATCAAGGTGACGAAATTCAATATCCAGAAAATAAATATAATACATTAAAAGTTTATGACTATGTACAGGATGTAAAAGCAAAATCTGCACAAATAAGAGCAAAAAAAGAAAAAGAAAAAAAACCAGAATTAGAATATATTCCTAGAGATTCAAAACAAGTTTATAATGTAGTTAGACAAGTAAAACAAGATGCACAATTAAAAAAAATTGCTAAAGATATTGAAGCAAATGAATATGGTTCTGAAGAAGAATATTTAAGAGTTCAAAAAAGACATCAATCAATAAATAGATTACTAGATAATCCTCAATTTATGGAACATCTAAAAGAAGTAGATCCATTAGGTTATCATAAATTATTAAATATGTCAGATGAACATATTGAAGGGGGTGGTATATTCGATTTTCTTAAATCTTCTTCTCAAAAAGTAAAAGACTTAGCAACAAATGTAGGTCAAAGATTCAAAGGAGTTGTATTGGGAAGAAACGATTATCCACCAGCAGAAAGAACATTAATAGAAAGATATGGAAATATGCCTATACATAGTATTTGTTTATATAGAGAAGCATTAGGACGAGGTGTAAATACACTTACAAATATATTATCTGCTGGACAAATGGGACAATTGAAAAAAAAATATGGATTTGACGATATGTATCATTTATATATGATTTTAACGGTTCAGGAATCAATAGATAAGTTAGTACCAATTCTTATTGAAAAAAATGAAGTTATAAATATTCACGAATATCCAAATGTAAATCATCACGCTCAAAAATTAGAATTACACTTATCACCAAGATTTAATTATACATTTAAAGAATTTTTAGACAACGGACAACGAGTAATGGGTTCAAGATACTTTACATATGATCCATTTAATAATAATTGTCAGGTATTTATATCATCGTTAATATCAGCAAATCCACCTTTAGAACAAGATAATCCAAACGCAAATAAGTTTATATTACAAGATATACAAGGATTAAAAACAGATATAAATCCTATTTCAAAAGCATTATTTAGAGGAACAACTGGATTAGCAGGTAGGATGAATGTTTTTATTAAAGGATATGGATTTATTTAATAAATTATATTATAATATAATATAATATTTGTATATATTATATTATGGATTATGCAAAGATATTACAAAAATCGGCTGGTAAGTTTGATTATAGAGAATCTCCATTGAAAACAATACAAAAAGTAAATCAATTAAAACAAGATATAAATAAATCTGGAAGAGGAACTTTATCAAGAAAACAGTCACATTCTAATAGAATTGAAACATATTTATCAAAAGAACAATTAAAAAAGAAATTAGACGACGGATCTCGACAATTTTTAGCAGGTGTTCGTGAATATTATAATAATATTGGTTTAGCCGCATTAAAAAATGATCCAGATTTACAAGATACATATTTAAAAGAAGCCAGAAAACAGATGCAACAATTAAAAATATTATCTGATCCTGCACAGGTTGAGCATTTACGAAAGACCGATCCATTAGGACTTTACTATTTAGAAAAAGCGTTAGAAACACAAAATGAAAAAATAAGAATGGCTTTAGCAGATCCAAATGGAGAAACTTTAGTAAGATTGATGCGAGGATTACCAACAAATATACCAAGTGAAACTGATTCGACTGGTACGACTGCTTCGACTGCAGATTCAGTATTTCCACACGGTTTAGGCAGTTTACGGTCAGGTATGAATCAAGTACAATTAACAGCAAACGCTAGAGCCGCTTTAGACAGATTTATAAGAAGATTTGGAATGGAACCAGAGGGTTCTGAATCATCGGAATCGTTATCTTTACCACGGGGTAGAATAATGGGACCAGTAGGTAGAAGATTGTTATATTCTGATACTAGTTCTGAAAGTACGGCTTCATCACAATTTAGACCTGTAAGTTCTTCAACACAGTATAGTTCTGAAACACCATCTGCTTCAACACAGTATGGTTTTTCAACACCATATTCTTCAACACAGTATAGTTCTGAAACACCATATTCTTCAACACAGTATAGTTCTTTACCATCTAGTCGTTCAGTAAGTGTTCCAACACAATCATCAATGATGGACCTTTTTGAAAGTTTAGCACGAGAACCTTTGTCACCACCACCACAATTTGCTGAGCACCCTATACCATCACCACCACCACAATTTGCTGAGCACCCTATACCATCACCACCACCACAATTTGCTGAGCACCCTATACCATCACCACCACCACAATTTGCTGGACAGTGGATGAAAACTATTCATCCTAGTGAACAACCAATAGTTGAAACGGAAGCACATAATTTAATGCTTAGTGATCCATCAATTAAACAAACTGAAGCAATAAAACAATCAATTGAAAATGTTTTAGAAGCAAGAGGTGTAGCACAACAATTAGAACAAGAAGAACAACAAGAACAAGCAGTAGCCAAACCAGTAGAAGAAGAATTAGTACCTATAATTACTTCAAAACACGCTAGACACTTATCAGGACAACAACTTATAGATATGGCAACTGAATATGGTGTGTCGGATGCATTTGCAATGGATAGATCACAATTAATAAAGATATTAACTAAAATCAAAGTTCCAAAATCACAATTATCAGATATTGGAGAGGAGCCAGCACCAGCAGCGACAGGATATGAAACATTTGAACAAAGATTGGCAAGAGAGGTAAAAGAGGCAGGAGAGAGAGAGGAGCAATTAAGAATACAAAGCGAAAGAGAGTTTGATGAAAGAAAGGCAAGAGAGGCAAGAGAGAGAGAGGAATTCCTGAAAGAATCAGAACTAAAAGAAGAAAAATTAGAACTACAAAAACAGAAAGATGCTAGAGCCAATATAACACAAAAAGATATACAAGAATTAGATAGGTTAAAAGAATTGGGATTAAAAGAAGAAGAATATAGAGATGATGATGATGATGATGAAGTATTTGGAAAATCTAATAGAAATACGGAAAGAAATACACTTGCCCACCGACTTTCTGCACAATTTGGTGAAGATTTTGTAAAAGAATATGTAAAACCTAAGGAAAAACTAATACCAATACCTAGTCGTACTTTGTTAAAACGTTATGGTATAGAATCTCTAAGAATGCTTGCAGAATCATATGGAATACCTTATGATGAAACTACACCAAGAGTAAGGTTATTAGAAAAATTGTCCGATTTAAGATCAGAAACATCTGATCGTCCACCATCACCAGAAAAAGAGACTGGACGATATAAACCAGAACCACTTCCTGAACCAATATATTCACTAGAACCTATAAATA
>Ga0194115_10004473_pt1 | contig 15021 bp, 19 predicted proteins | sample TA2MahsurfametaG_3_FD_148656 | JGI IMG/M metagenome (GOLD analysis project Ga0194115, IMG submission 148656) | Freshwater microbial communities from Lake Tanganyika, Tanzania - TA2015002 Mahale S4 surface | ecosystem: Environmental > Aquatic > Freshwater > Lake | place: Tanzania: Lake...
CTTACCGCCGCGCTGGGCAGCACCCATGCCCCGGCACGAGCCGCCTTTGGCATACTTCTGCACGCTGCCGCCCTTGGCCTTATAGCCTTCGGATTCCATCTGCCGGGCGCGCTCCTCGCCATGCACGGCCCTGCGAAGGGTGCGCATGACTTCTGGCTCGCGGGCTCGGGGGATGCGCGTGTAGGGAGCCTGCGTGGCGCGCTCAGATCTCAGCCTGTCAAGCTCCTCGAGGAACAGGGCCCTACGATCCTCCACACGAGACCTGCTTCGGGGACGCGGGCTACCACCAGGGGGCCGGAACCCTGGGGTCTCGGTCTCGGGCGTCATATCGCTGCGGGGCCTCGGGCGAAGGTCGGGCTGCTCTGCCTCGCGCTCCGCTTCCGACATGACCCGTTCCGGCAGGCGCATGCGCCGACCCACACCACTTTCCGCAATGTCGCGAGCCATGGTCGCTTGGTCCTGACGACGCCGGGTATCCATGCGCTGCTGCTGCGCCGAGGGACGCCTCGGAGCCGTGGGCAGTTCAGACTTGGCTGCGCCCGGGCCAGGAGTACGTCCCTCCCTGTCGACCTCATTCATGCGGCGGTTGGACCTGGCGATGGCCTCCGGAGAAACATCGTTCCGGCCAAACATGTGCGCAGGCGCTCGATAGGGCTGATGCACGGGCTTGGCGGCCTCCTCGGTCTCACGCGCTGCACGCATGTTGATCTCGTCCATGCCTGCAGCCTTGGACTTCTTGCTGCCGAAGAGGTCGCCCATCCAGTCGCTGAAGGTAGCATACTGGCGGGTACCCGTAAGGGGATCGCGCACGTATTCCCCCGACTTGTCGCGAATGGCGCCGCCCTCGGCGTACTTCTTGACCTTGCCGCCCTTCTTGTAGATGCTGTAGTCAAAGCCCTTCGTGGCTGCCCCGGCACCCCGGGAAGTGCCACCCTTCTTGAAGGTGGCCATGTCGCGAGGCTTTCCGCCCCTCATACCGCTCTTCATGATACCCTCACCGAATCACGTAGTCGCCGCCCTTGGAGGTGCAGCCCATGCCACGGGCGACACTGCCACCCTTGGCGTAGCGGGGGGCACCCTTGGGGGGCAATTCCTTCTTCCTCACAACCGGCATCGTGTAGACATCCGGCTGCGGGAATTCATTCTGGTAGTTGGTGCCCTTGATGGCAGCACCTCCGCCCTTCATCTTGGCCATGATGTCCTCAATCGTGGAAAAGGGTGATGCCGCAATTCGCAGCCCCGGAAACCTTTACGAACATCGCCTGCTGGAATCGGAGGCCAGCATCGGGGATGTAAACGGTAACGGTATCGGGGTTACCCGCCGCTGCACGATGGGGCATCTCCATCTGGAGGATGAGGGGGCCCGTGGTGCTGACGGCGGCGCTAGCATCGTAGAAGTAGAGGGTGCCCGACGCGGCGCTATGAAGATAGAGACTTCGCAGGCGGCACGGGTTATCCACCTGCACTGCCGATACGACACTGCAGAAGGATGCCTTGATGTTAGTCCAAGACATGACTCACCTTACGCGATGGTCGTGTAGACAGGGATGTAGTACACGTCGCCAGCGTTGTTCTTCACCGTGAGGTAGGCGGGGGCCGTGGAGGTGCCCATGCCAGCCATCGCGGCGCTGGTGATCTGGTTGAGGATGAGGCTGCCCGAGGTGTCGATACCGAAGTCGGCGGTGCTGGTGCCAACCGAGGCGACGACGACAACCGGGAAGGCTTCGCGGGTAAAACGAGACATGGTGCACTCCGTGCAAATGGGGGGAATATTATGCCCCCGATTCTAATGCCGGGGTGGTATGCAAGTTTAACATGGCTGGGCCCAAAAAGCAAGAGGGCCAGGGTTTCCCCCAGCCCTCCCACCTGCTATGTGGTGACTACTCAGGTCGAGCCCGAGGAGCCGTACCAACCGCGCCAATCGGACCACCCGAAGGCATAACGCTCGCGGGCCTTGAAGCGAAGGTTGCCCGTGTCGAAATCCGGCTCCATCTTCGTCTGGAGCGGAACTCGGACGAACATCTTCGTGCCGTTGGGCGCATCCGTCTTGATGAACCAGGCATTGGTGTCCGTGAAACGCTGGTTGACATGGTAGCCACCCGGGAGCATGCCCATGCCCTTGATGGCGTTGATGTCGTTGTCCGTCGTACCGACGCGACCCGGCGACTTCAGCAGACGCTCCGCCACGAACTGAAGCTGCGGCGGGATATGAAGCGACACACCCTTGGAGCCGATGAGAAGGTTACGATCATCCTTGAAGAGGCTGATGGTAATGAGGGCATTCTCAAGGCCCGTCTCGGAGAGGTCAACCGCAGTCGTGTTGCTGAAGTTGCCCGCCCCAATGGTGGGGTGCGAGGCCGAAAAGAGTGGCACGTTGTCGCCACCCGGGAAGGAGGTGTTGAAGCCGTTGTTGTAGACGTTGGCGGCCTTGACCTGCTTCGTGTTGGCCATCGCGCGCGCCAGGGCCTTGGCACGAACACGGGCGAAGGTGTCATAGAGGTTGTCCTCCATGGCCTCTTCCGTGATCGAGAAGGCAAGGGCGATGGTCTCCATGGTGTAGCGGGAGGTCCACGCTTCCTGCGCGTTGTCATACTCGACGGCAGCGCCCTCTTCCTTCATCGGCGCAGTGCCGAAGCCGGTGAAGAGGACTTCCTCCTCGAAGGCCCTCTCCGAGTTCTCGATCTCGAACAGGGGAAGGTGCTGGTCGTCGACGCTGCCATACTCCACCCCGAACACGGCATTCAGGCCGGGGAGAAGCTGCTTGGCAATATTTGCCCTAGTGATAGCTGCCATGTGTCTTTACTCCTTAGAAGGCCGAAGCCTGGCTGTCGCGGGTCTGCACCAGGCGGACCTCGACGATGGGGAACGCGTCGCTAAACGCGTTATCCGGCGTGTCGTAGAGGCCGATGAGGCGGACCATCTTCGAAGCCGTCGTGCGCGTCGAGGCCTTCAACACCGCCTGCGACTGGCCGAACGTGGTGTTGACCGAAGCAACCGCCGACAGCTCGAAGTTGAGACCGACATCGCCAGCCGTCACCGAGGCATCCGCCTGAACAATGAAGGTGGCGCGGTCGTCGTCAACCACGTAGGCATAGATCTTGCTGTCAGACGAAGACGTGCCAGCCGGAAGGTACGGCGACCAAGTCGGGCGCTTCGTGACGGGGTCAACCCACTTGAAGCCCTTGGCGACGCCGAGGACATAGTCCGTGGCAGCCGTGGCGGGGACGAGCTGGCCGCCCGGGATCTGCTTGACGGGGTCGCCATTGCCGATATCCGAGGAACCAGCGGAAGCGCCGACGAGATACGTGTTGAGTGCGCCCGAATTCGGGGACCCGCCACGGATACGCACCGGCTGGAGGCCGAAGGGCCGCTTGGTAGAAGCCATGTGTTACTCCTAGTCAGGCGGCCCTTTGGTTCAGTCTAGCGTAGGGGTGCGGCCACCAGAAAACACCTTGCTACTGCTACCTCGATTGGAGATTGGCATCGCCCTGTTGAGCTGCCGGTTCTCCTGAAGCTGCCTATCGATGGCGTCGGCAAGGGACCTGGTCCTCTCCTGCATCTGCCTCGTGCGAGACTTGGAGATATCCAGGGGAAGCTTGGCCAGCGCCAGGTCCCCGATGACGATGATGTTGCCATGCTCGCCATAGTCCAGGCTGGGTGCACCCTTCCACTCGGGGGCCTCATCCTTGCGGACGAACTCGTAGCCCTCGCGCATGCGGGTCATCACATTGACTGGGTCGGGCTTGCCCTCCAGCATGATGCGGACCCACCGGGTACCGAAGCCCTCGCTTTGGAGACGCCGGGTCAGGGACTCCGGCACATCCAGCTCGTTGGGCTCCTTCCACTCACGACTCCGGGACTCATCCTCCCGGCTCATATGCATAGTCATCAACGCCTCCCGCGCTTGATATCGATATTGACGTACCCATCTCCCGCATCCTGGATCTTCTCCATGTAGCGGGCCGTATCCTCAAGTGTGGCACCCAGGCGCTGTGAAGCCTTCACGGTGCCCTCGTCGAGGCGGATGCGTCTACCGGGTGTGCGCGACTGCCCGGCAACTACCGGCTTCGGGGGTTCCGGTTCCCTGCCACCCAGCTTGGTGGCCATACGCGGCATCTCCGACAGGAGGCGCTTTTCGACCTCGGAGTAGAACTCGGGCTGTGCCGGGTCAAAACCCTCCACAATGAGTTCGTCGGAGATAGCCACAGCCAGCGACGTAGCCTTGGGATCGGCTTCCGTACCGCGACCAAACCATGGATTCTTGTCCATCCATGCCTTGGTGGCAGAAGCCAACTGCGAAGTAGACGAGGGCGTGGGGGCTGGAGCCGGAGTTTCCTTCTGGTTCCTGTCCCACGCATCGAGGGCCCTGATCTCAACCTTGGCCTCGATGAGTTCATGCTGCGCCTTGAGAAGTTCGTCCCGGTCAGCCGCATCGTATGCAGCCTGGTATCGCTTCTCGGCGTTCTTGATCCGCTCCTCCTGGGATTTGCGGTAGACGCCGTGGGCAGCAGACTCGGCACCCTGTGCCGTCTTGCGGGCCTCAGCCAGTTCCGCGTTCAAGCGGTCAATGACCTCGTCCCGTTCCTTCACGTTCCCTACAAGCTGATGGATTCGCTTCTGGGCTCGCTTCCCGAAGTTGCTTTCCTCGGGCTCCTTCTTTTCCTCCGGGGCAGTTTCGATGGGGGCGGCATCGACCTTCGGAGGTTCAGAGGTGGGAGCAACTTCCACCTCTACCCATTCCTTTTTTTCTTCTATCACAGTTGCGATCCTGCGTTACGCATACCCAAGATACTTGAAAAGTAGGGGTATGTCAATACCCTTACTCGTTTATGCGGGCGGGATCCTGGATTACCGCCAGCACTTCATCGTCATTGAGGAGCAGGAACTTAACCCCGCCGTAGGAAAACTTTGCGCCGGAGTAACGCGGATAGAGGATGTAGTCCCCAACGGCGCACCACGGATCCCCCATGTCTCCCCTCGTGTAGGCCATGGGACCCAGGGCCTTCACCTGCCCCACGCTGCGGATGAGGTCCATCGTCTCGATGGTTGCATCCGGAATGATGATGCCGCCCTTGGTCTTGGGGGCATTGGGGATTGGGCGGACCAGGATCCTCCAGCCCCTCACCGTAGGGAGGTCGGCGGGATCCGGGATAGTAGGGTCGGTCCACCAAGTGGTGTTACCCGCGCTCTTCGCTGTCGGCATCTGCATCTACAATCTCCTTGAGTAGTTGGAGTGCCGCCAACATACCAGAAGAGTAGCCTACATGCCACATATATCTTTCATGACTTTCAGCGGCACCATCGAGGAGATCCAAGCCAATCTGCTTGCGCTTCTCCTCGATGAGCCTTTCCAAGTGCTTCAGCACTTGCCGCCTTTGTTCATCTTCGCCATGCCACCCTTCTTGTACATGCCGCCGCCCATCATCTTTGTCATGCCACCTTTCTTGTAGGTGCCCATGTCATCCCCGCGCAGCGTGGCCCTCTTGGCCCGAGCCGAGAACTTCTCCGTGGGCAGCTTGCTGGGGTCGCCCATCTTGCTGCCCTTCATCATCTTCTTCATCATGTCGTTTCCTTTCAGTAGTACTTTGCGGGACGAGTGCCCCGCTTCTCAGCGCCCTTGCCCTTGACGCCGCCGCCCTTGGCGTAGGCCTTGGGGGCCCCAGTGATGGTGGCGGCATCCGGGTTGTTGCGATCACTGCGGGGCGGGGGTGCCCTGCGGCGACGCTCCCGGATCCCCTTCATCATGTCGTCCATCTTGGCCTTGTTGTTGGCGGCCTCAAGAAGCATCTTGTCCGCAAGATACCTGCCGCTGCGGCGGTACTCCGCCTCGTCCTCGTCCGTAACCTGACTGCCTTCTGCGTACTTCTTCACCTTGCCGCCCTCCATGTAAGCGGGACCCTTGGCCCGCATTGCGCTACTCAGGAAACCACTCTTGTCGTCAGCCTTGTTGAACTCGCGGGCCACTTTCGTGGGGATCCCCACCTTCTTGGCAAACACAGGATCATGTGCAGCACCAGCCATCATGCGGGCCTGCCTGAAAGACTTACTGGGCACCTGTGGTTCTCCCCATGGCCTTCACGGCAGCAAGGGCGGACTTCCGAGTGGAGTCGGCATCCTTCTGCTGGACCTTGAGACCCTCGACAAAACCCTTCTGGTCCTGGGCCTGCTGTCGAAGGTCCAACTCCCTGTTGCGCACCGCAAGCTGCGCGGCATTGTTGAGCATCTTGTCCTGGTGCTCCTTCTGCCTGAGCTGCAGCTCCGCCATGCCCAACTGCACCGTGGGATCCTGGGGCTGCTGGGCCTGGGCTTGCGCCTTCTGCAGGTTCATGATAGCCACCTGCTGCACGGCCATGGCCTCGGCCTGCGGACCCTGGCCACCCATGGCCATCGCGGCCTCGGCATACTGGAGAAGCACATGCTCCTGCAGGTTGGCTTCGACGAGGGGAGCGAGCTTCTGGAAGATGGGACCCGCCCCCGGATCCTGCAGGAATGCCATCTTGGCCTGGATGTGGGCCTGGTGGTCCTGCCCCGGAAACGCCTTGATGGGCTTGCCCTGCGTCAGCGCCATGAGGTCCTCAAGCGGGCTCATGGGCATGGGATTGCTGGGAGGCGGCAGGATCTTGTCCACGTTGTCCACTTCCATGGCAGCGTAGACCCGGCGGTAGATCTCCCGCATGTCGTGCATCTGCGGATTATTCGACGCCATCTGCAGCAGCGTGGTGGCGCGCGTAAGGCGGTGGGCGTTGCTGGGGGTGTTGGGATCCGAACTGGGAATGATTTCCACTTCGGCCCCAATGTCGAAGACGAAGATCTGCCGGGGTGCCCCCTGAATGTCATAGGGGTAGCTGCGCATGTAGTCCTTGTCCACTCGCCGCAGGATCTTGAACTCCTGCTTCTGGGCTGCGTGGATGCGCTTGTGCGTGGCGCTGAAGAACTTGGTGCTGGCTTCCAGCAGGGCCAGCGTAGTGCCCACGGGCCCGTAGTTGGTGCTGTCCGAGATCACCTGCTCGGTGGTGTCCGCGAACTTCTGCCCCGCTGCCACCACCTCTCTGTGAAGGGTAAGCAGGGTCTGCGAGGGCTCCTTGTACGGGAGGGGGTAGATGGCCTTCGAGATATCCTGGATGGTGGCATCCACGTCGCGCCACTCGCCAGCCCCAATGGGATCATTGCCCCCAACCACCCTCATGCTCTTCAGCTTGAAGCCGCCCTGCAGGTTGGCAAACATGCCAGCGTCCACCAGAGCGCGCATGGTAAGGGTGGCCGTCTTGCTGAGGGACCCGATGAGGTGGATGAGGCCCAGCCCGTAGAAGCCCATGGTAGGCACGTAGCGGTAGTGGACGAACCACTCCAGCTTCTTCTTCTGGGGATCATTGGGATCCCAGTTGCGGCGGATGCTGAGGACCCTCTTCGAGGTGCTATCCACCGTCACGATGTAGGGCAAGGGCCCCTGCCGCGTCTCTTCGAGGTCATCGAACTGGAAGTACCCATGATACTCATAGAGCACATAGGCCTTGAAGTTCTCGGGCGCGGCCACTCCCTGCAGCTCATCCACCTTCTGGGCGATGGGATTGAGGTCCACCATGCCCGGGGAGCCCAGCGGCACATTGCGATAGAGCCCGCTGGCCATGTCCCCTTGGATATCATCCTCGTTGCGGTAGATGATATGGGCATACCTCAGGGCGCGGCGGAGGTCGGGTGCGTTGTAGCTGACGACAAACTGGTCAACAGGGACATACTCTGCGACGGGTCGCCCCAAGCCAGAATCAAAGTACATCTTTCGGAAGCAAGATCCCACAAGAGGAAGGGCAAAGAGGAGCCTCTCGGTCTCGTCGAAGTACTCCACCATCTCCTCAAGGATCTGGTAGTTCATGAACTCCTTGAGCCTGGAGGCCGCAGCCTCCTTCTCCGGAGTGCTATTCCCCCAGACCCTGGTGCGCACAGGGCCCGCTGCAGGGAAAAGCTCCTGCACGGCCTTGCTCTGGAACTTCACAACATTTTCCAAGAGCAGGGGATGGGAGGCCCGGCATGCTCCCTCGAAGGGCTCCGCCGTGTCATCCAGCTTGAGGCCCAGCTCGTCCATGCCCTTGACGATGAGGTTCTCCCACTCGCTGCGGGAGTCGAGGTCATCGCGGACATTCTCGCACACCTTGAACCCGATGTTCCCCAGCTCAGACTCGCTGAGATGCTCCGCCAGGTTGATGTGGTGCTCCGAGATGTCTACCGCTTCCTCCTCGGGCTCGAAGTCCAGTTCCACGCCCCCGTCGTCAAGTTCCACCACAAGGGGCGAAACCACCAGCTCTTCGGGATTTGGATTCTGCACGGGCATGGTGACATACTACCACCAAACCCCCTGAGAATCAAGTGCTCCAATAGGTCTTCCTCTTGCGGCTGGGAGCCTCATCATAGACCTGGTCATCCTGGTTATACAGGCTGTAGCTATCCCTCAGGTACAGGAGGGCCATGGTCATGGCATCCACCTGGTCGTCGTTCTTCCCCTTGGGAAACGCCATGGCCTCCTCCACCAGGTTGTAGGCGAAGTCCTGCTCCTCCGGGAACCACACCCGCCCCGACACGAAGAAGCGCATCACGGCATGCACCCTCGACATCTTGTCCTGCCCCTTGCCCGGCACATAGGGAATCACGGGCAGCCCTGCCCTCTGGAGGTCGGGGTAGAGCACCTCGCCCGAGGCCTTCTTCTCCACCACGATGCGATCCGGATTGTACTTCTTGACCAACTGCCGGGCCTGGTCCAGCAACTCTGGGTACTCCCATTTGCCCCGCCTGTTGGCCAGCAAGAGGGCATTGGGCACGTTGAACTCCTTGCCCCTGCTGTCCTCATGTCCCGTGGTGAAGATGCCCCACACCTGCAACACGCTGTAGTCGCTGGTCTCCTTCCTGCCAAACGCCGTATCCGCAGCCATGATGATGCTATCGCATGTTGGCAGGGGCTTTTCCTTGGGCCACCACTGCAGGTTCTCGTATTTTATTAGATTGCCCTCTTCCCCCGTGGGCTCCTGCATGTAGAGGGCATTCCACTGGCTACGTGGCATGGTGGGGTCATCCCGCAACTTCTGCAGGTACTCCGCTGGCCACCTCTCCGGCCAGTAGCTTTCCTCCTCCTCACCCAGCGCGGGAATGCTAAGTACCCGCCACTGCTCCGCCCTCTCGTCCCTCTCCGCATTACTCAAGAGCCAGCCAGCCAGGTCGTCCTCGTGCCACCTCGTAGTGACGATGAGGATCCTGCCATCAGGTTGAAGGCGACTACGCAAGCCTCCGGGCCACCAGTTCTTCACGAACTCGCGGGCGCTCTTGCTCATCGCATCCTGTTCGCTCAGGGGGTCATCAATGACAGCGAGATTAGCCCCACGACCTGCAATACCAGCAGTAATACCGGCAGCGACATACCTGCCTCCCTGTTCCGTATCCCATCTGTTGGTGGCCCTTGAATCGCTCTTCACCTTCGTGGTGAAAATACGCTGATAGTCCTCGCTCTGTATGATGTTGCGGGTATCTCGCCCGAAGGCGTTGGCCAGCTCCTGCCCGTAACTGACTCCCATCACCTGCCACGTGGGGTGCCTCCCCAATATCCACGTAGGGTAGAGCACCGAGGCATTGACGCTCTTCATGCTTCTGGGGGGCATGAAGATCATGGCCCTGGCCCTTGGAGTTTCCTCCACCCACTGCAGCAGCTCCGATATGTCCTCCAGGTGCTTGCCATTCACGAACCCCTCAGGCAGGATCCACGGTGCGGCATACTGCATGTACGCAGAGTAGGACTCCCGGGCCTTGGCTTCCGCCAGGGCAGCCAGCTTCTCTATGAGGGCATCCTCACTCAAACTTGACTCCCGCGATCCGTGCCAAGCGCTGGATCTCAGCCACCTTGGCGCTCTTGTCCCCATCCACCCTCGAAGTCACATTGAGTATGGCCTTCTGCTCTACAAAATACCCCATGGACTTGCCCAGCAACTCCGCAGCCCTGTTGGCCCCCGCATAATCGCCATCCGCCATGGCCCTATCGTAGGTCTCCGTAAGCATCTGGTGGTACTTGTCCCGCGTGATGTCCGCCCTTATCTCATCCCTCTTCTGCATCTGCTGCAGCCTGTCCCGAACCTTGGGCTTGTTGAGCCACCTCCTAGCCGTCACCGTGGGATGGCTGCCCGCATACCCTGCAGCCGTGATGGCCTTCGTCAAGTCCATGCTGGCCAGGTACTCCCGGCAGAAGATCTCCTCCTCCGGCGTAATGCCCTCCTCCCTATGGATCTTGCGCAGCTCCTTGGGCGGCAGGCTCTGAACCTCAGCCGCTATCTCCAGTATCTTGTCCTTCATGTCACGCTCGTAAGCACATGGTCAGTAACAAATGTCTTCAGCCTCCGGACCTCCACAATACTGCGCCCGGTCTTGCTCTCCCTCCCATTATTGCGCCACTCCAACCCGCACTTCCTCAGGTCTTCGCTCACCCGTATCATCCTGTTGCGCAACTGCAGCGATGTCCCCGGCCAGAACTTGCTGGGACTCACCCTCGTCGTAAGGTCCACCAGCAGATCTCCCCACGTCCCGAACCACACTTCCTTGTCCCGCATCAACCCTATAAGGGCTTGGGCCACCTCGTTGAACTCCACGAAGTGCGCACTGGACTCCATCTTGTTGCGCGAATACGCCTCAAGGAACCTGCTCCCAGCCTCGCTCCCCAGGCCCGCACAGGCCCACCTCGCAAAGTTGGCCATGCGCGGTGCCTCGTTCAACCGCACCCTTGAAAAACCCACCTGCGCCCTCGCCACACAATCAAACAAAGCCCCCAAGATCTGGGGCATGTCAGCATCAAAGCCCGCCCAAAAGCTGTCATCATCCATCCGCTGCGCCGCCGGAATGCTGGGCAGCTCGACGTTTATGCTCCTGCTGCTGAGGTCCTCGCGCTCCACGAACGCTGGAATCCCATTCAACACTATAGGCCTGCAGGCCGTGAATGCCGCCTCATCGCTATCCGTGTAGAGGGCCCTACCGCCCAGCGCCCCAGTCCCCGTGGAGATGCGGCACAGCGAATCACTGAGGTTATTCTGCAGCGAGGACACATTGTCGATGGCCAGCACGTATGCGTTCTTCACCGCTGCCACCAGATCCCTGCCCGACCCCGGAGGTTCCCGCATGTCCCTCGCATGGGGATCCACCAGCCTCCTCAACAGCCTCGTGGTAGTGGACTTGCTACTTCCCTGCTCCCCATTGATAATCAGGATGGGGTAGGGCCCACCCACCTTAAAGGCCCCCACCAGCCACGCCGCCAGCAAATATACATCATCCGGCTGGCACCTCACATGCTTCTTGAGCAGCTCCACCAGATCCCCGCCCTCCTTGGGCCGCACCTGCGCCAGCATCCCCGAAGGCCTATAGAACCTGGGCGTACCCGCCGAGGTCCTCTCCACCCTCCACAGCCCCTTCTCCCACCTCACCAGCTCCCTGCTGTCATCCCCAAAATCATACCACAGGCTCGCGGCATCCCCGCCCATGCGCACAAAAGCAGGCAGTATCCGCTGCGACGCCAGCGCCGTGCCCACGCACCACGCCTTGATCTCATCTATGGCCTTCCCACTCGGCAGCTTGCCGGGGGCCCCCTGCATCGCCACCATATACACTATACCCGTAAAGGCCTCGCTCTTCACCGGCACCGTATGCCGCACGGCATCAATCCAGACATCCACGAAGACATCCCCATTGGGTGTCCTCCAAGGATTCAACCTCTCCGCCACCATCCTGAAGAGCCCGGCGGGCCCAAGTATGGTGCTATCCTGCTTCTCTTCCATATACCCTCCTTGCACTAGGCCCCCACACCCTAGAGACCCCAAGTCCTGGTGTCAACCACTTTCCTGCCACTTGACACCCCCCAAAACTCATGTCATCATGTGAGAGACCCCCGCTGCACCCCCCCCCCTACCTACAACTGCAAGTAGCAGGGGTGAAGGCTGTGAGGGTTGTGAGGGTCAAAATCCCAAATTTCCCCGCCCCTATTCTATTCCCTCCTCCTTTTTAGAAAAAGTACCCTCACAACCTTCACAACCCTCACCCAGCCTTTACTTTCAATACCTTACGCCTGAAGACCCCGCCCCGCCTACCTTCACAACCCTCACCCCACCCCGTAACAATCTGCAACAATCTGTTACTTGACACCCAACGCGCCACCCCTAAACTGCCCCGCGTCCCATCCCGGGACATGCCCGATACCCGAGGGGCCGGGCACCACCACGTTTCTTCAGCCTGTCTCAACCTTACCCCCGCCCAAAACCCCACATCTCGTAGGGCTATTGGGTGGGGGCTTTTTCAGAAACCCAAATGCCCCAATCCCCCAATAGGAAGGACTCCAAATGATGCAGGAGTGGCAGTGGTTCGCAATTGCATTGGGCATTGTTTTCATCCTCATTGGATTCTCCCGATGACCCTCTGCACAGCCAGCGGCAGCCTGCCCCGCCACCAATATGTGTGGGTGGATGGCACCTTTATGGGAATCGAGGGATGGCACCCCGCCGTGTGGTTTGGACTTCACTCCCAACCCGGCAGGGCATGGGGATGCACCATCCTTTTGGAATGTGGGGCAATCTACCGCGACCTACCCCTGCATGCCCTTGCCTTCCAGAAGGAAGCGGGGGAGTGGACCCTGGCCCAATCCCAAAATTGGGATTGCTACGGCTGGCAATTCTCTCTCCATACCTACGACTACTTGGAGGGAATGGGCGGCTTGGTGCGCGCAGGGGACCTCGAAGTGGAGGCCACCTACCTCTTTACAGCCATCCCGGTGGGGGACCCCTACACCCACCACCCGGGGCAGTCCAAGGAATTCCTCTTCATGCGCACTGAGGGTGGCCGCATCACTTCGCAGCCAACCAACCGCGTACTCTTGAGGGATGCCTCCTTCACCACCCAATTGGAGTGGCCCCGCCTCCAGCGCAACGAGACCATCTACTCCTGCGAGAAATGACGCCGCTCGCGGGCAGCCTAGCGGATGCCGTGGCAGTCCCAGTCCACCATCTTGTACGCCAATTGGCGGAAGTTGATGTCGGGCTCCCAGCCCAAACCCTCAATTTTTGTGGGGTCTCCCAGCAGGCAATTTACCTCCGCAGGGCGGTAGAATTTGGGGTCCACAACCACGTAGTCTTCCCACCTCAGGCCCACACGATCAAAGGCGTGGAATAGGAAGTCGCGGACGCTACGGGTCTCGCCCGTGGCAACCACATAGTCCTGAGGCTGTGGGGCCTGCAGCATCATCCACATCGCGCGCACGTAGTCTCCGGCAAAGCCCCAATCCCTCAGGGCATCCAAATTACCCAGCACCAGTTTTTGGCTGCGGCCCGCCAGGATATCTGCAATGCCCATGGTGATCTTGCGGGTGACGAATTGGGGACCCCGCAGTGGGCTCTCGTGGTTGAAGAGGATCCCGCTACAGGCAAAGAGCCCATAGGATTCCCTATAGCACTTAGTGATATGGTGCCCAAAGAGCTTGGCTACCCCGTAGGGGCTGCGCGGCTGAAGGGGCGTATCCTCATTTTGGGGCGCGGGAGAGTTCCCGAACATCTCCGAGGTGCTGGCCTGGTAGAACTTGGTGCGGGGAGAGACCCGGCGCACGGCCTCCAGGATGTGGAGGGGCCCCAGGGCGTTGACGTGGGTGGTGCTGGTGGCAGTGTCCCACGAGCTGCCCACAAAACTCTGCGCTCCGAGGTTGTAGATCTCGTCGAAGCCCATCTCCACGATGCGCTGCATGTCCCCCGGGGAGGTTAGGTCACCCTGGTGCAGGGTGATATGGGGCCGCAGGTTGAAGAAGTCAAGGTTCTTGAGGTTGGGGCTGTGGCTGCGCACCACCCCATGGACCTCATAGCCTCGAGAGTGGAGGAAATTGGAGAGGTAGGAGCCATCCTGGCCCCCGATTCCAGTGATTAGGGCTCGCATGCCCCCAGTTTAGGTAGTTTGGGGCGGGGATGCAAGGGAAATATCAGGAGGTGAGGTGGGATTTGAGCATCCAGGCTGTCTTCTGGTGCTCATGCTGCCTTTCGGCAAGGAGGTTGGAGGTGGCCGGGTCATCTTCGGCTATGAGGGCGGCGGTCTTGGAGCAGAAAAGACCCAGCTTCTCGTGGTCCAGGGCCAGGATCTCAAGCATTTTGGTGTGCTTGGGGGGCTTGGCGGGGATGGGATCCACCGCTTCGGCCTCGGAGTTGGAGTTGTGGGGGTGCGGAAAGGCATCCAGGGCCCTGAGGCGCTCTGCGATGAGGTCTGCGGCCTCCTGGAGGGCTTCATATTGGGTGCCAAATAGGGCGTGCAGGGGTCCAAAGGTGGGCCCAGTGACATTCCAGTGGAAACTCTGGGTCTTCAGGGAGAGGGCCAGGGTGCTGTGCAGGAGGGTATCGAGGATTTTCTGGCTGGACATGGGGCAAGTATACCGCATGTGGGATTGGAAATCAAGCCAAAATCTGAAAATTTTCGTGGGAGGGGTCCCCCAAATCCCCCGAGCACAACCGGCATGTTTTTCCCCCCGGCCCCCCTCGATGCCATAGCAACGCGCAGGCCGGGCTGCAAATTAGAATCATTCCAAAGCCTGGTGCCCGGCACGGCAAAGCCTCCCGGAGCTACTGCCCCGAGAGGCCCTGCCGGCGGGCTAAGCTACCAGCTAAGGTTCCCCGCTACCAGCCTCCGCGCTACCTTGATGGCGGAAACGTTCGAGGCCCATGCGGCATGGACGGCCCGGGCGTCCGGGTCCCAGTCCTCGATACACGTACCCCATGAACGTAGGTGGGCATCAACCCTGCCCAACCATGTCATATAGGCGTCCCCCCGGGGAACAGTGCGCATCTGCGCGCCGCCCCCGGCGATGCTCTTCCAGCGCCCCATTAGCCAATGCTCCCGGCGGCCATCTTGCCGCCCTGCCCCTTGGCATCGCCTTCCTCGCGGGCCGCTTGCGCCGCTTCCCAATTGTCCCGCGCCCGCTGCAACGCCGCCGGGCTCAGAAGCTTTGCCGGGACAAACACCTGTCCCCGGAGTACGATC
>Ga0194115_10004475_pt1 | contig 15018 bp, 9 predicted proteins | sample TA2MahsurfametaG_3_FD_148656 | JGI IMG/M metagenome (GOLD analysis project Ga0194115, IMG submission 148656) | Freshwater microbial communities from Lake Tanganyika, Tanzania - TA2015002 Mahale S4 surface | ecosystem: Environmental > Aquatic > Freshwater > Lake | place: Tanzania: Lake Tanganyika...
GGCAAAGACACCAAAAGCGAGCGCATCCACAACAAAACCCTTGAACGATTCCACATGAGCCGTTGTCCTCGTTGATATTCAATGAGGCATCACCCATTGTATCTCGATCACACACGTTGATTGTGGAAAATGTCTTTCTGAAATCGGAAAAACTCATCCAGAAACTGCCGTCGTCTCCAGAACTGTGACCAACTTGCTTGGCAATTGATTTGTGCTTTTTCCACAGCCTACTCTTATCGCTCCAGTCTCCCTTCCATTCATATGAGCCCCATGGGTTGCGCAAGTGCAACAACTTGAATTCTTTACCGTCTGGTTTTGGTATTCCTCTGATGCGTTCGCGAACTTCCACGGCAGAAATGATCGAGTATGCGTGCCCTGCTACTAATCCCTCCTTCTCTAGCATTTGCTCTCCAGTGGGACCATCCATTACTCTATCGTGTCCTTTACCAATGCTTGCGGAGAGTAAGGCTTTTTGTGCATCGTACTTCTTGAGTAGCGTCCAGATTTCACCGTCGCCATATTTTTCTTTGGTACGGATGAAGGCACAAGCTCGTTTGTCCTTTGGGTGCTTCGTAGCCTTCATGTCCTCGCGTCGCCAGATATTCCCACTCTTGCTGTCGAGAGACAACTGGAATACGTTGTGTCCTGTCATTGATGACCAAGCCCACAAGGCAAAACCTCCCGACATGTTGGCGTAGGAACCGCAATGCTTTGCGTATGCTTTCTCCAAGATGATAGCCCAAAGCTCATTTCCGTTGGGTTTCATAAATCGGGGCGATCTGCTACCTTTCTTGCATGGAATCCGGTCATCCACAATCAAAATCTTCCACCGCTCCTCCTGGGGGTCGTAGATACGAATCTTGTATAGCCCACGAGGATTGTACTCCTTCGTCAAGAACATGTGACGGATTAAGTCTGGGAATTCGCTCGCACATGCGAAGGCAGCCACCAACCAGCAGTCTCCCACTGCACCTTGACACAAATCTGATGGCTCTATCTCGCCTTCAAAGAGTTGAGGCCTTTTCCCCTTGAACTGCAGAAGTTCATGCGCCCGAATCCAATCGGTATTTCGGTTCATCTGTGCTCCCGACTCCCCGTCGTGGTCACCGAGAGCACTTGCTCCGAAGAATTCATCATCTTCGAAGGGCCATCGGAACCAACAACAAAGTAACTGCCAGATAACATTAACAGCACAGCGTTGGCAGATGACGGTACAGCAGGGAATCGCGTATATATGGATGGATCGCCAAATCAATCCAACAACACCGATAAAGGGACAACACAGACAATTCCAAAAGGTGCCAGCTCGACCTGTGTACAACTTCTCCCACGTAGGAAGAGCCATGTTTGCCCAAGGCGTAGAAAAAGTGAAGGTCGTCTTTCTGGCTTCCACGACAAGGTAAAGAACAAGAACGAGAAAACCAATGTAAGCAATGGGCTTTCCAAGTCGTGAGTGAGCCGCGAACCCATCAACTTGATCGCAACATGGACATATCCCCCGATATTTTCCCTAGTCAAAACGATATCGGCGTGATGGGACTCGATCTATTCCTTGAGAAACTGGGAGAACACTCACAATATGTGGGGGACGGAAGCATGACTTGACTCGGCGAGCGCGCCAATCCACTCCATCCGACAAGCAACACTACGGTAACCGCTTTTGGAACCAAGCCCTGTTTTGTAGGATGTAGGATCCATGATGAAGTTCTCCAAAGTGCGACAGCTCTTCTGAGCACAGACGACGAGAGCGCTCAAGCAATGATCGTAGTACAACCTCTTGCGACTGTCTATTTCACTCAGACTGAGACGCGGAACGCCTGAGAGCTCTATGTGCGGCGCCAAGTTGCAGAATCTCTAGTAGACCCTTTACGCTACCAACATCTTCGTCCATTAACTGAAAATTTAAAAAAACGAGTGTAGTAACCCATATCCCCCCTCTGCTTTACGCAATTAGAAGCAAAATCGGCTACACAGCCCATGCAGCTGAGAGACCTTCGACTACTGGACGCTTGACTCACGGTACATCGCGACCTAGTCCACCAGAGAGTACGCAATAGAATCGTTTCGCTCCAGCTGTATGGACTTAACAGAAGAATGTCGTAGTCATTATCGAAGAACCTTCGCTTCAGTCTCATTCATCATCGTGACCAGATTGCCGGTTTCCGTCGTCAATGAATCGTCCGTTTCCAATAAGGGGAGAGTATATGGACTATCGATCTCACTGTCAGTCGCAGATTTTTCATCAAAACTAGCAGAAGCAACCATATATACAGAGAAAGCGATGATTGCTCCTCCAATAAAGCCCGACGGGCCCATGGTCTCGCCAAGAAGGAGCCAACCGAACAGAGCCGTGAAGATTGGTTGAAAGGTATAAATCAGGTTCGCACTTGTTGGTGAGACTCTGGATTGTCCAAAAGACTGTGCGTAGATCGTATAGGCGCAAGTTATCCATCCTGTCCAAAAAATTGCTCCAATTGCAGGCAACAAAACATCAATTGTCAACCGTCCATCGATTAGGCCAGCCTTGAAGGAAGAAAAGAAACTGATAATCTCCTTGCCCATGCTAGCTGCAAATCCAATCAATCCAGATCCTTCGCCGACGACGGAAGAAAAGGCCGCCAGACCACCCACCAGTAGTACGCTGAAAATAGTCTCTACCGTTGCCTTGGAAGCCGCAAGCTTCATAGGCGTCGTTTCCCTCGCATAGGCACCCAACCGAACGACGTGAAGGGTATAGAGTATCGCTGCACAAATGATAAGTGCATCACCTCGAGAAAGGGATGATAATGCTGCGAAAAAGGTCGATAACGGATCTGAAACTACTCGTCCATCCAGACCCATAACAAACAAACCGAGAAGCGCAAAGAAACAAGCCGACCAAGTCCTCAATGGGACAGACAAGAGATCACCCGCAAAAAGTGCTTCGACAAAGGGTACAAAGACCGTTGTGAGCTGGACCAGAAATCCAGCTCGATCCGATTCGACTGTTTGAAGACCTATGACTTGAAAACAGTTTGCAATGAAAAGGTAGGATCCCAATTCGATACCTCCCCGTATCGGGAATGTGTCTTTCACCGTTTCTTGGGTACCGTCCATTTTTTCCTTGCGACTTTGCCAGAAAGCCAATGCTAGTGTGGTTATGGATGCGAGTGAATAGTAGCATGCCGAGAATACGAATCCAGGCACCGGAGGTTGAATGGCATATAGATATCTGACGACCGGTACATACGTCCCCCAAGATAGCGGAACGGTGAATAAGACCAGGATACCAAGCAATTTGTCAGCCCTCAGGGAAGTGTCGCCTTGTTTTGTCTCTTCGACCGACTTTTCAGCTGAATGCAATGAAGATGACTGATTTCTAGCTTCTTCCCGGTTGTACGTGTAGTGGTTCAATGGAAGTCGACGTTCATGACGAGTCGAAGGTGGCGAGAGTTTAGGTCTTCTCGTGGCGCCAACTGTGAATCCACGACTGTATCCAAAGAGTGTCAGACACAGAGAGCCTATCAGGGATCCCTTCATTAGGAATCAAAATGCAGAGTATCAGAATGAGAAGTATGCTTCCGACGCAGATATAGAAAGCTGCACAAGGCTTTTGATGTGACGTTCGACGTGTCGTCGGCAGCAGAAACCTTTCTTCGTGGCGGGAAGAAATCTAATCCGTCCGTCCGCCGACGGTTATGCGTGCGAGCCGGAAGACTACGGAATGACAGTGACCGTGACGATGAAACTACGACTTCAATTGTATCTCATAGCACCAGGATTTTCTAGCCGCAATCCGAAAAAGCCCCTGCTAATCAGGCAATCAAACAAGACGAATGTGAAGAACTCAGAGACAAACTCTTCTAGGAGTGGAACAAAAGCAAACTGCAAACGTATCGACCTAGTCTCATGGTCACCTTATCCGTAGGTCGGCGGTGAGCAACAAGCCGACAAAGCGCCCAAGTCCCTGTACCAAGATACGCACAAAAACAGAAGAAGATTCACTATAACTCTTCATCACGAATGGATTTCACGCATTCGTGGTATGCTAGGGATCCCACCAGAGTCATCCAAGGTGGTGGTCGCTCATTTATCTGTTCAAGAGCCTTCAACGTAGCATAGGGGATTCCTGTTCTAGGCTCTGTGTAGATTCCTTCCATCCCCGTCACAGGGCAGAACTTTCTTGTAGGTAAGGATTGCCGTCGAGTCCGAGCCTCATTGTCTAACCACGGCTTGGCAACTCCATCGAATCGACTGAATTCTTCCGTCAATATGCTGGCAACGGAACGTGGCTTGAATCGCTTCGGCATCGCTCCTGTCTCTACCTTTTTTGAAGACCCACGTTTATTTCGTTTCTTCCCATCGTTTTCTAGTTCATCCAATTCATCGTAGCTATCATCGTCTTCCACCCCCTGACCGGCAGCTCCATGAATATCCTCGAGTGCATCCATCCAGGCAGCAACTAGAATCTCTTTGCTTTCAGGGCCACTGATATCTACTACTTTCCTCGCCTTGTCTCTCCTCCCCTGTTTCGTTCTATCGGAACGTCGCTTCGTATTCTTCGGTTGTAACCCCGGAGGAAGTGCCTGTGCCCCGGCAGCAGATCGCATCGCCTCGTTCCATGCCTTTCGCTGACTCATTTTGCACTGTAGGGTCGAGGCTGACGCTCACAGTAATGATGCCGTCGCTGATCTTTGAAAATCGACCTGACGCTTGACGCTACTTGTCCTTCTTTTGCTGCCTCAAATGGCTGCTCCCTTCAGGAAGACTTCATGGCGCCGAGAGATCTTCTTTGACCGTCAGAGATACGTCGCAACCGCGAGTGGTCAAATGAATCAAAGAAATTGTTCTGCGTCGATATGGTATGAACATACCTAGCTAGTCTACCCATATCAATGAACAAGCGCCGGGTGAGATCGCCGAAAAAGTCGGTTCGGCGATTATCCTCCGAGTAATGTGCGCATGCGATAGTAGGGGTGGATTCTGTGTCACCGTGTTCCCAGAATATAGGATGCCTTGTGAGTGAAGGCGGAACTCTTATTCCAAGAGAGGTATAATGTTGTGTTGTTTTTCTCCATCGTGGGCAGATCCTAAGGCCGCTTATGAAAATCAGACGGTGTCCACTGATATGGCTGCCTACCCCGGCCGGCAGACAGCCTACTGGGGAAATCCATCAACCATGCATCCACAACACGATACGCAGGAAAATTATGGGCAGATTGTGTCAGTGACGGTCCCCGCGGGTATATCAGGCGGTGAGACTATCCACGTACTACACCCTGATCAAAGTGGACGAGTGATTGAAGCAGTCGTCCCATTTGGGCTTACACCAGGAACGAAATTCTATGTGCAGGCTCCTCCTCAAGTCAGTACACCGCTACCAACACCAGCATCATTATCTCCAGTATCTCCACTTGCTGAACCAGTATCACACCCATCTTCCTGGCACATGACGCCGACCGCTCCAAAAGCTTATCCGTCTGAGCCAACTCCATCTGCACCCCCCATGATTCCTGCCGTCACAAAGGGCATCCCAACTTCACCGGCGACCAGCGCCGTGCCGCTACCTCCTCCTGCATCTCATGGTGGATTCCCTGTATCGACAGTACGATCATTCCACCCAGCTTATGATGACGCCTTTACAGCTCACGGCACAAGGGGGCCAGTTAGTGTCAGCCCACTGGCTTCCCCCATAATGCGGAATGACAATATGGGAATGAGACTTATCAAGGTTATAGTACCACCTGGAACGCAACCAGGTAGTACGATTCACGTGCAGATACCAGGTGAGAATCGATTGGTGGCCGCTCAAGTTCCTCCCCATTGTACAGAATTCCATATCGAGTATGATCCTCGGGAGACACCGACGTCGGCCGTTATGGAATCACCTATGGCACAACAGGTAATGTGGTCTCCAGGTCCTACGACTACCCAACAAAACAATATGCTATTAGTCCGAGTTCCTCGAGGAACACCTCCAGGTGCGAGACTTCATGTTCAGGTCCCGAATGAACCTGGTCGATTAGTCGAAGCCATCGTCCCTCCGAACGTATCGGAATTCTACGTTTCTTACATCCCAGCATCTCCGACGGTTCCCGTCCGTCAAGCACTTCCTACCCGTCATGCACCACCTCCCCCTACTACCCGTACAACCAGTCATGAAAGAGGATGGAATAACCATGAAAGAGGATGGGAGTCAGATGTTCTTTCCTTTGCCAGCGGCGTAGCATCGGCTGTGGCGGGCGGTATTGTCTATGATCATTTTGCACACCATCGATGATGGGAGGGGGAAGTCGTAAACGATCATGAACCGTATAACCAATATTTAGTCTTCTGGTCACGCTAGTAGTCTCCGGTCGTCTCCACTCCCGCTCGACCAGGATGGGACTTCTATACTGGGATCGTAAGCTGAGCCATAGTGGGATCGTAAGCTGAGAACTAATGATCTCTATTCCTTGAACGTCAGGCAGTACGATTTAATCCATGTCGTTGTCGGTGTATGTAGGTACTGTAGGCCTGATGACGTCGCCTGGACTACGTCTTCGTGACGAGACCTACATTGACTCCAACTAGTCAGACTTCTGTTTTGCACGAAATGGCTCGAACAACACCACGAATTCCACTCCAACTGTCACCGTCAGTTCTATCGCAAGGTCTAGCTTTGTCAACACACATTCCCTATATCGACTTGTCTGCCTCAGAAATCTAGGATCAGGATGGAGGCATCGTCATCATCATCGTCGTCTTCGGCTGCATCTGCGTCGAAGGCGCCATTACATGTCGTCATGGCGATGCCGGCAGGAGAACAATACAAGTTGAATCCTAGAGTGAAACGTGACTTCATTACTAGACGTGCAGCAGCGTACAAGATCAATACGAATCCAAATTCAGTATGGGCGAATGTGAAGGAGGTCGAACGGGCATTAATTCAATGTTGTGAAATTCCTGAGGATATGAGTGAAGATGCATTGTCAGGACCTGAACCATTCTCTTCTGGACGGACGGGGGTGGGATATATTCCATTGTTGGGTGGAGGTGCTCTAGAAAAGGATAAGGAAATCCGTTTCCTAGGAATCGTCGCCAAAGATTGCCGGACGTTAGCAAGTCGATCCCTGGCGTTAGGAATTTTGGAGAGAACTCTCGATATGCACCTATTCGAAATGGAAGAGGCGGAAGAACGACGTGTAGCGAAACGACCAGACAACGACGACAACGACGAACCAGTTGAAGATGACAAGAAAGTTACGGGGGAGAACGATATCGAGGAAGACAATGAGGGTACTATAGATGATACTGAACTTGATCAGAAGCGTCGGTCGACGCAACAATCTAAGCCGGTACCCAAGTACAAACGAACGAAACGGAAACTCGATGAGGATGTATCCCAAGACGTAGTGAAGGAAATGACAAAGTCCCACAGTGACAAATGGGGTCGTCTAGAAAAATTCTTGGCTGGTGGTGGTTTAAAGGTATTAAAACGATGGCTACAAGAGGGTTTGGAGGATGAAATAGTAGTGAAGAAACCGACGAGTGATGGAACGAACAAAAAGTCCAAAAAACCGCCAGAGGATGTGACGATTCTTCAAACATCATCCACACGAGCATTAATTTTACCAATCCTACAATTCTTAGAACGGATCCCGTTTGACAAGGATTACGTCGTCGAATCGAAAATCAATAAGCAGATACGGAATATTGAAAAGAGAATTGATAGCCTTTTGAAGGCCCGAACTCAGGGTGATCACGAATCGGACGATTTAGAGGGATGGATACCGGGGAAGACGACGACTACTACAAAAAACGATACCGATGGTCTTCAGGCCGTCAAGGATGCTATAAAGAATCTCAAAAAGACTTGGCAAGAAAATACAAAACGTAAGGGAGAGGGATTTCAAGATCCTTTCAAGGATCTAACGGGGACCCTCCGTGAGCGTCTTGCAGCGGTACGCAAGTACGAAGCGGGTCAAGCCCCCCGTCCAGAGTGGATGGTAGTCGCAGAGGTAGAAAGTAAGGCTCCACAGAAGAAGAAATCTCGAGTCGAACTAGCTGCGAAGGAACGTCAGATGGAAGTCATGATTGAAAATCAACGTACCGAAGCTCGACGGAAGGAATTGGAACAGGCCCGGAAAGTCCATGCTGAGAATTTAAAGCGTCTACGAGAGAAGATGCAAGCCAATGCTGCTGCAACGATTGAAAAGAAATCAGGTGGGAAACGTATAAAATGGAAGGATGGATTAATTTCCAAGGATCATCGTGATCGCAAAACATTGGAAGAGGTATTCGTCTTTAATCACAAGGCACCTGCCAATAAGGATATGACGGAGATTCTCCAAGATGAGAAACATCCATCGAAGACTCTCACTCGGGATACCTTAGAACAAGAGGAACATGGTGGAGAAGATATGGATTCAGGGGATACCATTGATCTCACACTTGATTAGGTTCTAACGGGAAGTGTTATCCCAAGTCGATCTTTGTGGCACGGACCGACTGAAATGAGCCCCTTCGGCAAAAACTGAGTTCCATAATGTAGATAGTACCCCTATCTCGGTTAGTTTGTTGTTTGTATGGATGTGCATAGTTTGCCCTGACTTGCAAAAAGAAAATTCGATAGGAGCAAGAGGCAAAAGGGTGTGGACCGAGATAAATTACAAAGATTTGGGAACCAAAATTCCCTGTTACACATCGGGTCAAATTTTAGTTTATGAAGGTGTGACGAATTGTACACTGTACGCGTGAACGGCTTTTGGCGAATTTTTCACTCCTGTAGTACTCTCTGAAAATTCCCTCCAAGAAGGTGTCACTACTAGAGAGAGCATCCGCAACAGTCGACAACACCCATCGACCCATTCTCCTCCACGTGCACAAATTCACACCCCTCGATAGATAGATCGCTCAGTAAAGAAAAAAAGAAAAAATACCATGCGATTCGACTTGGATGGACTTGATGTATTCTTCCCATATGATCGGATTTATTTAGAACAACATCAATATATGCGTGCATTGAAACAATCGTTGGATGCCGGGGGACATTGCCTATTGGAGATGCCGACGGGGACTGGGAAGACTGTATGCCTTTTAAGTTTGATTACATCGTATCAATTTGCGAATCCCTCTGCGGGGAAGCTTGTGTATTGTACCCGTACCGTCCCGGAAATGACTGCCGTAATGGAGGAATTAGGTACCGTCTTAGCCTATCGAGCAGAACAACTTGCCCTGGCGGGGGAAGACAATCATCATGATCCTAGTCAACGTGATATGGAAGATATGGGCGAAGAAACCTCACAACAGGATTCTGGAGAATCTTCTTCTTCGGGACAACCATCTCGGAAGAAACCAAGACGGATACGAGGAACACCGAAACGCAGTGGTCATGAACAAAAAATGGGTCCAATTACAGATGGGAAGGGTGCGGGCGGGAGTGGAGTTTTAGCCCTATGTCTTTCAAGTCGAAGGAATATGTGTGTCCATGAACGTGTCATGGCAGAAAGTGATAGAGAAGCTGTTGATGCCTCGTGTCGGAATATGACCGCCTCCTGGGTGGTTGAACATGCTAGGCAAAATCCTGGTTCGATGGAGACATGTTCCTATTTTGATAATTTCCAATCGGCTGGAGAATCAACCACGATGCCCAGTGGTGTATATGATTTAGATGAATTGAAAAAATGGGGACAAACTCGGGGTTGGTGTCCCTACTACCTAACTCGACAGGCGATCAATCATGCCAATATCCTTGTATTTAATTACCAATACATGCTGGATCCGAAGGTTGCGAAAATGGTGTCGAAGGAATTAGAGTCAGAAAGTATCATTGTATTCGATGAGGCACACAATATTGATAGTGTCTGTATTGAAGCCCTATCAGTCACTATTAATGATCGTGGTCTCGAACAGGCGACACGGTCCCTTGGCCGACTTTCATCAGAAGTCTCCCGAGTGAAGCAATCGGATAGTCAACGATTACAACAGGAATATCAAAATCTCGTCGCTGGATTGATCGATCAGGGTCTACTTGATGCTCCTGCCAATGATAGTTCACTTGCCAGTGTAAGTTACATGGACCAGGAATAACACGCCAATCCCATGATTTCGTGTCACCTCACTTCTTCCTTTGTGTTTCGAAAATACAAACTTAGAATGCCTTGGATCCGGATGTCCTACAAGAATCTGTTCCTGGAAATATTCGACGTGCAGAACATTTTATTCAATTCATGAGGAAGGTGGTTGAACACTTAAAGACTCGGTTACGTTCGGTGGTTGGTCCGAATGCAGTCCAAAGTGAGACGCCATTAGCCTTCCTACACCGAATGACCAATGGGACATCCCTTGAAGCCAAACCATTACGATTCGCCTATTCTCGTTTGAATTCCTTATTACGGACTCTACAAGTCTCGAATTTGGATGATTTTGGTTCCCTTTCGGATGTTGCTGATTTCGCTACACTATTGGCTACGTATTCTGAAGGTATTGCACGGTTTGCCATAATTATGGAACCAAATGGGTCCTCCATTCCAGGAGCTTCCGATCCATGTATTCAACTTTCCTGTTTGGATTCCTCATTAGCGATTGCTCCGCTATTCAAACGCTTTGGGAGCGTTGTGATTACTTCGGGTACACTTTCTCCGATTGATCTATATCCCAAACTTCTTCAGTTCGAACCATGCATTTCAGAATCATTTCAGATGTCGACATTCCGACCATGTATCCGTCCTCTTGTCATTACTCGAGGATCGGATCAACTCGCTGTCTCGACGAAGTTTGAGGATCGCAATGATCTTGGTGTCGTACGGAATTATGGCAATATGCTTGTCGAGTTATGCAGTGTCATCCCCGATGGTGTTGTGGCATTCTTCACATCCTACAGTTACATGGAGTCCCTCATTAGTGAATGGGATGCGATTGGGATCCTTCGCGAGTTAACGAAAGCAAAGTTGGTCTTTATTGAAACAAAGGACGTCGTAGAAACGACATTGGCATTAGACAACTACCGACGAGCATGTGATTGTGGACGTGGTGCTGTCTTCCTGTCGGTTGCGAGAGGAAAGGTACGACATCTTCTTTACATCGTTTCGATGCAATATGAAAAGGCTCATATGTCCGTATCCATTCTATTCTATATCATAGGTTTCAGAAGGAATCAATTTTGATCGACACTATGGTCGAGCTGTGATTATGTTCGGAGTACCCTTTCAATATACGCTGAGTCATGTGTTAAGGGCAAGGTTGGAGTATCTTCAAACACATTACCAGATTCGAGAACAGGATTTCTTGAACTTTGATGCATTACGACAGGCCTCACAATGTGTCGGTCGTGTTATTCGAAGTAAAATTGATTATGGGTTGATGATCTTTGCAGACTCTCGATACAACCGTCATGACAAACGATCGAAGCTTCCCAAGTGGATTCTCCAATTCCTTGGCGAGCAGTATCTCAATCTAAGTACCGACATGGCGATTTCTCACGTCAAGCAGTTCCTTCGTGTGATGGGACAGCCCATCGATCAAACAGCCCTACAGAGTGTTTTGCTCACGGTAGAGGAAGCCAATTTGATGGCCCCTGCTTTGTCAAGTCAAAGAATGACGGCAGGAGAAGGTGGAGCGATGATTGTCGAGTCCAGTGCCGTCAGTTCTTGATCACCGTTTCTGATACTATAGACACGTTGTTTTAGTCATTCAGTAAAACGATACACGCGCTGCAATTGTTAGTTAGTTTTGCGTCCCCATTCACTGAGTGCGGTCGAACAAGGGAGTAGATTCTGTTTCAATGCTTCACCGAATTCTCGATTCAATTCTGTAGGGAAATGGAGGGGTAACCGTGATAGAGAGTAGGGATCTAAACTTTCAAACGACAACGAGACATGGTATTGCATGGGTCCGCCACCGGAATGATCTAGACTGGGAATGAATACACCACGTTCTAACAATTGCCGACCGGCAGTCAATAACAATTCATCCCCATAGGATTGTATACCACGACGGAAGGATTGATATTCATGAATCATTCGTTGAAGTGTCAATGGTGCAATTCCAGCCGATGCAGCATTTGTTTCCCCCGTCAACCCCATGGAATGTTCTTGATGTTCTTCTCGTGATAAAATCCGTTTGGCAGACAACAATAGTGCCACTTGAGGTTGGGAAAGATCCAATAGAGATGCCTGTAATCGAGGGTCGACTGCAATCCCATCTACTAGACATAAATTTGATTGTTTGGTCACCGATTGGGTCTGTGAATCTGTAATACACGTCGAACCAGCCATGACCAGTGCCTGGAGGAAGTAGTCGGCATGAAACTTGGGTAGTAGGTCTGGAAGGTCGGATCCCGCCATGATGCAGTCAAAACGGTACAAGGATATTGCGGAAGATAGGACACGACAAAACCATCGAAGATCTCGTCCCCTACGAAATTCACGTTGGAATGTGTGTAGAATCCGTTTCGAATCTTCCTCTCCTGCTGAATGTTCCTTCTTCTTTACAAAGTATTGACATATCTCTGTTTGGATGGAACAACCATATAATTTATCTTGTAAAATGTCTGTCAATTGATCATAATTCATTGGTGGTCGAAGATATACAATCTTTGATGTCCCCTCTGCACGACTACGGATCCGTTTTTCCATTTGAGTAATGGCAGTAAAGTTCGACGTGAGTCCAATCAGGGCTAAATTACTTCCAGGTGTCGCCACACGATCAAGGAGGTGATAGAGTAATAATTGACGTTGTTGTTGTTGCTGCTGATTACTATCACTGTTGGAATGAAGAATAAAGGCATCAATTTCGTCCAGTATTAGTACGACAGGGATCCGATCGACTTCTGCCATCTCCAGGGTAGATTCCAAAAGTGCTAAATTCGATGTAAACGTCGCCTTCCGAAGTCTTAAGAGATATTCATCCTCCTCTTCCTTTCGACGTCTCTTTCTTGTATTCCTTTGTTGCTGATCGTCATCCTCCACTGAGACATGGATGTTGGTATTGTCGTTGTTGTTGTTCTTCGTTACCATGGAGTTCTGTTCTCCAGTCATGGCGATATCGGATAGTTGACGAATGATTTCATAGACGACACTGGGTACGTCATCCCCCCGTACGACAATCCCATTCACGACGACTTTACGAAATTTTGAACCATGGGCCTGTTGACAGGCTTCTAAACAACGATCGACGAGAAGTGATTTCCCACTCCCTCTGGGTCCCATAATAAAGGCAGCCGCTGTCGTCGCCTCATCATCATTGAATGAGGATGATGTTAATGATGATCTTGGTCGTAGGCATGGATATAAGATAGAATACAATTCTTGAAAGGGAATAGCTAAATTTTTCGGTGTAAAGGTCCGAATGAAACTTTCTTCTGCCGTCACCGGCGTCAATGGGGGATGTCCTGATGGATCATCTGAACAACGGAGGATAGTCTGATCGAGTGTCCGGATGACACCTTCTACATCCTTGTGGGTTGTCATGTCGTATTTTGTAGGATATGGTTACTCCTATCATTCATACACCAGCAGTCTGTGAGAGTCCTTTATGATCCTGTCGTCGTTGCTTTGTTTGATAAGGCCATTGCCTGTGACATCGTCATTGGACTTGCTTCCAAGAATGAGCGGACTTCCCGTCTGACTGATCTGACTAAAACTGACGACTAATGATTGATGACTGATCTGACTCATGCAACGATGTCTGTCATGTTTCCGGATTAGATTCGAAATGTCGAATCAACTCCGTAGATTCCGGAGCCATCAAAAACGAAACAGAAGCCAGACCGATCCATCAACGTACTCACAAAGCGTTCGGAAGGTTCTCATCGTTTGTCAAATATCGAAACCAGATCTCCTCGGTGCTTTACAAACTAAGCCGAAAAACAGCTTTTTCTCTCTTGCCCAAGAAAGTACACCAAAAAAGTAAATTACAATGTTTGGAAGACAAGCTGTTGCGAGTGTTGTTCTGGGAGTCACCTTGATGGGACACCTATCGGATGCGTTTGTTATTCCGCATTTGAAGACGATGCAGACAACGACAAAAACAACACCAGCACCAGTAGCCTTTTTTTCTTCATCTCCTTCCCGTATCCCCTTGGCAGCAGCTGTCGATAGTGGGAATCATTTAGTCCGTGTCGATGAAGATGATGAGGGTGTCGTCATTCCATTTTTAGATTTGGTTGAAAATACTTTTATTGATTGTTATGCAGATTCTGTTGCTAATCTTGAGGGTGTCGAATATACGATTGGTGTCCCATGTGATTATTGTGTCGCACTTTGTTATTATGATCCAGATGGGAACTTGGTTCCGGTCGATTTGAATGATCAACTTATGGATGATATTTTCCCCGTTGCTGAAAATATTGTCACGGAAGAATTCGGTGAAGAACTTGTCTTACAACGTACACCTCAAACATTGACACTTGTTGGGGAACTTGAAGAAGATGATGACGAAGATGAAGATGATGAAGATGATGAGGATGAGGATGGTGATTCTCCCTATGAAGGTGATGAAGATGTTGAAGTCTTGTTAAGTTTTGAACATCGTGGAACAGAATTCAATTTAGTCCGATTCTTAGATCCTGTCCTTTTGGTGGCCAAACGTGATCCAGAACGACCAGATATGAGAAATCTTTTATCACCCGAAGAATCGGATCGTATCATGCCTTTGTTGGAAGAAATGTTCCTTAAAATGCATTCTGATCGTGATGGTGAGAATATGGCACCCTAAGAGAGTGTGTGTGTGTGTGTGTGTGTGTGTGGAGGAAGGAAAATATTCATTATTGTACTAGGTCAACGATATAGTGTATCACGGCCCCCCATAAAATAGTAACAATTCATTTGGTGTTTCTCTTGTCTCTTCATCATGGATCCCTCTAGAATCTATCATAGAGAGTATTGTACAGAGCATTATCTTCGTGAAGATTCGGGAACATAATCGTGATGGGAGACCAGATCACGGGTAGAAGAAATACACGTAGAAGTTCCATGCGGATCAACTGTCCAGTAGGTAATCTAGGAACACTTCTAGTTCGCAGTTGGAGCAGGGTGCCGAGGAGGTTTTCCAACAAGT
>Ga0194115_10004476_pt1 | contig 15015 bp, 9 predicted proteins | sample TA2MahsurfametaG_3_FD_148656 | JGI IMG/M metagenome (GOLD analysis project Ga0194115, IMG submission 148656) | Freshwater microbial communities from Lake Tanganyika, Tanzania - TA2015002 Mahale S4 surface | ecosystem: Environmental > Aquatic > Freshwater > Lake | place: Tanzania: Lake Tanganyika...
CGAGTCCCTCGGTGGTGATAAATGGTTTTCGAACGTTAATTTCAAGTCGAAGGAAGAAACCTGCGAATGGCATAGTTTATTCCCCGAACCAATAGGGAAAATGGGAGTCGAGTGTGTCGATGGGAAGATTGTCAAGTTAGTCTTTGGTAAGTCGCAATTTCTGGCGTACTGGGAAGATGACCATTCAACACTGCTTTTCCCCTCTAGTGAATTCAAAACTGACGGTCGTGCTATTCTTACAGGCTTGAACCAGATGCGTGGAACGTTGCCTCCCGAATTAGGGGCACTGTCAACCTTGAAGGACCTTCGAACGTGGCTCAATGGTATTGAAGGTGGACTTCCAGAGACTATGAAGCGCTTGACGAATCTTGAAACTGTCATATTCCTTGACGAAGCCCTCGAGGGAGAATTCCCTAAATGGATCAATTCATGGGAAAAACTAAGATTGTTGTACCTGTCGGACAACGAATTCGGAGGCTCACTGCCTGATACTCTAGGAGAGCTACAAGCCCTGACAGCTCTAGCAGTCGACGACAACCAAATCACTGGGTCTCTTGACGCCGTATGGAAGTTGAAGAACCTGGAGTATCTCTTCCTGCAGAATAATGTCATTGAGGGAGAGCTTCCCCCATCGATCACCGCGACAAACCCCTTACTAAAGGGTTTGGACTTATCGTCGAACGATTTGAAGGGTCGTCTCCCCTCGGACCTCTTCAAACTATTTCATTTAGAAGTCCTGGATCTCCACGGGAATGATTTCTGGGGTAACCTTCCTTCAGATATTAAAGATGACAATAACCTGTTGACACATATCGCACTGCATGAGAATCGGATTGGTGGCAGTATTCCTACCCGTATGGGCCTCCTGGATCAGTTGGTCCATCTTGATCTATCGAGCAACCACTTGAATGGGACTATTCCGACACAGCTCGGAAATCTTGTAAAGTTGAACTACCTACATATGGGAAAAAACAGGTTCGCTACAGGTCCTATTCCATCCTTCATTTATGGGCTGCGTGAACTTGTGGAGTTAGCGATGCCGTACTCAAACAGAAACGGACAATTGTTACCCGACATAGAGTTCATTGGCAAACTAAAGCTGTTGGACCTCAACAGCAATACGATTACTGGACCGATGCCTTCAGAAATTGGAACCATCACACCCCTTCAGTACCTTCTGCTCAACAATAACAATTTTACTGGCAGCGTGCCCAGCCAGTTCAGTACCTTGAGAAATCTGCGTAAGTACATCGGGGGAGGAACAGAAGAAAAGAGCCATTGTGTTGCAGCTCCCTCATCCGGATAATTTTTCTTTTTTTCAGACTTTATGCTCTTGGATCATAACGACGGCCTTCAAGGAAACCTTCAAGCAATGTGCGACTTAGAAGTCTTATCCAATGCATGGGTGGATTGCCCAATCACTTGCTCCTGTTGCGAATGCTGCGCTCCAGGTGTCAACGCGAGGTGTCACTCATTTGAAAAAGGTACGTCGGCTTGTATAGAGTAGTAGTAGTTGCCTGTATTCACTGATATGCCATGTGTTGTGTCTTACCCCCCGGTTTCAAAACCCCGACTCTTGGAAAAATGTTTGTGTTTCTTTCCTTTTTCTTTCTCTTCTCCGGTGCTCCTCTTTGCAATTTTAGCTGACAGCTTAGGTAAGCTACCCAATGGTTTTGTTGTTGTTCCTAGTATTGGGGGTGCATCGATGTCGTGACTCTTCATTGTTTTGCTTAATATTTGTTTGTTTGTTCGTTTTATCCCTCACGGTCGAAACTCACCTGTGAATCATTTGTCCGAAACCTAGATCCTGAGTGGAAATTGGAGTTTCAACGTTCTACTTACTATTACAAGACCTTTGGTGGCACTTGAGGCTTCCGTACTATGATGCAAGTTTTGTGCATGGTGGCTCCAGTGGATACAAGACGTTACACAATCACCGCTGGCTGGTACCCTTCGTATGCGTTCGCAGCCTGAATCCCTATCTTTACATTTAGTTTGTTGTCTTCTAACTTAGATCATCAGCAGTTATCACAGTTCAGATATTATGCTTGTCGTAGAAAAGAATGAAGAGATGCAACTAGGCGAATGTTTAACCCTACTTCTCAGACGGTGAGTCTACGGTTTTCCCGTATTCGTCTTTTTCGGATAGAGCAGCTATGGTGGTGAAGATACTTGGCCTCAATGGCGTTGTCGACGCCGTCGTTGAAGAAGTCGGCATGAGGTTGGAACTTTCCGATGGACCTTCTAACAGTCGCGTCCATGGCTCATCCGTCGAGCCATACTGTGACTCCGATTGTCGCGAACTTTCGTCTTGAGAAACCGAGATTGTTGGCGAAGCCTCCCGCGGCTGGACAAAAAGTAAGTCATCTAGAAGTCCTGACTGTAAGAGTCGGTCCCGAGCATCCTCGATTTCTTGACGTTCAGAATTTGTGGTGATACCACCCATCTCTTCGCTCGTTACCGTGCTTGTTTCCTCGGTGCCTTGTTCCACATCACCATCCTCATTCTCATCATCGCCCACCTCCCCCTCCTCCGTATCTTCATTCTCCTCGTCGCATTCCTGGACTGTAGGCTCTGAAGGTTGCTTCTTCTTCTTCTTTTTCTTTAAATTTCCTTTCATGATGAGTTTAATGTCGGAAAGGAAATCCCCGAGAGCAATTGAGTCACCAAACCTGGACTTCTTAAAATTCGCACGATATTCTGGTTCCCATTCGTCTGTTGGAAAGCAATAAAAGTGGGCGATACTAAACAGAAGCATTTCAAGACAGATCAAAAAGTTTTGTGCCGATTTCGCCCAACCCTCTGCATCTTTTCCACCCACATCGGTAAGCGTTGCGAGTACTGTAATGGCAAGACCTGCACAGATGAAAGACGAAGCGCTGAGACGCATAGTTGATCGATAGTCGTGATATCTCTTGGATTCGTACCTTGCCAAAATGTCATAAAGACGACTCCCTTGATGCATAGAAATTTAGCGAAAGGTCGACACCATTCTAGATCGCGATCGACTGCATGGTAGAATTTGAGAAGGCCCGTGAATGCAGTGAAGATAGACAAGTTCTGAATCAAGGTAACATAGAATTGCGGTGCTCGATAATCATTAGGTCCGACGGCGCCCCATGGTCCGAAGTAGTTGTACTTGGCCAAAACGACTTTCGCAATTGTCGTTGCGGGACGAAAGAACACGAATTGCAATGCAAAGAACTGGCATTGCAGAAGAATCGCGTCGGCTAACTCGTAATCATTTTCATACGGATCGTGCTGGCAACAAAAGAAAAACCTGAACGGTGGAGTGAGGTGATCAGCACGTTGTGCTAAAACGTCGACGACCACATTCCGGTCACCCTTTCCCAAAACCGCAATACAGAAGGAGAGGAACTGTGGAAAGAAGAGAGAATCGACACAAGACGGCGTGTAAGTGGAAGAGATCCCACCACATAGTCTCTACAGCCGATTGCATTTGCCGTACCTGATAGATTACGTAGGCCTCGTAGGCATCCTTGATGATGGCAAGGTATCCTTCAGCGCTGGGGAATACAAGCGAGAACCAAGAGGTTATTGCATAGATTGGGCTCATCCAGAGAATTGCAAGAATCTTTCTTTGGATCACGGGTTGATTCAATTTTCTCAAATGGGCGGACATATGCCACATACTGATGAGACAACTGAGCAAGGTAAAGGTCCCCGCAAGTTGATACACCATGAAGGAATTCTCCATACTAAATTGGTCCTCTGTCTTCACAACGTACTGTTCAAAGTCCTTCTTCACCTTATCAACCTGTTCGGTGATCTCCTGTTCAGCCTTGGTCAATGTCCAATTGATTTGTTTCATGGTATCATCCAACTGTGTTTGGACGTTGTTCACGGTCTGATCTAATTCCTTCTGCATCTCCTTCTGAGATTGTGTCAATGCCTTGTCCAAGTCATCTAGACGATGGACGACATCCGCGTTCGTTACACTCTCATTAAACCGACTAATCACCTTGGCTTGAGATTGTATCGTCGATAGGAGTTCTGCAATCGTCCTTTCGTCCTGCTCCAGTGCTTGAGAGAACCGTACCTGTTGGAGTTGGAAGAAAGTAGATACCAGTACCATCACCACCATGGTAATGATGATCATCATACGATTTAAGATCGACTTATTATTATTCCTCCGTTCCGGTGAGGGTGAGGAAGATCTTTCACGAGCCAACAAGGGCTCCTGTTCGTCCGTATACATATTGTGATGATTTCAAGTGTGCACTTTCAAAAATATTTTTTACCCCCCCGAAGACAAAAATATATCGCAAGGTCAACAACTACTACTGGAAGAACACCGTCGTGATTCCGTCCTTGAATTTAATCAATGGACTCCTTTTCTGTCACACGACAATGTTCAAAGATAGCTTGGAGGAAGGTTCGATGCGAAACTGGTTTGGGAGTAGTAAAGTTCTCGCCAGATTCTTCAATGACGGACTACATACAAGAATGTGAAATCGAACGTCCTTGTGTCATGGACTTCGTTTGACTGTTGTTTTAATTCCCGGTTTTGCACGTCGTCGTATTTGGGTATCGTCGAAGTGCAAACCTAGCTGCACAAGCAGCGGTATCCTCCACGGTTTCGGATCCTCTGAGCCTGACTGACATATGCATACGGCATTTTAGAATCACCAACTTTCACGCTAAATTAACCCGTTTCTTAAGGCTCAGGGTATTGGGCCACGTGACTCGAAAACTGTCACAAAACGCTTCAACAAAACAGCAGAATTCGAACACGCCAGCCGGCTGCTGTGCCACACCAACTGCTCCACCCAGGGAGGTATAGAGGTAGTATACGTACATATGCATGCCTGAGATACTGCAATCAAGCTCGCGTCTGCAAGGATTTCTTCGGTAGCACACCCCTCTACTAGAGAGAGAGCGGACGACTGTACTCGAAGAGTCAGACTGGGCGTGCCATAGCTACTGGTGTTCAATTCAGGCCATCAAGAAGCAACAATCTTCAAACGTTCTTTCAGAGGAAAAGATGTAGCCAAAAAATCTCGCTGCCTTACTTCGAAGCGTCGGTATGACACCAAGATGCGGCCAATCATAGGTGGAGCAAAGATTGAACATGCCGTTTTCTCACGAAAGTGTCGTCTTTGTCGTCGTCGTCGTCGTCTCAGAATCCTTCTCAGCCTCCTTCTTCTTATTATTATTATTATTATTAGTCAGTAGGAGATTCCAGATATGAAACCCATCACCAGCATAAAATAGGATTGATCCATCCTTGAAGATTGTTTTCGTCCACCATCGTCCTTCATGGGGAGAATCTTCCTCAGATGGGACTAAATGGTCTGGTGCTGCTTGACCGATGATCGTCGTCGTCGTCGTAGTCGTATCCTGACCATCATGATGGACGAAATTGAGTGTCTCATATTCTGTCCCATCACTGAGGACACCATGATACATTAGACTTTCCAGAGAGGAACCAAAATTCCCAAGGTGGATTAAGACTTCACTGATTGCTACTTCTCCACGGAAACTTGTCGAACTTCCACGTCCTAAATTGGTCCGCTTCTCTGACGATAGTGATGATGACAGACTGGTTCCATCATCATTTTCATAATGGTGCCAAGTCGTCTCACTAGAATAGCTCGTATCGGCTAGGATGACCCATTGGGATTCATCGACTCGGATAGCGCTGGGAATATCACCTTGAGGCTTATGCCCCGCCAGGAGGACTTGGACCGAGGCCCTATCAAAGAATTCCTTCGTCGCTTGGACGATAGGGTATGCCTCGGTCGAATCGGGGTAGAAACTGTGGGGCATACCACCTGGCGTTAGGGTACTATAGACGACAGTCGGATTCTTTCGTCGATTTGGTAACATTCCCATCCCATATTGGACAAGATCGGTATAGGAATCTTGATATCCCGCTAAATGTGCCCAGATAGGTTCAACAGAATCATCGATACCATCATTCTTCTCGATCCGTATTATATCTGCCTTCCAATCTTCTACCTTTTCATGACAAAAATTGTTCAAGGCTATCATCCATTCATCAATCGTCGTCACACCATGTTGTTGAGCTGTCTCACCCTTGGGAATCCATGGCATGAGAGCCGTCAAATCATCCCATACCGATAGCCCCCTTTGATACTTTTTTGTAACCTCTTCTTCGATCAATGGTAATGAACCATGAACGAATACTAGAGGTCCCAAACGGCAAATAAATTTAGCGTCTGATAGGAACTGTCCTAATTCGCCATTTGGATGACATGATTGTCGATAGGATTCGACAACATCTTGATCCGTCACGGGTGTCATCGTTCTTGCGATAGGATCATCGTCACTTCTTCTTCGTATCGTCTTTTCCCATTCCAATTCTTGTTTCCTATGTGAGAAGGCATCAGGAGAACCCATCGTCTGACCTAATATCCATTTCAATCGTTCTACTGAAGATTGTGATGGCAGATTGGAAAGTGGGTCACCGACTCGACCAGTACCCTTGAACCATGTCAGTCCAGGATGAGGTGGTGGGGGTTCCTGTAACCCAATTTCTTGTAAAATCCGTAACTTGTTCACATCTCGATTCCCCAGAATAAAGACGACCCGATCTGGATACCGTCGCTTTAAATCATTCAATTGTCGAATGGTATATAAATCATGACCACCCTTGTCCCAGATGTCTCCACCAAATACCAACAAGGCACGTGGATCCGTAAAATCAATATACTGATCGTATGGAAGATCATCATCATCGTAAGTGTTCCCACTACTGCTGCTGTTGCTACCGCCCGTTGAAGAATTCTTTTCTCGAAACGCCAGTACTCGACTTCTATGGACGTAACGATCCAGGTAGGCTTTGTCACCTTCAATATCTGTAATGTAAGTCACAATAGTCTCATTCCATGCCTTTATAAAGTTCTGTACGTTGCACGAGTCTGAATCTGCGTCGCCACCAGGAGACAAAAAGGTTGCAAAGAATCGTTGTGGGAGAATATTGGAAGACCGAATACTAACAAATGGTAGGAAGGATGTCCTCGTTCGGAGAGGAATTGATCTTTCAATAATATTCCGGACTAGACCTTTTCTCGGTAACACCGGACGAATAGGAGGGAGAAAACAACGTCCCATTATCGTACTACTCTTTGGAGAGATGGAGAAGACGATCCAAAACAAAGTCAGTCTGCGCGATAACGCTGATGACAACGACGACGACGACAACCACCGCCACCAAGACCACCACAACCCTCTCGCTGCTTTACTACCCATGTATAAAACCACGACGGATGGGAAGTCGTAGCGATTGCAAAGCGAGACTGCTGCTTTTACCGCAATACCGTAATTGGCGATGGTTACGAAACATGATTTGCCTGTTCAACAAGGTCATGTTGGCACCACAGATCTTGGGAGAAGCACTCTGCCCATCACCTCGACGCATTCATATGTATAATACCAGTATATCTTGAAAACGGTAGATACATACGTAGTCACGTGACATCACGCAAGTGACATGTGGCGGGGATGACGAATTTCTTGGCAAGGGGGAAAATTCCACCATCTTCCACCATCCAACGGGAAAAACATTGTCATTGAACGACATGCTGATAACAGTAACGACGAGGACCATGATAGGATATCGATTACCAAGATAATCATCACAGAAGAGATAGTGTAATCCATCCCCATGTTTAGAAGCATAACAACTAGTCGTCCCATCGCGGCCATAGTTTCCAGGGAGACCAGGACGATACGACGGCTGTCACCGTTCTGTTACATGGATGATGTTGAGTCCGATGATTCCATCCATCACAGAATCCGGAGATTTACATCCCAACCACCACGAGGTAGTGGTCAATCTATGAAAAAGAATCATAAGAATACGAATAAGAAAAAAGAGGAATATAGGAAACATAAAGAACCGATACGGACGATACGGGAAGGGAAGCGACCCCGAAAGAAGGAAGTGTCCTCTCGAATCTCAGATTTTCAGGTACCCATCCCAGAGTTTACCCCTCTATCGACCATGTCGGGTTCTTCTGAGAGTGATCCTATCCTTACGGATACTACGATTTCGACCACGACTGCTGAATGTGAGAATGATGATGACGATTCACTTACAAAGACTTGTAGTACTCCTATGAGTCCCGAAGCTATCAATGTCGCAGTCAACAGTATCCATAGTTGGTGTGCTCGAGATCCGACCTTTTTCGAAACCACAATGAAGATATTAAATCTTTCTGCCTTTGGAGTCCAACCGACTGCCCAAAGTCCGATGGTCGAATTAGTACGTCAATATCGACAGTTATATCATCAGTCTGTCCCTGACTTTCGAAGTGTCTTCTACAGTACTAGTGATCGACCCCAACTGAAGGCGGTATTGGAAGATCTTGTCGCTGTCGGCTTTGGTGACCCGAACTTTGCAAAACGGTTTCGTCAAGTTCGTGGATATGAATCTCAAAAGGTACAATTACACCGACAACTCATCAAACAACAGGCAACTTTAGAACAACAACAACAGTTGATCCGAAAGGCGGAACGAGAGTTGGAGATATTACGGGAGGAGGCTCGTAGGTCCGCCATCAAACAACGAGAGTTCGTCATACAGAGATTAGGAAGACAGCAAGAAGCGAGGGATGCTGTCCCCCCGATATCAGCACCGGAAGAGACGACATGGTCATTCTCATCCGGATGGGATCGGTTAATGTCCTGGTTGACAGAACTTGAGAATGAAGCCTCAAGTACGTCTACTAGCAAGACAGATCCTTCATCAACGTCGACAAGCACCGTGGATATGACGGACTCTCAATATAGCTACTATGAACCATTCCTACCTCCTTCAGGTCGTGCACGCCGACGTGTTTCTACGAAATTTGAACTGGTAACATCCCTTCGAAATGAGTTGGAAGCAGCCAATGAAGAAATCAATAAACAAAGACTCTCCTTCAAATCTCTTCAATTCCCCATCCCCGTGAAGGATTATGAACGTGCACGGCAGGTCGTACAGAAGCATCGGGATGTGATCTGTGAAGAACTTGCCCAACACATTTCTGAACGACATGCGAAACTCATTGAACAATATCAACGTTTAGATTCTAACACCGACTTGACCAAACCCTGGGATTGGTTTGGCTATGCAAGACTCGATCGACGAAAGATTATTTTTCATGCCGGACCGACCAATTCGGGTAAGACCTATAATGCTCTTGAGCGACTCAAGGAAGCAAAACAGGGTCTTTACTTGGGTCCCCTCCGTCTCTTGGCGGCGGAGGTCTACGATGGGTTAACAGCTGATGGGATCTATACAAACCTATACACGGGACAGGAACGGCGTGATATCCCCTTCTCAACGCATTCCGCCGCGACGGTTGAAATGGCCGGTATGGACAAAGAATATGATGTAGTTGTGATTGATGAAATTCAGATGATATCAGATGTCACCCGAGGCGCCGCTTGGACGAAAGCATTACTTGGACTCCGATGCAAGGAGATTCATGTCTGTGGTGGAACAGAGGCTAGAGAAATAGTCGAGAAATTGGCCTCTGCTTGTGGAGATGAGTTTGAACTGAGAGAGTACCAACGTTTCAGTCCTCTGAAGCTCTCCCCGAAAAGCATGGCAAAGGATCCAACAAAACCAGGATGTTATCGGAATGTGCAACCGGGGGACTGTGTGGTCGCCTTTAGCCGAAACGATATTTTTGCCATCAAACGTGAAATCGAAAAGACGACCAAGTATCGATGCTGTGTGATTTATGGCAAGTTACCACCACAAACTCGAGCTGATCAAGCCCGGCGTTTCAATGATCCTGACTCGGGGTATGACATTCTGGTTGCAAGTGACGCCATCGGCATGGGTCTGAATCTGAACATTAAGCGGATCATCTTCAACTCAATCTTCAAGTTTAATGGCGAAAAGGTGATACGATTAAGTCACTCGGAGATAAAACAGATCAGTGGCCGAGCTGGACGTAGGAACAGTCCCTATCCCCATGGAGAAGTGGCCTGTCGCGACGCCAGAGATTTGCCATATATCCGAGAATGCCTCAAGGCTGACATTCCGCAAATCCAGAAGGCAGCGTTGTTGCCGACCAGCGCCCATATTGAAGTTTTCCGTCAAGGATTAGAAGTTTCGGGTGTCCGCGAAGATTTTGATCTCCATAAGATTCTTCGCCAGTTCAGTGCAATGGCGACCGTCAAGGGTGACTTTTTCTTAGGACGTCAGTCTGAAATGCAGATGATTGCAGAAAAGTTGAAAGGAATCCCCCTTTCACTGAAGGATGCCTATACATTATGTCAGAGTCCCTCCTCGGATAGTTCCATTCCACTATTGCAAACCTTTGCGCAGAAACTGGCGCGTGGGGAGATTTGTGGCTTACCGTCTCGATCGGTCGCCAAACCAGCCAAGAGCTTTGACGACTTGTCCTATCTTTGTAACCTGTATGGTGATGCGGATATGTTTTTGTGGCTTCAATTCAAGTTCCCACCAAGTAATGCCATTGAACATCAAGCAGCAATGACACGGAAGGAGAGTACCCTACAGTTTATCAACGACGCTCTCGCCAACACAGACAAGCTGACGTTAGAGCACGACTATATTCGTGCAGCAATACGGCATCGAAGGACATGGGAGGCAGAGAATCCTATGCAGAATGCTCATTCTCCCTTTCCCAATGAAGCCGAGGAAGATGAAGATGACGAGGCATATGCAGCCTTTTCGGAAAATACCCAACAACGTTATGGCTAAAAGAAATACTATCAGTCCGTTGACTATTAGTACAGATCCCTTTTTTGGCGTGTAGACATCTTATATAGTCGGTGGTGGTCCGACACTATCGACATCCAAATTTCCCATAATGAATGGGAATAATGCAAAGGCTAATCCACTAAGGACCATAAAGGGGAATAATATATAAAGACCGACATCAAAGGCATCTGATCGATCTGCTGATTCCTCTCTCTTTGTAGGAACGATACCACCTAAGGTCGCTGCCTTGATTTCTTCTTCACTTGCCTCCCATGCTTTCATCTTTTCTTCCAAGGAAAGTTTAGCAGAAGAAGAAGTGGATGTCGTCATCATCGTTGATGATAATTCATCATCACCATCACTACCATCACCACTTTCTGCCGCCAAGATCATGATGAGGTGATGCTGGTGCTGTTGTTGAGGAAGGAAGGATGACGATGATGATGCCTTAGTACGTACTACCGACCCAAAGTGAATCAATCGTGACGGTGTAAACGAATGACATCCACCACTCAAGAACAATAATAGCGTCGTTAGGAATCTTTGTAGAAAAAAAGTCATGATGCTATCTTTGTTGGAAAGTTAGGTCTGAGAACTAGTACACGTTGGATGTTGGATGTGGCGTCCGTTTTGTGACGGTATGCAGGATATTTTGATGTGTCTCACACACGGTACATAGCGGTCGTTGTTGTGACGACCCGATTTGAAGAACCATGTTCCTTGCGTCACCAGCAGGAGTTGTGAGTCACGAGAGGCGAATCATGAACGATTGGACCTCTTCCGTACCCCCCTGAAGCAATCATCTTAACTTCTGTAAATTCCAATGACAACCGTAGAGTCACTCGACAGAGGGTTGATGACGAGGAATGGTAGAAACTTTATGTATATGCCAACGTCTTCTCCAAGCCAGCGCGTCATTCCGTTCGGCGTATGAAATATCTTTGCCTCCTACGAATTTGAGTTCCTTCAAAAATGCATTATCAAGCAAACTTGCGTTGTTTCGTGTTTTGAAGACGTTGACGACGATGATGGCATGATAGTTTGAAATGGTTTCTACTCTCTCTCTCTCTCTGTCTTGATTCCACGACGCCTACTTTTTTTTTCAAAAACCTTCCCAACACACAAAAAAGAGACATAAACGAATACACGACTATGCCTGCCAACAGTAACTACCAGCGTCCAAGGAAGTCTCAATCGACTTCTCGTAGGACGACAAACAGAGAAGGGATGCCTTACCCTAGTAACTCGACGATGATGATGACGAATCCCTTACCTGTTGGTGGATTTATTGGTCCCGTAACACCACCATCAGATGTCATTTCACCAGATGTCCGTGCAATGAATTCAGGAAGTTTAATTGCATCCTCAGCCATCCGACATGTCCGTCGGGTATCAAAACAGGCTGCGATGAATACGAAGAAACAAATTTGGGATTCGAATGATGCATCTATCGTCGCAGCACAGTCAGCCGTTGATCAATGGGAGGCAGGATATAATGGTTTACGGAATTTACTATGTGCCGTGGGGAATTCAGCACAGGGATTATATGGCGCCGCCAAGGCAGGTGTATCTGGATTAGAACATGGTTTCCTCCTACCTGTCCGTGATTGGGTCTTATTACCAGCATTTGGTGGTGTTGAAAAGTTAACAGGAGAAACGATAGGTTTCCTACAATCACCACATGCACAACATTTAGCACATCAATCTCTTGGTTTGGCAAGACAGGTCCCCTTTGTGGGAGAAAATATTTTAGCACCCTCCCTATGTATTGGAGCCAACGTGCTAAAAAAGACATGGGAAATTGCACAATATCCTATCCCCACACGGAGTCAAGTCCGTGATTCAGTCGACTTTGTTATGACGGGGACGAAGGTAAGGTTTTTTTTAAGAATTCAGGTTGTATGGAGGATTATGAACGTCTTGTCGAAGCTAACCTCACTCGCCATGTCAAACATAGTGGGCCTTGACGACTGCTGGACGGGAAGTCAATCTTTACATTATGCGTGCCGATGCGAACATTACCCGGACCTTGAGTCATACGAGATGGAAGGTATTGGGATCTGGACCGTATGCGACACTGGATAAGTTGAATAAGAGTGATGTGATTGATCATTTATGTGAACGATATTTTAACCTTGTGGATTCAGTCGCTCGGTATGAGTTGGCGGCACACATCCGGGCTCACAATCGACCACTCTATCATGATCTAGTATTGACTGGATTATTGCGAGAACGTGGTGGAGAATTAACACAAGAAGATGAATGGCTTTCTTCCCATCCAAGTTATCGTGAATTGGAATCTCCCTTCTTGATGGATGAAAAGGGATTGTCGGAAGTCTTTGCACTCTGGTTTCGACTACCATACCGTAATGGGAAACGACCTAGACGGGATACACCCTGGATTATGTTTGACGATGCAGAACGGCAGAAGTTGGAACGACACTATCGAGATATGTTACGAAAGAATGAAAAACATCCCACCCCGTCAGCGGGGACGGAATCGGTCGATGAAAAGTCGATAGCAGATGATCCCAAGGTTATCCCACAGAGATATGCCACTAGTGCAAAGTGGTATAATTATGATCCTGAGAATGATCTATTGTTGGATCAGAAACGACATGCGGTATCCTTCTTCCCCTGTTGTCCCAAATGTCGTCGTCGGCATGATTTATTCCTTGACGTACCTAGGACGCAAAAACAATTTGGTGAATTATGTGATACTTGTGCTCATCATCGAGCAGAAGCTCCATGGGTCGATACACTTCTATCACCACCGACGGTCGTTTCGGTCTACCGTCCAACGATGTGGCGTTTTTATGGCCCGGGAGATGAATTGAGACGTGCTACCTGGTTCCTAGATACCCAACGACATGGCCTACAACCATACAGCGAGGATGCTCAAGCTGTGTTGGAGGATGCCTACTTGTTTTTAAAGTGGACAACGAAACGACGTGTCTGGGATGGAAGTATTCTGTTAACCGTCGAAGTCCCAAGTCCAGATGGTAAGGAGCAACAATTGGTACAATTCTCGTCGTTGACGTCAGCGACGGCCATTGGGAAGGGTCTAGGTTCGGCAATTAGTCTCTTCAAACGTCGAGTGTATAGAGGAGCACATTATGGGAAGAATCCGATTGAAGACCCAGATGACGATGGAAGTGTCTTGGATGGATCCGAGACATCGGATTACCTATCGGGAGTAGATTCCGAATCCTTTGATCGGAGTGAACGATCCGATGGATCAGAAGGGAGTGGAAGCGATTGGATTGATTTAGATACGACTGGGACTAGTACAGCAGCAGCAGCTGCTGCAGCACTACTACCAGAGAATATTGGAAATCCTCTTAGTCCACCACGGACAGCGACACCTAACCGGAAGACAGAATATCGATCAAGACTTTCAACGATTGATGACACGGATTTCAGCAGTAGCAGTCAACAAAGTACTACTACTAGTACACGAGCAGGAGGACGTGTACGGTTATATCCGGAGGATGCGAAACGCTTACGTCTTCGACCACCGCGACCAGTCGATGAACATATGCAGTTAGCCTTTTCCTTGAAGGTCGAAAAAACGAAGGATTCCCAACCATTTGGACGGAAGGGGGGCAATAATGACGATGATGATGATGGTAGTGGCGATGTTGATCATCTTGTTCTAGTCGTCCATGGTATTGGAGAAATGCTTCAAGGTAAGATGCGAACGTACGATGTGTCCCAAAAACACGATTCTTTAGTTCAATGAAAAGCCCATTCTCATCATATTATGTTTGATCAGCTATCAACTGGTTCGGTCTATCCCAATTACCGACCATTGTGGATTGTTGTGGTTTCATGCGAAAGAATCATTCCGAGGTATTGGAAGTCCGATTCAACCAACTATACAAGAAACTAGATGGAATCCAATTACATCGACGAGGACCTGGACGCGTGGAGTATCTACCCATCGAATGGCATGACAGCTTCACTATTCAGTCCCAGCGACGATTACTCCCCTCCGATTCTCCGCAGGGTCCTGCCGCAAGAAATTACGGTATCAATGATATTTCCCTCAAGACTGTCCCTCAACTTCGTCAGTTTGCCAATGATAATCTTATGGATGTTTTGTTCTTTATGTGTCCCGAACATCATGATCTCATAATTGATATGGTCGTGAATGAAATGAACTTTGTCGTTGACCGTTTCCGAAAGATGACGGGATTCAATGGGGATGTATCTATTGTGGGACACTCACTTGGGAGTATCATTACATGGGATATCCTTGACAACCAACGAGGCTTTCGTGAGTCATTACAGCGTACGGGAAGAAT
>Ga0194115_10004477_pt1 | contig 15008 bp, 17 predicted proteins | sample TA2MahsurfametaG_3_FD_148656 | JGI IMG/M metagenome (GOLD analysis project Ga0194115, IMG submission 148656) | Freshwater microbial communities from Lake Tanganyika, Tanzania - TA2015002 Mahale S4 surface | ecosystem: Environmental > Aquatic > Freshwater > Lake | place: Tanzania: Lake...
GCCCGAGATATGACTGTGGTCGAACTCGATCTCTTCCACCGCCGTGCGATTCAACTGGCTCGCTGTGACGAACAGGATGTTCAGTTCCTTGGCCAAGTTGCGCAGTTCTTCCGAAACATACTTGTCTTTCACGAACAGATCATTGGGACTGACCTTGGCCGATACCGGCATGAGCAGGTCCAAGTAGTCCACGCACAGGAAATCCGCTCGCAATCCAGTCTGTATCTGCAGTTCCTTGAGATAGGCCCGGATGTCATTCACTGTGCTTTGTGCGGGCATGTATTTGATACGCATCTTGCCCGACTTCTTGCCCATCATCTTGATCTTCATCTCTACCGTGTCCAAGTCCCGGAAGATTTCTCGCTGCGCTGTGTTGGTCAGCATGCCATCTATGCGCATGGCGCACAGGCCTTCCGAAAGTTCCAGCGTGATATAAACACCGCTAAGTCCGGCCTCTACCCAGTTCACTGCCAGGTTCTGCATGAACAACGATTTGCCTGATCCAGATCCGCCTGCGAAGATCTGTAATTCACCTCGGTTGAAACCGCCATACAGCAGTTTATCAAGCGCAGGCCAACCCGTGGAGTTCTGCCCGTTGTTGTTTTTGAGAGCCAACAATCGCGCACGCGGATCATCGAAATAGTCTGTGCCCATGTCCTTGGTCAGGCTTATCTGTACCGCATCCTTGATCAATTTCTCCACAGGATCGAAGTTGCCTTTCTCCAGCAAGTCTGCGCTCTTGAGGATTGCACGCTCCAGTTCCTGCCGCCTGGTGAATCCTTCAAACTCTTCTAGGAACCAGTCAAAGTGTCCTTCTGTGAGATCGGGTATATGCTCCAGACGGAGACCAGTGGTCGCTGAGACCTGTGTGCGCTCGGGCATGGTCTTGTGGCGATCGCAGTGATCTTTGATGAACTCAGCCGCTGGTCGCAGGCTGCGATCAAAGTTCTCGGGATTGTAGATGTTCTGCACGCGGATATAGCTCTGCGCGTCCTGGAGCATCATCTCCAGGAACAGTCGTTGCACGTCAATGCCGTAGTCTTTTAGCAAGTTGCTTCTTCCTAAGTTCGATCTTGATCCGGCTGGTCTCTCGTGCCTGGAATATATGTATCAAGGTCACCAGTCTTCCCCACTGCTTTACCGCATCGTTTGCATCTTTAACTCCATCGGGCCAGTCGGGCATGCTCACGGCCCATCCTAGTTCTATCGCGCGATCTACCAGTCGCATGCCAGCCTCATCCTGATCTGGCACTACCGTGATCTCACGATGCAGGCTGCGGATCAAGCGTGCCTGTGCGTCATTGACGTCGGCATGCAGCACGGCCAGGCCTCCTATAGAAAGCGCATCGAACACCCCCTCGACCACGATCGCGTGCTGCCAGTCGGGTCTCTGTAGATCAGTGCCGAACACGAAACCAGGCTGCATGTCGTGGATGTAGCGCGGATTATGATCGTCAAAGAATCTACGGGTGTGACCAACGATGCGTCCGTCATAGGTGAAGGGGATGATCACGCCCTGCCTGCGTGTGAACTTGTCATCGGTCTTGCCGTGTATCATGCCCGCAGGATAATCTTCCGGTACGCAACGGTCACGCAGATACTGCCAGTGATCGGTGAAACTGTCATCGATCAAGGCGAATTCTTCTGGCAAGTCTCGATCCTCAAACTCTATGCCCTGCACTGCCTGCGCCGTGCGCTGGCGGTCATCCAGGATGCCTTGTATGCTGCGATGTCGCAGGCTCTCGAGATTGATACGTTCGATCTCTTCCTGGGGCACATTCAACCAAGTCAGCAACTTCCGTGCTTTAAATGTGAGATTCCTTCCCTGCACAAAACTGGCAGTAAATTGGCAATTAAAACAATGCCACGACCAACCCTGCTCCGATATTTTCAGGCCGCCGCGCTGTCGTCGATCTGCCGATTCACCGTTGTGTACACAGCAGGGCGCGTTTACTGAAATCCAGCCAGACGCTGTCTGTTTGCGTTTAGAAGGAAGATAGGCGAGTAGATCGATCACTGTACGAGTATAACACGATCCGTCTCAGGAAGCAACATGTCATGGATGACCTCGTGACCTTTTTCGTTGGGATGGCCGCCTGGCATGATCAGGCCTCGATTTTGATTGTCGGGGTGATCGCGGAAATACATGGTCCAAGCGAAATCTGGCCAAACCAGACTGGCAACGTCCGGTATCACACGCACCGGAGGTAATGTATTGAACATCAGGGTGGGAATACCCGATCTAGATCTCTGGCCGTCAAAGAACAACAATGCTCGATGATATCTCAGATTGCACAATTCCGCACATTCTGTGAGTACCAGATAACGCTTGATCAAGTCGGTGAATTCGGGTCCGATCACCGATGATCCAAAATGTACCCAGGTGCTGTGTACGAACTTGTTCCAAGGGGGATCGTTGGAGTAATGCACATGATTGGGATCGTAAAAACTGGCTCGATTGCTTTCGGTGAGAAAGATCAGGACCAGACAGTTTTCTGGATTGGGCTCATGATCTAGCCACCAGAGATAGGTCCATTCAGTGCTTTCAAGGCTGCCTCCGGGGATGCCAAAATTTTCTGTAGGTAAATCGTAGTGCTGACCCAGCAGCCCCAAGAAGCAATGACTCTGTCTATAGGAGGTGTTTTGCTCCCAGCAACAGTGAGCGTCGGCGTGTTGAGCTGCCAGGGCCGGATCCAGCAACTCATCGCCGTACATCCAGGAGTCACCGAATCCTACGATCTTCTGTATCTTCATCGATACTGTATGAGATCCACATTGCCACCGTTGATGCCAAACTCCAGACGTATAAAAGGATGGAATCCCTGCACGTTGATGCCCAATCTTTCGCTGCTGTTGTTGAACTGCACGTTGCTCACGGTATTGCCGGTCTTGAGATCCTGGAAAGGAACATCGTACCATAACACAGTGTAGGCGGTGGCGTCTGAAGATCCTTGTACCGCTACATTGCCCGTGAGGTTCACAGTGTCTAACTGGAAAGTGGTCAAGGGCGACCCATCCGTGGTCACTGTGCTGGTGTAATAGATGTTGCCCGTAGGTACTTGATCGGGGATGGTCAGCACTGCACTGGCCACGAAGGCTGGCAACACAGAATCCACGATGTCGATGTCCCCACGGGCTCCAGAGTAATCATCAGTGAGTACGGCCTGGTCGAGGTTGCCTGAGCTCACTGCTATGCTCCATGAAGCAGGCTGTGCCTGGAAATGCAGGGTCTCTTCCGCTGTGACAGTGACCTTGGCACGGCCTAGGCTGTTTGACAAACTGACCAGTTCTTTGGCGAACAGCAAGTTATCGCCATTTTGGCTTATGATGCGGAACGTGAACGTGCTGCCAGATATGTTCACGGGTTTTTGATCTTGATTCTGGAACTGGAACAGGATCACATTGTCCACGCCCAGGTTTAGTTTTAGGCTTTTTGCGTACACTGGTTGCCACCTCGCGTTGAAATATGCTCCACTGATATCTATCAATAAAACCGTTTGGATCTGCTGATATAAATAGACCGTGGTCGAATACATAGGAATCTCCACCGATATTTATGGGTGAAAACGTCTTTGCAAAACTCTCGGAGCAATATCCGTTCATCTCTTTGTGCCAATATGCCGGTATCGAATACATCGGCCTGATCCAGAATCGAGACGATACCGTGACCACCATATACGATTTTGGCGCCATCCAAGATCCTGGGCTCCGACGCCAGTTTATTGATCAAGCGCAGATTTGGTGGTGGGAAAGCAACCGCAGCATTCCTATCAACATCTTTCTTGGCCGAGATTGGTTACCGTTCCGGCCCTATCTCAGGACTTTTGCCAATCGAGATCTGGAAATCATCCACGGCCCGGTGTGTAGCCTGACCGATATCAATCGCAAGAAAACCAAGCGCAAATCAATCACTCTTGTCCGACACCTCGGCGAGTAGGTTCATGTGCAGAGCCACCAGGGCCGCGTAGCCTATGGCATGTGCTTTTTTGAACACATAGCCACGGCTAGCGTCTCCGTCCCATACCGATGCAAACACTTCTGGCCATGATAGATTCTGCAGATGCGCTTTGCCTGGTCTGATCACGGAAATAAACGCTGCCATGCGAGGTATGCTGTCAGGTCGCATGGTGCGCAATAAATCCAGGTAACCTCCCACGTGTACCAGTCGGCTGGCCCGGGCTGCATCCGTCCACAGCCTTGACCATTCTGGTTCTTGGTCCAGCATCTGTTGATAGTGCGCAGGATCTCGTATCAACTGGTACACTGACATGTTCAAGAGATCGAGCTTGAAGTATCCTCTGGATTCTGCGGTTTCATAATCAATGGCTGCACACTGATTCACAGGATCATAGGGTATGTCTGTGACGTATACGCCGCTGTTGTGCCGTCGCACATGGCCGTCGGGTGTTTGTCGGGCCGGTGTATGCGGTATCAACTGCAAAAGCAGATTGCGATCGGCGAGATCGATATCAACGTCTGCGCTCATGACCAGCCCGCCTTGCGCAGCATTTCACGCACGTATTCTGTGTCAGCAGGATAATCTCGGAATCTACGCTGCCAGAAATCCGCATCAATCATGCTCCAGATCATGGTGACCTGCTCGGGATTTATACGGTTCAGGAATTCGGTGCCACTGTCACAGTTGTACAGCGTCCAGGCCGTGACACGACCGTTCATCACGGCATGACATATCACATGATCATTGCCATAACGGAGATAATCTCGATCCGGATTGCCGGTCTGTTCGGCCCAATCAATGGCGGTCTCCAGTGCTCGGCCCAGGGCATCTGTGGCAGCTTCGGATCTCACATGTTCCGTGAGATATTCTGTGTACACAGAATCTCGACACCAATGATCGATCTTCTTGTTTTGTCCGACCACCCAATCGATGAATCTGGCTGTGTTCACTGATCTGATGGCCACGCAATACCGACCGAACTTCACGAACGCCCTGTAGTAAGGGCTGGCAGCAAAATCATCAAAGGTCTTGAGCCGGACTGATCCTTGGGTGATCTCGTAAAAACGGAGATAGGCCTGCAGGCCTAGCTGTACTCCTCGTTCATCGCGCTCCTGATGTCTGCGTTTGGGCTCGCAGAGGTGCACAGCCAGGCTGGATTCACGGCGGAATGTTTTTTCACAATATTGGCAGACGAACGCGTGTTCAGTCTTGATTTCCGTGCTCACTGAGATGTTCTCGCAGTTCTTTCTTGTCCACCAGTGCTGACAGGGTCTCTATGTCCTGTATTTTCATGGCAGGATATAGATCCAGCAACAGCTTTTTGACTTCGTTGCTGCCGGTTTCTTTTTTCTTGGGCGCGATCCAGACATGATCCTGTGCTCCTAGACCTGGACTCACTGCGGTGGCCATGAGCCATTGCAGTTTGGGATGCCGATTCACAGCGAAGAAGTGTCGGTTCAATCGTTCGTTTGTAGCGATCACATAAAATTCCTGCAGTTCCTGAGATCCTCGCACCGCAGATCCCCAGCGTATCATGAGATAGTTAGAGAATTTTTTGCGCTCCTCATCGGTGAGGTCATCGTAGAACTCGCGATTTTTGCCATCAAACTCGCGCATTTCGTTGCGGATAGAAAGCTTGTCTGCTACCATGCTTTGTTGTAGTCCACTATCTCGCAATTACGGCTGATGTCTTTCACGAAATACACACATTCTGGTTGGGGATCATCAGTAAGGGGCACGGCCAACATCTGTCCGTTCTTGAGCTTGGGAGCGTACCATGTGACTTCATGGTAAACATCCATGATTTCAATGTCGAGGAAGCTGGGGCGGAAACTGGTGAGAGGATTGAACTGGAACACCCGGAATCCACGATCATTGATAGATGTGAGAGGCAGCATTTCGAGATCGCCCAGATCCGGCTCACCGATCAGGACCTGCCAATCCATGGGCATGCGTATCTCTGCTTCGCCGATGCGCAGCACCAGGGCCGGTGCAGAAAAACTTTCCAGGAATATCAAAGGGATGTAGTGATAGTCAGGATTGTGAGGATCCGAGTTATCAAATATAGCGAATCTCATGTCATCCACTTCGTCCGGCAGATGATCGAGATCGTAGAATCGGTTTTCTAATGTGAGAATACGCATGTGTCTAAGTATACACTGGAACGGTTCAAAGTCAAGTCTGCCATTCCAGTCGTTCATGCGAGAAGTTATATTTAGCCTCTTTGTAGAACTGTTTGCGCTTGGTGAGATGGCGCTTGGCGAACCGGCAGGTGCTGGTTATGTCCCAGATCTGCACGAAGTCTTTGTCCTCTGCCTTGCGAATTCCGCGTCCAATACTTTGGATAACCCGTACGAATGATTTTCCTGGTTCGATGAGCACGAGATTAAAGATCCTAGGAATGTTGATTCCAACAGCCGCCACACCATATGTTGCCACAATAATTTTGTCCGTTGATTCTGCCACCGCATCATACTCGTCCTGTCTGTCCTGGGCCTTGGTAGCACCCGATACGAATACCGCGCGATCGCCCAGCCGTGAAACCAGCTCCTGTCCTGCTGAGATCCTATCCACCAAGACCAAGGTATTTCCGGTGCGGTTCACTTCGGAGATCACCGAGGCAATGGTATCTAGACGCCCCGATACTTCCAGGAGGTATTTCAGTTCACTCTGATAGTTTGAATATTCCGCATGGTCTACCAACTGCACGATGTTTACATGGCACTGCGCCAGCACACCTCGGTCCTGGAGTTCTGCCGCGGCAAGCCTCGAAATCACTGGGCCAAGGCTCACATGTATGGCCTGGAATTCAAAATCTTCTTTGGGTATGGTTCCTGTGAGTCCCCAGCGTATAGGCACTTGTGACATCACGCCAGTGAGCAGGGTTTTTAAGGCATCGGCTTTGGCCATGTGTACCTCGTCTACGATCACGCATACCACATCCTCAAGGAACTCGCCGATGGTGATGTCGGCTGTGTCGTTCTTGGTATTCTTGAGTAGCACGTTCAGGCTCTGCCAGGTACAGATTGTGTGCTGGCGTCCAAACTCTTTGCGATCACCAAAAAACACACCCGCGTCTAAACCCATGTTGATGTAATCTTTCTCTGTTTGTGTGACAAGGCTCTTGTTAGGTACAATCACTATGCTTCGACCATAAGGGGTCACTGAGTGGCTCAAGGTCGCGGTCATGATGGTCTTGCCAGCACCTGTAGCCACTTCTTGGATGCATTGTGGATTGGCCAAGAAATCGTTGATAATCTCTACCTGGTAGTCGCGCAACATGATTGCATTGCCGGCGTTGGGATGACCCGGGGGCCACTTGATTCCAGCGAAGGAATCTTCTTGGACCGGATCAAATTCAAACGTGGTGCGATATTCTCTCTGATCGTCTAGTTCTATGTCGTAGTTGGATGCTTCTAACATGGGTATGATCTCGGGCAGGAGGTTCACGTAGGTAGATCCGCCCAACTGGACAAACGCCACTTTACCGTCCCAACGGCCTAATCGTACCGCGGGCAGATATCGGGCATATGGAACATCATATTTAAATTTGTTAACGAGCGCGCGTCTCACATCAAGTTCTAATCCTTCGATCTTGACATTGACTTCGTCTCGTATGATCAATCGTGCTTGTCTCATGAAATGTATGTATCCACGATGCAAGTGACTCGACTGAGTTCGACCATGACAGCATGACGCTGCAACTGTGTTTTTAACTGTGCGATCTTAAATCTATATGAGAAAGCTGCAGGATCATCCCATGTATGGATACCATGCGAGGAAAAGAAATCGCGATGCTGTTCCCAATAGCTGTACACTCGAGCCACTGGAGCCATGCGATCGTAGAATCGGATATTGAAATCTGCACTGTAATGTCGGAATGGTTGGAACGCATCGTCGCCAATCCATTGATCATTGTCAGTGGCCAGATCTTCTAGGGTTTTGCCAATCTCTACATAATTTAGATAGACGCCTCCCCACTCTGACACCATCCTTCCATGGCGATGCATGAGTACAGGATCTAGCACATTTGTTTTAGGCATGCCAAACCAGGTACAGACAATGCGTGGAAGATTGTGTCTCGAAGATTCCATCCTGTGTACTGCGATATTAAGATCCGCCAGTGCCTTCTTGACTGCACCTGGTGCGGCGTGCCACCATGCAGTGTCCTGTTGATCCAACAACCCATGATAAGTTTCAAAGATATTGTGCAGATAATTGAGGGTGTTTTGATCATCCAGATCACTCGATGGACAATCAATCATTTTTTGATAGCTGTTGATAGTATCAATACATGTTTTTAGATCATGAATAGCCCTGGTTCTTTCTGTCTCTGCATCTTTCAATCCGTAAAATCTGCTGGGATCATCGAGCGGCCAGGCATGTCGTTGTTCGAATTTTTCTAGCCAGAGATCAGCGATGTCATGATTTTCAATTTCAAATTCCAAAACAAGACCGGTATCAAATCTAATGTTCAATGATGGCATTGTGTGATTGTAACAGACTGTATTTACTGCTGTCAAAAATAGAGGAACCGTTTTACGGGTTCCTCCAAACGAATCGCCTAGGAGCTAGACTTGGGTGGCGATCCGGGTACTGCTATCAGTGCTTCATGCAGGTAGATTCGGCCAGGGCTTGCCAGTTGGTGCCAATCTTGGTCAGGTCCGCCAGCTTGAGAGCCATGCGCAGGCTGATCTCTCTCAGCCGGGCATGATTGTCTTGCATGAACTGTACGATCTCTTCGCCCTGCTCGGGTGTGAAATCGTAGTCCTGGAACAGATCGCCTTTGCGGAAGATCTGGCGGATACGGAGTATCTTGTCGCGAGTGGTGTCCAAGGTGAGGTCCAGGAAGTGACAGCGACTCTGCAGGGCCTCCAAGTGGTCCTGGAGTTTTTTGCTCTTAAGGTGATCAAACTTTAGGTTGGTGATAAAAATCACCGAGCCCTTGAAGTCGAAGCAGTCGGGCACACCCTCTCTGCGCAACATGGCCGAATCCGCGTTCCAGTGTATCCTGCGTTTTTTGCCCGAATCCAGAGCGGCTTTGAGGATGTTCAGTGCTAAGTCGTCCAGCAGGATCGTGTCACAGTCATCGAACACCAACACATTCTGCGGGTCAGAATTTTTGTACAGAGTGCAATAAAGACCGATCGGAGTCATGGCGCCTTTTATGACCTGATACTTTACCTTGCGGCTGGAGATCTTGTCAAACATACCAGCCTTTTCCAGCTGAAACTCCACGCCGTAGCTCTTGCCCACTCCGGGAGGACCCACCACGATCATGGCACGGATGTCGCCAGCGATTGCGGCCTTGGTCATGTCATCCAGGATGGCGAACCGACGTTCGATCCGATCCATGACCTGTTCATCAGTTTCCTCGGGCTTTTTGAATTCTAGCACTCGGTCCTGTTTGGTCACCGGTTGATCTCCTGTGAATTCGATGTCATCAATACTGTTTACCCGGATGCGGATTTGCTCGGGCATGCCCGGAAAAACTCCATCATTACTTACCACCACGTTGCCGCCGCGGGCATCGGTCTGGAAATCGCGCAACAAGGTGAACTTCATACCCGAAACATCTTGTTTGCGGTATTCACCGCTACGGATCACGACTTGAGTCATGGTCTAGGCTCCTATGTGTTATTGTCTAATTATTATACGATAATTGGTATTTCTGGTCAACCACCGCGCATGCACTAGATTAGATAGCACTTACCTGCAGATCCATGGACCCGGACTTAGGTTTTACGCCCATTTTCGAGGCTACCCTGGATCGCTGCCGGGGCGGAGTTATACTTGCATCATAGTTCCATTGTATAAACTCGGCCATTTCTGGTCAACCACAAAAAACCCTGCTCTGGGCAGGGTTGGCGTTTGTCAGGGTGTTGACTCGGGTGGGGGGGTATAAGGCACGATATTCACTGTGCAGGCAAACTGGTCACCGGCCTGCAACGTCCAGATCCATTGTCCAGTGCTGGATTGGGAACGAACTTGTTCTTGCGTCACTCCATTGATCGTGACAGATGTGAAAGGATCGCCTATAGGCACATTGCCTACATTGCCCTGCACAAATGTCAACGGCCATATATTGCCCGGCGGATCAGATTGCTGATAGAAGGTATCACAAAGCAACATTATACCATTGTCCACAGATATCGTCATGTTTTGGGTGCCAACAAAATCACTGGCCACTGTCCATGACCATGCATTGGCGCCTAACTCTGATGTCCATTCGTCAGGCAACAGGGGCACGACAGCGTCCTGGGTGGGTATCTCTCCAGCCAACACAGTATTACCATCTATTTGCACTGTTACTGTGACGGGCTGAAAACCGTAGCCTTGCGCGCGCTGGGTTATGATTTTTTCTCGCATGTGAATCTCCTTGCTCTTTATTTATGCCCCAACACGATCTCAGCATTGTCCGCTATGGCAATCGCAACCCTAGTGAGTTGGTCTGTTGATAACGGCCCGTGCACCGAGCCCAACGATGCGCGTGCTGAATGACCACATTGTTGCAGTTGCAGTTGTACCATGCCTTAGCGGAACCTATACGATCTGGCACGATCTCTCCTGTAAATTCACGCACTTGTAACGGATCACATGCATCAATGGTCTGATCTAAGCTGCCCCAGATCCGATTTATCTCAAATGGCGTGTGGGCTACAGGACTGGGTAACCAATTGCCGTGAACTATCACATGGTCTCGAGGTCTGTGATATTGTTCGTGATCGCAGATGACTCTGTGTCCTTTCCATGTAGTAAAATCCACATCTATCCTGGATTCAATCTTGGCCATAAAAGTCACGTGTTGCAAGACATCAAGGTTGCTAGGATCATACAACAGATTATGAGTTTGGATCTTGTGAGGATCCTGGGCATCAACACTGCCGGTATAGATCAACAACATAGTTCGGTCTTGGTATTGCTGCCAAGATCCAGACAGAGCCACTATGTTTCTTTGGACTTCGTTGGTACTGTCAGTGATCCTGCAGGTGATATGCAACCGACCGTGCAGGATCTGTGCCAGCTGCTCAAGATGTGTTTTGCCAGTGCGGGCTGCTCGGCCCAGAGACACGGCATGTAAGATGTTGAAGATACCATCGGGTGTGTGGTTCGGTAACTGCCAACGCAGACAGAACATGGTAGCAATGATAAAATTACCATGCCTTTCGGCTGTACCGTTGGTATCAAACCATCCAGGATCTGTGTCCGGACCCAATCGCCAGTTAGCCAACATGCACTGATTTTCTGGTCCGATCAGCAGGCTCATGATCTATGGCAAGATCCGCATGTGGTGTTACAAGTATCTATCCGACCTTGGTGTACCGTAGCCAATTGCCAGCTTTGCGATATCTTGGAGAACCATTCTATAGCTCTTGGAATGCCGTGCTCCAAGGCGCTGTTGTTCCTGATCATTGATCTGATCTGCAGGTTTCCTAGCCTGGTATCATTGGTGAGTGGATAAAATCCCAGCCAACAACAAGGATACACTTCTCCATTGCTGGTGATGTAGATGCTGTGATCTCGACCATCGCCGATAGCTTTGCACTGGATAGTTTCAGCTGGCACGCTGTATTCCATGTCTTGCCAGTGATCTCTGGTGAAATAATGATGTTTCAAGTATGCAAAATCGGTGTCACTGTCATAACCGCCTATCACGTAACGCAACTGTTGATCGGGTCCAAAAACTGGCATGCGATTGCGTACTCCTGGATCTTGCTGGGTGATCTCAAATCGATAGAACCCCAGTTCTCGGCTCATGTCTCTGCACGCATCGATCTGGTGTTGATTGTGTTCAAACACGATCATGTGCCAAATAGCTCGGCCGCCCGCAGAAATAAAAGCTCCGGCGTTTTTGATCACAGTGTCCCAGTCTGTGTTCACGCGATAGAGATGATGCGTGTCTTTGAGCCCATCGATCCGGAACTCGATCTCCACTGGTGTGCGACCCAACCTAGGCCAGATGTCTGGCCTGGCGCTGGCATTGGTACTGATGCTAACATGAAGATTCGGATTTGTTTGGTAAAAATATTCCACACAATCAACACCATCTCTGGCCGTGACAAAATCTCCGTAATTGCCACATATCAATATGCTTTCAAGCTGCCGAAGAAACTCACTGGCAAAGATAGTTTTTATCTGTTCCAATCGCAGATCGCATTGTGGATAATTGTCTACCACATTCACACCAAAGAGATTTCGAGGACAATCAGGACAGGCCGCGTTGCATCGAGAACTGATCTCTAGGTGCACGTGGCGTATTTTTTGATAATCTATCACGGTCTGCTCCATAGATTGGCTACCACAGAATCATGCACTTCATGCGGTTTAGGCGATCCATGGAAGATCATCACAGATGTATCTGGATCCAGCACCGATCCAGCATCGGGCCTACGGTACACCCGGGTGCGCATGTCCATGCCGCCATCTTTGATCTGCCAGCGCCAGCTCTTGATGAGATGCTCGGGCATAAAACGCAGATGCCGATCTGTGAGCACTGAGTTGAGATAATCCTGATCTCCGTGGAATTGCCGCGTGACCGCGGCGATATTGTGCTGGCAAAATTCCTGCCAGATCCAGCGATATCTCACGGTATCCCACAGCATGACACTGGAATTGATGCCACGCCAGCTGGGTCGCCAGAGATGCCTGAAATCTCTTACGGTCCAGAAGTATTCGGCGGGCAGGGCCAGCATCCAATCTATGGACCGCGCTATCACGGTGTCAAGATCAAAATACAGCACACGGCCTTGTATGTGTTGGGCATCGAACATCTGCATCTTGTACCACCAGGCTTTTTTGCGTCCCGCTATGCCAGGCCATGGCTGCAGGATGTGCTTGATCATGGTGGCCGGTACTGGCCGGTCCGGCTCTGTAAAAACATGGAAACGTGTGGGACAGGTGAGATTGGTCTGGACCATGTGATTGAGCCTATCTACATATTGCCATGCATATAGGTCTCCGTGTATCACGCAGGCCACATCGATGCCAGTGTTCATTACAGCCTGTCTGACAGCCTTTTTAGCCATATTCCTTGAGCTATTTCTTCTAGGGTGTATTCAGTGTGGCAGATCTCCACCAGCCACTGATCTCGATTGATGTCATAGGGTCGTTCAATGTCTTCTATACTTACCGACACTGGATGGGCGAGGCTAGCACTGTGAACTACAGGTCGCACACCTTGGATGGCGGCCTGTATGCCCGGTCCTGAATTGTAGTTTACTAAAGCATGACAATCAAATTGCATGTCAAATGAATCATAGGTGTTGGGCACACGGCGGGGGGACTCCACAATGATGCCCTGCGGCAACTGTGATACTGCCAGGCGACATCGAGGATGTGGCCGTATCCGTATCTCACGATCTGTGTGATCTCGTATTTGGACGACCTGCTGTGCGATCCAAGTCTCCATGCTTGAAAGATCTTGCACTTGCAGGCTGGCCGAATTTTGGGCAGCGATCACCACATGCGATCTCGGACGATGCACCGTGCCTAGATTGATGTTTAGTCGTGCGGGGCGATCCCAATCTAAATCCTGGGTTTGGCCGTAGTAACCCTCAGCGGTTATGTTGTTGATGGCCACTTTCCATGTGGTGCCTCGTAGCAGAGATCCAATGTCTATCACTATCACGGGTAGACCCTGGCGGCGATAGTGCTGATATACCTCGCGGTTCTTGGCCATGCGTCCACTCCACAACACGCTCCATATGATCACGGCATCTGAGGTCATGCTGTTCTCCGCAGTGCCAATACCTGCGTGCTGCAGAGATTCCAGCATGGCTGCCATCACCGGGCCACTGTTGCCGGCCGCCTGCAAAGGAAAATAGGCTACGTTTTTGATCACTAAATATCCCTGTGAAATACACAGTAATTACCACGTTCAATCAAGCAGGCCTAGATACCTATGGTCAGAGGATGATTGATACCTTTGAGCAGTATTGGCCCGCTGATGTGGATCTGCTAGTGTGTGCAGAAAATTGCCGACCGCGGACTAATCGCCCGACCACGCAAGTGATCGATCTCTTGAATACCAGTCCCGGACTGCGCAGTTTTATCCAGCGTCATGCCAACAACGATCTAGCCCATGGTCGCGCTGGGCCACCGGATGTGTTCAATCCCAAAAAAAAATTCCGTTGGGACGCTGTGCGATTCAGTTATAAAGTATTCAGTGTGGCGCTGTGCGCCAACATGGTATCCAGTGGATGGATGATCTGGCTGGATGCGGATACCCGCACACACTCTGTGGTAGATCATGCATGGTTGTCTCGGGTGTGTCCTCAGGATGCTATGATATCCTACCTTGGCCGGGGCGAAAGTTATCACAGTGAATGTGGATGGGTTGGTTACAATCTCGACAACTCCGGCACCCGGATGTTTATAGATGACTTTCGGTCAATGTATGACACTGATGAGATATTCAAACATCCCGAATGGCATGACAGTTACATCTGGGACACAGTAAGGAAAAGATATCAGTCTGATCACAAATTCCACAATCTCAACTCAGCATGGCAGGACAAAAATCTAGCAGGCCATCCTTTTATCAACAGTGATTTGGGATTGTGCATGGATCATGCCAAAGGGAGTCGGAAAACCCAAGGAGCAAGCCTGGCCAAAGATATCAAACGGCACCTCGAGCATCCGTACTGGCAACAAATATCAGCTCAAGGTTAGATCATGTATCAGTCTCACGGATGGTGGTTCCCCAATCAAGACACACATTTTTCAGAAATGCTGACCAAGCATGTCAGCAAAGGCGGAGCACCAGTGTATCAAGAAAAAGTGAGACGGATCAGCATGGAGGTGTGTGCTAGGAAAAATCTTGCCCTTGATATCGGAGCCAATGTTGGGCTCTGGACCAAAGATCTCTGCGGAAGTTTCATCAATGTCGTTGCCTTTGAACCGGTGTCAGAATTCTGCGAATGTCTAAGACGCAATGTCACAGCCCCAAATTTAGAATTACTGGATCTAGCATTGGGAGACACCACTACCACGGTAGACATGATCATAACGGAAGGGAATACCGGTCATAGCCATGTAGATATCAAATCTT
>Ga0194115_10004480_pt1 | contig 15000 bp, 10 predicted proteins | sample TA2MahsurfametaG_3_FD_148656 | JGI IMG/M metagenome (GOLD analysis project Ga0194115, IMG submission 148656) | Freshwater microbial communities from Lake Tanganyika, Tanzania - TA2015002 Mahale S4 surface | ecosystem: Environmental > Aquatic > Freshwater > Lake | place: Tanzania: Lake...
TGCAGCGCATCCCTCTGACCCGCGAGCCTTCTTCGACGCGGGGCCCGGAAGGCGCTACCGAAGTCGTGATGACTGTGGCTTTTTCGACAGACTCAGGTGCCTCGGCGAACACCGTAGAGCTGGTCTGTCCTCACGTCAGTTTCCAGAACAACGGAGTTAATTTCCGAATCCAATCCAGTATGACCATCGAGCAGGCTAAGACTAATGTCGAAAAGCTTGAGGCCAAAGTACTAGAATTAGAGAGAAGACTAGCAGCTCTCGAGTAGGACTTGACCTGCTGGCCAGCCTTTGCTATACTCCAAAAACCACTCTGATTTCGCAGAGATGGACCAAAGGAGTAAATATGCAACGGACCGCACAACTTCTTTCTGACCTCGCCTTCTACAGAACCTACAGCCAAGTCAAACCAACCAACGGAATCAAGGAAAGCTGGCGAGAAGTAGTCGAACGCTATGAGCAATTTCTTGTCGACAGTCTACACTGGAAACACCACAACCTGATTCAAAAAGCGTGCAAGGCAGTAGCAAGTAAACAGATTGTACCATCCATGCGCATGCTACAGTTTGCAGGACCTGGACTTGCCAAGGAAAACATAAAGGCATACAATTGTTCTTTCACTGCCATCGAAAGTTTTCAGTCCATTGCAGAAGTTTTTTATGTACTCATGTGTGGAACTGGCGCAGGCTTCTCTGTACAGCGCCACCACACATCCCAGCTTCCCAAGATTGAAACTAGTGAATCAACACACATCTTTGTCATTCCTGACTCAAAGGAAGGCTGGTGCGACTCTGTCCTGGCACTCCTCAACAACCCAAACGTCATCTTCAACTATGACAAGATTCGCCCAAGTGGAGCACGTCTTTCTACAGGAGGTACAGCCTCTGGTCCAGAAGCACTTCGGGAAATGCATCACCGTGTCAGGCCAATCCTCAATCAAGCACTGGGACGCCAACTCCGTCCACTGGAAGTCCACGACATCATCTGCCACATCGCAAACTGCGTCGTCGTAGGCGGTGTCCGCAGAGCTGCACTTATCTCCCTCTTCGACCGTACAGACAAGGAAATGCTTTACGCCAAGGTCGGTTCCTGGTGGGAACGCAATCCGCAGCGTGCACGTGCCAACAACTCAGCTGTCCTCATTCACGGCGAGACAACCCGTGAGGAGTTTGACCATGTACTCAACATGTGCCTCGAGTCCAAGTCCGGCGAACCAGGAATCTTCTGGACACACGACAAGGACTATGGAGTGAATCCATGCGCCGAGATTAGTCTGCAATCTCAAGGACTTTGCAATCTGACTGAAATCAATGCAGCCGTCTGTACAAACGAGTTCGACTTTGTTCAAGCTGCCTACTACGCTACTGTACTCGGAACCTTCCAGGCATCGCTGACCAACTTCACCTACGTCAATCCACGCTGGAAAAAGGTCGCAGAAGAAGATGCACTGCTTGGTGTATCCATCACAGGCCAGGCCCAGAATTGGCAAGGCATGCAGAGTTGGGACATTGCAGAAGTGGCAGATATGACTAGGCTTTGGAACTTTGAACTAGCCAAAGACCTGGGAATCAATCCTGCAGCCCGAATAACGACCACCAAGCCCTCTGGTACAACCTCGACAGTGTTGTGTACTACGGCAGGCATACACGGTGCCTATGCGCCCCATTACCTGCGTAGAGTGCGTATCGCCAAGGACGACCCCATGGCAATCTATCTTCAGCAGAAATTGCCCCCAGAATTAGTAGAGGAAGACCAATTTCAGCCGTCTCTTTTGTGCATCGGTTTACCAATCAAGATGTCGGGCATCGTAGCCAGCGAAGAATCCTGCATTGACCAGCTCGAGCGTTCCAAGTTTGTACACCAGAATTGGATTAAGCCAGGACACAACCGAGGACCCAATACACACAATGTCTCCCTGACCTGCTACTACAAGGACGGCGAGGACAACGAGAGGCTCAAGGATTGGATGTGGGAAAACCGCAATTCCTATTCAGGAATCTCCCTGCTTCCACAGGATACGCACACCTACATTCAAGCCCCATACGAAGCAATCTCTGAGGACCGCTTCAAGGAACTCGAGTCAAAAGTCCTTGCAATTGACCTGGACTTAGGAGAGATTCGCTACTGGACAGACTACGATTCACGCCAAGAAGTATCCGGTTGTGAGGGAACCCTTTGCAGTCTGCCTGAGAAAGGTTGAATGAGCGAACAGCCAAAACAAGTTCTTCTTATTTACATCAACTCCTTCATTCATTGGGTCGGGTACTACGCAGTACTCGGCCTCATCCATTCCTACAGCGTGGTTCCAGGTTGGATTATATTTCTGCTTGGCATCTTCGGCATCCTCATTTTGCCTCCCATTTTTCGTATAGCCAACAAAGGAGAAGAAGACGATGAGTGACAAGAACCTCAAGAAGATGGCCTTGGCATTGCGCAGGCTTGACAAGCTTGAGCGTAGTGCAGCCATTGACCCACATAATCTTGAAGCTAAGCCCAGCCACAAACAACAACAAATCCTTGAGTCACTTGGCCAACATAAGATTACGATTGTTCGCGGCGGTAACCAAAGCTCGAAGACCACGCTCGGCGCACGTACATTCAGTTGGATGCTCAGCGAGACACACCCCAATTGGCAACGTCCCGCAGAGTGGGGACAGGAGCGCCTCCAGATTCTAGTCCTCGGCAAGAGCGGTAAGATTATTGAGGAATCACTCTACTATCGTATCAAGAGTTACATAGACCCATCAGAGCTGCACGAATTCCGAGCAGGAAACATCCTTCAGAAAGTCATCCACAAACCTACTGGTAACACAATCCTTTTCCAGTCCTATGAGAACGTCAACCAGGCCCGCGAGCGTATCCAGTCCTATACCGCCCATGCAGTTTGGATTGACGAAATGCCCAACTCGCTTGAACTTTTCAGTGAAGCCTTGCGTCGTATCCAGGCACGCGATGGCTATTTCTGGGCCACCTTTACACCCCTAATCGTAAACAATGAGATACGAAGCTTCTGTGACCATTTACCCGAAACGCAGGGCAAGATGTTCAAAATTCACATGTTCGACAACCCACTCTACACTGTAGAAAAGCAAGCCAAGATTCTCGAGGAAATGGCTCTGTACCCAGAACATGTACGCAGATGCCGTCTCGAGGGCGAATGGATGAGCGTGGAGAACGCCGTCTACTTCTTTGACTCAGACTCCATGGTACGTGACTTGCCGCCTCACTACAGCCCGGCCTGGCGTCACGTCGAGTCCTCTGACCCTGCCGCACGCAGCGCCCACGGCCTAACCATCTGGGCCGAAGACCCAAACTCCGGCATCTGGTATTGTGTTCGTGCAGAGTATCTATCCGGCCTTAGAGATACAGACGAGTATGTCATAGCTGTCAAGCAACGTACGCAAAACCTAAATATCACCAGGCGTATCTATGACTCTGCCTGTCCCTGGTATGCCGACATCGCAGTCAAGCACGGATTGACCTACACGCCCGTAACCAACAAGGCTCACCGTAAGCTAGAAATGATTAAGGCTATGCAGATGGCCCTTGGGCAGCAACTCTTCTTAACCCCCTGGTGCCAGGACCTCGTGGCCGAGTTTACCAACATGCATTGGTCAGACACATCAGACAACAAGATTGCCAAGAGCCACAAGTATCACCTTCACGATTCAGCCGTATACTTCTTAGATTGCAAGCCAAAGTTTGACGGAGTCGTATTCCAGACGGACTACTGGCACGACATGAGGCAGGCTAATCACCAGCGTAAAGTGGCAGAATACAAGAGTAAAAAGGAAGGCCCATTACCTCAACGTCAACGCCAAGGCATCCGACATAGGGGCAGAGTCTGGGGTAAACCATGGCGGTAGGTTGCTTACTTTTTTCGCTTGTGTTATTCTTAGTTGCAGGTTTCTATTGGCTTGCAGCTCGACGCATGGTAAGACAGTCCCAGCGACGTCTGCGCCGAGTACGAGAAATACTTCAGTTCAGTCGAGGTAATCGAAATGCGCGAGAAAGAATGCGGCTGCGAAAAGTGCAAGGGGAAAGCAAAGAAGTCGGGCAAAGGAATGGCCCTTTCCATCGTTACCGTCCGGCGGCTCCCAATGCCCGCCCGCAAGGGAACCAAAGGCAAAGAAAAGCCTTAACTAAGATTTACGGAGGCCGAAGATGAGTAAAGTACGCCTGCAATGGTGGAACAACCCGGAGCAAGTCAAACAAGAATTGCAACGTAGGCTCCAGTTTGCCAAGCAGGCCCGGGCTCGTCAGGAGCGTCAATGGGAAGAAAATGAGCGTATCGTATATGCAACCCGTGCATCCGGCATCGCTAACTCCGACGTGTCCGTAAGCTTTGATACGGACGGCGAAGCTGCGGCATACCAGAATGACCAGACTTCTGCAGACATCTCCATCAATCGTATCATGAAGAATCTGCGGTTCATCCATAGCCAGATGTCAGCCAATCCACCTACAGTCATTGCCCGTCCAGCCACGCCAGACCCAGGCGACCGCGCCGCAGCAGATGCTGCAGACAGACTTGTACGCTATGGGATTCGTCAATACAAATTGCAGGAACGCAAGGACCAACTCAACCTACAGACGCTTGTCTACGGCTCAGGCTTCATCAAGTGTATCTATGACCCCAACCAAGGGGACATCGTATCCTACAACGAGGAAACAGAAGAAGTAGAGATGGGCGGCGACATATCCATCACCAACCCATCTGTCTGGAATATCTATCCAGAGCCTTCGGCAAGCTGGGATGAAGTGACGCACATCTTTGAGCAATTCGATATGCGCTATGAGGAAGCTTGCTTTCTATTTTCGGACAAACTTGAGGAGCTCGAGAAGTTCCGTCAGAAGAGTTCAGAGGAAGACTACACGAACGAATATGCAGGAACCAAGTCAGCTGTAGCCAACAAGTTCCGCTATGACTCAGTCAAAGTATTCCAGTACTGGGAAAAGGGCACCCCCATGAATGGCATGCAGGGACGCTACGTGTGGTGCCTCGAGGACGGCACTCCCCTGACTCAACCATCCGTAAGCCCGCAACGCTTTAGCCAAAAACTCAAAGATGGAAGTTCGGGCCCAAAACGCGCACAACTTCCCTACCAAATCCTCACGGACATTGATGTGCCCGGCAGTTATTGGGGCATGAGCATCGTAGCTTACGCAGGACCTATGCAGGATGCCAAGAACCGCGTCGACTCAGTCATGCTGGACATCCTCCAAGCCCACGGTGTATCACGCCTTGTCATTCCAGAATCAGCAGAAATAGCAGATGACTCCATCACAAACTCAACCTGGGATGTAATTAAGTATACAGGTTCAGTTCCGCCCAGCTTCATGGAACCCCTGCCCATGCCCGCTGCATTACCTAACATCGCAGACCGCATGGACAAAGGCATTGACGATGTGTGCGGAATCAACGAAGCAGTCATGGGCGACGTCAAGCGTGAGACTTCGGGCTTCAGCTTGCAATACGCTACGCAGCAATCCAACATGATTCGCAAGCGTCTATTCAATAAGGACATTGCCGTAGTCGAGTGGATGTACAAGACCTATCTAGCCCTAATCGTAGAGAATTGGAAAGAGACACGTACAATCAACGTACTAGGTAAAGAGAAAGCCTTTGAGTCGCTTAATCTGTCTGGTTCCGACATTGCCTCCGGCTTTGATATTGTGGCAGAATACGGCGCATCACTCTCGCTTGACCCAATCACTCGCCGCGAGGAAATACTCCAAATGATGCCCCTCTTCCAGCAAGCAGGCGTAGCTCCCCGTAAGATGCTCCAGCTCGTCAAGCTGGCAGAACTTGAGAATGCCTACGACCACATAGAACTTGCAGATACTCGCCAGCGTGAAATCTTTGAACAAATCCGTATTACAGGCACTTACATTGCACCCGAGGAACTCGAAGACCACGTCAATATGCTTGCGTATGCATACACCTATCGTATGACTGCGGAATTCAAATACCTCAAGGATACGACCCGCAAACTTATCGAACAGCACATCAAGGAGCGCGAGGAAATGGCAGCCTCCAAGGTGGCAGGCGAAACTCCAGCCGCACCTCCAGGTATGCCTCCACCTCCAGGCGGCATGCCTCCATTGCCAGGCGGGCCAATCTAATTGCTTGACACCGCTCCCCTAATTATATATTCTACTTTCGTGCTATCCGAGATGGTCTTGGACGCACGCTAAACCCGCAAGGGACAAGTTCTACTATCCTTCCAATGGGACGTAGAAAGGAGTACAGAATGTCTGGTCAACCAGAAGCAGCAGCTTTCCCAAACATCTGGGGCGGAGCTGGAGAAGATATTCCGACGGTCGGAGCCACCTCGAGTGTAGACGCCGCAGGAGTAGAGACCTCCAACGAAGCACCACCACCCGTCGACATCGAGTCCTCTCCAGTGGACATCGAGGCCGAAGCACAGGCCGGTTCAGAACAAACCGCCAAGGCTAACGCACCTGAAGGCGAAGTCGAGTATCTCGACCTCACCGACGAGACCGGACGCAAACGTCTCAAGATTGATTGGAACAATCGAGAGGCAATCAAGAAGGCCATCTCCATGGCAGCCGGCGCACGCAAGTGGCAGGCAGAACGTGACCAACTCAGGGCAAAACTGGAAGCCCAGGAGACTTCGTCCAAGGATGTCAAGGAAGCATGGGATGCAGTCTCAAATGCCTACGAGTCTCAAGGAATTGAGGGCTTGGTCGACCTCCTTGCCGCAGAGCAGGGTGCATATCAGAAATGGCTAAGTAGTCAGCTTCAGAAGGAATTGGCAAAGCGCGATGCCTCCCCGGATGAGCTGGAACGTATTCAATTGAAAGAAAGACTGGATAAGATGGAGCGGGAGCGTGCTGTCGAAAGCAAGCGCCTCAAGGAACGCGAGGAAGCCGTTGCCAAGGAAAGAGCGACAGCCGAGGAAGCACAGCTCCAGTCCATCGTTAACCCAGCATTTGACAAGGTACGCTTCGCTGGAACTCTCGGAAATGAGCAACTCGAGGACCGACTCGACCGTACGGTCTGGTCTGAAGCCATCGACATTCTCTCTGACATTGAGGACCAACAAGGCAAACAGGCAGTCACACCCGCAGTAACTCGTAAGGTATTTCAGGAAGTTGCAGAATCTCTTCGTGGCGCACTCCAGGTGAAGGCCAAGGAAGAGGCAGCTGCAGCAGCCGAAGTACGGAAGACCCAGGCAGCTACGAAGGTTGCAGCTAAGGCTCAGACAGTACAAGGGAGTAGACAAACAGAAGCAGAATCATTTAAGAAGAACATAGCTGACGGCAATTGGTCTGCAGCTTTGGCCAGCATGTTGTCTGGCAAAGTAAAGTAAAACATTCCACAGCCTCCCTAGAGTCGCTGTGAAAAGGAGTAAAACATGGCATTTAGTGCAATCGGGAATCTCCCACTGGGACAGTTCCTACAAATCGCTTTCACCCAAGGTGTGTTCAATCAGTTGAACCAAACCTTCCCTGACTTTGAAATGGTCAAGAAGTTCCGCGTCGGCGACCCTAACTGGCGTCAACAGAACTTCCTCCTGCAGACAAGCCTCGGGCCAGCTGCAGTTCAGTACCGCAATCCTAGCTTCAGCACTGCTTTCCCTGCCGCTCAACGTATCGGCGTCGGCGAGAAGGTTGCTGTAGCTAAGGAAATCGACGCTACTGTGGAAATCGAGTACAACTTGTACAAGAAGGCCCTCAATAGCCCACTCAAGTACGCTGAGCCTTTGGCACTCGAAATGCAATCCAAAGCAATCGCAGCTAAGCGCCGCATCGCAGCTGACCTCTACGGAGACGGCTCGGGCTGCATTGGTACTGTTTCTTCTGTCGAACTAAAAACAAACGTAGTTCCGGGAGAATCACCCGCTAAAGGTCGTTTAGAAGTCACCTTGAGTGCACTCTCCGCCGCACGTGGCCACATCGGCTTCTTTGAGTACGATGACCTCGTCCGTTTCCATACGCCAGCTGGTGCTGCCCAGGCAGTGACTGTCTCGGCAGGAACAGTTGCAGCATTCCGCGTAGTCAGCCGCAGCCGCAAGACCGACAAGGTTGTTGTTGAAGCAATTGATGCAAATGGAAATATACTCAACATCACTGCAGCAAACGACGTCGGCGCAAACGACCTCATTTACCGCGCAGGACAAGAGACAATTCCAAACCTTACGGCTGCAATCTCGGACTGGGGAACACTCACCGAAGTATTCGCCGGCTTGGAAACCCTCCTCGCTGATGACGGTCGCGTAGTGCACGGAATCAGCATGAGCGGAGCTACTGCAGGAACAGTCGTCGACGGCGGCGGTTCGGGTGGACTCAGCCTCGCCTTGGTTCAGGAAGGCATGAGCAACGCTAAGGTTGCAGTAGGCCAAGGTCTCTACAAGTGGTCAATGCTTGTCGCTTCTCCTGAGCGTCGTGACGACCTCATCGAGAGCGCAGAAACTGACCGCCGATTCATGGTTGCAGACAATCCTAAACGTGGTGGTAAGTCCTTTGTGTTCCAGCACGAGAACGACACACTCGAAGTTATCGCTTCTGAGTACTGCCCTAAACAACGCGCATACGCTCTGCCTAACCAGTCCGCTGGCAAGCAAGCTATGATGCAGCTGTACTTCACCGAAATGGCTCCAGTGGACGTCGGCTCCGGCAAACTCCACCTCAAGCCTGCTTCGGGCGGCGGACACGAGCGCAAGATTGCTTCCTACATGGAAGGCTATCTGTCACTCCTCTGCACTCACCCTGCAGCTGGTGTGGTCATCAAGAACTTCTGATTCCCAGGTGGAGTCAAAGTAAGGAAGGGTCCGGGCTCAGTCCCGGGCCTTTTCTTTTACATAGACAACCACTTCCCACTACGTTATATTGACAGAGCACTGCCGCTGACGGAGGCTAATTAAATGGCTACCCAACGTACCAGAAACTTACGGCTTTTCCTTAGTTCCGGCCTCAGTGCCGAGGCCAAAGCTAATCTGGAAATCATTGACCGACTCGGTGACGTCTCCTATGTGGACAGCACAGACTCAGTCCGCATCAGAAGTAAGACCAATATCTATCTCAGTCCTGCAGACCGCAACGTAGGAGGCTCAGGCAATGCCGACCTCTATGTAGGTTCCGAGGCCGTACCGCTCGACAAGTTCCGCGTGTACGCCAACGACTTCGTGATGAACGGCACACTCCGCATCCTGGACATTGCACCCGGCGGAACCAAGCACCTCATCCTACGCTACAATTCAACTCTGCCCACAGCTGTAGGCGGAGGTCTGACTCCGGTAGACAATGCAGCAGACCGCACGCTCAGCGTCGACATGCAAGGCAAAGACCGCAACCTCTCGCTGGGCGCAAGTCTGGTACTTGGACAAGACCCGGCCGATACAGTCAATGAACGCACCATCACTATCCGCAGCTCTAAGGATGCCCATTCCGATGTAACACTGCCCCCAAGCGGTACCTTAGTTACCATTGACGGCACGGAAGAACTACGCAATAAAGTAATCGACGCAACCTACAATACACTAAGTAACATCACCAACGCCAGCATCAAGTCAAGTGCAGCCATCAGCTACACTAAACTCAATCTCGCAAACTCAGTCCGGAATGCAGACATAGCTCCAGACGCAGCAATCGCGGCCAGCAAGATTGCCGTAGAGACCAGTGCAACACTTCTTTCCAACAATGTGCAGGCGGCCCTAGTCGAACTACAGGGTGAGATTGTACTGAAGGCAAGCCAGGATGACTTCCAGGCTCACTACTCCGCAACTACAGGCGTACACGGCGTAGTAGGCTCAGTCGTAGGCACCGAGAATGCACAGACGTTGACCCACAAGACTCTGCACAATGCCGCCTTCACAGGAACACCGACGGGCATCGAAAAGCAACACGTCGGCCTGGGAGAAGTCAACAATACGTCCGACGCACAGAAGTGGGTAGCCTCGGCTGAGCTCGAGAACAAACTCATCGACGGCACCAAGAATACGCTGCAGAACGTCCAGTACGAATCCCTCTTCCTACAGAACCGCATTACCAATAACGATGTCAAGGCAGATGCGGCCATCATGTACAGCAAACTGAATTTGGCCGACTCCATCAAGGGCTCGGACATCAGTGATGCAGAAGCAGACCGAATTGAAGGCTTCAAGATTGATGCAGACTTTGAAGGACAGCCAATCAGTACATACGTGGGAGTTAGGATTGGAGGGCTAGATTCTCTGACTGGACTGCCCAAGCAGATTGAACTGGCTCCTCCATCGGGGGGCTTTGATGCAAGCTATACCCTCAAACTTCCTCCAGCGCAAGCGACTGCAGCAGACCAGACACTGGCATATGACGGCAATGGCGGACTAAAGTGGTTCGCCGCCGCAGGCTCAGGTACTGTCACAAGCGTGGCAATGACTGTCCCATCCAATCTGCTGACCTTGACTGGAAGCCCAATCAATACAGCCGGCACCTTCGCCGTAGCACTCGCCAATCAGGCACCCAACACAGTCCTCGCTGGCCCTGCGACAGGACTCAGCAATGAGCCCTCATTCAGAGCCCTGGTGCCCTCGGACCTGCCTGCCCATACTCACACAGCCTCCGACATCACGGACTTCCAGGAAGCCGTGGATGACGCCGTAGACAGCCTCCTCATCGACTCGGCCTCAGTCAGCTGGGCCTACAACGATGTAGCCGGCTCAATGGCCGCCAACGTATCGCTGGCAAGCTTCAATACAGGAAACCTGACCGAAGGTAGCAATCTCTACTACACAAACTCCCGCGTCTACCAGAAGAGCAAACTCACCCTGCAAGGCGGCTCTACCATCGCAGTCACGGCGGCAGACGGAGCAGAGACCCTTACCTTGTCCGTCGTACAAGCGGGCATCAACACAGACAACGTGACGGAAGGCACGACCAACCTCTTCTTCACGGACGAGCGTGCACAGGACGCCGTAGCAAACCTGATTGTAAACTCTAATGACATCTCAAAGACATACGATGATGTAGGAAACAGCTTTACCCTGAACCTACGTCCGGATGCCATCACGTCAAAGGCACAGGTCAGCCCGGCACCTTCTGACCAGCTCCTGGTTGCCGATGCTTCAGACAGCAATGCGCTCAAGAAGGTTACCATCCAGGACATAGTCAACCTCTCCGGCGGAAGCTTTGCACAAGATTGGGTCACGGCAGATGGAGCTATCCTATCGGTACAACACAACCTTGGCAGCAAGGATATTCTTATCCAGATATACGACAAGACTGACGGGGAGACGGTATGGATTTCCTCAATGGCACGTGATACGCTCAACACGGCCCTGCTTACAGCGTCACAAGCGCCGCCCGCAGGTGGATGGAGAGTACTCATAAAACGCATCTGAAGGAGCCTAAAACATGAGACTTTATGGTCTACTTGAACAACTTACCAAGATTATCCTTGTCAATGGCAAGAATATTGAAATTACTCCGAGTTCACAGCCCGGCAGCTCAGACAAGATTCTACGCATCCCTGCCATTGCAGACGGTGATGCCGACCAGGAAATAGTGCTAAGCAAACAACTCCAAGTACTTGAAAAGAAGACAATCAGTTCTCCCATCGTAGACGGTACAGCTCAAACCCCAAATGCAGGGAAAGTAAACCTTGCCTCGGCCGCCAATGGACTACTTGTAACTGGACAAAACGGAAGTACAGCTACAATCTCGACAGCTTCACTGACAGGAGCTAAGACATTCACATTTCCAGACGTAAGCGGTATACTCATCACCTCGAGCGATTCTGGCTCAATCACTTCCGCAATGATTGCCGATGGCACCATTGTGAACGCGGACATCAATGCCAGCGCAGCCATCGCTGGAACCAAGATTAGCCCTGCCTTTGGAAACCAGGCAGTAAGTACCTCCAGTACGCTTACACTATCCGCACTCAGCTCGGCAGGTGTTCTACACAACGACGCAAATGGTCTCGTTTCGTCTTCCAAGATTGTGGACGCAGATGTGGATAATGCTGCAGCCATCCAGGGAAGCAAAGTTATCCCAAGCTTTGGCGCACAGAATGTCTCGACCACAGGCTCCGTTACTGCAGGCTCACTTACACTCAACGGAAACGTAAGCCTTGGCGTAGGTGCATCGAATGCCCTGACTGTCGGTGACTCGGACGACACAATTACCATTCCCGGCAACCTGGTTGTCCAGGGAACCACAACCACAATTGACACAACCAATCTGGAAGTCAAGGACAAGAACATCCTCCTGAACAACGGCGGTACGACAGCTTCGGCAGCCGGAGCAGGTATTTCCGTTGAAGGTGACTCAAACGCGGTCATCGCTTCGATTCAGTACGATGCAGCCCTGGCATCCAAGTTCAAGCTTGGCGCAGCCGGCTCGGAAGTCCAAGTCGCGGACGTAAGTTCCAGCCAGACTCTACTTAGCAAAAAGATTAGCTCCACAGCTGCACTGACCGGCGCACTCGAACTACCCAGCGGCACCCTTGGCGAGCGTCCTGGAACTCCAGTCGAAGGCATGATTCGCTACAACTCCGACTCGGACAGCTTCGAGGGCTACGCAGCCGGAGCATGGGCAGGCATCGGCGGAAGCGGGACTGTTGACAAGATTACACAGCCATATGTAGCGCCAGAGACTGCATTTGCAGTCGGTGAAGTACTTTACCTGGATGGCGCAGTCTACAAACGTGCCAAAGCAGATGCAGCAAATACAGCCGAAGTCGTGGGCGTAGTCTCGCGCATCGTCGATGCTACCGCTGCAAGCTTCACATTTGAAATGACTCTCTCCGGCGAAGTCGCAGGCCTTGCAGGTCTAACCCCGGGCGAAGTCTACTTCCTCTCGGCAGCCACGGCCGGCGCACTGACGGCAGTTGAGCCAAGCGTAGTCGGACAGGTCTCTCTGCCTGTCGGTGTCGCGAGCTCGGCAACCAGCCTGTACGTCGCACCGAAGCGCGGCGTCGTCATCGGCGCGGCTAACGTGCGCACAAACATCAATCTCTCCAACAATGCTTCCACACCGGTCCAGAACGTCTCGGCGTACGACGCGGGCGAGCTGTCCGGCTGGGTCTACATCGACGCGACAGCCGACCGGCGCTTCTACGTCACGGCACAGTTTGCGAAGAAGGGCGACGGCACGGGCTACTGGTGCAGCTTCCAGACGACCGGCGACACTCCCCCGGCAGGCTTCTCGATGGACGTGACAACGGCCGGAGCGGTGCATACGCTGGTGGCCACAATGCCGAGCGTCGCAGGTTTCAGCAGCGCCAATATCAATTTTGCATTGAACGCCCCGGCTGTCGGAGCGACGCTTCCGCTGCAAATCGACGGCGGGTTGGTCAACGGCCCAGTGCTGGGAAGTACGACTGGCGTTGCTCCAGCTGCAGGTCGGGTTGGGGAAAAAATCACCTGGACAACAGCGCCGGGTGCTTTTTCAGTAACAACCAGTATGAGTGATTGGTCAAACGCCTTCATAACACTTAATCCTGGTGTATGGCTTATTCAGGCAAGCATAAACGCAAACATTAGTACCGAACCTTATGCTGGTTATGATGTAGCTGGTGTGATTCGGATTACTGACTCGAGCGGCAACTTAGTTGATACTCAACAAAAAAGTTTGAATGTACGCGCCGGTGGAAATCAAGAACAACGGACGCGTGTTGTGGTTTCTTTTATGTCAGTAGTTAATGTTACTGCAACAAATACCGTATATAAAATACGAGCGCAAAGGTTTGATAATATTGGTTCTGGTTCATTTTCATTAATTAATAGCTCCGGAGTAGATTCGGGTTATTCACATTTTTTTGCAGTACGCATCGCCTGACCCGACCGCAGGGAAGGGTCCTAGCGAAAGCGACGCCGAGAAGAGTGACACACGGGACGGAGAGCGTCCCTGATTTTGGAAGAGTATATAACAAAGGAGAGAACGAATGAGCAATACAGCATTACTAGGGTCCTACGGCGACAATAGCGGCGCGGGGTTGATGTTCCGCAATCGGATTATCAACGGCGATATGAGAATTGACCAGAGAAATAGCGGTGCAGCGGTTACAGTACCCACTGCAGGGTCTGTTTTTCCTGTGGATAGATTCAAGGTAGAGCGGGCTAATGGTTATGTTAATACAGCAACTGCGCAGCAAATTGCAGATGGTCCGACAGGTTTCACCAGAAGTTTACGCTATACCGCCGGTACTGCCGAGACACCAACAGGAAGTTTGTACTCAACCATTCAACAAGCTATTGAAGGTTTCAATTTTGCAGACCTTGGTTGGGGTTCTGCGGGCGCTAGTTCTGCCACATTATCTTTTTGGGTAAAAATATCTATTACAGGGACATTCGGAATAATACTGCGTTCTGCTGATGCCACGCTATCTTATGCAACAACTTTTTCATATTCATCCGCAAATACCTGGCAATATGTTACACTTAATATACCCGGGCCAACTACAGGTGGGACAACTGCTTTTACGGTAACAAATGGTGTTGGTGTAACTGTTTTTTGGGAATTAGGAACAGGACCTACTTTGTCGACTGCAGCCAGTAGCTCTTGGCAATCTGTAAATGCTCTCGGCGTTACAGGTTCAACTAAATTAAACTCCACATCTGGAGCAACCTATCAAATCACCGGCGTCCAACTCGAAGCCGGACCCACCGCGACCCCCTTTGAGAGAAGGCCGATAGGGATGGAGCTGGCGTTGTGTCAGCGGTATTACCAAGTTATAGCAAATAATAGCGGAAGTAGTATGTATATTAGTACCGTCGGTGCTTATACTGCTACACGCGCTTTTACAACACTAGCTCTTCAGGTACCAATGCGTACGCTTGACCTATCAGTAGCAGATACAAATATAGCAAATTTAGTTTTTTACAACATTCAAATATCTGCTGTTTTTTATATAAGCGGAATATCTGTATATGCAAAAAGTCCTAATATTTTATCACTGGATATTAACACATCAACAAACATGGTTGCTGGCTCATTGCTCACATTTACTATGTTGAATGGTGGGTCAATACGAGTATCAGCCGAACTCTAATCTCA
>Ga0194115_10004485_pt1 | contig 14994 bp, 1 predicted proteins | sample TA2MahsurfametaG_3_FD_148656 | JGI IMG/M metagenome (GOLD analysis project Ga0194115, IMG submission 148656) | Freshwater microbial communities from Lake Tanganyika, Tanzania - TA2015002 Mahale S4 surface | ecosystem: Environmental > Aquatic > Freshwater > Lake | place: Tanzania: Lake Tanganyika...
CTTTGCCAAAAGCGAATGGGATCAGCTTTTTTTCATTTATCAAAATAGTTCGTATTTCGAGCAAACCTTTATGCGCTTACCCATTTATTTGATCTATTGATCCATCGAATGCATAAAAAAAGCCCCGCATAAACGCGGGGCTTTTTTATTGGCCATTTGGCCTTTAATTAGTTTTTGACGATTCGGATCGCTTCGGCTGCTTCGCCTACTTTCAGGAAGTAAATACCGCGAGCAACTTGGTCGATGTTGATCGTTGTTGAAGTACCAGTAAGATTACCAGTAGCTACAACTTTACCTTGTGCATCTTGGATCACGTAGTTACTGTACAACGCTTCTGAGGCGACCAAAGTAAAGATAGCGTCAGTTGGATTTGGTTGCACAGAGAAAGTCAAGACATTACTTTCATCTAAACCTACTGTTAAGGTGAGGTTCAGGGTGATTGTAGAGTCACAACCGGCGGCGTTCGTCGTAATTTGAACGTAGGTGCCAGATTGAGTATACAAGATGCCATTTAAAATGTATCCATCAAGAGCTGTTTCATTGAGTGTACTTGCTGTTGGCGCATTGACCACTACTGTAAGTGCATTCGTTGAAACCGAACAGCCTGCCGGACTCGTTAACTGCGCGCTGTAGGTCCCAGCGGTACTCACCTCAATAGAAGTACTTGTATTTGAATTAGACCAAAGCACCGTATTGCCTGCTTGTGCACTCAAGGTAACTGAGCCACCTTGACAGAAAGTAAGCGGGCCACTAGCAACAATAAAGTTGGCTGGTAACGGATTCACAGTAACACTCATACTTTCGGTGTCCTGACAACCGTTGGCGGCCGTTGCCGTAACCGTATAGTTACCCGATGTTGTTGGGGTCAACTGCGCGCCGGTTTGATTGTTAGACCAAACATAAGTAGCACCTCCAGTGGCAGTTAGCGTCACTGAACCACCCGCACAGAATGTAGTTGGACCATTGGCACTAATTGCAGCCGTTGGCGCAGTCAAGACTGTGATCGCAATTGGTGCAACGGATGTCTGACAACCATTGGACCCTGTTACGGTTACCCCATAAGAACCAGTTGTGGTCGGAGAAATAGACTGCGTAGTTAGGCCATTGGTCCAGAGGTAGTTACCTGTACCTGAAACCGCTAAGCTCACGGACTGATTCGAACAAATTGTGGTATTACCACTTACGGTAATGGCGGCAGCAGGTGCTGGCAAGACATTGAGCGTAATGGCATTCGAAGTTGCTGTACAACCACTTGGACTGGTAATGGTTACCGCATAGGTACCACTCGTATTGACAGTAACCGAAGGTGTTGTAGCCCCATTCGACCACAGATAAGTTCCACCTGTATAATTATTCGCATTTAATTGTACACTAGATCCTGAACAGAAACTTGTTGGACCGGCTGCTGCAATTGTAGCAGTTGGAGTAATACCCGTTGCGAGGTTATAAACCGTGCTTCCGGTACACCCATTGGCATCTTGTATAGTCAGTACATAAGTTCCTGGCTGACTAACTGTGATGGCATTGGTTTGTGCGCCGTTGCTCCAGAGATAAGTATTTGCCGCAAGCGATGACGCAAGGGTCACAGATTGACCAGAACACAATGATGGATTGCTTGCCTCTACAGCAACAGCAGGTGCCGCATTCACGACAACTTGAACCGGCGACACTTGATAACTACATCCTGCTGCATTGGTAATGGTTGCACCATAGCTTCCACTTGTATTGACAAGAATAGAAGAACCAGTAGCATTGTTTGTCCAGTTGTAAGCATAACCAGTTGGAAGATTCAATTGAACACTAGAACCTGCACAGAAACTAAGCGGTCCGTTGGCGCTGATTGAGACAGGCGCTATGTTATTGACCACAAATGGTACACTTGTTGAAACCGAACAGCCATTCGGATATATGAAGGAATACTGAACAGTTGTTGCACCTTGGCTGAGTCCAGTAACAACGCCGTTGTTATCTACAGATGCAATTCCAGCTGCAAACGACGTCCAGTTACCACCGCTTGTTGCATTGCTCAAGGTAGTTGTTGACCCAACACATGCGTTTGAAACACCTGCAATTGGAGCCAACGCCGGAGCAGCAAGCACGGTAATACTAATTGGAGCGCTAGTAGCACTACACACACCATTTGAGGAGGTGAGCGTCAAGGCAGCTGTCTGGTTGACGGTGATGCTTTGAGTCGTCTGACCGTTTGACCATGCGTATGTCGATGCAGGATCGGCAGTCAAGGTGACGGATCCTCCTTCACAGAAAGTCAAGGCACCAGAAGGCGTCACATTGATAGAAGGCAGCGCTTGAACAGCAATACTGACCGGTGTTGCACTTGAAGTACAGCCATTGGAAGTAATACTTACGCCATATTGTCCATCATTGGTAACCGTAATTTGTTCTGTTGTTGCACCATTGCTCCAGAGATATGTTGCCGCATTAGGTGCGCTCAAGACCACAGAACCTCCTTGACAGAATGTGGTTGGACCACTCGGTGTAATGGAAGCAAGCGGCAGCGCATTGACCACAACGGTGGTTGGTGCGGAAGTTGCTGAACAGCCATTTTCGGTTAATTGTACGGTATAGTTACCCGCATTTTGTACCGTTATGGATTGCGTTGTAGCACCGTTTGACCACAAATAACTATTTGCTGGTGCAGCACTTAACACCACAGATCCTCCTTGACAGAAGGTTGTAGGGCCTGCTGCCGTAATTGCCGCCGTTGGCGCCGCAAGAGATGAAACTGTAATTGGCGCTGCCGCAGCTGTACAACCAGCGGCATTCGCAACGGTCAAGCCGTAGTTACCTGCGTTAGAAACAGTAATAGTTTGGGTGCTTGCACCATTAGACCAAGCATAGCTTGCGGCAGTTGGTGCACTGAGTGTTACAATTGCACCTGGGCAAAGTGCCAAAGATCCGTTGGCCACAATTTGTGGTGTTGCAGGTAAACTTTGAACACTAACAACTACAGGAGTTGCCTGCGCTGAACAGCCAAGTGCATTGGTTTGCTGTACACCATAAGTACCAGAGGTATTGACTGTAATACTTTGGGTAGTTGCGCCGTTAGACCACAAGTAGCTAGAAGCTACTGCTGCAGTTAATGTAACGGTGCCACCTTGACAGAAAGTAGTAGGGCCCGCAGCGGTAATAACCGCAGTTGGCAAGGCATTGACTGCAACTGGAACGGCAGTGGATGTAGCACTACAACCATTGGCACTCACCTGTACAGTATAGTTACCAGCTGTTGTAGCCACAATTGTTTGTGTTGTAGCGCCATTTGACCATAAATAACTACTTGCCGGTGAAGCTGTAAGGGTTACTGACCCTCCAAGACAGAATGTCGTATTGCCAATTACTGAAATACCAGCTACTGGCAAGGCCTGTACGTTGATCGTTGTTGGATTCGAGCTCGCTGAACAACCATTGGTTGTGTTGGTTACTGAATAGTTTCCAGCAGCACTAACTGTAATACTTGGTGTTGTTGCACCATTAGACCAAAGATAAGTCGTTGCCGGACTTGCGGTTAAGGTGACGGTGCTGCCTTGACATAAGTTGGTTGCACCCGAAGCACTGATGGTTGCAACTGGCAAGGCATTGACAACAACATTCGTAGCTGCTGAGGTCGCTGTACATCCATTGGCATTAACCGTTACGGTGTAAGCACCGGCGGTTGTAGCAGCAATAGACTGGGTTGTGGCACCATTGGACCAAACATAGGCTGCTCCGGCAGGTGCATTCAGTGTTACGCTAGAACCTGCACAAATGGTGGTGCTACCTGTCGCAGTAATGGTAGCTGTAGGAAGCGCATTGACCACAACTGTCGTGTTGGCTGAAGTTGCTGTACATCCTTGGTTATTGGTAACCACTAGTGAATAAGTACCTGCTGCATTTGCTGTGTAGGTTTGAGCAGTGGCTCCGGCAATTGGGTTTCCATTCAGACGCCAAACATAAGTAAACGTAGAGCCTGTAGGTGCTGCTGGTGCATTGAGTACTACTGAACCACCAGCACAGAAGGTCGTAGAACCCGTATTGGTAATGACGGCGGTTGGGGTCGGTAGAAGGCTTACAACCGTTGGTGTTGATGTTGCCGCGCAACCATTTGTTGCAACGTTGACGGTGTAAGAACCTGCCGTTCCAACTGTGATGCTTTGTGTATTGGCACCATTAGACCATAAATAACTACCTGCACTTGCCGCGGTAAGCGTTACTGAACCTCCTTGGCAGAAACTCGTACTTCCACTTGTTGTTACAGCCGCACTTGGTGTAGCCTGAAGTGTTACTAATGTAGGAGCTGAAGTTGCCGAACAGCCGTTGGCGGTTGAGGTCACTGAATAAGACCCAGCTGCTGAAACGGTTATAGAAGCCGTTGTGGCACCGTTAGACCAAAGGTAAGTTGTAGCAGGTGCTGCAGTCAGGGTTACGCTTCCGCCCGAACAAAGTGCTGTTAAGCCATTTGCACTAATACTAGCTACCGGTGGATTAACGACAGTAACCGTTGTTGTTGAAGAAACGGCTGTACAACCGTTATTGACTGTAGTGACACTATACGGACCACTCTGAGCGACCGTAATGGACTGCGTAGTGGCACCTGTACTCCATTGGTAACTAGAAGCTGTTGAAGCTGTTAATGTAACTGATGCTCCTTGACAAATAGTGGTCGATCCAGAGGTACTCACAGTTGCCGCTGTTGGCGTAATAACCGTCATTGGCTTGCTGCTCACCGCACTACAACCACTTGAATTGGTCAGGGTATAATTGATATTGAGCGCTCCGGCTGCCACCCCAGTTACCAAACCTGTAGAAGGGTTTACTGTGGCAAGTGTAGTATTTGAGCTACTCCAAACACCACCACCCGTCGCATTGCTGAGAAGTGTTGTTCCATTCGAACAAACGGTTGAAGAACCAGAAGTAGTGGCAACTGTCGGCAATGGATTGACTGTAAGGGTCATGATTTGAGATTGGGCCGCACAACCGTTGGCTGCTGTTACGGTTACAAAATAGCTACCGCCCGCAGTGGTTGTGATACTCGAGGTAGTGGCACCTGTATTCCATGAATAACTAGCACCAGAAGATGCATTCAACGTAAGTGACCCACCCTGACAAATAGAGGTGGTGCCATTTGCATCGATAGTAGGTGTTGGTGCAGGAACAACGGTGATTGGGTAGTAAACGGTATTGCTACAACCGTTGATATCGGTATAGAGGTAAGAAATAGTTGTTGTACCCGCACCAAGACCACTCACCAAACCTGAGGTGTTGCCGATGCTCGCTACGTTGAGGTTAAATGACGTGTAAATACCACCCGTCATAACATTGGTAAGTTGCGTCTGTCCGTTAGAACAAAGCGTGGCCGCACCCGTAATTGGCGTTACTGTTGGCAATGGGTTCACTGCAACGGCCTGTACAGCTGAGGTCGAACTACAACCATAGGCATTCGTAACAGTTACACTAAAGGTTCCTGGATTGGCTGTTGAAACTCCTTGGGTAGTGGCACCGTTTGACCAAAGGTAAGTGTAGCCATTACCAGATGGTCCATTGAGGGTAACTTGACCTCCCTGACAGAAGGTCGTTGGTCCACTTGGTGTAATATTGGCCTGTGGAACAGGGTTGTAAGATACAAATACAGGAGAAGAAGTGGCACTACAAGCACCTGTACCTACGTTGACGAAATAGGAGCCAACGGTAGAAACCGATATTGATTGCGTGGTTGCACCATTGTTCCATAAGTAACTCGTAGCAGGTGCTGCGGTAAGTGTAACGCTAGCACCTTGACAAATAGATGTTGGGCCATTTGCAGAGATGCTCGCCACAGGAACAGGCGTAACGGTTACGGCTGTTACTTGGGAAGTTGATGTACAACCGTTTGAACCCGTTAAGAGTACAGAATAAGATCCTACAGTATTCACTGTAATGGTTGGAGCGGTTGAACCGTTGCTCCAGAGATAAGCAGCCGCGGTACCTGTACTGAGTGTAACCGAAGATCCGGAACAAATATTCACAGCAGTTCCTGGGTAAATAGTGGCATTTGGAGCAGGGTTAACATTCACATTGATGGCATTCGAGGTTGCTGTACAACCAAATGCATTGCTCACGACAACGGTATAAGCACCAGAGGTTGTCGCAGAAATAGTTGGTGTCGTAGCACCATTACTCCAGAGGTATGAACTAGCACCAGTGCTGGCTTGAATATCTACCGACCCACCTTGACAGAAGGTTGTGGCGCCAAGCGGAGAAATCGATGCGGTTGGCGACGGATTAACCGAGAAAGTTTGCGTTACAGCGTTGCTACAACCAAAGGCATTAGAATAGGTATAAGTCACAAGTGTTGAACCCGGAGCGACTGGCGTAATTGCACCAGAAGCTTGTCCGACAGCGACAACCGCTGTATTGGCAACACTATAAATACCGCCTGAAACAGCGTGTGTGAAATTACCGCTATTGCCCATACAGATCGTACTTGGACCAGAAATAGCAGAAATGGCAGGCAATGGGTTGACAGTCACGGCAACAACAGAAGAAGTTGACGAACAACCAAATGAATTGCTCACTGTTACGCTAAATGAACCAGAAACGGCAGAGGTAATATTTTGGGCAATTGAACCATTACTCCAAGCATACGTAAAGCCGTTTCCACTAGGGGCACTTAGGGTAACTGAACCGCCATCACAGAAAGTGAGCGGGCCGCTTGCAGTGATGCTTGCAGAAGGTGTAGGGATTACGTTAACTGAAGTAGCAGCTGAAGTAGCCGAACAACCATTGTTGGTTACCGTTACTGAATAAGCACCCGAAGCGGTTGGGCTTATTGTTTGGGTGGCAGCACCTGTTGACCACAAGTACGTATATCCAGTGCCAGCAGTAGCGCTTAAGCTCACACTTGAGCCCTGACAAATTGAAGTAGAACCTGAGCTTGTAATATTTGCGGTTGGTAAAGATGTCACCGCAACTGTAGTTGATGCAGAAGTAGCAGTACAACCGTTAGATCCGGTGAGCGTTACTGCGTAAGTCCCGGCTGTGTTCACTGAAATTGTTGGCGTTGTAGCACCGTTACTCCAGGCGTAAGCAGCTGCGGTTCCTGTACTCAGCGTTACTGATGAACCTGCACAAACATTGACGCTTGTTCCAGGGAAAATACTCGCGTTCGGCGCTGGGTTCACAGTGACTGGTACTGCAATTGAAGTTGTCGAACAACCGTTGGCATTGGTAACCGTCACGGTGTACGAACCTGAGGAAGTAGCAGAAATAGATTGGGTGGTGGCGCCATTGCTCCAGAGATAACTAGCACCGGTATTGGCCGTGAGTGTAACGGAACCGCCCTGACAGAACGTAGTTGCCCCTCCTACTGTAATTTGGGCCACTGGAGGCGTATTAACGGTCACGGATGTAGTTGCCGAACCTGGGTTGGTATTCAAACAACCCGGAACGTTGGCTACATTATAAGTTAATGTGGCTGTTCCCGCAGCTGAAGCTGTCACCAAACCGCTGTTTGGATTGACGTTTACCACTGAAGGGTTACTTGAAGTCCAAAGACCATTGGCGGTGGCGCTCGTAAAGTTGTAGCTGCTGCCCACACACAAGTTAGAAGATCCGGAGATTGGTGCCACACTCGGTGCAGGAATCACGGAAATCACCAACGGTGCAGAAGTTGCCGTACAACCGTTGTTACCGGTTGCCGTTACGGTGTAGCTGCCGCTGGTGGTAACTGTTGTAGTTTGCGTTGTAGCACCATTAGACCACAAATAAGCAAATGCATTAGAGGCCTGAAGGTTCATGCTCTCCCCTATACAGAATTGGGTCGCTGAAGGAGGTAAAATAACTGCAGTTGGGAGTGCTTTAACCTGAACAACTTTTGAAGAAGTACTTACACAACCAAAAGAATTAGTTACACTGTAAATAATTGTAGCATTTGCGGCAGCAACCCCTGTTACAACACCTGTAGCCGCATTGACCGTTGCTATAGACAGGTTGTTCGAAGTCCAAGCACCACCACTTACATTATTGGTTAAGGTCGTTGTAGCACCAACACATACACCGTTTGAACCGCCAGAAATAATACCGGGTGAAGGTAGCGGATTGATTGTTACAAGCGCAATATTTGAGGTTTGGGTACCGCAAACACCAGTTACAACTACTGTATAGTTTCCTGAATTCGAAGTTTGCGGGTTTGCCAATGAGTAAGACGCACTTGTTGCATTCGTAATCGCGGTTGTTCCAACAGACCACGCATAAGTGAGATTGGTACCGACTGCACCCACAGTTAAACTTGTCGGTGTAAATGCACAACCTGTGTAAGACTGCGGCTGAGTGTTAATAGCAGTCACGGTATTGACTACTACAGTTGCTGCCGAAGAAGTCAAGGAAGAACAGCCACCAGCAACCACAACCGTGTATGAACCTGATTGTGAAACCAAAGATGATTGAATAGGATAAAGTGCAGAAGTAGCACCTGAAACTGCAGTTCCGTTTTGCATCCATTGGTAAGTTAAGTTACCAGTACCTGCAGCTGTAACAGAAAGGTTAACAGGTGAACCCGCACAAACCGTAGAACCAACTGGCTGTACGCTAATGGTTGTGAGTGGTGTAACAGTTAACTGCGCATTGGCAGAGGTGACAGATCCACAAGTGGCGGTGACCACCACAGAATAAGCACCTGCATCGCCTAATGCCAAAGAAGGAATGTTGTAAGACGAAGCCGTAGCGCCTGAAATTGGCGCACCATTGTAACGCCATTGGTAAGTAAGTGTTCCTGTACCAATTGCGCCCACACTAAACGTAACTGGCGAACCCTGACAAACCGTCTGCGTTTGAGGCTGGGTATTGATTACGGTAGCTTGATTGATTGAAATTGTAGCAACATTCGAAGTAGCAGTACCACAAGAACTATTAGCCACTAACTGATAACTTAATTGACCAGCAACAGAAGGAACGCTTAAAGTGGCAGATTGTGAACTTGAATTGGAAGCAAATGATATATTGCTAAATGTACCTGTTGGCGACGTACTGGACTGCCATTGGTAAGTAATGGTTCCTGTTCCTACTGCAGTTACACTCAAAGATTGTGAACCACCTAAACAAACGGAAGCGTTTGCCGGTTGTGCGGTAATGGCAGTAGCCGGAGTAACCGTCATGGTAATTGCGTTGGAATTGGCGGTTGCCGGCGAACTCAAGCAAGACGACGGCAAGCTGGAGGTCATGGAAAGCGTAACAACATCGTTGTTCGTTAGACTTGTAGTGGTATAAGTTGCACTTGTACCAACTGTCACACCATTTAACTTCCAAGCGTAAGTTGGAGTAGAACCCATGTTGAGGCCTGAAAGCACAGAGAATGTAACACTTGTACCTACACATATTGTGGTGTTGGTAGATTGCGTAATGCTCACACTTGGAGCAACCGGAGCACCCGTCATGACAATAGGCGTACTTGTTGCAGTTGGCGTAAACAAACAATTTGCATAGTTACTGGTCATGGTAACCCCAATTTGTGCTCCGGAAGCTAGCGTTTTACGGAGGTGATTGAAATAGAGGTTGCGTTGGCTAGCGCCATTGTTCTGATCTCCAATATAGAAATCTACTCCATCAATATTGGCAGCATTATTAATGGTTGTAGTGTAAGTTGCTCCCCCACTTCTCGAGGTCATGGAGAAATTGTACTGAGTAGAACTGGTACGGGTCAGCGTTACTAACATTGGCGTTGTACCGTAGTTGGTATTCGCAGTGCCGTTTGTAGTCGTGATAGTTGATGAACCTGTGTTATTCACATTAAACACAGTTGTTGTGCCTGACTTTAGATCAAATCCTTTGTTTCCGGATCCGGCATCCCAGTTAAAGATCCAATAGAAGCTCAACTCCTCACCTACCATCATTCCATTTACAATTGGTCTGCGGGCATTTAAATAGGCTGAACCTGTTGCATAAATACCAAATGCAGTAGTGCCAATACCAGAAGTACCTGAACCGTCATTGGCTGGGTTTCCAATGAATGCACCCGTGTTGGTTTCGATATTGATTGCCCAAGGGCTAAATCCTGTTCCTAAATTGGAACCATTTGTCCAAGAACTACCGTAGTTGCTCGCCTGATCGTATGCATCAGTGTAAGTAAACGTTGAACTATTCGTCCCAACGCTTGCCGAACCTAGTGCCCAAGCATAAGTTGGCGCTGTACCACCATAAGTTGGCGTAGCTGTAAACACATAAGGACTACCCGCACAAGTCGATGCACTTGTAGTTGAAATCGAAACAAGAGGAGTTACGGATGGGTTGATGACCACATTAACTGGGGTACGTGGTCCCTCACATCCTGTTGATGTATTCTTGCGACTAACATAATAAGTTATGGTGCCAGCACTTGCGGATGAAGGAGTTGGCGAAGTACTTGTCTGACCAGCTGTACCAGTTGGCGCAGAGTAATACCAATATTGTTGAGTGGTAGGAGGGTTATTCAGCAAATTAGCCGCACCAGCATTAATCCAAATTGGATAAGTTGTTACACCTTGACAATAAGTAATTGTCCCTACTGGTGAAATTGTAAACCCTGAACCATTGACTGTTGCCGAATATACAGGTGCAGCAGGTGTATTATTCACAGTAACAGTGAAAGTTGTTGGGTTACTTTCACATCCGTTTGAACCTGAAACCTGAGTTGCATAATATAAGAATGGAGATCCGGTATTTGTTGCCGTACTAGGCGTAGGTGCTGTAGTAGATGCCGAACTAGATAATGAACCTGTATACCAATTGAGGGTGTTTCCAGCTAGTGCGGTTGCACCCAATTGAACTGGAGTTGATCCTTCGCAATAAGAAGGATTCACCGAAGTTGTAGCTAATGGCACATCTGGTGAAGCAACTACGGTAAGAATGATTGCCGCACCTGATGAGGAAATACATCCTGTTGTACTATTTCTTGAAAATGCATAGTAGGTATAAGTATTTGGCGTTGCCGGAGGCGTGAAACTATAAGTACTTGAACCAGAAGCTAGAGGCGTTCCTGTTCCCTGTGCATTGGCATACCAATCAACAACACATCCAGTTGGTGCCGTTGCACTCAAGGTTGTACTTGTGGCATTATTACAAGCGGTTACGTTACCACCAGAGTTTGGCGCAACTGGCAAAGCATTCACCGTAATGGCCAATGTTTGAGAAGAAGGACAATTCGTATTCGTGTTTGTAGCAGAAACAGTATATGTCACCTGCCCCGGCGAACCTGCTTGACTCGCTTGCGTGGCATAATTATAGGTAGAAGCAGGGGCATTGGCTACATAAGGGTAGTTTGCCAAAAGTGTCGCTTGCTGACCTTGACCTAAATACCACTTGATATCATACGTTGCAGGTGGTGAAAAACGCCATGCTTCAGGAGTTGTTAATGTGGTCGTACGAGAGTTCCAACCTGGAGCTAACGCACCTGTTGGGGTTGCAACTGGCACTGGAATAGCGCTTTGCAGACCAACTGATCTCGCGATTGTGGCGGCACTACTCGTAATATGAACCTCTGCAATACCGGAGGTTTCATAGAGTTTCAGTTGCACAGTGGTTAAAGCACCTCCATTGTACTGTGGATAAACTCCAGACAATACAAAACGACGCGTAGGCGCAAACCCTTCAGTCCAGTACTTTAGTACACCATTCCCGCCATTATTCGTGGTGAATCGCATATCTGAGAGCATGAGACCAATAACATTCCCTGGATTCCCTGAATTTGGAAAAGTTGGCGTTGCAAATTGCCATTGTCCTAGCTGACCCGCACTTGTGCCATAACCTGGAATCGTACCAAACATGACAAGTCCGTTCGTACCAACACCTAAAGTAGTAAATGGCGAACCAAAATAATTATAGGTGAAACCAATTGGGATATTTCCCCAACCTCCATCATCGAGATCACCTCCGGACAACGGGACTGTTGCTTGACCAGAAATAGATAGCGTTGTTACGCCACTGGCAGGCTCAGTGGATGGTTGAAATGTGATTGGGCTTACGGAAAAGTTCCCACTCGGTGTGTTCGGAATCAGAGAAGTTGTTCCACCCAAACAAACCTGACTTGGATTCGCAGTAGGTGTAAAATCCAATGAAGGATACACTAAAATATTTTGTTGCGTGCTAAGTGCAGTTGTTGTAAATGTGGAATTTGTACAACCATTCGGCATTAATGAGGCTGTATTCAACTGATACATCGTTGAAATACTTGGGTTGACCGTTAGCAATTGAGAAGTTCCTGCGTTCGTAAATGACGCATTTGCAGTTGTGGCAGAAGTCCATTGAATGCTCGAACCAGTGGATTCCTGTATGACATTCGCAGACAAGGTTATCGTTGCACCGGATTGGCAAATCAAGTTATTGACACTATTACTAGTCACTAAAGGATTAGTCAAAACAACAACTTCTGTTCGTGTACTCGGACAAGTACCGTCATATTGCTGCACATAATATTTATAAGTTGATGAAGCGGCTGTGGTATAATTAGGAATACAAAATGCCACATTAGATACTGTTGGAGTAGATAAAATACTCGCTTGGTATGAATTAAATACCGAATCCACAGTGGATGCACCATCAGGATCAATTTCAGTACCTGCAGAAGCTGCTGTCCACCATGTCAAAGGGTTATTTGTACCTGCGGTTCTAGACGCGGTAAAAGTGGCTTGTGCACCTACGTTAACCGTTTGCGTTCCTGAAACAACAGTAGGAGCAGCTGGCGAATTCAAAATATTCAATACAACACTGTTGTTGGAAGAGAAATTCGCACAGTTGATAGAAGTAATAGTCAAAGCCTGACCATTATTAGCAAAAGTAACCGGAATTGAAAGCGTTGCCGTTCCTGTGGCACTTGACGTAAATGATATCGTTTGAGCTGATCCGCTTCCGATTGTATAGGTTGCCGTTTGCGCTGTCGAATTCAAAAGACCTGATAACGTAATGGTTGCATTTGAATTATTAATTGGATTGTAACAAAATGGTGTAGTTTGAGCAACACCACCTATTGTTGGGGTTAGAGTCAATGTTAAACTAACCGCCTGTGGTCCTAAACAACCATTTGCATTCGTCATATTCAAAGTACCCGAATAAACACCAGCAGCAACGTTGGCAGCAACCGGGATATTAATTGTCCCTCCAGTACTTACGAAACTAAATGGAGTTAGCGTACCATCCACCAAACCAGCAGTATTTGCTGCCGCATTCCAATCTAATTGATAACTAGAGGGACTACTGGTCGTTGCGGTGTAAGCAAGCGTTGTTGTTTGGGATGAAGTTGAAGAACAAACTGCATTGATTACACCTGATGAAGTTATTGAAGGTAAAGGGTTGACTGTAATGGAACCAGAACTTGAACTACCACCGGCATTCGTGATAGTAACGGCTCCTGATGTTTGCGAATTACTCGTAATAGCTGTAATTGTTGTTGAATTTACTACATTGAAGGAACTTACCGAAGTTCCGTTTACCGTAACACCAGTAACACCTGAAAAATTAGTTCCAGAAATGGTTATTGTACCACCAGCACACAAAGATGCAGGAGAAAAAGAATTCATTGATGGTGGGGCAACCGTAACCGAAATATCATCAAGTGATATATACCAAGGCGTTCCATTCATAAATCCTTTTATTCCCATGTAATAAACACCTGAGGACGCAGGTGTAAATGTCCCATTTATATTTTGATAGCCTCCATTAATTATTCCAGTAGGTCCGGTTATGGTTGTCATAGAACCAGCTGATGCACTGGATCCATAGGCTAAAGTAATATTGGCATCTGTTGATGTTGCCATGTCTTGCCGTGCATAAACTTCAAACTTATAACTTGTACCACCTGTTAACTGGACCGGGTAAAATAACCAATCTTCATTACTATATTGTAAGAAAGCATTGAAAAATCCCGTTCTTGGAGTGCGGTTATAGTCAACTGCTGAACTATTCGCTGTCCATACTTCATTACCAGTTACTGATGATTGCGACCAACAACCAACAACTGCTGTATTGTTAGCATATCCTGTTTCAAATCCTTCCGTCCATGGAATGGTGGCTGCAGGACAAGTATAAGTTATACTTACCCGACCAGCAGCTCCTGCACCACCATTCCTTGTTCCAAATGATGTTCTAAGAGCACCGCCGCCGCCGCCGCCTGGGGCGGTTCCAGCCGTTCCGTTTCCTTGTGTACTAGTTCTTCCCGCACCGCCAGCTCCTCCACCTGTCTGGGCAGTTGCTCCAGATGTCGATGTAGCATTATTACCATTAGCAGCAGTTCCAGCAGAAGATCCACCTCCGCCACCGCCTGTTATTGTGGTGGTCCATCCATTCCCTCCACTATATTTTACAGTTCCTACACCGCTTCCTGAAGCTCCACCAATTGCACCTGTTGTACTATTATCAGCTGCACTAGCACCACCTTTGGCCAGAACTGTCGCACCACTAGAATTTCCAGCAGTAGAATTTCCAAAATAAGAATCACCACCAGCGGCAGTTGAAGTTGAACCTGCACCTGCTCTTAATAAATAAGTTACACCTGGAGTTACACTAATTACTGATCTCGAATAAGCCCCTCCTCCTCCGCCGCCGCCAGAACCGTTTGCTGTTAAAGTCCCTCCGCGTCCGCCAGCACCCCAGCACTCTACTGTAATAGAGGTAACTCCGGGAGGACAATACCATGTAAAATTACCTGAAGCAGTACCTGTTGAAAATGTCGTTTGCCCCCAAACATCTCCAACTTTCACCAAGCTGAGCAGAAGGGTTAGGACCAATGTAAATGCGATGGGCAGGCTGTTGCGCTTGCCGGGTTGGGATGAACGGTTCATACGTGTAGAGAAATAAGTATTTGAGGCTACGGCCTGGCAAAGGGTAGTAATTTTATTCATAGTGGTTCTAAAATGCAGTTTTAGTAGTTACAATTTAGCAAATAAACAGTTGATTTTAAGTTTAAATGAACAAATAGCTGTTTATAAAAAACAAGAGTGGGCTTCTATCGAATATTGAAAGGGTTCTGCTGAATATTTTAGTTGTTTTGTCGAATAT
>Ga0194115_10004486_pt1 | contig 14988 bp, 14 predicted proteins | sample TA2MahsurfametaG_3_FD_148656 | JGI IMG/M metagenome (GOLD analysis project Ga0194115, IMG submission 148656) | Freshwater microbial communities from Lake Tanganyika, Tanzania - TA2015002 Mahale S4 surface | ecosystem: Environmental > Aquatic > Freshwater > Lake | place: Tanzania: Lake...
TCTATCGATTTCGAGTCCGGTATCTTTTTCGATTTCGATTTTGTAGAAATCCTCGAATTATCGTAATCATCGATTTTTTCATGTGTTTCAGATCGAGGCTTATATATTTCTGTCGAGTTACAATAGCCTCTTTTCCGTTCATCGTGAACGACATCGCGAGTCATGGAGTGGCGCTCACCAGCCGACATGAACAGCCCCAAAAATGGTTCACATGACCCCGAACACGACCTTGGCCATCGATTGTAATACCGTACTAGGGTAGCTTCGCTACACCGGTTGATACGTACGTAGACCGTCACGTGCAAGGACTACAAATTTCGAAAACATACAGAATCACTAATAGTAACAATCCTATTTTAGACAAGACATCCGAGACTAGCAGCTAGTGCAGAAACCAGTGTCACAAACGTTCAACACTGACTTTTCGTACGTGCATAGTCAGGGGGTCATCAACATTGAAGAATTCGAACGATATCGGGATCTTGAATCCACCCACTCTCATCTGTGTGCATCGACTGCATGGCTGTAGTCGATTCGTCACTATAGATAGTCGAAACAGTCTTTCCACTCCCACGGGGGGTGCTTGACTTGGGGCTATCGCGACGAAGTTCGGAAGTTTCCGAGATCTTCGTCGTCAGTAGTGGTGGATCAATGGTTCCTTGAGGCTTCACGCGGAATAGCCGAGGGACGACAAGCTTGCGTCGATGATTAGTCAGTTGTTTGCTCGACTGGTCTGCCATTATCTGTGTTTGGACGCTATCATCGTTTTCGTCACCCTCCACAACTGAGATCTCTGTGTTCATGTATCGACTATCGAGGAGTAGGGAGGCTTGGTGGTACCTGCTGATTTCAATTTCCTCCCCTAGTTGACCGAAATCGACTATGTTTCCTTCAGAGGAGACTTCCACACCACAGCGTTCGCATGGACTACTTCTATCGTTGACGGCACCACGTTGTCGCTTCGGATTGTTATTAAATCTCCGCCTAGGTGAAAGCGTTGGTGCGCGGGGTCTATTTTCACCTAATCCCGATTTCTGCAGTACCGGGAATCGTGGGAAGCGAATGTTTGATACTGCAGACGTCGTGTTACCCTGGAAGACCTGTTCGAGATTCTCAAACAGGGATAGATTCTCGGGAGACTCAGTCTTCATCTCCAGGACTGTATTCCAAGACTGCCGTACAAGGGATCTTGTTCGTCCTTGGAATTCCACCAATGTGCCAGGATCGATAGACGATGTCACATTGTCAACTACATCACTCATGACTTGCCTTATGAATATCGCCGCCGTAGAGGCAAGGTCTGAGTCAGGAAATTTGCCTGTCTGTGGAATTGATGGCAGAACCTGGCAGGATCTTTTAAAATCGACAGAAAACGGTGTACTGTTGCTCACGTTGCTTACGTCGGATATGTCATCACTGTCTCTCAGATGGTTTATATTCACAGGGATCCCAGCAGCAAGCATTGTATATTTCTCAGCTGGAGGTTCGACCGACGTTACTTCGGCCTTCTCTCGAAAAAGATTCTCGAAGGAGACCCAGTCATCGTCACTGGTTTCCTTTCTGATGAACTCCTTCTCCAAACCCTTCACGTCACGCTGAGGGCCGCTTCCGTTTGATGCAGGCATGGTGCTTTACCCAGGATGTTGCGACCTTTGGGTTTACTGTCAGTATCCAACCGTGTTCATCAGATTCTCGTTTCTCGCTGCCGACCTTCACCTCTGTGCCCTGAAAAAACATGGGTTCGGTATGCAGAAAGTGCAGTATGCTATACTTTTGGCGCGGTAGAATATTTCGACAATAACAAATCCTTCCGTTCGGGCCCGAACGGAAGAATACGTCGGGTAATTCCCGGATTACGACTCACTCGACCCGTATACTAGTATACATATATCTAGGATCGCAAGTAAATTCCTACGTATGATAGATATCTACGTATCTATGAAGCACGCGTGTGTAGACAAGTGATGGTTTATCTACTAATCGTGTATACGTAATGTCTGGACGACTTCAGTACAGTATGATATGACTGTAAATAACTGGGTTGGAAACAAACTGTTTGCAACATTCATCTTCTCGCAGTCCTACTTGGTCGGAGTCCTGCCTTGTCGCCCACTTGCTTTGACAAGTATGGCACGATGATCACCGAAGTAACTGGAGGACCAACAAACAGTCTTGATGGAATAAGGCGATCAGAGAATCGATATCCGATTCGGCGCATTCATTCATCGCGTCTCTTTCCTGTCGTTGGAGTCGATGCGATGGCTATCTTGGCTTGTTGAACATCGACGTATCGTGCTGAATACATCGAATATTGATCTATCGGCTGATTCTTGTCGAGGAACCATATGATCATTCTGGTGGGAGGAGCCGTGATCGTCTCCAGGCATGTTAACGTTCTCACCGCTGGGTGTTTCCGTTATTAAATTGTTGGATCGTCCGAACCAGTTTAGAAGTAGCGAGTCGCTGAATGGCTGATGAGTGACATGACACGGTTGATGACATCTCGCAATTTCAATGTCAGCGGCAGCTTAGAAAGGATTCATGATTTGGTATAGTCGGAAGTCAAAATTTTATGTTTCCAATGCAGACGGACTCGTTTGTTTGTTTTTCTCTGCCAAAGTCCTTGTGCAAACCTGGCGTGGAACAATGCAATCACTATCAAGCTGGAGGCGAAAATGCAATAAATGAGGATGGCGTCATCGTCGCGATTTCGGTCGAAGTGGTCAATCTTAAGAGCTGCTATCGGGGCAGGTCTGTCCAATCCCGGATGTGACGAAAAGGATAACGAACGACAGGAACCCATAGACAAAACTCTTGCTAACATCGCATTTACACTTACTACACTGAACCTGATCCTTTACCCCCAAGAGTCTTTCCCTAGAGTCAAACACGCAAACTTTGAGTCATCCATTTTAGAGGGCGCAAGTTGCGTTCCACGAAACCTAAAGCTGGTTTTGTTCGGGGAAGACTGGGACCTCCTCCATGTTATCGAACAAAACATTCCGATGAGCATCCCTCGACAGTCCGAATTGGACCTTCATCTCTTGAAGGACAGCCTTCCCTTTTCCGGCGGCGATGAGTTGACATAACATATGCTCAATCGCAAGATGTTCAGCCCGGAATTTGGCACGGATAAGGGGGACGTGAGTGATCCGTTCATCACAGTGAGTGACGCCACGTCGATAATCCTTCCCTAGATATTTTTCCTTAAAGACCTCTTCAAAACCTGACTGTAGAATTGAATTCCGGGCTATTTCCTGGACGAAATGGTGCAATCATGTTACGGTTAGAATAGGAAAAGACATCGATTTTGGGTCCCTCCGAGCGACCGAAGACTACTTACCATCAAGTCTGTCATTGAGAGATCAAAGGATGCTCTAGCAACAGAGTATTCTTCTAGAAGAGCATCGTCAGACATGTGAAATAGTAACGGATCATCCGTCGATAGCGTAACGTTAAGGCCTCGGCGGAAAAACTTTTGGAATGGATTCTCTGCAATCTTTCGGAATAGAAAGTTGTTGGAAAGGGGACTGATGGATAGACCAATCTGATCAAGGTAGTAGAGATATTGAAGACTAACTTGCATATCCAAATTGATTCCGTGATTGATAGATTCACATAACATATACGTCGAAGCAAGGTGCATGGGATTCCCCGTCTCCCCGGCATGTGGACGAAAGGCAATCGTATTCAAGCCACGTGCACTTCGAAGAGAGTTCAAGACTTCCAAGTTCGCCCAAAGATAGTACAATTGCCACCAGTACGATGGATTCTTTGCCTTCGTCCATTCATGTGGTCGTAGTCCGCCTGTAGATTCCTCTGGTTCACCTTCGTCGTCAACAGAATCGATACCGACCACGTGATTCAGACATTCCGCAATCTTAGGATGTTGGTCGGGGTAGAGTGTCGCTTCGAACATGGGTGTAAAGATATTTTCTAACATTTCAATATAACTTCGATTCGATACTCCTGGCTTACTGGAATAGATCCGCCATAGTCGAGGGATCTGAATCAACCATCGATTGTTCGTACTGATGACAGGTCCAGGAAAATCACCACCCCAATCCGTCAACATCCATTCCGCCAGATCCTTCCACTCGTGGGGTTCCATCCCGTAGATACTTAATCTCATTTCAGCACCAGACTTATGACCCTTACTCTCCTCATGACGACTAAGTACCAATTTCATCAGTTCGGCAAAGTACCGTCCACCCATATTGTTGGAGGTTTTGAGGAAGATCCTTCTCAAATCTGCCATACGGAATGGACTGTACTTGGCATTGAAATTATCGAAGCGTTGATAAACAGAGTAATCGGCTAGGACATTGAAGGCATCAATGGTAAGTGCATCCTTATCGATACCTGCCTTTTCAAATACTTCCTTCAAGGTCTCCCCATCAGTTGAGACGACAGTGTCAGGTTCTGTCTCCAGTTTATTCGTGACAAAGTTGACAAATTGACGTGCCGTCGGTGCGGCAGCGGCATGGATATGATTATCAATTTTAAAGGTACGATAAAAGTCAGTCCCTAACAGATTGCTTTGTTCGGTAGCTTCTGCAGGACCATTCATCGTCACATGGGTCCGAAAGGCAGATGATAATAATTGTAATCGTTGGAAGGAATAGGATCGCATCGAACCATCATTCGCAATCTCAATCAGACGATGATAATCCTTATAGAATTCATCTTCATTCGGGACTTGGACTAAATTATGTTTCTTTTCGACATCGTCGGCACCATATAATTCAATGACACCTTCTTTACCGAAACCAAATTGGATCCCCTCTTGTTCTAGGCAACTATCGGTCAGGCATCTCGTATGGTCACTTCCGAAATATTTCTTTCTATATCCACGCGCCTCTTGAATTTGTTTACAGGCACGTTCGGATTCATGTGTAATCGACCCGGCACCATAAAAGATTAATGATCGTGTAAAGGATAATGTATCACGATAGGGCCATTCCTGTCCTGGTAAGGGACGTTCCCGTGCCGGTGGATCTTGTCTTCGGACACTTGTTTCAAGATCTGATCTCATCCGACCATGGGAGGAAGAATAATTATCTACACCAGATTCAGAAAGTTCTTCCATCATACTTTCATGCACAGTCACATCATCGGCTGAATCTGTCCGGTAGAGATTCGTCGCATCCTGACGAGAGACACGACGAAGGAAGTTGATGGGGTCCGGTGGGCCGCATATACCCTCTTGATAGAAACCCATAGAAGGTTTCCGAGCTACATGCCGACGGTTGCCAGAAGGAGTGTTGTCCGTCATGGTAAAGACAGGAGACAGGAGGAAAGAGAGAGAGATAGAGAGAATGGGGTGGTAATGAACGATAACACCACGAGTAGGGGTAGCCATCCTCTCAGATTCTTCCCTGATTCTCGCGGGAAGTGCGTCTTCACAAAGATCCTGCGAACATCATGACGTATCAAGAACGTACGGTACAAGGTTCGACTGCCCGGAACGAAAACTGGGCGTTTGGTGTTCGAGGAGATGTGCCCAAATGGTAGTGCCTCACGGTCAGGGAACGTAACCCTCCAATCATATCAGTGACACTACTACAACCACACATCCTCCTCCATCCATTATTGCTGCTCTGCCGTGAAATACGGTACCGGACTGTAGCAACAGTACTAATTCATATAAGGCGCCGAGGATGGGCGTGTAATAAGGCCTGTCGCTAGAGACCCAACAATTTCGTTCCCTGGGGGATACTAGTCTAGATGAGCCACTTCCACTACTTCACATCGTACATAATAAGTCAAATATTCTGGTCCGTATACGCCTGACCAAACAAGATGTATCGTAGCTCTATTGGGGGGCTCCAAGAACAAATCTATGTGCGTCGTACGTTTGCAGAAAGGCTATGATATGCATTTATCTGACAGGGTAAACTCGCTTCCGGTAGAGACATGCTACAAATCCAAATCTGGCCAAAAAATAGGCACCTTTCTCCATTCAATGTCCTTTAACCTTCAAATGAACTCCAAAATCTGTTTGAAGGGGGTTTGGGGGGGAGGGGGGGGTCGACCAAAGTCTGGGAACACTATGAGGCCATAAGTTTAGCGAATTCACTGTCAGCTTCCTTTAGCATATTTTCAAAGTCAGCAATCGGGTCGCCATCTTCTCCTTCGTTTCCATCTTCGTCATACATTGCATCAAGTTCTGCGTCATTATCGTCTACTTGCATGTTCGCAAGATCCGCTTCGGCCTCTCGCAGGATACTTTCCATGCTTTCCTCAAAGGCTCGATCTTCGTCATTGCTTTGTCTTGAGCGAATGACATTTTCATCGATATCCTCACTGGACTCGAGAATGACGCCCTCGCCTTCCTGATTCGCAATCGGAGCGTCTCCATCACCCATTTGGTAGGTTCCTTCCAAAATACTGACAGTAAGTGGCAATGCCAGAAATTTTCGCATGTGTGTCACAACTTCTTCGTGTCTCACGTCTCCTGCAACTTCGAACCTTTCGGCTGCTTGTCTATACAAATCCATGATCTCGTTGACACGCTCGATAGTTGGATCATGCTTCATCGCCAACTCCTTTGTCTGGATATCCTGTACGAGATGCAATGCTTGGTTGATCGCTCGATGAGTAGCTGCATTGGTGTGCTTTCCCTTGACGCCATGTCGCTTCAGTACCGATTGAATCTGATGAACGCAGTCAGCACTATCGGGACACATGTAGATCAACGGATCATCTGGAGCGGGTTTGAAAAACAGAGAGATCGACTCCTGGCGTCTGAACTTAAGTTTGGCTAACATGTCAATCGGAATGGCAAAGGTAATGGTTCCAGTACTCAAGTTGAGTTTGTTCGATCGCATTTCAATAATGTGGTGTTCCGTAATCATAAGGAACGATTCTTCCAATACGCTACGAGCGGATTGGGTCAAGTTTCGGAACATGGCCCCAGCGCCTGCAAGCCCTGCGTTCGCCGCCTAGTCGCAGAAGGAGGGAAGGAATAATCCAGAGAATGATCGGTGAGAGAGTGGAGAAACGCCATCGACAAAAGCCACATGTGAAACGCACCTTCTTGATGCCTCCAGCCTGGGCTTGCAAGAACTCAGACAATTCATCTGGAACTGTCCCATCATCGCCGGTGGGGCTCATCTGTTGTGGTTTTTCTGTGGTTTTGCTGGGAGATGAGTCATTCTTGTTGTTAGCCTGAGCAGCCAATGACATGGCTTCTTCGACGAAGGCAGACCGACGAATCGCCTTGCAGGAATAAACTCCCTGACAGTCTACCCATGGAGCTTCTAGCATATTGATTTCATCTCCGATTCGAATTTCGCCAGAACTGGACTTTGGTGACATCGCAGTTTTGTTTCTGTTTCGTCCAAGCGCGCGGAGACCCTTTTTGGCTGGACTCTCGCCTTGTTTCCGTTCCGGAGTCGAACCAAGACTGCGAATTCCCTTGGATAGACTGGACCCTAGCTTTCTTGCTCGGCCTACCATATGTGCGACTGCATCATTCCCGGGTTGCGTGACTGCTGGATGAAACGGTTCGCCTTGTGCTATGCATTCCTTAATCTTCAATGCCAAGTTCAAAATGGCATCCGCCAGGTGCAGACTCGGAGTCCAATCCAATTCAACATCAATCAAATCACCGTCTTTAACAGTAGACCCAGCGGGAAATCGACTAGCGCCTGAGCTTAGCGCCGCAAACGGTTTCATAAACGGATAGGAGACAGCAATCGGATCCACTCTCCCGTCACTCTTTTTGAACAGAGAGCAATCTAGGGTGACTACAATGGGTACGGTATCCGCTTCCGTTCCAGGCAGAGTAATCAGAAAGTCAATCGCAAAGTCACCACTTTCAATATTCATTCCATGATTATGTACCGAAATAAAGGATGGCAAGACCGCCGGAACGTCCTCTTGACTGGAATCGCCGGAGGATGCCTCACTGTTATTCGTAGCCGTCAACGCTAACAACTCTCTTTGCAACCGTGTCGCCCATATTTCCATATTACGATCTGCCGACATTCTTCTAAGCTACCTTAAAATTGAAGAAATGTTCGGAGGAAAAGGGAAAAACAAGGGGCATGAGACGCGGCCCAATGCGGGTTGTATGAGGGTGGACTTGGAGAAGTAGTTCATTTTCGTTGCGAACGAGCTCTAGACAGGGGACGACGTTGTTTTCCTCACGGGACATTTCATGACCCAAAAATGGTAGCTAAAAATGTAGCCACACTGCAAAAGTGTATCAAGACTATGCCTGGCGGGCGCACCCACCAAGACGACGACTCGTGCAAGGAGACCGAAAAGATAGTTTGAAAGTCAAAAATGGCCAATGGAGGATGGTTTGTCAATCGATCAACCATTTCTTTGTGAGTGTCACTTACAATGTTCTTGGTAGGATGGTATAATTTGTTTCAATCAAAAGGACCCTTTTTCGGGTTCAAAAGACGTCGTCGTTGTGGTGGGGATCTTCGTCGTTTCTTGTTTTGTAGGTATCTCTCACGTGGGAATCCTGTCGCGACTCCAAATGATCGCATTGTTGAGACGGGCGTCGGACAGACTCCTCTACAGAATTCGTGGTACGGTGGGAAGTTTTTTCGTTCCGAAGAAAACTGGAAGCTGGAAGGCGTTCTTTCCTCGGTTCGTGCCTTGCGAACAAGTCCGGGTCCCCCCCGCCTGCCATGCGCGTCAACTCTTGGGCAAGGAAACGACAAGAGGGGCTAAACGGACGAGAGTCACGGGAACAACTACCAAAGTCCCACTGTGCGTTACTGACCTCAAAGTGGAAGAGTACCTGTCAGAATCCTGTATCCCTTTTCCACAGTCTCATAGAGTAATAGTGAAGCAATGAATCGGTCGCCTGCCCCTTCATCCACTCGAATTGCAATTTCTCCGATCGCTTCCGAGGTGAGTCTTTCGTCCGAATGGCCAAATCTACTAGTAGTGCGTTTTGTGTCCATGTCTTAGACGGGCCTCGGTCTTGTTTGGAGAGCAGCCCATCGAGCACTTTGATTCTTATCAAAGCGAATGGAGTGTGTGAGCCCTCGTTCCATTGCATCTCCTTCCTTTGCCCGAATGTTGAGAGATTGCCTTTCTCCGGATGTCAAAGACGAACGAGAATCGACGTACTCTCCCCTTCCTATGACGCCGCTTTTTCCACCTCTCACACCTCGTGTTGTCGATTTTCAGGAGGAACGTGAACAGGCCCTTCGTGATTACAAGGTAACAATCGAGTATAAACACTTAAAGTCCCATGCTCCAGGTGGCGTATACCTGATCCCATCCTTGGATAATTTGAGAAATTTCTATGGAGTCATCTTTGTACGTCGAGGACCCTTTACGAATGGAATTTTCAAGTTTGAACTCAGACTCCCCCCGAAGTACAACGATATCGATATGTGGCCAGTAATTACGTTTACCACCCAGGTGTACAACCCTTATGTAGATGAAAAGACGGGTCAGTTGGACATTCGATCTGCGTATCCTAGCTGGGACCCCTCCCGGCATTATCTTGTGACTGTGTTGACCTACCTAAAGAAAATTTTCTATTCAAAGAGCTTTGCTGATGCCAAGGCGAATGTGGAAGCAAAGGAATTGGCAGAATCGGATGCAGAAGCCTACCGGAAGAAGGTCGAACATTGTGTCCGAGAATCTCAAAAGAATATGTATACCAATGATGAAATGTCAACGGCTAAGTTTACTGAAGAACAAGTCTGTCATCGTGTCTTGAGAGATCTACTCAAGCATCACATTCGCAATGAGACTCAGGTAACCAAACAGGCAGTCCTCGCCCAGATTGACAAGGCTCGAAAAGTGTAAATTATCTAGACGTTGCGCTACTTTTACATTACCTTTGCAAGGTGTATTCTCAGTTTGACGGTGGAGTTTATGATATTATCGAAGACACCAGTAATGTAGGGAGTCATCTTTTCGGCATTTTCCTACTACGGAACCGTGTCTCGGAAAGATAGACAAGAATCGTGAGAATCTACGTGGAGATAGACAAATACTGTCTATCTTTCCGAAATACCAGGATTGGCTTTCGCGCGGTAAAATCGCGCAAAAAATCTCGTACCGCTGGCATATTTCAGAAAGATAGAGAAACTTTCTCTAACTTTCTGCAAGACGCGGACTGCGTATGATACTCCCCGAATGGCCAGCAACAGCCCCCCTGAAACAACGCTCCGTGGTCCAAGTGATCGGACGGCTGAGCGTGTACCATTTCTCACTGTCAGATGATGCGAGATTCGTCGTTTCTTGCTTTTGTCATTTGCGCTACAATTGTATTACCCATCGGATATCGTTTTCATCTTTACAAACTGTATACCGGTAGGTATAAGTACAGATAGATTTACGACATTTTTTGTATTGGCGTTTCAGGGATTTCCGAGATGACGACAAGAAAAGAGGTACGTGCGACAAGAATTGTTGGCTGTCTGCCTTTTTCTTTGATGTCTCTACGGCACTCAATCATTTCTGGATGCCATGTTCCTCCCTACAGGCCGTCTTGGCATATGCGCAGACGGATATAGAATGTTTACACTGTGGTTTAGGGTTTCTCCATGATGACGAAACGACAAAATAGATGAGATCGAAAAAAATTGTTGTCGTCTTCCTGGCTATCGTTTCGTTGTTCGCACAGCACTAACCCATCAACCGTCATTCCTTTTGCTACAGACTGTCTCGGTATCTACACAGGTAGGGGAGAATCATGTTTGTATCGACGTTCTAGCGCCTTGATGACGACGGAAGGAAAAAAGGTAAGGAATTCAAAGGATAATCGTCGTTGTTTCTTGAGGCCATTATTTCATGATTTGTACAGCACTAACCCACCAAGTGTCATTTCATTCGCTACAGACTGTCTAGGTATATATACAGGTAGAGGAAAATCATTTTCGTATTAATGTAATGTCGCTTGGATGACGACGAAACAAAAAAGGTAAGGAATTCATATGTGAACTGTCTTCGTCGTTTCTGGAAGGCCATTATTTTGTGATTCGTACCGCACTAACCCATCAAATGTCATTCCTTTTGCTACAAATTTGTCTAGGCATGTATACAGGTAGGGGAGAATCATGTTCATATTGGCGTTTTGGGGTGTTGATGACTACGGTGGGATGCGAAAGTAGGTAAGTTCTTGCGACGACAGTCGCTGCTTGTAGACCATTACGTCATGATTCGTACAGGACTAACCCATCACATGCCGTTTTCCTTGTTGCATACTGTCCAGGTACATGTAGGGTGGGGGGACTCCCGTTTGTACTGCTGTCTTGGGACTCTGTAATGACTACGGAACGAAAAACAAGCAAGTTCTAGAACAAGAATCGTTGTTTTCCTGTTTTTTTGCAGTGAATACTAGTCGTATGGCACTAACCCCATCGGATGTCATCTTCATTTGGTAATGTGGTGTACGTATTGAATGGAAAAGGGATGGTGTAAAGTAGTGAGTATTTTTTGCATGCAAAATTTTGTAGTTGTTACTACAATAGGTTGTAGCTAACGGAAAGGAGTTCTTTTCGACTTGCGTTTTTTTCACTGTCACGACCGATTTCGGAATACCGTGGCGGCAAAGGGGGAACCTGTCCGTCCTTCCATCCGCTCGCGATAACTCTGTTGTTCGACACATGATCAACACTTTTGTCTATCTTTCCTGCTCACTGTACCGTAGTTTCGGACCAACGCGACCGCACATCGAGTAAGCCCGGCTTTTTGAAGGCGGGGTCATTTACCCCCATTTACGATTAGGGGAATCCCCCATTCCGTCCTCCGTCCGACGAACAGAATCGAAATTACGAGAAGAAGATATCGTATGTCATGCACCCCGATCGGGACAACCTCTGACGTGCCCAAAATTCCGCCGGGGCGGGGGGGCATCACTACTGTCAACTCATTTCCTTTCCTTCGAAACACGAGGGTGTCATCGACTCTTTCATCATCAGTAAAAGCGTGTGTCCGTACGTTTTGATTCCTTCCCAACAATCGTCATTTTGATCATCACTGCATTTTGAGCAATTGTGGAGTATACACCCATCCACCCACATTACAGCAGCACCCCTGGATTTACTGTTATTTCCGAACGGGTAAATTCGCTCTGTTGAAAGATCTGCGATATCCGTGAAACGGACGACTAGGTGAAAAGATTGAAAGAATTGTGGTTTTGAGACAAAAGACCCAAAAAGGATGCTTCACACCGGTTCTGTAATTCGACGAGCGACTGCTCGATCCTTCATGGCTAGCAAGGGATGGACTTCACCTCTTCCTCCACCTTCTTTTGTTGGTACTGTTGGGGGGATGAATCGTCCTGGTTGGTTTTCAACAGTCCCCACTGATGACGAAGGCACAACGCTTAGTCCACCCGACGAGGAGGAAAAGCCCCCGGTACTGGACAGTAAGAAGACAGCAACGGTACCAAATCCAGGAGTTAGTAATGATGAACTCAAGAATAATCTTAAACCGTCCGAAATCGTCCAAGCATTGGATCGACATATTGTTGGACAGAAGGATGCAAAAAAGGCGGTAGCGATTGCTATGAGAAATCGATGGCGTCGACGTCAATTACCTGATGAGTTACGGAAGGAAGTAACACCACGAAATGTTTTGTTAGTCGGTCCGACGGGTACGTGGAAGTTGTTGTTGTTTTCGTCCCCCCTCCCCCAAAGCATTGGGAGAGATATATACTCGCTCTCGATTTCTGTTCGCCGCTGTAGTGATACCCCGCTGATCGCCGCGAAAGTTATCGTCGGTCTCTATTCTATTTTGAGCTCATCGTGATGTGTCCTTATCTTTTGTTATTTGTCTCACTTTCTTTCGCTCATCTTGTTCAATTAGGCTGTGGAAAGACGGAAGTGGCTCGACGAATGGCAATGATGAATGATGCGCCCTTCTTGAAAGTCGAAGCGACTAAATTTACAGAAGTCGGCTACCATGGACGAGATGTCGACCAGATTATCCGTGACTTGATGGACGTATCGATGCAACTAACGAAGAAGAAACATACGGAGCAATTCAAAGCCCAAGCGGAAAAGCTGGTCGAGGAACGAATTCTTGATATTTTGGCAGGTCCGAATTCTGATACCGCTTCGAGAGGTCGAGAATCCTTTCGGGATATGCTCCGTGGAGGCTTGTTGGATGATCAAGAGATTGACGTCGATGTCCCATTGAAGGCTTCTCAAAGTGACGTCGATCAGACTAATCCCCAAATTGTGGCCATGAGTGAGTATATGGCACGGATGACTTCTGGTGGGAAAAAGGCTCAGTATGAACGGAAGAAGTTACCGATTTATGATGCGAAGACCATCATTATGGAAGTCGAGCTGGAACGTCTATTGGAGAATGTGGACTTGAAGAAGAGTGCCGTCACAGCCGCTGAAGAGAGTGGAATTGTCTTTATCGATGAGATTGATAAGATATGTTCATCACGTGACGGGTTTTCATCACGATCAGCAGATGCCAGTGCTGAGGGTGTCCAACGGGACTTACTCCCATTGATTGAGGGAACGACGATCAATACGAAATATGGGAATGTTAACACGGACTACATTTTGTTCATCGCGTCGGGGGCATTTCACGCCGTCAAGGTTAGTGATATTCTCCCAGAGTTACAAGGTCGACTCCCTATCCGTGTCGAACTATCTGGTCTGACAGAGGACGATCTGTACAAGATTTTGACCGAACCGGTTGCAAATGTACGTACAAACATAAGAATATATGGGATGAGGAAAAGTTGAGGAATTTGGGTGCTCACAATGTTCTGTTTTTTGGTGTCGGATTATCGTTCTATAGCTCTTGCGTCAACAAATTGAACTAATCGGTGCCGAAGGTGTCGAGCTTACATTTGAAGATGATGCAATCCGTGAAATTGCTCGTATGGCGTTTCAGTTAAATAAGACTGTTGAAAACATTGGGGCACGTCGTCTTCATACCGTCCTGGAACGAATTATGGAAACGATTAGTTTCGATGCGGCAGAATTAGAGAAGGGGTCGGTACGTTTTTTTTGGGAATGCTTTATATTTTGTCTTGAAACGTTTTTCTTTACATCATTGCATGAAAGGTATCCTCTAGACTCACAGCTGTATGTCTTTCTGTTTCTACAGAAGGTAGTGGTTAACAAAGCCATCGTTGAAGAACGCCTCAAGGATGTGACCATGAAGTCTGACGTATCGCGGTACATTCTGTAATTCGAAACTTAAAAAAAAAACCAATGATATCTATCGTACCATTTTGTTCCTATTTTTTATACGTAACTGGGATCCTTTTGAAACGATGAATTCACATAGGTTAGTAGATGGTATATACTTGGGTTGGTGGCCAACGGTATGCTTAGTTTCAGAAGGACCAAGCACGCTTTATCGAAAACTTACCCACATCCAAAGATTTGTAAGCCATTTTTCTCCAGACTTTACTGGTTTCGCAGCGTGTTGACTTCGTTCATCGTAATTCCCATCAGGCAATTGACTATCAAACCCACAAAAACGTAATGTAATTGTCCAGTGCCACGAAAAGGGGAGTAAAACAAAACAAGGTTAGAATGACAAGCCGTCATGGCGTGGACGACCCTTTGGCTTGACAATGATTCCCCAATACGTACTTGTAGAAAAGGACAGCCTTTCCAATCTCGGGTGATACTTCTAGTACATCCGATGTCTGGCCATTCAACCAACGGGGGAAGGATGTTTCACCACCCGTCATCCCTTCATTTAAATACAAAAGAAGTGTCGCAAATCGTGATGCTTGTCCATGTCGAAGATCAGGTACTTGAAAGTCATGATGTGGAGTATATTGCTGTCCGACATTATAATGTACCAATTGTAAACGTTCTGTGACTGGACCTGTACTATTCGTCGTCCGACAACGTTCCTCAGGTCTTCGACGACGGAAACATGCTTCGTTGATACCCAATAGATCTGCCGCTCGACGATAGATAGAATCGACAACAACAGTCCGATGTCGTGAAATCCATGAATTTTCAGATGTCCGTGTTCCACTACTATCTGTCGAATCGGCAGCAGCTGATCCTGCTC
>Ga0194115_10004491_pt1 | contig 14976 bp, 17 predicted proteins | sample TA2MahsurfametaG_3_FD_148656 | JGI IMG/M metagenome (GOLD analysis project Ga0194115, IMG submission 148656) | Freshwater microbial communities from Lake Tanganyika, Tanzania - TA2015002 Mahale S4 surface | ecosystem: Environmental > Aquatic > Freshwater > Lake | place: Tanzania: Lake...
AGTTTTTACATTCTCTCCGAATGGTTGTTCTTCCTTGACGGTCACTCACACCAAGTGAAAATGACCCAGTTTCGTGCATACGACGAATATCTTCTGTAAGTTTAGTAGATAAAGTTCCCCCATATGAGGTCTGATCATCATATTGTGAATAGGGAACTTCTCCAGATGGAAGCATACTAATTACACTTTCATCAAAATTCCAAATCAAAATCATTTTAAGAGAAGCATCTTCATATTTTTTGAGTACCTCAACTTTTTTAGCATTTGATTTTTGTTTCGAAACTGCATCCAAAACTTCAAATACAAAAGGATTTTTTGGAAGGTCTGGAATTGGAGTATCTTTTACTGTCTTTGCTCTTACAGTTTTAGTCGTTGTTGTCTTCTTCGTCTGTGTCGTAGTCATGATAGTTTTCAAAATTAAATGCAATTACTTCGTCAGGTATAAGATTACCTTGCCCATCAAACATTTCGGGATGTGGTCTTGGAATTTCCCGATAATTCATCATATATTCTCTTGCTACCCAACCTGTTACAAGCCCCACTATAAGAAACAATATAGTTAGAAAGGAACCAAATACTAAGCTAACGGCTAACATTTCTTTTTCTCCGGGAAACTACTTTTCTTTTCCTTGATTTTAAGGAAAATTCAAAATAGACAGTTACTTCCCGATTTAGAAAGCAAACTATCTTCTCAAAGATAATATGGAATGGTTGAGTTTGCTTTCTTTTTCCTCCATTAAGAATAAGTTCAATACCACGATTAAAGTGGTCTTCACTTTTATTTAGGTCAGGATTTGATAACTTGTTGTTCTTTGAGGAATTTGATTGTGTCAACTGACCCTCCTATTTTTTTATCATCACAAATGACTTGTGGAAATGTAGAACCATTTCCAAATTCTGCATAGAATTCTTCTTTGGTAAAATGCTCATCAAGATTATACACCACAAAGTTGCTTCCAGTCAACTCTAATACCTGTTTGACTTTAAAGCAGTGAGGACAGTTGTCTTTTGAATAAACTGCGAAATTCATAGAATTTGTATTTGTTGTATATGATTTATAATACTTAAAAGTATACTGTAACACAAATGCTATTAGAAGTCAAGTATCAAAAAAGAACATCTGCCATAGCCTAGCAGTTTCTTTTATGGTTCCAAAATATTGTGATGCTGAATGAATACAACTTGCATCAAATATTACAAGACGATTATAAACATTTCCAAGAACATCAACTGATTCAAACGGAGTTCCATCCAGATGAGGATCACCCGGTACATCTTTCCAAGATACATCCCACCCATCATCACTAAATGATCTAGCTTTAGTTTGTTTATGGGCATATAAAGTTGTTCCGCATTGAAATGGCGCATTTGGAGTTAGATATAACATCCCACCCCACATTTGACTGTCGCAGTGATAAACCAATGGTTGCCCTGCCCAACAATATTGAAATCTACCGTTCATCCCATACTCTTCCCATTTAGTAATCTTTTTTCCCATAATTTTTTCAAATTTTTCTTTGAGACCGGGAAACAAAAATTGTTGATGAGTTCTATTACCAATGTATCCTCTACCAATACCACCAATATGGTATTCTTGTTTAAGTGCAAACTCTCTCAAAGCATCAGGATTTTCATAAAAATTATCTACTGCCCAATAAGTTGGATGTGTTTTTGAATTAATTAAAAATATTTCTTTTTTATTTTCTTGGATAGAAAAATTTTTTATCTCCTGTGTAGTATTATTAATATAAATCATAAGTTGCCCATCTCCAACCTCCCTGTACCATTTTTCAAAACCAATTAAATATTCATCATCAAAAATTTTGTCAGTAATATTTTTTCCACATCCTTCAAAAACTTGATAATCAGTATGCTCTTTGAGATACAAATCTCTAAACTTTGAGAACTTATAAAGAAAATTTTGTATTCCAGTGAAATGCCACTCACCTACAATATGATCAACACTATTCAAAAGAAAATTACGATTTTCTTCATTAAAAATATCATATTCACCACCTTCACAATCTACCTTTAAAAAATTTATTCTATCAATTTTATACTGGTCTATAAATGTTTTGAAACGCATTGTCTTCATTACATTCCCAGAATGAGAATAAATATAATCCTTATCAGTTATTTCAACACAATTTGAATCAATATCAGTAAATGCACAATCTACAATAGTGTGTGGAACATTTTTTAAATTATTTTTAATAGTTTTAACTAAATTGTTTGATGGTTCTATACAATAGATGTGTTTGGGTTTTTTATTGCTAATAGAATATGAGAATGCTCCAACATTGGAACCAATATCAACAACAATATCACCTTCCTTTACACTAAAATATTTTTCATAAATTTTTTCCTCAAATATTTCTTTACTTATTATAGTTTTCATATTTTCATCATTTTCTCCCCAGTCAAAGTCAAATTCTCCAACAAAGTTTGGATCAATTCTTTTCAAATTGTCTATAACTGCTTTTACATGGGTTTCATCCAGGTTATAGTTGTTATAAAGATTTTTAAGAATACTTCGACTTTCATCACATAATCCAACCCACCAGGAAGAAACCGCTTTCTCAAAAAGTATTCCATAAAAACCAGGATATTCGAGATCAAGAAGCAAAGGTTCAACATCCTTTTCAGCAATTTGTTCTCCTATCGAAGCAATTAAATATGAGTCATGATATTTTTTCTCTTTCTCATAAAAACGACTTAAAAGAAAATAACCCTCAGGACGCTTTGGTTGAATTGTAAGGGCATGTTGAAAAAGACCTTTGACTGTAGTATTTCTACATTCCTGGATGGTAAAACAAAGTCCTGCTCGCAAAATACATTGGTACTTAATTAAATCAGACTTAGAACGCTCTGCTGCTCTTAAATAATAGGAAACAGCAGAAGCAGTTTGGTTTAATTTATCATAATAAATTGCAAGTTGAAAATTAGTTTCTGGAATTTCTGGATCTTTAATAAAATCATAAAGTAGAGATTGTAAATTCTTATCAGTCATTTAAAAATTCCTCCAGTACACTTTCATTAAACCTTAAAAGATATGCAGCATTATCTTGAAACCCAAAAGTCATTAATATGTTTTCATCATGTACTGCAAGCCCAACACAAAACTCAACATGTCCTCCCATAATAGAAAACTTTTTAGACCATTTTTTAATACGAAAATTTTTGTCCCAAAAAAGAATGCGATGATAATAAACGGCATCTTTTCTCCCGACTTCACTTTTGAATAAATCAACTTCATGAGTAATTGCGATATAACCATCTCTCCAAGAAATAACTTGTGAACCTCCTCTTGGAAATCCATCGATTTGATTTTGTTCATCAAGAAAAACTTGTTCCGAAGTTCCAGTTTGTGGATCTATTTTTACAACTTCTGTTGGGTTACTCCATTTAATATAATGATATGGTTTGTCCAGAATTGGCATCCAGTTTTTTTCACAGTATGAGTTTGGATCGAGTGGAGGTTGAATTCTAACTTGAGAAACTTGTTTAACAGTATCTTTATCTACAACAATTTCACACAACTCCATTCTGCCTGTTCCCACTTTATCCTCATCTCTTCTAACACCAGAAATATAAAGTTTTTCATTCCAACGAAAAATACGAGCGTCTTCTAGACCGACAAAATCCCAAAGTTCTTTATCTGGAAACATTGAAGTATCTATTTTACAATATCTTTCAATTTCATATTCATCATTGAGTTCCATGTAATAGTTCCAAGTCCTTAGATGAATATCATTTTCTGGATGAACATATGTTAAGGGACCATAAGGATGCTGAAAAAGCTTTTCTTCAGAATGATAGAAAGTATAATTAACTGAACGAAGATTAACTAATATTTTTCCATTATCATTAAAAATAGATGGGTTCATTAATCCAAGTCCACCTGTTTTATTTGAATCAATAATTAGTGGATGTATGGAACCGCCCTTATTTAATACTACCTGTGCAAAATTCATTTAAATAAAGTTTTAAAATCTATTATATTTGTTTGGTGTCATTTAGTCAAGTAAACAACCATATAAAAATTCAAAATATTTTTTTGCATTTTCTCCCCCGTTTCCATGATAGATACAGGTATAACAATTAGTTGTGGGGTTATATAATTCACCATTTTGAAAGTGAACTATTTCATCATAACATTGAAAAATATATGATTCTAAATCAAGTCGAATATCAAACTGATTACTTAAATAAGATTTTTGATAATACAACTGGTCATCATCCATATCAATAATTGGATTAGAAATGATCTTTTTTAGTTCATCAACTCTTCCTATAAAAAGTCCACTGTTCAAATATCTATATTGGGTATGACTTTGGGGAAAATACTGTGCAATTGATTCATTGGGCCAACACACTTTTTCAGCAGCAAATAAAACCTTACATTTAAATTCCAGATATCTCCTGATGATTTCTTCCAAGTTATTTGCTACAAATACATCATATCCGTCACAAAATAATACTATATCATGATCTGGCAGATCAGCAATATACTCCCTTAAGAGATTGATTTTCTGACCACCACCTGGTCCCATCATATTACCGCCATTCCAAATAACATTTTTACCGATGTTTGTAAATTCGAAATTATACTTTTCTGCTGATCTGTACAACTTTTCACATTTATAATCATCACTCCCAACTGTTATTGTATGAGTTTTAAAATCTAGAAAAAATTTATATCTATCAGTTGGATGAATATCAGTGCCTCCTTCAGACCTATCATATGGAGTAACAACATTATCCTTATAGGCACAAGGACGAAGGTCTTTCATCATTCTTGGTAGATACTCATCTACTGGAATAATATTATTTCTTATTTCTTTGTTTACAAGAATACTTGCTGCTTCTGGTGTAAGAGCATAAGCAAGAGTCCAATATGGATACGATGGGATCACAAATTTTTCATCAATTGGTTTAGATTCTTCCATCTCCTTCCAACCAAGATACAATAAATTATATCCTTTTTCAAATACTTCTTCTATCTCAGTTAAAGAAAATTTATTACTAATAATAGCATCATCTTCAAGAATGAGTATTGGTTTATTTAATTCAAGACATTTTATCCAAAGATAATAGTGAGATAAAAAACATCCAACTTCACCATAAGTCAAATGTGTATTAAGAATAGGATCTATCCAGTTTTTATTCGTATCAAACCAGTTTTCTACCAGAAGTGAATGGTTAATTTTTGAACCATCTATCGCTTCAAAAATTTCATATTGAATATTATTAGTATCATTAAAAATTTTTATTCTATCTTTTCTTCTTTTTAGATTAATTACAAAAGTCTTCATGTCTATATTTTAGTCCAAAAATTTGGATTAGTAATGTGATTTTCATTATGATAAAGATTATTTGTAACCAGTGTTATATCAAAAGAAATAGAATATCGTTTTATATTACCAATATATTTTGTAACTTCATGTTCTAGAGATGACGGAAAAATAATCAGTTGGTTTGTTATTGGCTTATGTGTTGAATAATAAAAATCTTTCAGTTCATATGATACGGGAATGAGTGAATGTGTGTAGTTTGATGGCGGATAAAAAATTAAATTTCCACCACAATCACTTTCATCCAATTGCAAATAAAAAACTGCACTAATAGAAGAATTCTTATGAAAATGTTTATACACCTGCCCATCATTTTTTAGGCAAATAACAGGCCAAGACTTTTGAACAAATATTGATAAGTCATTATGGTTTACACTAATACCTTCTAGGTATTTTTTAATATGAAAAGATAATTGCTCATTCAACCAAAAAAACTCTCTATGAGATGATATATTTGTTTCTCCATGATAATCACCAATAATATTTGGTGGATTATAAAACTCTTTTTTATTCTCATAAAAACTATCAACATATTCTATCATATGTTGACGAACACATTCTGGTGGATCTAAAATAGTATCGTATATTATTATTGGAAATAAACCAGTTAAAGACATTAATTTAAATATAAAAATTATTCACTCTTTGGAGTGGGTTAGGAATTACTTTATCAATAAAAAATATTTGAGTTAATCTTGGTTCAGTTTCGTTTGCAAAAAAATTAGATTCTTTATGCCAATATGAAGATTCGTATAAAATTAATCTGTTGTAAACATTTTTAAATTCTATCGTTTTATTAAACTTTGAATTATGATTAATAATTTTATGTTGATATTTTATTTTATCAATTGTTTCTTCAGCATACAATTTATTTCTCCATTCAAAATTTTCATCACTAATATTAGCATTTGGAATAAGACTACCTATCGTTGTTCCAGCATCAAGATTTGAATGTGGATTTAAGTATATCACACCAGCTGCAGAATTTCCATAGGAATCTTCATGATACCACCCACTATTCAAAGGACTATTTTTGTCTTCAGAATATGGATATATTTTTTGAAAATAACTGGTTACCTGCCATTCAACAAATTCCGTATTATAGTTAAAAAATAAAGAAAACAATTTAGAACAAAAAGAATTTTGAAAGTCGGGGTTAATTTCATGCAGTGGTTTAGTTCTTAATCCAGGATAGTTTCCAGGTTGTTTACTATACTCTAATGATAAAGCAAAATTTCTAATTTGATCTGGATTATGATAAAAGTTGTCAATACATAGTGTAGGAAAATTCATTTTTCAAGCTTCTAAATTTTTATTATTAAACAATATGTCAAAAGATATTGATATCCGGTCAGTTTCAGAATTATTTTTTTCTACAGAATGTGCTAAATTTGATGGGAATAATATTGTTCTACCCTCTATTGGGGAATAATGCATACAGGTACGGATGTTATTACTCTCTTTAAACTGCTCTGTTCTGAATAAACTATCGTAAGAATCATAGATGTGTTGAGAAAAAACTAAATTTCCACATTCTTCTTTAGTTTTAACATAAAAAATTCCTGAATAATGACAAAATGGATGTGTGTGATGGTTATTGTAAGATCCATTTCCAGAAATATTAATCCATAGTCTAGTTATTGTAAAATTAGTTTCTTCAATAAATGAACCTTGTTTGCTGAAGGATTCTGTAACAATTTTTTTTAATTTCTGTATAAAAAAATAAAATCTATCATTCTCTTCAAAAGAATATTTTGGTCTCGATTGCCACCCACCATTATTTGAGTATTTAACACCATCACAGTCTTCAATAAGTTCTTCATAACAATGTTTAATTAACTGTTGTTTATAAGATGGGTACTCATAATCATCACAAATTATAACATGTTTAGGAAATATAAATTCAGAAAAAATATTATACATCTTTCATTACCCCAAGATATGTTCTTTTGTCGTATATAAAATCTTTGTAAGGACCATCAGCATCCACATAATGTAGAAATGCTTGTAAATACCATTTTTGTGTAAATGGAGGTCTCCAATGATATAGATCACATCCCCTATAAAGACATAGATCTCCAGGTCTTAATAAAATTTCTTTTGCATCACTACCATCTTCATTTTTACTAAAGTAAATTGGATTGATATCTTCACCATTCGGAATACCAAGAGAAAGTGTTGCCGATATTTCACAAGATGGTCGGTCTCTATGTTTAACCAACTCATCACCATTTCCATACAGTCTTGTGTAAGAATAAGTAGGTAATAATTTAAATCCAGATAATTCACTTAATGCTTCACACGACCCTTCAAGAATAGTTTCAATAAATGGATCCGAATAAAAAGAATATGAAAAGGGAGCTTGTTTGTCATTTGTATTAGCATGTCCTGCTTTAATCCTCAAGTAAAAATAATCTTGAATGAATAATGTAAACTCTTCATCAAGAAAACTCCTGATTACTTGATATCCATTTTGTTTGAAACTCATAATATTTTATTTAAATGCAGGACCATGAACCCAAGCAACTAAAGAGTATCTTTTTCCTTTAGAAACTGGAGTACATTCATGTAAGGTATATGAAGGAAAAAACACTGCCATCCCTTTTTTCTTTTCAATTTTAGATCCATTTTTAGAGTTATAAAGAATTAATTCTCCACCTTCATATTCACTCGGATCAGAAAGTTGAACAACCACACTCAGTTTTCTATTGTGCGGAATGTCCCACTGCAGTGGGTCTACATGCTTATCATAAGTACCTTTTTCATCAGAATCATAATATGTAAATTGTAGTTTTTCAATTTTTTCCAAATCAAACTTAAAAAATTGATTATTCATATTACATATATGTTCAGTTAGTCTCTGATAGATCCATTGATTTGTATTGTTTAATGGAATCCATGACACAAAAGATCTTCTATATTCCATTACAGTTGGATCATTTTCATTACCTCTACGAGTTTCTAAACATTTTCCAATTTTTATTATTGAATTAATTTCGTCATCACTAAAAACACTATCATTCCATGCATACTGGTGATATTGTTGATGATTTAAATACCAATAGTTATCTACACATTCTTCTGTATAGTTTTGGTTTAAATGTGGAACATCATCAAGACTGTTATAAGATATCAAATAATCAGAAATCATATTAAGTCAATATTGTAGATGGCCAGGTGATATTTAAATTAACTTGTAAAAGTTCTTCCAATGTATTGAGTGGTGATAAATCATCTATAAAAGATTTTTCAATATTAAAACATTCTTGAGTGTATCTATTAATACTATCGGTAAGATTAATTAAATCACTAGAAGTTAATTGTACCATATTATTGAAAGTTTTCCAAGTAAATGTAATAGTTGAATCATTTTGCACAATCATTCTTTTTTGATATAAAGCATTGATTGTACTTTCATTCAAAACATATTCATTATCATCGTATGTAATTGCTTGAGTTTGTGCTTCCCATCTTTGGCGAGAAACATCTTGTAATAACTGTTGTTTAAACTGATTTAACCACTCAAAAGTATATCCATAGTTTATCAAATTTAAATCATTAATCTTATACCAACCTAGTTGATTTAAGGTTTCCTCTGGCAATGAAGATATTCCATTAAAGTTTTTCCAATTGTCTGGAAGAATATCTGGTAAAGTGGAAATAAGATTTAATTCTTTATTTACCCAAACATATAAATCTTTATTCATTTTCTTTAGTTACAGGTTTTTTATTTACGGGTTTTTTATTTGTATTGACTTTTCTTTTCCTTTTTTGGGGAGTTTTAATCTCTTCTTGCTCATTCTTTTGTTCGGTTTCAGTCGATGCTTCAGACAATTGCATTACATTTTGCTGACTATCATTTTCAAATTCATCCTTAAGTCTTGCCAGTGCTTGCTCTTTCCACATTAAAGCTCTTTGCCTTTCTACTTCAAGTTCCGTTTCTTCTCTAATTGCATTCAGTTTAAACTGCAAAGCATTTCCTTCAAGTTGATATGGTGCCGTACCTTTCATTTGAGGATTTAAATATCCTTCTTCATGCCATGCTCTCCATGAAGTAAAATTCTGCTTTGGTCTCATGGCAATTTCAATTCCACAACCAGCAGCAAGTTGTTCTATAATTTCTACAGCTTCAACTGGTTGCATTATTGCAAACAAAGTATAATGCTCATTTCTTAGTGTAATTTCAATCATTCCGCCATACCCATTACCAACTAAAATAGAGCGAGCACGATTGCGAGTATTATCTATTAAATTATAATACTCATTCTCCTCATGCATTGCATTAATTTTTTTCCTCATTTCAGATTGTTCTTTTTTAGGCATAACTAATAAAAAGTATTTTTTTTATTTATTATTGTTTACACCAAGTAATACTTACAAATCCGCCAGATGCAACAGTAATTGGATATGTTTCTCCCGGAGTTACGAGAACATCGAAAGATTGGTTTACAGTTCCTGTTTGACCCGCGCCGCCGGCAGATGGAGTGCCAGAGGCACCTTTAGTTCCAGAACACCCAGTAATAGGAATACCTGGAGACGATTGAGCAGTAATTGGATTTATAGTTCCAGTGGTGCCTGCACATCCAGTAGCACCTGCACAACCGGCACATCCACCTGCACCTGGACAACCCGTTGCGCCCGAACTACCACCACATCCTTGAGCACCACTTTGACCAAAACATTGGCATCCAGCGGCTCCACCACTTCCGCCGCATCCAGCAGCACCTCCGGATCCACCACATCCAGCAGCGCCACCAGCACCATCACTTCCAGCACCTCCTCCACCTCCTGCACCTCCTCTTGGAGCTCTTGATCCAGGGGAATTATAACCACCACCGTTTCCACCGGAGCCGCCTCCAGTATAACCACCTGGTCCAAAAGGTCCACCACCGCCGTTTCCACCAGATGCAAAGAGAAATGGTGATGTAGGTCCAGACTGTCCAGATGATCCACCAGGAGATCCGCCACCACCTCCACCACCGCCTGAAGGGAAGCGTACGCCTCCTCCTCCACCTTGTCCACCAGCTCCTCCTCCTCCACCTTGTCCACCAGCTCCTCCTGCTCCACCATTACCACCAGATCCAGATGGTCCACCTGCTCCACCGCTAGCTGCTGGAGCTCCTGCTCCACCATTACCACCAGAACCACCAGCGCCACCATCACCACCAGATCCTGCAGATCCACCAGCACCACCGGCGCCGCCTTGACCACCACCACCTCCAGTTCCTGGATTGCTGTTTCCTCCTGCACCAAAATCTCCATTAAGAGGAGCACTATCATTATAAGCAATACCAGGATTTCCATCTTGTCCTGTTGCACCTGCGGAACCTGCTGCACCACCAGCACCACCAGAAAAAATAACACCAAAAGCAGATGAAATAGAACCAGTATTTCCAGCAGTTCCAGAATTTCCAGTACATCCAAGACACCCACTTCCAGGATTACCAAATACTTTAGGCGAAATAATGGGAACGTTTGCGCCAGCACCAGTTACAGGGCTTCCAGAAGCACCTGCACTACCACTGGTTCCTTTAGTACCTTGATTACCTGCTTGTCCTTTAGTACCTTGATTACCTGCTTGTCCTTTAGTACCTTGATTACCAGCAGCACCTGGAGTACCAAATGCCCCTTGATTACCTGCTTGTCCTTTAGTACCTTGATTACCACTGTTTCCTTGAGCACCTGCATTGCCACTAGCGCCAGCATTACCAGAACCACCAGAATTTACGGCAGGGGCAGATGTCGAACTCGAACCAGCAGGTCCTCCTCCACCTTGTCCAAAACCACCCTGAGAAGCAAACCCAGCTTGAGCACCTCTTCTAACAGGAACACTAGACCCAGAAGGTATAAGATTTCCTCCTCCGCCTCCGCCGCCTCCTCCAGATCCAACATTACCAGGACATCCAGTCGCGCCAGTATTTCCCGTACATCCAGTCGCGCCAGTATTTCCCGTACATCCAGTCGCGCCCGTTTGAGATGCATTTCCTGTACATCCTTGGGCCCCAGTATTTCCCGTACATCCTTGGGCCCCAGTATTTCCCGTACATCCTTGATTTCCAGTAGTACCTGGAGTTCCTGCTTGTCCTTGAGTAGCCGAAGCACATGTTCTATTACCCAATACTGCACCGCTGGACGGATTTCCTGTACCAGCGTCTCCACCAGCTCCACCAATTCCATTATTTCCAGGATTTCCCGCTCCACCAAGACCTCTTATAGTAAGTCTTGTAACTCTTGATGGTACTCTAAAATTTCCAGGAGAATTAAAAGTACAATAACCTCCACCTGATGCATTGGGATCTGGATTTAACGCACCCCCGCTTCTAACTGATGCTCCTTGTAATGATCTTCCTGGAACTCCAAAAGCCATATCTATTAATCGTTATAGAACCATCCTGTTATAATATATTTAGATCTATCACCATGAACAACATTACCTCTATGAGCATGAGTGAATGCTGCTGGCCACAATATCATACAGTTTTCTTTTGGTGGTATTCTTAATCTCTGATATAAGAACTCAGTTTCACCTGCAGCATCATGTTCTAATGAATTGAGGTACAAAGCATATACAATAGCACGATTCCCTTCAGATCCACCACCTTGCTCTGCGTGCCATACATGGTATCCAGAACCTGGATCAGTCTTCTGCATTTTCACAGAAGTACAACGAAGATTATTATGTTTCAGTATATCAAATTGTGAAGCGTATTCATTAAAACATCTCTGCAATCCATTCCAAAATATATCCATAGATCCATCACCCTGAAATGCTGCAGGGTGATGATTGCCCATATTTAAAAAATAATTATAATCTTCTTTTTCATATTTTGAAGCACCTTGACTTTGCCGATTTCCACAACTACCAGAATGCATCAATCTTTCAAACTCTGCAATCATATGTTCACAAAATCCATCAGGATACACATTCTCATACATTCCAATGAAATCTTCGTACTTGATTTTCATGACATTCTTTCTCCCTTTTCATTCTATCTGGACTTATTAATACAACTTCCTTTCCCCAAATTCCAGAAAGAAAATGCCTACATTTAATATTATCATTAACGCTATATTTATATTTTATCATGTCATAATAGATCTTTGATTCTTCATATCCTGCTCTATAAAAAGATTCATGATCAAAAGGATGATATTCTTTATTTGGAAATAAACTAACTTTATATTGTGAATATATTTTCGAAATTAAATTCGGACCTGCTGTTCTTTTTACAATATCACATAACTGCTCAATATTTGAACCAAACTTATAAAAATATTCTACACCCTTTGGAATTCTATTATCTTCTGGTTCTGCATAAAAAGATCTTTGAGATTCTTTCATAGCACATGTCCAAAATTCATGTTGAGGGCATGATGCCATTAAAGAATTTTGAACTATTTCACCTCCCCATTCTGGTCTAGACTCTAACAGATAAATTTGATCGGTAAGTTCTTTATAAAAATTTTTGTAGCAATAGAAATCTAAGTCTGCATAAATTCCGCCATACTTATGAAGAATGCAAAACCTTGAAAAATCAATTCTAAAAGCTTCAATCGGGAAATCATCATACACCTCTAGATATTCAGAATAGTCATTCTTTACAAGGTCTCGTAACATATCATCAGTCCAAAAGACATGTTGATAAAAAGGCTCTGGAAATTGTTCTTTCCAAGACTGATGACACTCTTCCCAAATAGGATGCCATTCAGTTCTATTCTCTGGACCCATTTGATGAATAATTTTCGGAATCATTTTCCTACAAGATAATTTCCTATCACAAGATATTTTATGTCTAGATTTATAAAGGTTTCAACGGCATCTCTGGGAGTTTCTACAATCGGTTGTCCGTTGTCGTTGAATGAAGTATTCAGTAAGACGGGAGTGCCCGATACAGAGTGATACTCTCTCAATAAACAAGAGACCTTATCATTCATCTTATCGTTGACTGTTTGTATTCTACAAGTGTCGTCTTTGTGAATAATCGCAGCAAGTTCTTGTTTCTTTTCAGGTCTTACTGTTTGAGAATAAATCATATAAGGATTCTCAATATTATCCTCAAAGTATTCTTCCAAATAGTCGTCCAAAATAATACCAGCAAAAGGTCTCCAATATTCTCTGTGCTTGATACGCTCATTGATAATATCTTTGTGCTCTTTCTTTGCAGGATTCATAAGAATAGAACGAGATCCAAGTGCTCTTGGTCCGTGCTCTGACCTACCTTGAAACCATCCAACGATTTTATTCTCATACAATAGTTGTGAAGTATCCCTACAAAGTTGAGTGAAGTCATCATACTTCTGATACTTAAGGTCTTTGACTTCCTCAAATATCTCTTCCTCACTATACTCTCTACCAAGTAAGGCAACATTATCAGGGAGCATGATGGTCTCATTGTGTCTGAATAAACCATAACAAGCAGCACCAAAATGCAATCCACAATCACTTGTGAATGGTGGAATGTAAATGTCTTTAAATATACCGCTGTTTTTGATTCTTGTGTTTGTAAGGATATTGAGGAACAGACCACCAGCAAAACAAGTGTATTCGTCAAGGTATTCTTTTCTCAACTCTGTTACTAATTCCAAGACACCTTCTTCAGTATTCTTTTGAGTGATAGCAGCCATATCATCTGGTGTTATATCCCAGTCAATATAATCATAAGAATTATCAAATAACAAAGAAGGAAGTGTATCCTTATTCAATACTTTATATCTCTTCCAATCATATTTTTCACAAGACCCATAAGCAGATAGTCCCATAATCTTTCCACAAAATGCTTCCCTGTGTTTTGGGTCATGTATGTCTATGTTTTTATTGGTTTTTAGATTATATGTCTTATGTGCTGCATTCCAATAGTGATTTGTCGCAGTCTGCCATTGTCCACAATCAAAGTTTGGAAAAGAACGAAATATATTTTTACTCTTATCAAAGTATCCAAGTGATGATGTTTCAGTGCTTGTCCATTGTTCATCATAATTTAAATACCCAGACCCAGCACCATCCATTGTTAGGAATGTACCTTGATTGAAAGGACTACTGAATACAGCAGACGCAGCGTGAGACTTATGATGTCCTACAATTTCTATCTTCGCATTGATAAAAATATCTTGAATTTTTTTATGTATGATTCCATTTTTCAATTGGTCATAAAAATTTCCAATTGAAATAGAAGAAACGCATACTAAGTCAATATCTTTTGGAAGAATATTTCCTACTTCTAAACAATATGAAATTGCTTTTGCAGGATAGTTACCATCATATTTGACTTTTGACAGTCTCTCTTCCGAAATGCTGCAAATGTGATTCCCATTAAGAAATAGAGACGCCCCAGCATCGTGAACCCATTTTTGAGTCTCATTAGCCTCATTAGCATCCCAATAGAATGCTCCAAGAATACCCAATACATTCATAGACTATCAATTGATTTGAATACTTTTTTCATATCAAAAAGAAAATCATTTTCTCCAAATGGATATTCGTGTTCAAATCCATCGAAACTAAAATCAAACAAATAGCTATTTGGAAGTTTGAAGTCGTGAGGTTTTGCGGTCTCTATGTTGTTGTGAATATCATATCCAAATACCTTTGGACTTGTGCCATTCCACAAAACAGTTGACGGTT